>Ga0209751_10007029_pt1 | contig 10372 bp, 13 predicted proteins | sample RifCSP13_1_FD_184019 | JGI IMG/M metagenome (GOLD analysis project Ga0209751, IMG submission 184019) | Soil microbial communities from Rifle, Colorado - Rifle CSP2_sed 13_1 (SPAdes) (version 2) | ecosystem: Environmental > Terrestrial > Deep subsurface > Rock core/Sediment | place: Rifle...
CTGAAAAAACAGGTTTTCACTGCTAATCTCATGAGCTCCAAACCCTGTTTCACTCATTTTTCACCTGAAAATCACGATTTTCAGGCTAGTTTCAGGCATTTTCAGAGTACTCCAGTACTGCAGTACTAGTACTCAAAAGTACTCCAGTACTGCCGTACCAGTACTGCCGTACCAGTACTCAGTACTCAAAAAAAAGTACTCAATAAGTACTCAAAGAGTACTCAATAACTACTCAAAGAGTACTTAAGTACTCAAAAAAAAGTACTCGTGCTCCGGGCTCAATATGTAGACAAAGCGACACTCACATTTGCGATATAAACTGGCGCCTAGACTATGACCTCGCTCTGTGCGACCCTGTAGGACGGAAAAAAGTCATATCTGCAAAGGTTACAGCGCCCGATATCACATACTGGAGTTTCCCCAGATCTTTCAATAGTGTCGCATCTCTTGTCCCTAAGAATTACCAGTGTCAAATCAAGGCTACGCCCATCAACAGAATCGTCAAACGTTATAGATATTAGGACGTTGCACGCCGCCAGAAGCGTTGCCAGATATATCGGTAATAGCGGGGCCGGCTTCGGCTGATCTTGCAGAAAAAATTGCAAAGCGGCTTGGCGCCCAGCTGGTGGCGGCAGAAGTGAGGGTATTTTCAGACGGCGAGAGCAAAATAAAGATGGGCAGGACCGGCAAGAATTGCGTCATTGTCCAGTCGACCCACCCGCCGACGGACACGCACCTCATGCAGGCACTGATGATGGCAAGGAAATGCGCAGACGTCGGGGCGCGTGAAATATGCGCAGTCATTCCTTACCTTGCCTATGCCCGGCAGGACAGGGCATTTCTTGAAGGCGAAGTGGTAAGCATCGCCCTTGTTGCAAAATTACTTGAGGCGGCAGGCGTCAGGCACGTCGTGACAGCGGACATCCACAGCCAGCTCGCCATGTCGCATTTTGCCAGCGTTCAGAGTGTTTCTTCAATCCCGCTCCTGGCAGACTATGCGTCGAAAATGAAATTGCACAGGCCGGTTGTGGTGTCGCCTGACGCCGGCGGGGCCGACAGGGCAAGAGAGTTTGCAAAGCGTCTGAATACAGACGCGGTCGCCATGAAAAAATCCCGCGACAGGACGACAGGCGAAGTTACGGTCGAAGAGAAGCTTGACGTCGACGTTTCCGGCAGGGAGGCGATACTTATAGACGACATGATCAGCAGCGGCGTGAGCATAGTCAAGGCTGCCGAAGTGCTGCGCAAAAAGGGCGCCAGCAAAGTGTATGCAATGTGCGCCCACGCGCTCCTGATTGGAGACGCGGCGCAAAAGATCAAGGCAGCCGGCGTGTATGACATTATCGCAACCAATTCCGTCCCCGGCGAATACGCAAGGGTGGACCTGAGCCCGGCCATAGCAGACGTGATACAGTCCCGCTACAGCTCAGCATAAATTTGGCAGGGATTACTATACCCGCATGACCAATCTGCAGCTCGTATTTCTGGGCACCTCCTCGGGCGCCCCGACCGTCGAGCGCGGGCTGTCCTCCATAGCACTTGTGAGGGAAGGTGAGTTGTTGCTCTTTGACGCCGGCGAGGGGATGCAGCGCAATTTCATCAAGGCCGGCCTTGGCATGAACAGGAAGATGAAAATTTTCATCAGCCACATGCATGCGGACCACTGCGTGGGCCTGCTCGGACTCTTGCAAACCATGGGCCTGCAGGGAAGGGAAAAGAGCATTGACATTTACGGCGAGCCAAGAGTCAAGGAATTCTGGGAGGAAAACATGCGCATTATCAACTTTGGGCTGACCTTTGACGTGAATGTTTATGTGATAAAAAAGGAAGGGGTCGCGGTCAAGGAAGATGACTACCAGGTCACGTGCTGCGAGGCTCTGCATTCGGTCCCGTCGCTTGCGTACTGCCTTGAAGAGTTTGACAGGCCTGGTGCCTTTGATGTCAAGGAGGCAAGAAAGTTCGGGATACCGGAGGGCGAGCTGTACAGCAAGCTCCAGCACGGGCAGGACATCGTCTACAATGACAAAAAGATCAAATCAAGCCAAGTTGTAGGGCCGCCGCGCAAGGGCAGAAAGATAGGCATATCCGGTGACACAAGGCCGACTGACAGACTGGTAAAATTCTTCCGAGGGTGCGACGTGCTGGTCTTTGAATCGACTTATAGCCACGATAAGCAGCAAAAGGCGATCGAGTACTGGCACTCTACGGCGACAGAAGCGGCAACAATCGCGAAAAAAGCCGGCGCTGGCAGGCTGTTCCTGACCCACTTTAGCGCGCGCTATGACGAAACCTCCGCGCTCGTAAGGGAGGCGGGTGCCATTCACCCCAACGTCGAGGCGGCAGAAGACCTGAAGGTAGTGCAAGTCCCATATCTACAGAAATTAATCATGAAGAATGATTCCTGAAAAAAGGGCAAAACTGATAAGCGTATTTCACTTGGCAAGAACCCGAGGGCGTTTACCGGGGCAGTCATTTACCTTGCGTCGCAGAACTGTAACGAGTTCCTTCGCCAGGTGGAGATACGCCAGATGGCCGACATCTCGACTTTTGCACTCAGGAAAAGATGCAGAAATCAAGGCTATTTTGGGAATCTGACATAGCGCGACACATCTCTTGCATTGTTAACGGCAGCAAGCTGATCTGCATCCAGCGCGACATATGCGGCCTTGAACTTTGGGTACGCTTCCCTGCACGAAAAGAGCGTCATGACCGCGTCGTCATGATCCAGCCGGAATCCCTGGCAGGGCTCGTGCCCCCTCACTATTGCTTTCGCCCCCGATGCCTGCAGCCACCTGCGCGAAACACTGCTTCCAAAGTGCCTCCCGATTCCCCTTCTCGAACTTTCCCACCCCGGCGCGGCGTCTACCTGCCGCGGGTCGTTCCATAGCAATTCTTCAAGAACGCGGCTTCTGACGTGGTTTTCCTGGGCAGCGGCTATTGATCCTAAGTTTGCAGCCGCGTCCTCTGTTGGAAGCCCGCCGTGTACCAGCAGCAGTTTTTGCCGGACCATTGTCGCAAGAGTGAGCAGCCTGAACATCGACAGCAGCTTGCGATAGACCTCCGTGCCGCCGTCGCCAAAGCGCTTCTCGATTTCAAATTGCAATTCATGGGACGAGAATGGGAACTCAGCTGGCGCCTCGTGGTTTCCCCTCATGAGCACGACAGAGTCAGGGTATGCACTTTTCAAATGGCAAACAGAATACATTATTCCGACAGAATCGCTTCCCCTGTCGACATAGTCGCCCAGAAACACGAGCTTGTTCATCGGGTTTGACAGGAAGCGCTCGTAGTTTATTTCTGAAAGGATCCGAAAAAGCGATTTTGAATCTCCGTGCAGGTCGCTGATGATCGCAAGATTATCCAGCTCCTGTATTTCCACAAGCCCGCCGTCTACCTTGCCGCCCGCGATGCTTTTCCTCTGCCTTTCTGCCTGCAGTGTGTTTATAGCCTGTTCTATTTTCTGCAGAAAATCAGAGGCTTTTGCTGCGGACTGCTTCAGCTGCAACATGTACTGATCCGGCTCGGCGGTTAAATGTATTGCATTAAGGATGCTTCTATCCGATAGTTCCACTCTAATTATATGAAATGATTGTTGTTATTCGATCGACTTATAATGAAGAATCACAGTCGATATGAAGTCATTGCCGCTATACTAAAGTCCGTGAACAAGGAGGAGACGCGCACCAAGATAATGTACAAGGCAATGCTGAACAACGACTAGTGCAAATTGTACCTGGATTCGCTTATCAAGAGCGGCCTTGCCCACGAAGTGAACAACGGCGACAAGACGCTTTACAGGATAACGCCGATGGGGGCAAGTTCCTGGCATACTACGCCAGATGCAGGAGCTCTTGCCTGCCGGCATTGAAGAAAATCTGACGGACGAATACTATCACCTGAGTACGTGATTATACGATCGGTTCCAGGTTGATCTGGTGCCCGTCGAACACCACAGAATGCAGTGTCGACGCCGGGACAAGCGACTGCAGGAACAGCGTATCGTTTATCATCAGCAAGCGCAGGTGCATATCCGACACTTCTGAAAGGTACTCGAGTACGTCTCCCTGCGAGTGGCTGATCACAGCGATAGAAAGGTCCGCGCAGGTCCTGACATCTGATAGAAGGTTTTCCATCCTGCTCTTGACACCCTCCTGGCCGTACGACCGCTGCATGATGTCAGTCCCCATGATATTCAGCAGCAGCCTACCGGGGTTCTTTTGCTTCATTCTGGCAAGCACGGCTATCGACGGGTCGCTTCGCTGTTTTTTGTCGGGCAACAAGATGTGGTCTGACATGCCGGCTACCCTGTTCGTCCAAAGTATCTTGAAGAGGCCCTTCTTGCCTTCAGGCATTGACGGCCCGAGGTAGTTCATTATGGCGTGCGGGTCCATCCAGTCGAACGGCTGGAACAGCACCGGGTTGCCGGCTGAGACAAAGTTTGACACCATCCTCTCAAGAAATGCCATCGCGACTGACGTGTTCACGTGCGAGTCGAGCTCGAGCAAGACCACACCCTTCCTTGGAAAGCCGCCGCCGAGCGAGCCGTCAAGAGCGTGGTAGCCGCTCCTGACGTGGTCGGCCGTTGCAATCCCGTCGCTTGCAGCAGTTTTCTTGTGCGGCTCTGGCTTGAACTTGACAGGCCGGTAAGGGTCAAAGCTGCGGAAGACGCTGTTGTCAAGCGTATAGATATACGACGGCCGCTCTATGCGCACGCCCCGGAGCTTTAGCAGAAATATCTCCCGCACTCTTGCGCTTTCGTGGTAGCTCTGCTTGAGCTCCACGATGCCGTCGACAAGGAAGTCGAGCGTGGTGTCGTCCGGATGCTCGCTTATGAATATGAGCTTGGCCCCTGCCCTTTCCCTCCAGGTCTGGAGCACCCTTTCGTTGTTCAGGCGCGCCTCTTTGTCCATGAAGGACGCGATTGTGTCCCAGCTGTCGATTATGATTATCGGCGACTTGATGTCCATCAACTGGTTGGTAATGCGCTCAAAGAGCGACTCGGGCTCGTCGAGCCTTGCGTCCTCGAAACTTGGCATCAACCCGTGCTCTGACTCCTCCCCCGGATTTCCGGGCTTTGGCTGCTCGACGAACTTTTCAAGCCACGGGTAGTATTGGAAGAGCTGCTTTGGCGAAATCCTTGTCGAGATGTAGAAAAAGTTGCTTTTGCTTTCAAGCGCCTTCAGGATCGTGAGCGCCAGCGTGGTCTTGCCGGTGCCGGCAGAGCCCTTGATCAGGAGCGAGTACGTGTCGCGCTGGATAAAGCGCATCAGCTCGTCCGGCATGTGTATCGGCCGGCTGCCATTTTTCCTTTCAGCGCCAATGATTGATTCTGCCACGCATTATTCACCACAATCGTCTTTTAGTACAAGACGTTTTTCCGAATTAATGATTATTGATGTAGCTATTCCTTATTAAATATTGAGCACATTCCAATCTCCATAACAATATAACGCACTCAATTGCAAGAAACGACGTTGGATTTGCAAGACGCATGGCTTGAGGTGAGGGCCTGCGCAGGCGCTGAAGCTGCGGGCACCGACGATCAAATGCTTGGGGTGCCGGCCATATCGGAGGTTCTCGAGGCCGCGGCGAATTCGAGCAGGCAGCCGGGGAGGTGGGACTATTCTCGCCGGCTTTACGCAGGCGAAATGGAGGCTATACGCGGGGCACTCCAGTTAACCAAAACTGCCGAAGATGCCAGGTCAGTCTCGCTTGCCGCAAACGTAACTTACAAAGGGTCGTGTTATACCCTAACGCTCTTTACAATCAAGAGAAGCCAGTAACATATTTATTGTAATGGACAAGTCTTGTGTCCTACGTATCGCTATGGTGATTAATGAGGAATTACTGGCAGCCAGGAAAAAGGTTGCTGAAAGGCGGCCCAAGTTCATCAGGCAGGAGAGTTGGAGGTACGACAGGCTTGCCGAGAACTGGAGAAAGCCCAAGGGCAAAGACAACAAGATGAGGAAGCAAGTGTCAGGAGTGCCTCCAATGGTCAAGGTCGGCTACAGAGGCCCGAGAATTGCAAGGGGCCTCCATCCGTCAGGATACACCGATAATGTCGTTCACAATGTTGCAGAGCTGGCAAGTTTGAACGCGAAAAAGGACGCAGCAAGGCTGGGGCACACCGTTGGCAAGAGAAAGAGGATTGAGATAGTTGCCAAGGCAACAGAGCTTGGCATCAAAGTGTTAAACGCAGGCAAGCTGGCTCTAAAGGAGAAGGCGGAGCCAGAGCCAAAACAAAAAAAGGCAAAGAAAGGAGAGTCTTGAAGCATAATGGTAGTCAACATTGTGAAAAAGCGGGAGCTCGTGGCAAGGATTCTGGGCGTCGGAGCCAACAGGATCCGCTTCGAGCCCGACAGGCTGGAAGACGTTGCTGATTCGATCACGCGCGAAAACATTCGCTCGCTTGTCAACAGCGGCGCGATATGGACCGTCCAACCAAAAGGGACGTCAAGGAGGAGGGCTATTGAAAAGCGCTCGGTGTGGAAGGTTCACGGCAAGGGCCCCGGCTCAAAGAAGGGCAAAAAGACCGCGCGGGTCGGCAAGAAAGAAGTCTATGTCATCAAGGTCAGATCTATGCGCTACCACCTCAAGGTTCTCAAGGAAAGGAAGGACATCACCAACGAAATCTACTGGCAGCTATACAAAAAAGTCAACGGAGGCCAGGTAAGGTCACTTGCGCACCTGCGCGATCTAGTAAAGGAAGCCAAGACCCGCTAGCGCAATTTCGCAAGGTCTGCCCTGCACTCTGCAAAGTCATGCATGGAGTCGCCCATAAAATGCAGGCCCTCTTTTTTCAGCAAATCTTTTTTCCTTGCCTTGCCAAGAGCGTAGCCCCCAATGTCGCCGTTTGACATGACGACCCTGTGGCAGGGCACGACAATTGGGTTTGGGTTCTTGTTCAAAATCCTGCCAATTGCACGCGACGCGTCGGGGCGCCCAAGCACCTTGGCAACGTCGCCGTATGTAGTTATTTTGCCTTCTGGAATGCGGACGAGTATGTCGTATACGTCGCTTGCCTTTAGCTGTCTATTCACACAATGATAGACGGCATGGACGTATTTCAATATTCAGGCTTTGTAGATTTCAAGTCCGGATTTTTCCACTATTTTCATTATCCTGTCCTTCTGGCTTCCAAGGCCCTTGCCGTCCACGACAACGTGCGTCACCTTCTCCACGCTCTTTTCAATCATCTGGTCAAGCATCTGTTCGTCGATTGCCTCGAGGTTGTGCTTTGACGCAACTGCTGCTAGGCCAAACCCGGATTCAAGCAGCAACTTGTTGAACTTTGTCGGGTAATGCGTGCCCCCGAGCGCGATTCCCACTTGCTCGCAGCGCTCAATGCCACCGTCCAGCATGCCCAACAGCGTGTCGCACATGAATGCTGCCGCGTTGATGTCGGCCCACTGCTTTTCTGAGGAGCCCAGCTCGACAAACAGAACGGGTTTCTTCAGCGACGTCGGGCCGTGGTGCGTCGCTTCTATGGTTACGTCGTATTCCGGAACCCTGCGCCTTGCAGCCGTTATCGCCTTCAGGTACCCTTTCTGCAGGCTCGGATACGATATTGCCAACTCTTGCGGGTTTCCGCCGTAAGGGTTGTCGGCAGCAAAGTTGCCGGTGCAGTGGCAGGTGAGTGTCGGTATCTGGCTGTCAGACCTGTGTTTTGAAAGGAATATGAACGACCCGGCGTCAGGGTAGAGGTCATCCAAGTTTTCCAAGCTGAGCAGGTTCCCGGAAGCGATGTAAAGCTGGACGTTCTTGTGGTGCGGCGACCTGTGCGACTTACCGGCGCTTGCAAACCCAGTGTTCTTGAGGTGGTCGGCCATTGTTACGCCTGCCAGATCCTGACTTGAGGCTACGAGGACATGCTTGCCCAATCCGGAGTGTCTGCGAACAATTGTAATTTTAGCCTTCTCACATGTTAAACAGATGACAATTTGCCATTTTGGATGGGAAAACTTACTGTCAGGCGGGTAGCCTAGCACTACTTCATCGGGAGTGGATTTTAAGGATTCAGTATACGGCTCGGGCACCCCTTAGTATTTCAGTTCGGCAGGAAAGTAACCATAATGAATTATTATTTGCAAGTAAAGTAATAAGCGCCTGAGAAACAAGAAGTCCCTAATGAAGCCGATAAGCTGGGCTTGCCCTCCCTTTAAAAGTCCCCCATATTCGCAAATTATGAATGGCGCAACCTTAATTAGGGGTAATGAATCAATATAACAGTGGCATTTATCTTCGACTGTCTTTATTGCGGGCATTCTAACAACCTCGTTGAAAACAAGATCTTGATTCGATTTAAGTTAGTGCCTTGTCTTTATTGTAAATACCCAAACCCGAAGTCGTTGGCGATTTAAACTAGGCCGGACGCCCAGTTCAGCCTGGAAAGCATGAATAAACAAACCCACTATTTTGGCGTAATGCCGGCAGATCATAAGGTCAGTGTCATCTGGCAGATCGTCTTTACTTTCTTACCAATATTGGATATCTGGACGTTTTACAGAATTAGAAAACTACGAAAATATCTATTGTTTATCATAACGCCCGCGTTAATGACTTTCATTGTTTTGGCAGCTAATAATGCTATCAACAGTGCCAGTGGAGACTTGAAAGAGGGTGAATATGTCGCATACTGGGGGACAACAGCTGGTCAACTTCAGCCGCTAGTAAATCTAGGGTTGGTGAACGTTGGGATGCTACTTCTCTCGGTCTACCTCGTTGTAATTTGGTCGCGCCAGCATAACAAATAGTTCGACCAGCCGACGACGCAATCAGCAGGGCCCCCCTCGAATTAGAAATTGACCCGAACCCTGAAATAAAAGCCCTTGAAGACTCTCGCTCTTTTTGAGCCTTTGGCTACTTCCATGCATGCGCTAGTTACATTAGCGCTGCTCCTTTTATCAATGGAAATTTTAGCATTATTCTGCCTAAGTAAATTTATAAATTGCATCAGACCTCCGCATACCTAATAAAATGAGCGATAGGATAAACGATGTCCCAGAGGAAGAAATGGGCGCTGAGGATATCAAGCTTGACGATAATCAGGAGTCTATAGAGGCTAAGGCGAAGACCGCTTCAACGGAAGAGGACGAGCAGGCACCAAAAGTTGAAACAACAGCAAGCCCGGCTCCAGCTTCCCCGGCACAGCTCCAACAGGCCGCGACAGCAGGCGACTCCAAGTTCTTTGCCATTCGCACGACAGGTGGGCAGGAGCGAGTGGTTGCAAGCCAGATTCAGGTAAGGGTAAACGCCAAAAAGATTGGGATTCGCTCGGTCATGGTGCTTGATAGCTTCAAAGGTTACATTATTGTCGAAGCCCCTGACTCTAACATCGCGTACGAAGCGCTGGCAGGGATAAGGCACGTCCGCGGCCAGATTAGGGGCGACCTCCCGTTCAAGGACATCGAAGGGTACCTTGTAAAGAAGCCAGTAGTGTCGGAGCTGAGCGTCGACGACACGGTCGAAGTCATCGCCGGCCCGTTCAAGTCCATGAAGGCCAAGATAACGCGCGTAGACTATGAGAAGCAGGAGGCGACAGTGGTACTACTCGACTCGCCCTACCAGATACCGGTAACCGTTGACGCAAACTACCTCAAAAAGCTGCCCCACTAGGCAATTCCTGCACCCAACTGAACGATTAAATAAAGAAGAGTAGCCAAAATTCCATGTATCTCTAGCCGGTGTTATAGTTGATTGTTGACCTGAACGTCAAGGGCAAGCGCGCAATAGTTATAGGCGGCGGGACAGAGGGCGTCAGAAAGGTTCGAGGCCTCCTTGGACAGGACTGCAGGATAACGGTGATCAGCAATAGGGTGAACTGCTTTCTGGCAGACCAGGCAGCGCTTGGCACGATAGAGATTGTCAAGGCAAAGCTCGGCGACGCCAAGATTCTGGACAATTACAACAACATATTCCTCGTGCTTGCGGCAACCAACGACCGCGAGCTCAACCGCAAGATCGTCGAAAAGGGCCGGTTGATGGGCGCGTTTGTCTACGCGGCAGACGACCCGGCAGTCAGCGACTTTTCCTACGCTTCAATACTCAACATCGAGGGCGTCATGCAGGTCGCGATTTCCACTTCGGGCAAGAGCCCAATAATGGCGCGCAAAGTGCGCATCAGGGCTGAAAGAGTCTTGCGCAGGATAATCAAGAAGGCGGACATTGAGAACGCGAAGCTACAAGAGTTTGCCCGGCATGCCGCGCGGCCAAAGATCAAGACAATTAGCGAGCGCAAGGAATTCCTCTATTCGCTGATAAAGGACAGTCGAATACAGAACCTTATTAAGGCAGACAGGATTGAAGATGCTAAAAGCGCGACGCTAGAGCTGTTGGAAAAATGGAAGAGGAAAAGCACAAAATGACGGCAGCT
>Ga0209751_10007032_pt1 | contig 10372 bp, 9 predicted proteins | sample RifCSP13_1_FD_184019 | JGI IMG/M metagenome (GOLD analysis project Ga0209751, IMG submission 184019) | Soil microbial communities from Rifle, Colorado - Rifle CSP2_sed 13_1 (SPAdes) (version 2) | ecosystem: Environmental > Terrestrial > Deep subsurface > Rock core/Sediment | place: Rifle...
GACAAAGGAGGCCACGGCCTGCCAGTTGTTGGACATGCGCTTGCGGAGCTGGACGGTGACGCCCTGGTACCGGCTGAACATGCCGTCCGGGTTCGTGAGCAGGAAGAGCGACTCCGAGGGGTCGGAGTCCTGACGGAAGACCGTGATGTCCCGTCCGCTCGCGTCGACCCCCTCGGTGTCTGAGTAGATCACGGGGGTGTAGGTCGCGCCGACGTCCCGCCAGCCCCCGTAGTCCTCCCCGCGCTTGAAGATGTACGTGGCGGAGAGGCCGAGGTCGCGAACCAGCTCGCGCTCGAAGCCGGCGATGAACTGGTCCGTGTAGGGGTTCTTGAAGCCAGAGTCGACCCGTAGGTTGGTGGTGTCGGAGACGATCTCCTCGCCGATCCGATTGCCTCCGTCGTCGTACTCCCCGGAGAAGGCGATGTAGGGCGGCGCGGAGGGCGCCACGTTGTCGAACTCGCCCGTGATGATCCCCCGGTAGTAGCGGCCGTAGTGGGCCTTGAGGACCGTCTTGCCGTCCTTGGTCAGCTTCCAGTTGAAGCCGATGCGCGGCGAGACGGAGTTCCAGGAGTAGAGTTTGTCCACGGGCGCCGTGTTCTCACCGGTCGGGTTGCCGGCCACGTCGAGCAGCGGGTAGGAGTCGAAGAAGGCCTTGTTGTAGTCGTAGCGGACGCCGAGGTTGATCGTCAGGCGGTCGTTCACGCGGAAGGTGTCGTCGAAGTAGATCCCGAGGCCGCGGGTGCTGCCGGCGACGTGTCCGGGGTTGAGGTACGCGTAGCCGTAGGAAGGCACACCGCTGTATGTGCGGATGTAATCGTTGTACCCGCCGACGTAGTCCGCGCCCCCGTCGTTGAGCTGGACGCCGAACTTGAAGTCGTGGCTGCCGCCGAGGAACTTGTCCGCGAAATGGGAGACCTTGACCGAGGCCGCGGTCTTCCAGATGTCCCCGTCGTACCAGGAGTAGATCCCGCCCGTGACGAGCCCTGTGTCGAGGTCGAGGTAGCGCGGCTTCACGCGGGGCTCGCCCTCCTGCTGTGGGTCGGCGTGGTCGCGGCCGTAGAAGCCGGAGACGCGGGCCTCGACGTAGGTCTTGTCGGAGAGGACCGAGGTGTAGGTCAGGTTGGGCGAGGGGTTGTGGCCGTGCTCGACCTTGATCGTGCTGGGGGCCGTGAACTCGTTGCAGAAGTTGTCGATGCAGGGGATCCGGTAGTAGTCGTCGTGATAGGCGAGCATCAGCCGGTTCTTGGAGTTGATCTGCCAGTTGAGCTTCCCGAACACGCGGTCGGCGTCGAACTTGGTCGGGAACTCCGCCGGTATGCCCACCGGCGAGAAGTAGTCCCGCTGGTATTGGTACGACGCGAAGAACCAGAGCTTGTCCCTGACGACGGGGCCGGAGAGCTGGAAGGTCGCGTCGTGGTACTTGTCGCGGAAGAACGGCAGCCCGCCGTCCTGCTCTTCGCTCGTGTTGCGGCTCGTGAGCCCATCGCTCTGGAAATAGAAGTTCGCGTCGCCGTGCCAGGTATTCGACCCCTGGCGGGTCACGACGTTGAACACCGCGCCCTGGAGGTTACCGTACTCTGCCGGCGCGCCCAGCGACAGCACCTCGATCTCCTCGATGGCGTCGGTGTTGGGCCAGGGCCAGGCGGCGCCGGTCAAGGGCGCCGTGAAGTCGGTACCGTCCAGCTGGTACGAGTTCTCGGAGGTCGCCGCCCCGAGCGAGGTCGAGCGCGAGTCGTTGGTCTGGGCCTGGTTGACCCCGGGGGCGGCGTTGATGAGGTCGAAGAACGTGAAGCGCGGGACGGGGGCGTTGCGGACCCAGTCCCTGTCGTAGTTGGTGCTGACCTGGTTCGAGGTGGTGTCGACCGCCGTCGCCTCGCTGGTGACGGTCAGCTCCTCCTGGAGCTGCGAGAGCTTCAGCGAGGCGTTCTCCTCGACCGTGCCCCCGACGGGGACCTTGACCTGGTGGCGATGCAGCTTCGTAAAGCCCTGCAGCGAGAGCTCGAGGTCGTAGAGTCCCGGCGGCAACGCCGGGAAGCGATAGAGTCCCCGCTCGTTGGTGAGGGTGGTCTGAACGCCCACGACAGATGCGCCCTGGAGCTTGACCGTGACGCCGGTCAGGACGGCACCGCTCGCGTCGGTGACCGTGCCCAAGATCGTGCCGGTCGTGCGCTGGGCGAAGACGGGCGGGGCGGCAAGCATCAGAAGCAACGCGGCTGCGGAATAGGGCGCGACACCACGAGTGGTTCGGCGCATCACAACCTCCTCGGAGACGGTAGGGTGACTCTAGGATCGGCCCGGTGGTCTTGTCAAGGCTGGGGTCGGCCCGCCCGCGCGTGGTATGCTCCGCGCACACTCGTTCAAGGAGCCTCTGGCATGAGCACGCGCACGCTCTCCCCTCTCGGCGTCTCCTGTCTGGTCCTGGCCGCCCTCGGCTGCGCGCGCCCGGCCGAGAAGGCGGCGCCGGCAGGAGCGCCTCTGCAGAGGATCGGGCCCGGAGAAGGAGCGGTCTCGATCGTGGCCTGGGCGGGCTACATCGAGCGCGGCGAGACCGACAAGAGCTACGACTGGGTGAGCGGCTTCGAGAAGGAGACCGGCTGCAAGGTCAGCGTCAAGACCGCGGCGACGTCCGACGAGATGGTGGCGCTGATGAACGAGGGGGGCTTCGACCTCGTGACCGCCTCCGGCGACGCCAGCCTGCGCCTCATCTCGGGAGGCCGCGTCCAGGAGGTCAACCTCTCCCTCGTCCCGAGCTGGGGCAAGGTGGATCCGCGGCTCCAGAGCGCGCCCTGGCACACGGTGAACGGGAAGCACTACGGTGTCCCCTATCAGTGGGGCTCGAACGTGCTCATGTACAACACCAAGGTCTTCCCCAAGCCTCCCGACTCCTGGAACGTCGTCTTCCAGGAGACGAAGCTGCCCGACGGAAAGTCGAATCGCGGCCGCGTCCAGGCCTTCGACGGCGCCATTTACATCGCCGACGCCGCGCTCTACCTCAAGCACCACAAGCCCGAGCTGGGGATCGGCGACCCCTACGCCCTCGACCGCAAGCAGTTCGACGCCTCTCTCGGCCTCCTGCGCGAGCAGAGAAAGATCGTGGGCCGCTACTGGCACGACGCGTTCATTCAAGTCGACGACTTCGTCAACGAGGGAGTCGTGGCGAGCAGCTCGTGGCCGTTCCAGGTGAACCTCCTTCGGAGCAAGGGGGCGCCGGTGGCGAGCGTCATCCCGAAGGAGGGCGCGACGGGCTGGGCGGACACGACGATGACGCACGTCCAAGCACCCCACCCGAGCTGCTCCTACAGGTGGCTCGAGCACTCGCTGTCGCTCTCGACCCAGGGCGACCTCGCGGCCTGGTTCGGCTCGGTGCCGGCGGTGCCGGCGGCCTGCAAGGGCAACACGCTCCTCGGCGACAACGGGTGCGAGACGAACGGCGCCCCAAACTTCGACAAGATCGCCTTCTGGAGGACGCCGGTGGCGGCCTGCGGGGCCGGGCGCGAGTGCGTCCCCTACCACGAGTGGGTGACCGCCTTCATCGCGGTGATCGGCGGCCACTGAGCGCGGCGCCGGTCGCACATCGGCAGGCTTGACCGTGCCATGAGCGGCTCGGTCCCCGCCGTCCGCCTCACCCGCGTGAGCCGCCGCTTCGGCGACGTGCGAGCGGTGGACGAAGTGAGCCTCGACATCGAGGACGGGGAGTTCTTCTCGATGCTCGGCCCGTCGGGCTCGGGAAAGACGACCTGTCTCCGCCTCATCGCCGGCTTCGAAGAGCCGAGCACAGGGAAGATCGAGCTGCACGGGGTCGAGGCGGCGGGGCTGCCCCCCTACGAGCGCGACGTGAACACGGTCTTCCAGGACTACGCGCTCTTCCCGCACATGAGCGTCGAGGAGAACGTCGGCTACGGCCTCATGATCCGCAGGGTGCCGCGGGCGGAGCGGGAGAGGCGGGTCCAGGAGATGCTCGATCTCGTGCGCCTACCCGGCGTCGGGGGCCGCCGGCCGGCCCAGCTCTCGGGCGGGCAGCGCCAGCGGGTGGCCCTCGCCCGCGCCCTCATCAACCACCCGCGTGTGCTCCTCCTCGACGAGCCCCTGGGCGCCCTCGACCTCAAGCTGCGCGAGCAGATGCAGGTCGAGCTGAAGGCGATCCAGCAGCGAGTCGGGATCACCTTCGTCTACGTGACCCACGACCAGGAGGAAGCGCTCGCCATGAGCGATCGGCTGGCGGTCTTCTGCGAGGGACGGGTCGAGCAGGTGGGGACACCGGCCGAGGTCTACGAGAGGCCTGCGACCGCCTTCGTGGCGGACTTCGTCGGCGTCTCGAACGTCGTCGTGGGTCTGCTCGCCGAAACCCTCACCGGCTCGCCCCGGCCCTTCTCGATCCGCCCGGAGAAGATCCGCATGCTCGAGGCGGGCGCCGCCGTCCCCGACGGTCAGTGCGCGGTCGAGGGAAGAGTACAAGACGCCGTCTACCTCGGCAGCCACACGCGCTACGTGATCGACGTCGAGCGGGCCGCGCCGTTCACGGTCATCGAGCAGAACCGCGACGCGACGGCGATGACGAGGCCCGGCCGGGCGGTGCGCCTCGCCTGGAGCGCGGACCACCACCGGAGCCTGGTCGAGCGATGAGCGGCCTCGGACGACGGCTGTCGACCTTCCTCTACCGCCGCCCCCGCCTCGCGCTCTCTCTCCTCCTCGCCTTTCCGCTCCTGGGCTTCGCCGTCTTCTATCTGGGTTCGCTGTCCGCCCTGGTCCTGCAGAGCTTCTTCCATCTCGACGGCTTCACGGGCCAGGTGGTGCGACGGCTGACCCTCGCCACCTACGGCGACCTCCTCACCCGCGCCAACCTCGACATCGTCGCCCGCACCGTGGTCATGGCCGCGCTCGTGACGGTGGCGGCGGCGACGCTCGCCTTCCCTCTCGCCTACTCCATGGCCCGCTACGCCTCTCCACGCATGAAGGCCCTCCTCTACTTGGCGGTGCTGCTCCCGCTCTGGTCGAGCTACCTCGTGCGCGTCTATTCCTGGAAGCTGATCCTGGCCAAGGAGGGCGTGCTGGGGTGGGTGATCGACGCGGTTGGGCTCGGCTGGGCCCTCGAGCGTCTGCTCGCGCTGCCCGTGATCGGGGGCCCGTCGCTCTCGGTCTCGCCGATGGGGACCTTCCTCGCTTTCCTCTATGTATGGCTCCCCTACATGATCCTGCCCGTGGCGGCGGCGCTGGAGAGGATCCCCGACACGCTGCTCGAGGCCTCGAGCGACCTCGGGGCCCATCCGTGGACGACGTTCCGGCACGTCACGCTGCCGCTCGCGCTGCCGGGACTGGCCGCGGGGTCGATCTTCACCTTCTCCCTGACCCTCGGCGACTTCGTGGTGCCGGGGACGCTCGGCAACTCCGCCTTGTTCATCGGGCAGGCGGTGCTCGCGCATCAAGGCACGGCCGGCAACGTCCCGCTCGCCGCCGCCTTCACCGCGGTGCCGATGGCGGTCATGGGGGTCTATCTGCTGGCCGTGCGCCGGTTGGGAGCCTTCGATGCCCTCTGAGACGAGGGGCAGGCGGGTCCCGCTGGCGCTCACGCTCGCCGCCGGGGGCACGCTCGCATTCCTCCATGCCCCCTTCCTGGTCATCGCGCTCTACACGCTCACGACCGAGGACGCCTCCTTCCGCTTCCCGCCGCCGGGCCTCACCCTGCGCTGGTTCGCGGTGGCGTGGGAGCGGCCCGACATCTGGCGGGCGCTCTTCCTCTCGCTCCGGGTGGCCACCGTCGCCACCGCCGTTGCCCTCGTTCTTGGTACGCTGGCCGCTCTCGGTGTGCACCGCAGCCGTTTCTTTGGCCGGGAGACGGTCTCGTTCCTCCTGCTCCTGCCCATAGCCCTTCCCGGGATCGTGACCGGGATCGCGCTCCGCTCGGCGATGAGCCTCCTGGGTGTCCCCTTCAGCTTCTGGACGGTCGTCGTCGCCCACGCGACCTTCTGCGTGGTCGTCGTCTACAACAACGTGCTCGCCCGCCTGCGCCGCACCTCGTGGTCGCAGGTCGAGGCCTCGATGGACCTCGGGGCCTCCGCCTTCCAGACCTTCCGCCACGTCCTCGGCCCCCACATCGGCACCGCACTCGTCGCGGGGGGGATGCTGGCCTTCGCCCTCTCCTTCGACGAGATCATCGTCACCACCTTCACCGCCGGGCAGCAGGAGACGCTGCCCATCTGGATCTTCAGCCAGCTCACGAAGCCCCGACAGCGTCCGGTGACGAACGTCGTGGCCCTCTTCGTGATCCTGGCCACGGCCGGGCCCATCCTCCTCGCCCACCGCTTGACGCAGGGGCGGAGCGGCGTGATGGGCTCCGGAAAGTAGGAGGCACAAGATGCATCGCTCCCTTGCCGTGCTCGTCCTCGCCACGGGCGCCGCGGCCGCGGACGACCCCGCCGATCTCATCCTGACCCGCGGACGAGTGTGGACCGCGGAGGCGGATCGGCCGTGGGCGGAGGCGGTGGCGGTCCGGGGTGAGCGGATCGTCGCCGTCGGGTCTTCGGCCGAGGTCGAGGCCCTACGCGGCCCGAAGACGGAGGTCCTCGACCTCGCCGGGCGGCTCGTCCTTCCCGGCTTCAACGACGCCCACATCCATCTCCTGAGCGGCGCGCTGTCCCTCGAGCAGGTCGACCTGATCGAGGACCAGTCCGTGGAGGCCGCGCAAGCCCGCATCAAAGCCTTCGCCGAGGCCAATCCACAGCGTCCCTGGGTCCTCGGCCGCGGCTGGCTCTACGGCTCGTTCCCCGGTGGACTGCCCACGAAGGAGCAGCTCGACGCGGTCGTGCCCGACCGCCCGGCGTACATGGAGTGCTACGACGGCCACAGCGGCTGGGCCAACTCCAAGGCGCTAGAGCTGGCCGGCGTCACGAAGGACACGAAGGACCCCGAGAACGGCGTGATCGTCCGCGACCCGAAGACCGGCGAACCCACCGGTGCCCTCAAGGAGGCCCCGGCCACCGCCCTCGTCGAGTCGAAGATCCCCCTGCCCGGCCCGGAAGCCCGCTATGAGCTGCTGCTGCGGGCCTTGAGACTGCTCAACTCGCAGGGCATCACCTCGGTGCAGGACGCCCGCTCCGCCTCGGGCGAGCTGGGAGGCGACGTCGCGCTGTTGGAGCGGGCCAAGAGGGAGGGCCGGCTCACCGTGCGTGTCCGTGCCGCCGCGGGCATGAAGCAGGGGGACGTGACCGGCCCGATCGCGACGGCGGTGCGCCTGCGCTCCGAACACGAGGGCCACCTCCTCACCTTCGGCTCGATCAAGGCCTACGTCGACGGCGTGATCGAAGCTGAGACCGCGGCCATGCTCGAGCCCTACCCCGGCGGCGGCACCGGCCTGCCGAACTCGACGCCGGAGGCGCTGAGCGCGGCGGTCGTGGCCGCCGACCGCTCCGGCCTCCAGGTGTGGCTCCACGCGATCGGCGACCGCGGCGTGCGCATGGCCCTCGACGCCCACGAGGCGGCGCTCAAGGCGAACGGCCGCCCCGACCGTCGGGGCCGAATCGAGCACATCGAGACGATCTCGCCCGCCGACTACCCCCGCTTCAAGCCCCTCGGCGTCATCGCCTCGATGCAGCCCCTCCACGCCAACCCCGACCAGAACAACGCCGACGTCTGGAGCGTGAACGCCGGTCCGGACCGGGCGAGTCGCGGCTTCGGCTGGGGCAGCCTCGAGCGCGCCGGGGCGCGCCTCGTCTTCGGCAGCGACTGGCCGGTCGTGACCTCGGACGTCTTCCGCGGCCTCTACTGCGCGGTGACACGCAAGACGCGCGAGGGGCAGCCGCCCGGAGGCTGGCTGCCGGAGCAGGCGGTGAGCCTCGAGAGCGCGCTCCGGCACTACACGATCGACGCCGCCTACACGTCGTTCGAGGACGACGTGAAGGGCTCGCTCGCACCCGGCAAGCTCGCCGACCTCGTGGTGCTTTCGGACGACCTGTTCAACACGCCGCCGGAGGCGATCCTCCGGACCCGGGTCGACCTCACCGTCATGGGCGGCCGTGTCGTGCACCGCGCCGGCCAGTGACGGATTGACAGTGACGGATTGACATTACATCATGCTGTGATTACACTCAATGCATGGTACGGACTCAGATCCAGCTGACCGAGCAGCAGACCCGCCGGCTCCGCGCGGAGGCTCGGCTGCGCGGGATCTCGCTCGCGGAGTTGATCCGACGCTGCGTCGACAAGGCCCTGACCGATGAGATGGCGGACCGGACGTCGCTCTGGGATCGGGCCGCACGCCTTGTCGGACGCTTCCCGGATCGGAGGGGCACCAGGGATCTCGCGCGGAATCACGACCGCTATCTCGACGAGGCCTTCGATTGAGCCAGGTCTTTCTGGACACCTCGGCGATCCTCGCGGTGCTCAACCCGAGGGACGAGCACCACTCGCGCGGGCGCTCCGCCTTCGCCAGATTGCGCGCGAGGCAGGCCGGCCTGATCACGACGTCCTTCGTGCTCGTGGAAAGCTATGCCCTGCTCGGCCGCCGCCTGGGCCTGGCTGCGGTTCGGGCATTCCGGGGGGACCTGGCGCCACTGTGTGACGTGGTCTGGGTGGACGGCGGGACTCACGAAGACGGGCTCGATCTGCTGCTCGAGCGCGGGAAGAAGGACCTGAGCCTCGTCGACACGGTCTCATTCCTCGTGATGCGACGCCACCGCCTGGACGAGGCCTTTGCGTTCGATCCGCACTTCAAGGACGAGGGGTTCTCGCTGGTGTTGTGACCGCTTCCCCCTCGCGGACCTTCTGGTTGTCCCCCGCCGTGCTTCAGCCGATCCGGCCGCCCTGGGCGACGTAGACGGAGCTGAAGACGGGGGCAAAGTCCTCGAGCGTCGTCGGGGTCGTCGAGCGCTCGTCGCGCACGTGGGCCGACAACACGCGCCCGTCGTTCAGCGCCTTGACGAACTCGTTCATGCGATCGGCGGCGCTCTTCCCCCAGCCCATGCCCATCATCGCCTGCTTGGCCTGGTCGTAAGGCACCTGGCGGTAGGCGAGGTCAGGCTTGCCGATGGCCCTCCCGAAGACCTGCGCCACCTGCGGGTAGGTGTAGCCGGCGGCGCCCAGCAGGTACTGGACGCTCCGGCCCGCGAAGTCCAGGGCGAGGAGTCGCCGCAGTGCATAGGCGGCGATGTCGCGGGTGGCGATCATGGGGATGGGCAGGTCGGCTCGCACGGGGGCCGACCATCGCACCCATATGGACGACGGCCCCCGCCTGGGCGAGAGTGTTCTCGAGGAAGTAGGTGGGCCGCAGGTGCAGCACCGTGCGCTGCAGGCCCTGGACGACCCCGGCGCCCGCGGTGAGGTGGGCCCCCACGCTGCTGAGGCTCACCGCCCTCGGGAGGCCGGTCTTTCGGATCGCTTCCGCCATCGCCGTCGCGTGCGCCACCTGGCTGGCGGTGTAGTCAGGGGCCTGAGCGTCGATGGGCACCATGAGGTAGGCGGCGTCGGCGCCCTGGAAGGCCCGCGCGAGGAGGCCGGCGTCGCGGCTGTCCCCCTCGAAAAGGACGGCACCCCCGCCCACCAGCTCCTTCGCCTTCCCCGGGCTCCGGCTGACGATGCGGACGGCGTGTCCCTTCTCGAGCAGCCCGAGTGTGATGGGCCGACCGGTGTTCCCGGTCGCGCCCGTGATCGCGTACGTGGCCATGGGATCATCTCCTTCGTCTTGAGATCGGGTCGCGAATCGCGGCCGACTAGAGCCTCAGCAAGCGAAAGGCGTGGGTCCAGCGGTTCTCGCGGAGCCCGGGGATGCACCAGAGCTGGCAGAGCGGCTCAAGCGCCCGGGCGGCGGCGGCCATGCCCATGTCCGCGCCCTCCCAGCCGAACTGCTCGATGATGCGGGCGACGACGGCCTTCGCCTGCGCGTCGTTGCCGCAGTAGAACATCGTCGGCGGTCCGGCCGGGAACGACGGGTTCACCATGAAGGCGTTGCCCACGCTGTTGAAGGCCTTGACGAAGCGCGCCGCGGGAAAGGCCGCCTGGAGCCGCTCCATGAGCGAGTCGTTGGGCCCGGTGAAGAAGCGGAGGACGCCCTCCACCGGCGGCTCCTCCCCGATGGGGTTCGTGGTGTCGATCACGAGCTTGCCGCTGAGGCTCGCGGCGCCGGCGAGGCGCAGGGCTTCTTCCGCCGACCGTCCGACCACGGCGAGGACGATGCCCTCCGCCCATGCGGCGACCTCCGCGAACGAGCCGGTTGCGATCCCCGCCTCCGCAGAGAACGCCTCGAGCTTCTTCGGGCTGCGGCTGCCGATGCGCACCTCGTATCCGTGGGTCTTCAATCCCTTGGCCAGCACCTTCGCCACGGGCCCCGAACCCAGAACGCCGAACCTCCTCATGCGACCCTCCTCGCTCGTTCACTTGCCAA
>Ga0209751_10007033_pt1 | contig 10371 bp, 10 predicted proteins | sample RifCSP13_1_FD_184019 | JGI IMG/M metagenome (GOLD analysis project Ga0209751, IMG submission 184019) | Soil microbial communities from Rifle, Colorado - Rifle CSP2_sed 13_1 (SPAdes) (version 2) | ecosystem: Environmental > Terrestrial > Deep subsurface > Rock core/Sediment | place: Rifle...
CCATCTGCACACCTCGCAAGAAAAGTTGTTGCAGATGTTACCAAATCTCTCGCCTTTCGTCACCAGTTTTATGTTTTCCCGTTAATGTCGGGAGAGCCTAAAATATTTGCGGGGATAGGGTTGCCGTTCGTATACCTGCCCCTGTACCAATCTGCCCCTTTTCGAATCCAGGTCGCGGTCATGGCCACACTGTCGAGCGGAGTGGGAGGGGGATTGGGTCCATCGGGGTTATTACTGTAACTATGAATATGAATAGCCTTCAGGTTTGCAGGGGCGATAGGGTCTTCGTGGTAGCCTCCGATTGTAACACCATCCCGATGGACGCGATCGTAGAAATCCTGCCAGTAAGCACTTATACTGCCGAGAGGGGCATCGATCGCTGACGGGGGAAGCACGATATGGCCCCGCCCTAAAGATTCCGCCTCGCGCTTCATCCGCAAGTAAACATAGGCTAAAGCAGCTGATCGGATCCGTTGATAGTTATCATCATTTACGTCAAAACAGTTGCCATCAAAGCCAACTCCTAGAATTTCCCAAAACTGGTTGTTCGGATCCGGAAAACATCCAGAGAGATAAGGATCGATGCTCCAATCGCGCGGATTCTTACAATTACCACCGCACGAGTCCCCGGTTGAAATCAAACTCCCCGCTTCCGGCTCGTTATCGACGTAGTATATCTGATTATTGTTGTTCGCACGGTGCGATAAGAAGTTGCCCCCGATTGTATTGCTGATATTCCTGCGGGCAAAAGTTGTATCATGGGCTGAAATCTCGCGAACCGTGTAGATATTATTGTGTTCGTTATCCTGAACCCCGCACCACTCCGCGGCCGCCTTCGCCGGGCCCGCCGCCAATGCTGTGCTATGGATGAGTTGCTGCTGATAAATAGGAATGTTGGATTGCAGGCGAAGTACAGTGGTAGCGAAACTGGAGGCATTCTTCGATGCAAGATTTGCGATTCCTAACCGCCTGGTTGAAGGTATGGATCCCAATGGCATAGAACCTTCCTTTCAACAATAGAAGAATAACTTTTCTTTGACTCTCGCAAATTGCTAACTCATTCCGTGAACGAATCGACATAATCCAGACTCAGTACACGTCGTCGTCCAAGGTCATCCGATTGGTGTTCCTCAACCTGTTCACAGCGATAGATCAAAAATCCCTGATCATCCACCCATCCAGCGAGATTGCAGCCATCGAAGTACCAGTAGTGGGAATCTCGCGTCTCGGCAGGCCACCCATATAGCACCAAATCCTCCGGTCTTTCGGGCGGTGAATCAGGACGCCAAAAAGACCACTGTTGCTCTATACCTGGTCGCAGCATGCGAGGGGGAGTATCATAGTGTAAACGATCATCTCGCCATTCAGGATATAACGGGAGGCGGATATCGAACAGTACGCTCGCAACCTGGAGGGAATCCAGGAGACTCCATCCGGTCGCTGCTTGAACTGTATTTAATACTTTATTTTGCAGGTCGACGGTGAGAATGACGTCTGCCCCCATGCGTTTACTGGTGGATTGATCATGGCGGAGTACCAGGCCAATGAGAGGCTCCTTGATTGATGACAGTTTTACGGCATCTGGGGTGACCTTGAATTCTATTCCCAACGAAAACAAGTACGCAATTGCTTCCTGGAACATCGGGGAGTTTTCGGCTATTCCTAATGCTTCTTCCACATCGTCTGCAGGGGCACCGAAGCTCGACGATATGACGGGAATCTTGCTGGCAGCTGCTCCGACAATGGCTATTTCCGCGACTTGTAGGAACTGTCTCCGCGATAAATCCGATCCAGGAGTGACAGTAGTCTCTGTGATTGACCAGGATTTGATTCTTTTCGGCTTTTTCATTTTAGGTTTTTCTCCCGATCTAACTTAATCCATCCTGTATCGAAAGAAACTTTCCCCCATCCTGATATCTAGACTACTTTTATTCTACCGTTGGAGTCAAGTGAAATACTTCTTAAATAGTTGTGACAAAAGTAACGATTAATTCCCCCCCTGATAAGATGTAGGTTAAAGGTTAGTATTAGCGAAGAATATTTGTTTCTCTACCTTGAACACCAAAGCAGAAGAAATTAATTCTCACTTCTCGATGGGTAACCCCATGTTCTCCCAGTCCAGGAATCCCCCCTGCAGGTTCCAGACATTGGAATACCCCAGGCCGACCAGGGTCCTGGCGGCGATATTGCTCATCCGGTCGCTGCGGCAGTAGAGCACGATCCTGGCGTCTTTGTCGGCGGGCAGCTCTTCCAGATGTTGGTCGATCTCGTCGTAAGGAATGGATAGGTCGGTGTTCGGGATATTCCCCTCGAAGGGGATATGCACGTTGACGAAAACGAAGTCTTTGTTTGCCAGCATGGCCTGTAGCTCGGCAACGGTCACGTCGGTGTATTCCCCGCCGGGGGCGGAGATCTTCTTACCGACGATTGCGACCGGTTCTGAAGCAACCTCTGGTGAGGTGCTTCCTGCGCCGCAGGCTGCCAGAAGTGTGGGGATTAAAAACAGGGCGATAGCCAGTAAGCGTTTCATTATTAATTCCTTATTGATTGGTACCCGGATTCCACGGGTGAGTCTACTGAAAAAAGGCATTCACCACAGAGTTCGCTGAGAACACAGAGTATTGCTCTTTTACAAGGTTTTCTCCGTGAACTCTGCGTGCTCTGTGGTTAAGGTTTTTTTCAAGGGAGTCACGGATTTCACTGATTTTTCCTTTGCCAGTCATTTTGTATGGTCCATGGATTGCGGCGAGCTTATCGAGGGAATATCGGCTAAGCCCAGCGATACGATTACGCGCGTCCCCTGCCCAGGGGCAGATTGGATTTCCAGCCGGGCGCCGATCGACTCGGCCCGTTCGTGCAGGCCGAGCAGCCCAAAGTGGCCGCCGGGCGCAAATTCAGCCGGGCTTTTAGGGACGGCGAAGCCCTGGCCATCGTCGCTCACCTCCAGGGTGACGGACTGCGGGTCGAAGGCGATGCGCAGCGCGGCTCGTTTAGCCCCGGCATGGCGGATGACGGCAACCGTTGTTCCGTCCCGGCGCGTTCGAAGTCGGTGGTCAGCCCGTTCGACTGGCCGGTTTCGCGGGCTAACATCTCCAGGGCGGCCGCCAATCCCAGCTCCTCCAGGTAGACCGGGCGCAGGGCGCGCGTGAACCGGCGCAAATCCTGGATGGTCTTTTCAGCGAAGGTTTGAATCTCGGCGAGCGACCTGGCTAAATCCTCAGCAGGTGCATTGCCATTTACGCTTATTTGCGCCAGCTGCACGCGCTGGTTGAGGGCGATCAGCGATTGCAGCGTGTCGTCGTGCAGCTCGCGCGCCAGGCGGCGGCGTTCTTCTTCCTGGCCCTCGGTCATCGCCCCGATGTAGCCGCGCAGCCCTTCCTGGGCGGCCTCGACCTTGCGCGCCAGGTGAACCAGCTCGCTTTGCAGGCGGCGGATCTCGGTAATACCGCCGACCGGTTTCTCGATCGCCGCGAAGTCACCCCAGCCCAGTTCAGCCGCCCGGGCTTCGAGCCGCTGCAGTGGTTGCACGATCCAACGCGTGCCGTACCACAACGCCAGGAGGGACAGCAGCAGGGCGGGGATCAAGGCCAGGGGGGCGTATTCGGTGGTGCGCAGCATTGGGCTGGCCACCTTCTCCCAGGGCTCTTCGATCACCAGTGCCCACCCGGCCGGCTGGATCGGGCTGTAGGCCACCGCGTGTTCTTCTCCACCGGCCTGGAGGAAGCTAGCCCCGCTCTCGCCCTGCAAGGCCTCGCTCACCCCCAGGTGGTCCCCCGGGTCTTCGCCAGGGAAAAAGTCGCCTTGCTGGTAGAGCAAGCGGCGTTCGCCATCCACGACGAAGGCGGTCGCTTCCTCATCTGGGGTGAAGACGTTTCCCAGAGAGCGTTGGATCAACGCAGCCGGGGAAAAAGCGCCAGCCGCGCGCACCCCGCTTGCTGAGGATGGCGTGACCACCAGCGTCAGCGGTGCGGTGCTCTGAGGGTGTAAGATGGATAGAAAGGCCTGGGTATCCGGTGGAGAGGCGAAGAGATGCGGGTATTCTCCTGGGTTGAAGTTTTCCCACAAGCTGCCCTCGCCAGAGTAAGCCAGCACCTCTCCGGCGGGTGAAAGGAGAGCCAGCCCTCGATCAAAGTCGGACAGTATTGGGCTGGAGGAGCGCAAGAGAGCGGCGAGCGCTTGCGGGGAGGTGGCAGACTCTACCTGCCTTAGAAGGTCCTGCAATTGGGAAGCCTGGTGGTTAAGTTGCTCGCCCAGTGCGCTGGCCGCCGCCCGGGCGGAACGTTCGTCGCGTTCAGCGACCAGGCTACGCATGGCCTGCTGGTGCAGGTACAGGCCGCCGAAAGCCAGGGCTAACACCAGCGCGATCAGGGGCAGGATGAACACAGCCAGCAGCTGCGGGGTCAGGCTGCGCCAGGAGAAGCGGGCCGCAGGAGTCATCATAGTTAAGCGTGAGTTGGGGTCCCCAGGTCGGGGGGTAACCAGCCCAGGGAGACGGCGCGCATCACCGCTTCCGTGCGGCTGGCAGCTTGAAGCTTATCAAAGATCTTGGCCAGGTGACCCTGCACGGTGCGGTCGCTGATGCTGAGCTGAACGCCGATCGCTTTGTTGGTGTACCCGCGCCCCACCAGGGTCAATACTTCCATCTCGCGCGCGGTGAGCTGCTCGACCGGCGCCTGGGTTTGTCCGCCGGAGATGTGTGCCATCACCTTCTGAACGATCGCCAGGTCGAGCACCGATTTACCTGCGTTGACATCGCGCACCGCCTGGATGATCTCAGCTGGCAAAGCCGTCTTGAGCACATAGCCGTTCGCCCCGGCCTGCAGCACGGCAAACACATAAGGATCGTCGTCGTAAGCGGTCAGGATCAGCACCCCGACGTGGCGCTGGTGGGCGCGCACCCAGCGTGTGACTTCGATGCCGCTGAGTATGGGCATCTGGATGTCCAGCACAGCCACGTCAGGCAGATGTCTTTCGATCAGTGCCCGAGCGACTTCTCCGTCCCCCGCCTCGGCGATCACCTGGATGTCCGGCGCGTGGTCCAAAATCTGGCGGATACCAGCCCGCACAACAGCGTGGTCATCAGCCAGGAGCACTCGGATTGGCAATGATGACATGCTAAGATTCCACAGTCGAAGATGCCTGACTTTGAGCCGTGAGCCCCACAAACAGTTCTTCCAGGTAGGGAAAGACAAACCAGACAATCCCCAGCCCAAAGGATACTCCGCTGAGCAGGCGCATCCATGAATTAAAAGAGCCGATGGCGTCTCCTGGGTAGAAAGCAGGAGAGAGGAGATTCTCCGTCAAAGAAGCCAGCCAGGCGTTGCTGTCCCGGAAACCGTGCCCGATTCCAGCCAGGTCACTGATGAAGTGGGATGTGCCATCGAAGGTCATCGGCAGGAGCAGCAGGAGCAGGCCCCACCACGGCAGGCGGGGCAACCTGGACCAGCGGCGCAGGAGTCCCCAGAGTACGCTGAACGCAACGATACTGGTGTACATCGCCACCATGCGGTCTGACCAGGCCACCTTCCAACCCATCTCGGGGTTGCCGACGAACTGGCGCAGGATCAGCGGGTCGAGGGTGTCTTGCCAGGCTGACTGGACTTCACCCAAGGAATACATCGCCTTGGGGCCAAACAGGAAGAACGAGCGCTGGGGCAGCTGGTGGCATTGCGTGGCATACAGGGTGTAGATGGCGTTTCCGGCCGCTGTCCAGCCGATTTGCATGAAGGCGGGCGCCAGAAGAGGCAGCCCGGCGTAAAGACCCATGATGGCGGCGAATAGCAACTGCCAATGCCGCCCGATCCAGGGGACCAGACGGTTGGATGGCTTTACCGAAGGGGGGATTCCAAAGAAGGGCCGCTCTCGTGGGTAGGAGTGCATCGGATTAAGGCGCGTTTGGCTCCGGCGCATGGTTGCGGTTGCGCTCGACAAACTGCTGCGCCTGGGCAGGGTTAAAAGACTCAAACCGCTGCAGCTTGCCCCAGGAGGTCATGACCAGCGGGGCGTCGGTCGATTTCCAGGGGAAGGCGATCACTTTGAAATTGTCGGATTGATCCATGACACCCTGGATCTGCTCTTTAAGTTCGCTGCATCCCCCTTCGTCGAGCAGATCGCAGTTATACCAAAAGATGACGTAGCCGTGCTCCAGGCTGTGCACCAGCAAGCCCTCGGGATGTTCGGGCAGCCCCGCCAGGTCAGCCTCCTGGTAGATACCAGCTGGCAAGTCTTCGGCATAGTGTGGCCCAGAGGTGGGCGGGTCGCTGTTATAGGGTCCGGGCACTGCATCATCGGGGATGTGTCCGGTGTCGGCCATGATCGGCACGGATTGGCCGGCTGTCGGGCGGAAGGCCACCCAGAGCGCATAACCGATGATGGCTGCCAGGGCCAGTCCCACCACGCCCCAAATCAGCCTGGTGCGAAGTTGTTGCTGTTTCCGTTTTTCTCGAGAGGCTTGACGTTTCGTTTTCATCAGGTTCCCTTGTCTGGTCAGAGATATCGGACATTAATAGTACCATTAATTAGGGAGCGTGGAATGGCGCGGTTTATGATAAATGAGGAAAGGAACCAAAACTCTTGGCGATTATAGGTGTTAATCAGCTGATCTCATACCGCAAAAATGCCTGTTCGGGATTAAGCAATTCTGCCTGAGTTACGTGCCACAGCTCCCTCCTCTCCTGGCTACGAAATTACATCCTCCTCCGGTCCCACCGGGTTTGGTATCGCGCCCTCACCTGATCGATCGATTAAACGAGGGTCTGCAGGGCAACCTGATCCTCCTTTCCGCTCCCGCCGGATTCGGTAAAACCACTCTGCTCAGCGAATGGATCCGCAACGTTCCAACGTTCCAACCTTTAAACGCGCGAACGTTTTGTTGGCTTTCCCTCGACGAAACGGATAACGACCCGATCCGGTTCTTCTCGTATTACATCACCGCGCTCCAGACCATCCGAGGTGATCTTGGAGAGACTGCCCTGGCGATGATGGCTGCCACGCCGCCTCCACTCGAAGCAGCCCTCACCGTGCTGAACAACGAAGTCAGCGCGCTCCGCGGGGAATTCGTCCTGGTGCTCGACGACTATCATTTAATCGAATCGCCGGCTATCCACTCCGGGCTTGCTTTCTGGCTGGAGCATATGCCTCCCCAGATGCGGCTGGTCATCGCCACGCGCTCCGACCCGCCGGTCCACCTGGCGCGGCTGAGAGGCCGGGGTTTATTGACCGAGCTGCGCTCGTCCGATTTGCGGTTTACATTGGAAGAAGCGCAGGCTTTCCTGAATTCAAGGATGAGGCTGGGGATTACGCCAGATGGGGTGGCGGCCTTGAATGCTCGCACGGAAGGCTGGATCGCCGGGTTGCATCTGGCGGGAATCTCGCTGCGCGGGAGGGCCGACGCCCAGGCTTTTATCGAAGCCTTCACCGGCAGCCACCAATATGTCCTGGATTATCTAGTGGAGGAGGTCCTCATCCGGCAGCCGGAGAGCGTACAAACTTTCTTGATGCAAACCTCGATCCTCGACCGCCTGAGCGGGCCATTGTGTGATGCAGTGATTGAGAGTAGAGAGTCGAGAATCGAAAATAGTCCCCTCTTCACTACTCTCGACTCTCAATTCTCGACTTTATCCAGCCAGGCTGTTTTGGAGTACCTGGCACAGGCCAACCTGTTCATCGTGCCCCTGGATGATGAGCGGCTTTGGTACCGCTATCACCGCCTGTTTGTGGATTTTTTGCGCCACCGCTTGCAGCGTTTGCACGGCGACCAGCTGCCTGAGTTGCACCGCAAGGCCGCGCTGTGGTTTGAAGGCCAGGGGGACGCCTACACTGCTGTGGAGCATTGGCTGAAAAGTGGGGAGCTTTCGCGGGCGGCCGACCTGGTTGAGCACGATGGCTACAGCCTGCTGGAACAAGGATTATTGACGCTCCTGTTGAGTTGGTTATCCCGCCTACCCGAAGAACTGGTCGCCTCCCGTCCCTGGTTGTGCGTCTATCATGCCTGGGCCTTGCTACTCAACGGGCAGCTGGAAGCCGCCGAACGCCGCCTGCAGGACGTTGAGCGGCTCGGGGAAATCGATCCCTCCTCCGCCGATGGCAGGGATTTGCGCGGCCATCTGACCGCCATCCGTGGCTATAGCGCCGCCATGCAAGGAAAAATGCTGCAGGCGATCGAATTATCCCGGCGGGCTTTAGAGCTTTTGCCAGAGGACAATCTAAGCCTGCGCAGCCTGATTTATTATCTGCTGGGCGGGATTTCCATCATGAGCGAAGACCTGGAAGGGGCCAGGGAGGCGCTGGAACGGGCTGCGCAGCTCGCCCAGGCAGCCGGGAATATCCACGTTGCCGTGCCAGCCCTGTGTACCATCGGTTGGTTGCAGGCCGAGCGAGGCCAGCTGCAGAGTGCCTTTGAAACTTACCAGGGAGCCATGCGGGTGGCCACCGCGCGGGGCGGGAGAGCTTTGCCGGTGTCTGCCATGGCCCAGGATGGGATGGGAGCCTTGTATTACGAATGGAACGACCTGCCGGCCGCCCACCAGCACCTGCTGGAGGGGATCGAACTGAGCCGGCAGTGGGGCAACGTGGATACGCTGGTCTCCGGTGCGATCACGCTCAGCCGGGTGCTCCAGGCCCAGGGAGACCCGGCCGGGGCGCTGGCCACGCTCCAAGAGGCTGAAGAGTCGCTCTCCGGGCATCACGTCACCCCGCGCACGGCGGCGCGCCTGGAAGTCTCCCGGGGGCGCTACTGGCTCAGGCAGGGCGACCTGGCCCCCGCGGCGCGCCGGCGCCAGCAAAGCGGGATAGACGCACAGGGAGAGATTGGATACCTGCGGCTGGTCGAGTACATTACATTGGCGCGCCTGCTGATGGTCGAAGGGAATCACGGCGCCGCGCTTCACTTGCTGGAACGCCTGAGCGAATTCGCCTCAGACATGGGCCTCAACCAGTATCTGATCGAGATCATGGCCCTGCAAGCCCTGATCCTCCAGGCTCAGGGCGCCTCCGACCAGGCTCAGGAGGTATTGGGAAAAAGCCTGGCTCTCGCCCAGCCGGAGGGCTTCGTACGGGCCTTCGTGGACGAAGGACCCCCGATGGCCTTATTGCTACGCCAGGCAGCGCTGCGCGGGATCGGATCGGATTACATAGATAGGCTGCTTGTTGCATTTGCAGGCGAGACGAAAGACGAAAGACCAAAGGCGAAAGCAGATGCTCAATCGTTCGTCGTTCGCTCTTCGGCGTTGGTCGAGCCGCTCACCGCCCGCGAGATCGAGCTGCTGCGCCTGGTGGCGGCCGGCCTGTCGAACCAGGAGATCGCCGAAAAGCTGGTCATCGCCGTGGGCACGGTCAAGGCGCACACCGCCAGCATTTACGGCAAACTGGACGTGCGCAGCCGTACCCAGGCCGTGGCACGCGCCAGGGAGCTGGGGCTGTTGTAAAACATGTCCTGCCTTTAAGAGGTGGGGTGAGGGGGAAGAGGGCAATGGAGGGGTGGATAAGAAGCTAAAACCGCCATTATTCGTAAAGCGGTTCGTGATTATTTGGCTCAGCCTCTCTATGTTGCTGAGTCAACTGCGGAACTCCTAACCTTTTCAATTTGAACGACTTCGCCATTTTACAAATGCCTGTAAGAAGGATAAGACAGCTAGCGTAATTAGCGGGAGTACACCGATAAAGAAAGCGACAAATCCACCTGGTCCTTGACCGAGTACATATCTCGACATTAGAAAAACACTAGCGTAAATGAAAAATAGTCCCCAAGCCAGGAATAACCAGGCAAACGCTATATTTTTTGATATTAATTTATCGGTCTTGCCCTGCGGAAAAAGTAGGAATATAAAGGGGGCAAGTATCCCAAATAGTGCATGAAAGATTATTCCCACTATTAGAATTTTTAAAGACATCTTATTGTCCTTATTTTTTATAGCCAGTGTTTTTATTTACACAATCAACTGTCTTAGGGATCAAATCAAGCACTACATATGTATACCCAGCAAGTGCAAGAAGCTCCATTCCTACACCAACGACCTTTGTTAGCGCAGTGGGTCCTGATGACAACCCTAATGTTAAAGTATCAAAGGTGAGAGAACCTCCAAGTAGGATAACACCGCCAATGGTGAATAAAGTAGATGTTTCCATGACGATCAAACAGGTTCCTGCAAGTACTGCACAACCGATCAAACCTTCTTCATCTATTGGTTCATTATTTGGTTTGATTTCATCCTTATCCTCTTCATTTCCCCCAAGGCCATTGTCAAATGGAGGGTCAGGATTTGAGTCCGGTGGCTTATTCTCACCTATATTCGCGCAATCCTCAGGATCGGCATTGGGTCCATCACAGGCTCCATGACCACTCGGGTCGATATATCGAAGCGGATTGTTATT
>Ga0209751_10007043_pt1 | contig 10366 bp, 8 predicted proteins | sample RifCSP13_1_FD_184019 | JGI IMG/M metagenome (GOLD analysis project Ga0209751, IMG submission 184019) | Soil microbial communities from Rifle, Colorado - Rifle CSP2_sed 13_1 (SPAdes) (version 2) | ecosystem: Environmental > Terrestrial > Deep subsurface > Rock core/Sediment | place: Rifle...
GGCGGCCATCCGCGGCCTGCGGCCGTGGATCACGAACGAGTTCGAGCACAACGGCCTTCGGGCCGATGGCGAGCGCGTCCTCGGTCGCCTCATCGACCTGGTCCGCGGCCGCGCCTGATCGCCGACCTTGCGACGAACGCCCGGCAGCCGGGTCGGCGCTACGATGGCGGCGACATGACCGAGCTGGCGACCAACCCGGTCGCGTCCCCGATGGCCGCCGATCTCGAGGGTGCCCTCGAGCGCCACCGCGTCGAGCTCACGGCGTATGCCTACCGGATGCTGGGCTCGACGTTCGAGTCCGAGGATGCGGTCCAGGAGACCTTCGTCAGGACCTGGCGCGCCTACGATCGATTCGAGGGCCGATCCAGCCTTCGGTCGTGGCTCTACCGGATCGCCACGAACGTCTGCCTCGACATGCTGGGTGCGAGCCAGCGGCGAGCTCGGCCGATGGACCTCCGGCCGGCGGGTACGGCGGACGTGCCCCTCCCCGAGCCGCTCGCCGAGACGACCTGGATCGAGCCGGTCCCGGACGCGCGGGTCGTTCCCGTCGGCGGCGACCCGGCCGATGTGGCCGTTGCCCGAGAATCCGTCCGCCTCGCGTTCGTCGCCGCCCTCCAGCACCTGCCGCCGAAGCAGCGAGCCGTCCTGATCCTTCGCGAGGTCCTCCACTGGAAGGCCGAGGAGGTCGCCGAGCTGCTCGAGACGTCGGTCGCCTCGGTGAACAGCGCGCTCCAGCGGGCCCGGGCCACGCTCGCGAGCCGCGACGTCCGAGCGACCGGCCCGGGCAGGCCACTGGATGCCGGGCAGCAGGCGCTCCTGGCCCGCTACGTGGATGCCTTCGAGCGCTACGACATGGACGCCCTGACCTCGCTCCTGCACGAGGACGCGGTCTGGAACATGCCGCCCTACGACCTCTGGCTGCAGACCCACCTCGACATCGTCCGCTGGTGCGTCGGACCGGGGGTCGGCTGCCGCGGCTCGCGGCTCATCCCGACGATGGCCAACGGCGCGCCCGCGTTCGGGCAGTACAAGCCGGCCGCCGGCGGCGACTACGAGCCCTGGTCTCTCCAGGTCGTGGAGCTCGGGGAGGACGCCATCGCCGGCATCACGTTCTTCCTCGACACGGCCCGCTTCTTCCCGCTGTTCGGGCTGCCGCCCCGCCTCGACGCGTAGGCCGCGGGTCCAGGACCCCAGCCAGGCCGCACAGGTCGATCAGCCCGGCGAGCTCCGCCGAGCCCTCCCGGACGCAGGCTTTCCGGCCCCGTCGGCGCGCCGCCAGCGCCGCCCGCGCGAGCGAGTCTACGGTCCCGAGATCAGGTCGTCGGTCATGTGCCACGAGGACGATGGGTCGTCGAGCCGGCGCGGCCGGCCGCGAGCTCGGCAGCTGTGGCGCGGCCTGGCGTGATGCGGCCAACAGAGGACCTCCCGGTCTTCTGACGGCCTGTGAGCTCGAAACTCATCGGCATGGGAATCCGGCCACGACCGATGAATTCTGCCGGCTTCCCCGGTCTGAACGGACGCAACTCGAAAGGAGCGCGTCCCACATGACCTCGACATCCCCGCGACTGGCCACCCGCCGCGAATGGCTCGGACTGGGCGTCCTGGCACTCGCCTGCCTGCTCTACGTGATGGACCTCACGGTCCTCCACCTCGCCGTGCCGGCGATCAGCGCCGATCTCCGCCCGACAAGCGCCCAGCTGCTGTGGATCATCGACATCTACGGGTTCATGGTTGCTGGCTTCCTCGTGACCATGGGCACGCTCGGTGACCGGATCGGACGCCGCCGGCTCCTGCTCGTCGGGGCTGCTGCCTTCGGGGCCACGTCCGTCCTGGCCGCATTCTCGACGAGTGCCGAGATGCTCATCCTGAGCCGCGCCCTGCTCGGGATCGCCGGCGCGACGATCGCACCCTCGACCCTGTCGCTGATCTTCGCGATGTTCGAGGACCCCAGGCAGCGCGGCATCGCGATCGGCATCTGGATCTCAGCGTTCTCGGCTGGGAGCGCCATCGGCCCGGTCCTCGGCGGCGTGCTCCTCGAGCAGCTCTGGTGGGGCTCGGTGTTCCTGCTCGCCCTCCCGGTGATGGCCGCCCTCCTGGTCCTGGGGCCGCGGGTCCTTCCGGAATATCGCGACCCGAACGCGGGCCGGCTGGACCTCCTCAGCGCCGGCATGTCGCTGGTCGCCGTCCTCGGCGTCATCTTCGCCGTGAAGCAGGTGGCCCAGGATGGGTTCTCGCTCGCCGCCCTGGCCGCCCTCGCGATCGGTCTCAGCGTCGGCGGGGCGTGGGTCCGTCGCCAGCTCGCCTCGAGCGATCCGATGATCGACCTGCGCCTCGTCCGGATCCCGCAGCTTCGGGCCTCGCTCCTCGTCAACTTCCTCGGCATCCTCGTGGCCATCGGCTACTTCCTGTTCGTCGCCCAGTACCTCCAGCTCGTGGTCGGCCTGTCGCCGCTCGAGGCCGGCGCCTGGTCGGTGCCGTCCGCCATCGCCTTCGTCGTCGGCTCCAACCTGGCGCCGCGGCTCGTCCGCCGGATTCGACCCGCGGTCGTCATGGCGTCCGGCCTCGGCCTGGCGGCGATCGGGCTGGTACTCCTCGCCCAGGTCACCGCGTCCGGCAGCCTCGCCGTGGTCATCGGCGCCTTCGTCGTCATCTCGCTCGGCCTCTCGCCGGTCTTCGGGCTGACGACCGAGCTCATCGTCGGGGCGGCACCGCCGGAGCGGGCCGGCGCCGCCTCCGGTGCGTCCGAGACCTTCTTCGAGCTGGGTGGGGCGCTCGGGATCTCGATCCTTGGCAGCATCGGGGCCACGATCTACCGGGGCCAGATCGCCGATACGCTGCCGTCCGGGCTCTCGGCGTCGGTCGGCGTCGCCGCACGCGACACCCTCGGCGCTGCCACCGCTGTCGCCCAGCAGCTGCCAGGCGACCTCGGCACGGCCCTCATCACTGCGGCGCGGGCCGCCTTCGTCGACGGAATGCAGGTGGCCGCCGCCGTCAGCGCGGTGCTCGCCGTCGGGCTTGCCGTCGTCGTCCTGCGGACGCTGGGCCACCTGGCGCCGAGGAGCGAGCAGCCGACCGATGAGGCGTCCAGCGCCGAACCTCGATTGGCCGACAGTGAGTCAGCGCCGGTGATGTCGCCCGCATTGTGCGGTCCCGCGGCCGAGGCATGACCGGAAGCAAGGCGTGACCAGAAACGAGGCGTGACCGGGGCCGGAGCCCCGTAGCACAACGCGTAACCCGAGCCGGGGCCGGCCGCCTGCGCGTGCTCGCAAGTTTCTGATCGAACGAGCACCGGCAGATCTTGGCGACACCCGTCGAAGGTCGGTAGACTGGCGCTTGCCGAGCGGGAGTAACTCAGGGGCAGAGTGTCTGCTTCCCAAGTTGAGCGGCTCAGCGCTGTGGCCTCCGGTGTGGTGACCCCACCAAATCGGCTCAGTTATACGCTGTAGGTTCCGCGGGGTTCGGATGCGACAGTAAGAACGGCATCGCCTCGGTGAAGCCGTACGCGCCGACCTCCAGCACGGGTTCAGCGCGACCCTTGGCAGGCGTAATCGATGTCTTCGCCCCGTCCGTGCAGGGTGCGGGCCACCGTTGGTCGCGGTCGCGGACGAGTCCTACGCCGACGCGACTGCGCGATCGCTCGCCAACTCGGACTCGGCGAGGCGGCGGATTAGCTCGGTACCACGCGCCCTGATCTCTGCTTGCACCATCTCCAGCTGGTCGGGGCTGAGGCGGGGATCGCCCGAAGCCAAGTCCTGCGCCATGGTTGCCCACGTGGCCTGTGCCACGGGCGCTCGCGTCGTTGGATCCCGATCGACGACCATCTGGAGCTCGCGCATGAGCCACCAGGCCGAGTCGTGGCTCGGATTCTCGCCCCCGATCCCGAGCTCCCGGGGAAGGCGTTGACCGACTGTCACCGGGAGGAAGACGCCGATGCAGGGCGTGCCCATCGTGACCCAAGCGACGGGTGGCAGGTCGTCGATCGCGAGCTCCACCACCATGCTTGCGGCGGTCGAGTTCGGTGTGATCCCGGGATGGAGGCAGACGCTGCGCCGCGGCGGCGATCCAGCCGGCAGCGGTCCGTTGACCAGGCCGGCCTCGAAGTGGTCACGCAGGTAGCGCATCATGCCGGCGACGTCGGGCTCACGCTCGTTGGCCAGGAGCCGGCAGCCGACCTGGTACCGGTCCTCGGTCCACGCCCGCGCCTCGACGTCCTCGTACGCCGACCGAAAGTTCAGCCGGCTCCCCGCTGGCGCCGACCAATAGCCCTCGGCCCGAGCGTGCGCTTCAACGCCTTCAGAGCACTCGTCCCAGTCGTCCTCGATGGCGACGAAATTGGCGATCGTCGCGCCGCGAGTCGTGCGCCGGGCGACCCAGTGACGCCCGGAGGTCTCGATGATCCAGGCCTCGCGATGGTCAGCCACAATGAAGCTGCTGTGGTAGCGACGATCGACGCCGAAGACGGCGGCACCACCCTGCCCGTGGCGGTCGAGCAGGTCGGTGATGACGGACATCGCCTGGGCGGCAGTGCTGCCTCGCTCGAGGCCAAGACGCACGAGATCCATGCCCAGCAGGCCGGTCCCGGGCACGGGGTCACGCGTATAGATCGCCTCGTTCCCGATGGCAACGCCGGCCTCGTTCACCCCGTGCTCAAAGCCCCATAGCCACCACGGCCGGCTCCCCAGCACGGCCAGCGTATGCGGAACCTGGGGGATTGAGACGTATTGGCAGTCGATGATCTCGCCCGGCTCATGGTCTGCGGCCGCCACCTGCACCAGCGGCTGGCTCTCGAGCAGTGGCCGATCACTGTTCTTGGCGAAGATCGCGCGGCGTCGACCGCCAGTTCCCGTGTAGCCCACGATCGTGTCGCACGACGACGTGTAGTGGAGATCGGGGCTTCCCAAGGTGGCGTCCTCCTGCGATTTAGTTGGTCGATGCCGCGGAAGGCATCGACCCATCCGTCTCGCCCGTCACGAGCACCATGATCTTGTTGGCCAGCGCGGGGTTCGCCTCGCCGAACTCGAATGCTTGTTGCACCTGTTCGAGCGGGTAGCGCTGGGTGATCAGCGACTCGCAGCGATCTCGGTGCCGGCGGACGAGGTCGACCGCCTCACCGAACAACCCGGCGTTGTTGCGCGAGCCAAGCAGATTCATCTCCTTCTTGACGAGCGTCAGCGACGGGATCGCGATGTCATCGTTCGAGGTCCCCGCGACGACCACTGTGCCCGAGTTCGCGACCACATCAATCGCTTCCCGGAGGACTGCGCCCACTCCCGTGGCCTCGAACACCACGGCCGGGCCCTCGCCATCTGTCCAGGCTGCGATCCGGGCCGAGACGTCGTCATCGCGCGAGTTCACCGCAACCTCGGCACCGTTGGCGAGCGCTCGGTCCAATCGGCCAGGAACGACGTCAACGGACAGCAATCGGGCGCCACGATCGGCCGCCGCGACCTGGACGGCCTGGCCGATCGGGCCGGCCCCGAAGATGACGGCCTGGTCGCCAGGCTCCAGCCCGCTGCGGGTCACCATCTGGAGGCCGATCGAGATGGGTTCGACAAACGACGCCAGCTCGGGAGTGAGGTCGTCAGCCGGGTACAGATTCCGGAACGGAACGATCAGCTGCTCGGTCAGCGCTCCATCGAGGTGAGCCCCGTAGACGCGCAGGGTGCGACAGCAGTTCGGGTGTCCGCGCCGACAGGCGATACAGGTGCGGTCGGGCAAGAGCGGCTCAACGGCGCACAACTGGCCAACTCGCAGCGGTCCTCCGTAGTCGGGACCGAGGGCAGCGATTCGCGCCGAGAACTCGTGTCCCTGACGGATCGGGAACACGGCGTAAGGGTCGGTGCCAGCCCACATACCGATGTCCGACCCACAGATCCCGACCGCGGCAATGTGCAGGAGGGCCTCGCCGGGCCCGGGCGCACCCGGCGCTACGGTTTCGCCAAATTCCACTCGGCGAACCCCCGTCGTCACGGCTTGCTTCATCCTTGAGCCTCCAGCCCTGTAGCGCTATAGCTCGACCGTGACTCCCAGCCCACGATTCTCCGCGGCGCGCAGCACGCGTCCGCCCACGGCCACGTCGTCGATCGCGACGCCGAGGTTGCAGGCCATCGTGCGCTGGCCGGGACTCGTCCGGCCAGGATGGGCTCCGGTGACAAGTTGACCAAGGTCCGTAGTGATCGGGGGGATCGCCTTGAAGTACCCGAGCTCGCGGAAGTGGTCGAGCTGGGGGACGTCGTCGGTGGTGAACATGTCCAGCGCAGCCAAGGCCTCCGGATCCCAGTAGCTGTCGAAGTCGACGGCCGTGGCGAAGACGCCGGGGGCGAGCCAGTCCGCGCGGATGGTGGCGTGCGGCTCGCGGAGGATCGGACCGGCCGTGACGATGACATCCGAACCCCGTACGGCGTCTTCGGGAGTCGCCGCGACGACCGCTTGGAGCCCGTGCTGGTCCCTCGCGACAGCTGCGAGCGTGGCAGCCTGCAATTCGTCTGGGTCGAAGGCATGAACCGTGGTGAGCGACCCAATCGCGAGCCGGAGAGCCTCCAGGTGGGCCAACCCTTGGACACCGCAGCCGAGGATCGCCAGCGAGTGGCTGTCCGTACGTGCGAGGTACCGCGCGGACACGGCTGATGCCGCGGCGGTCCGAACCGCTGTGATCCACGTGGCATCCATGACAGCAATCGGAATCCCGGTCGCAGGATCACTGCGGATGAGCAGGCCGTTGATGTAAGGCGCTCGGTGGGCCCGGTTTTGGGGATACCCAGCGATCCACTTGACGCCGACCACCCCCATCTCTGGAATGCTGGCCGGCATCGCGTGGATGAAGCTGTCTGCGCCGCCGGGGTGGACCGCCGTCTTCGGAGGCAGCTCAACGCGACCGTGGCCCTTACAACGGAAGGCGCTCTCGACAGCCTCGATCACCTCGAGCATCGAGACGGCTGATCTCTCAACATCAGCCCTGCTGAGATACCTGATCGTGCCGCCACCGCGATCATGGACTGCCATCAGCAGACTGCCTCTCGTACCATCTCTTCCGCGGTGTAGGCACCGCATCAACTGGTGCTGCAAGCGGCGCGCCCCACAGCATGGCCCTGGTGGCTAGAAATACGTGCGCGCCGTTCCCTGAACGACACGATTCTCGATGTGACCGATGCCGGTCGCGGTGCATCGCACGACGTCGCCCGGCTGAAGGAATCGCGGTGGGTTCATGAAGGTGCCGCACCCGGCCGGTGTCCCGGTGCTGAGGACGTCTCCAGGATCCAATCGGATGATGGAGCTGAGCCATTCGATCGCTACGTCCGGCAAGTTCAGCTGATCCGAGATCAATTCGCTCTGACGCAATTCGTCGTTGACGTAGGCCTCGGTCCTCACCTGGCTGATGTCCTCGATCTCATCCCTCGTCACGATGCATGGACCCATCGGGCAGAAGGTGTCGAAGTTCTTGGCGAGGTCGCGTTGGCCGAAATGGAACTGGACGCTGCGCGACCCGACATCATTGATGATCGTGTAGCCGAACACGTGGTCGTACGCATCCGCCTGCCGAACATTCTTGGCGGTCTTTCCGATGACGACGCCGAACTCAACCTCGTAATCGACCGCAAAGCCCCAGGCCTCCGCGAACTTCGCCTTGCTCCCGGGCCCCCGCTTGATGACGTCGTCCGCGGGCGGGATGACGATCTCGTCATAGGGTCCGGTGACAGAGCTCGTGAGCTTGATGAAGTCCCACTGAGGCTCATCGGCTGGTACCCAGTCGGGATCCTCCTGGCCGTGCCCGAGATAGTTGGGGCCCGAGCCGAAGATCTTGCCGGAGTTGGTGATTGGCGCGAGCAGCCTGTCGTATCGGATCGGGCGACCGGTCTCGAGCGCTCGGCGGGCGTGGTCAAGGGCGCGATCGCCGTCCTGGATGAACGCGAGCATGTCGGTGTAGCCGGCATAGATGACTGCTTCGCCTCGAAGCACACCGACGCCCTGCTGGTCGCCATTCAGGTATTGCACGAGTCGCATGGCAGCCTCCTCAGGCGGTCGTCGGAATGGGGCCCGGAGCAACGTCGGGCCGATAGGCGTGATCCCACGCATCCGAGGTCAAGCCCCATGCCAGGGACGGAAGCTCGCCGCGCTCCGGTTCGATGGTGATCAGGTCACCGCCCGAAGGTGCATGGACGATGCGGGAACCGGACGTGTCATACACCGGTGTTCGGCGGCGAAGCTCGTCAACCTCTGGCCCGGGATGCATGTAGTGCGTCGCAACGAGGTGCCGGATGCCCAGCCAGTCGGCCGCCCGCGCCGCCTCGTCCGGGTTCATCTCGCCGGTCAGGATGTGCCCGGCGCCAGGGTCTGGCAGGCCATCGGTCTGCGCACAGCCGATCAGCCCGACCGTCGGGCGGTACAGCTCACCGATGAGCCGCAGGCCCGGGAAGATCGCGGTGTCGCCGAAGTGGTAGATCCGCACGCCCGGCTCGGTCTCGACGATGAAGCTGATCGGCACGCCGGACACGTTTCGGCCGTCCTTGAGCGTGGCGCTCGTCCAGTGATGGCATTCCACGGGCCGGACCACGATCTCGCCGAACGCGTAGCAGACTCCCCAGATAAGTGCCCGGACCTGATCGAAGGGGACACCCTCCTCGTACAGCTTCTCGGCGACGTCGGCCGGGCACGCGACTGGCGCTCCTGTCCGTATCGCAATCTCGGCGGCGTCCCCCATGTGGTCCCACGCGGCATGGCTGACCAGGATCAGGTCGGGCGTCGGAACCGTCTCCGGTGTGTATGGAGCAACCGGGTTCCCGCGCAGGAAGGGTTCCATGAGGATCCTGAATCGCGGGCCAACCACCTCGAAACCCGAGGCACCCAGGAACTTGAGCGTCGTGGTCATGATTCACCTAGCTCGATTGCCTTCTCGAGGCCCTTCACGAGGTTGAACACCGCGCGGTTGAGCGGCGCCGGGACGCCGTACCGCTCGGCGTAGAGGATGGCCGCGCCGTTGATCGTGTCGATCTCCGTGCGCCGATGCGCCAGGATGTCCCCGAGCATCGATGCGCGACCGCCGGCCGTTGCGAAAAGCTCGTGCTGGAAGGCGACCCGTTCCTCTGGATCGAGGGTGACGCCGGTCGCCTTCGCGATCTCGCAGGTCTCCCGTGTCAGGTCATCGATGACCGCGAACGGCAATGCCTCATCGCGGAGCACATCGGTCCGAAGCCGCGTCAGCGCCGCCACCGGGAGCGACCCGCAGTTGAGCACGAACTTCGACCACTGCGCGGTCCGAATCTCGAGCTCGGGCAGGACCTCGACCGGGAAGTCATCGCGTCGGAAGACGGACGCGACCACCTCCGCCCGGGCCAGGTCCGCGGCGCGGGACGGCCCCAGATGCGTGTCGCGCACGCCGGTATGGGCATAGTGGGCCGTGTCGACCGTGATCACGGTATGGACCGACATGCCGATCAGGACAGGGTTGTCCGGATAGGCCTCCCGCAGGATCTCCTCGTTGCCCAACCCGTTCTGAAGGGTGAGGAGGACGGTAGCGGGCCCCACGATCGGACGAGCCGCCTCCGCGGCGGCCCCGGTCGCCCAGCCCTTGGTCTGGAACAGCAGCAGATCCACCGGGCCGTCGATGGTCGCGGGATCGATCGTCGCCGGCACCCGATAGACGTCGCGCCGACCGTCGCGGCGGTCGATCAGGAGCCCTCGGTCGTTGATGGCGTCGACGATCGCTCCCACCGCGTCGACGAACCAGACCGCGTGGCCGTTTTCACTTGCCGCAGCGCCATAGATCGACCCCATTTGTCCGCCACCCATGACCACGACCTTCATGGCGTCAACTCGTTCCTTTCCGCGCACCGCCCGCCTTGGGGTTCGGTGTCAACACATCGAGATCTGGCCGCCGTCGACGACGAAGAAGGCACCCGTGGTGTACGACGCCTCGTCGGATGCGAGCCACACGTAGATTCCGGCCACCTCGTCCGGGCGCCCGGCGCGCTTCATCGGGATCCTCGACTCCGCCTCCGCCCGGGCACCCGGGATGGCGAAGAAACCAGCGTTGATCGGCGTATCGATCATCCCCGGGATCACGCAATTCACGCGGATGCCTTCGGGGGCAAGCTCCGTCGCGCACACCCGGACCATGCCGTGCGTTCCGGCCTTGCTCGCGCTGTATGCGAACTCCCCGAATGCGTGGCCGCGGATCGCGGTGGGCGACCCTGTGACGATGATCGACCCGCCACGATTGCGAAGCAGGGCCCGCGTGCCGTGCTTGAGGGTCAAGAACATGCCGGTGAAGTTCACCTCGGTCATGGCCCGCCACGTGGCGATGTCGACCCGATCGACGCGGTCATCTCCACGGTCCCCGTAGAGCTCGATTCCGGCCACCCCGACGATG
>Ga0209751_10007044_pt1 | contig 10365 bp, 11 predicted proteins | sample RifCSP13_1_FD_184019 | JGI IMG/M metagenome (GOLD analysis project Ga0209751, IMG submission 184019) | Soil microbial communities from Rifle, Colorado - Rifle CSP2_sed 13_1 (SPAdes) (version 2) | ecosystem: Environmental > Terrestrial > Deep subsurface > Rock core/Sediment | place: Rifle...
GGGGAACGGCCATCACGCTGACGCCGTGGGATCCTCAGGAGATCTGGCCGCTCCTGACCGCCGCGCTCGCCAGGCGGCCGGCGATCATCGCCCCGTTCGTGACGCGTCCGAACGAGATCGTCCTCGACCGCGCGCACCTCCACCTGGCGCCCGCGGCGGACGCCGTGAGCGGAGTCTACCTCCTGCGGCGGCCGCGGGGAGAGGGCGACGGGACGGTGATCCTCCAGGAGAGCGGCGTCACCTACGCATTCGTCCAGGAGGCGCTGCCGAGGCTCGATCGGGACGGGCTCGATCCCTGGGTCTACTACGTCGCGAGCGCCGAACTGTTCGACCTGCTCCCGCCGGAGCGGCAGCGCGCGATCTTCCCCGAGGAGCGCGCGCAGGAGGCGATGGGGATCACGGGCTTCACCTTGCCGACGATGTTCCGTTGGGTACGATCCGACCTCGGCCGCGAGATGACGCTCCACCCGTTCCAGCACGGACACTTCCTCGGAAGCGGCCAGGGCGAGGTCGTGCTCGCCGAGGCCGGCCTGGACGGCGAGAGCCAGTATCGCGCGATCACGCGGTACGCCGAGGCCCGCCGGGCTGTCGTGCCGCCAGTGCGGCAAGGTCTCTCACAAGGCGATCACTGAGAATGGGTTTTCTGTTACCTATGCTCGAGCGATTCGGGGCCGGAACAGGGAGACCGCCCACTTCACCCGCTTCGCGAAGCAGCAACGCCGGCCGCTGACCCGGCGCCGCCGCGGTCGTTCTAGCTCTCGACGAACGCCTCTTCGCGCTTCTTCCGGATGTTGGGAAGCGCGATGATCACGAGCAGCATGGCCGCCGCGATGAGGAACCCCGCGGAGATCGGCGTCTGCACCAGCACGGTCGGGTCGCCGCGCGAGATCACCATTGCCCGGCGCAGGTTCTCCTCCACGAGCGGGCCGAGGATGAAGCCGAGGATCGCCGGCGCCGGCTCGCAGTCGAGCTTGATGCAGACGTAGCCGAGCAGACCGAAGAACGCCATCAGGAGCGCGTCGAACGGCTGGTTCGACACGCTGTAGACGCCGATGCACATGAACAGCAGGATCGCGGGGTAGAGCAGCCGGTACGGTACCGTCAGGAGCTTGATCCACATGCCGATGAGCGGCAGATTGAGCACGACCAGCATGAGATTGCCGATCCACATCGAGGCGATCAGGCCCCAGAAGAGCTGGGGCTTCTCGGTCATCACCTGGGGACCCGGAACGATGCCCTGGATCATCATGGCGCCGAACATGAGCGCCATCACGGAGTTCGCTGGGATGCCGAGCGTCAGCAGCGGCACGAACGACGTCTGCGCCCCGGCATTGTTCGCCGACTCGGGCCCCGCCACGCCCTCGATGGCCCCCCTGCCGAACTCGTGCCGGTACGCCGACACCTTCTTCTCGAGCGTGTAGGACGCGAACGACGCGAGCAACGCTCCGCCGCCCGGCAACACGCCGAGCACCGAGCCCACCGCGGTGCCCCGGAGCACCGACGGCCACGCCCGCCTGACGTCCTCCCTCGTCGGCCACAGATGCCGCACCTTGTCGGTGAGCACGCGGCGCTCGTCCTGCCGCTCGAGGCTCGAGATGATCTCCGTGATACCGAACATCCCCATCGCGACGGTCACGACGCCGACACCGTCGGAAAGCTCGAACACGTTGAAGCCGAAGCGCACCATGCCGGAGCTCCGGTCGGTGCCCACCAATCCGAGCAGCAAGCCGAGCACGACCATCGCGATCGCCTTGATCAGCGAGCCGTGCGCCAGCACTGTCGCGGCGATCAGGCCGAAGACCATCAGCGAGAAGTATTCCGCGGGGCCGAACTCCAGCGCCAATCTCGAGAGCGCCGGCGCGAACATCGCCAAGAGCAGCGTGGCGACGCATCCGGCGAAGAACGAGCCCAGCGCCGCCGTCGCGAGCGCGGGCCCCGCTCGTCCCTGTCGCGCCATCTCGTAGCCGTCGAGGCACGTCACGATGCTCGAGGCCTCGCCGGGCAGCTTCAGCAGGATCGACGTCGTCGAGCCGCCGTACTGCGCGCCGTAGTAGATGCCCGCGAGCATGATCAACGCGCCGAGCGGCGAGAGCGTGAACGTGATCGGGAGCAGCATGGCGATGGTCGCGGTCGGGCCGACGCCGGGCAGCACCCCGATCAGCGTGCCGAGCAATACCCCGACGAGGCACATGAACAGGTTGAACGGCGACAGCGCGACGCCGAACCCGAGCCCGAGGTTGCCGAGGATCTCCATGCCGGTCCTATCCGATGAAGGCAGGCCAGATCGGGAAGGGCAGCGAGAGCGCGCGCACGAAGGCGAGCACGGAACCGACGGCCAGCATGACGGCGAGGATCGCGACCTCCTTCCACCGGAACTCCGGACCGCCGAACGCGCTCACGATGATCGTGACCACCGTGGCGACGACGAGCCCTAGGGGCTTGAGCAGGTAGGCGAACGCCAAGCAGGCGGCGAGGACGAACAGCGTCGGCCGCAGGAAGAGGGGCGCGACCTTCGGCCCGTCCTTGGCCAACGAGCGTGTGAGGACCACGACACCGAGCAACGCCATGAGAACGCCCAGCGCGGTGGGGAAATAGCCGGGGCCCATGCGCCTCAAGGTCCCCATGGGGTATGTCGTGGCCACGGCCGCGAAGAAGACGCCGAACGCGATGAACATCACGCCGGCCCAGAAATCCCGTTGGCTCTTGATCCTCATCATCATTTCCTCCGCTCCCGTCGAGCCGTTGCGCCGTCGTGGCAGCGAAAATATAAGCGATTGACTTAGCGTAGTCAACCGTGTACTGTTGACAGTGTAATGTTGACAGTCGCACATCCGGCGCCCGCGAGCCATTCTGGAACCAGCCGTGGGGTGAGGCCCAGCGCCGGGCCCCGGGTCGATCGCGACCCGGTCGGGATCGGCGGCCGCATCGCGCGCGTCACCGGGGGAAGACGACATGCTCTACGACAAGACGAAGTTCCAGCGCGAGATCTTCTTCGACGAGCTGACCGTCGGCCAGACGTTCCCTCCTCTGCAGTACCGGTTCGGGAGCGAGGACGTCGCGACCTGGCTGCGCTCGGTGGACGACAACACGCCCGCCTTCCGTGACGACGGCGCGGCGCGCACGGCGGGCTTCGAGGGCGCGCTCGTGCCCTCGCTCGCCGCGATGAGCTACGGATTCATCTACCAGTCGATGGGTCGGCGTCCACCGACGGGCAACCTCAACACGCGCACGAGCTTCGAGTTCCTGGCGCCGATCCGTCACGGCACCGCGCTCACGATGAACCTGAGCGTCGAAGACAAGTTCGTCAAGCGCGAGAGGAATTACGTGGTGTTCAAGGGTGTCGTGCGCGACGACGGAGGCCAGGACGTGGCGATCGTCCGGGCCGAGCTGACGTTCCCGAAGTGACGCGGCGGGCGCGCATCCCGAACCAGGCACGCGGCGACCGCATGAGGAGATCTCCATGAGTACGAGCCCGGCGACCAGGAAGCCGCTCGCGATCGGCAAGGAGCTGCCGCCCCGCGTGGCAACGGTCACGCAGGAAGGCATCTCCGCGTTCCACGAGGCCTTCGGCGGGTCGAACCCGCTTCACACCGACCCCTCGATCGCGCATCAGAGCGGGTTCGGTGCGCCGCTCCAGCATGGCGTGCGGACGCTCTACCCGATCTTCGCGATGCTGTTCGAGCACTACGGCCCCGGCGTTGTGAGCGGGGGCGCGATGGAAGCGAAGTTCATCGCGCCAGTGGTCCCGGGCGACGTCATCACCTGTCGCTGTCGCGCGATCGAGCGGCGTCAGGACGGCACCCGGCAGCTGCTCGTGTTCGAGACGTGGGCGGAGAACCAGAAAAGAGACAAGGTGCTCGTCGGCACGGCGTCGGTGAGGGAGAGCGCGCGATGATGACGACCGTTGGACGGGTCGCACTCCTGGTGCTCCTGCTCGTCGCCGTCAGTGGCGTGGCCGACGACGCGGGCGCGCAGACGTACCCGACGAAGCCGGTCAAGATGGTCGTGCCGATCCCGCCCGGCGGTCCGACGGATCTCATGGCGCGGTACGTCGCGCTGCGCCTGTCCGAGGCGCTGGGCCAGCCCGTCGTCATCGAGAACCGCCCCGGCGCTCAGGGCATCGTCGGCTCGGAGGCCGTCGCGAAGTCGCCGGCCGACGGCTACACGCTCATGACGGGCACCGTCGGCACGCACGCGATCAACGCCGCGCTGTACAGCAAGCTGCCCTACGACCCCGTCAAGGACTTCGAGGCCGTCGCGCTGCTCGCCTCGACGCCGAACGTCCTGCTCGTGCACCCGTCGCTGAACGTGAAGTCGGTGTCCGATCTCATCGCGCTCGCGAAGTCGAAACCCGGGAAGCTGAACTTCAGCTCCGGCGGCAACGGCGCCACGAACCACCTCGCGGGGGAGCTGTTCAAGTCCATGGCGAAGGTCGACATGGTCCACGTCCCGTACCAGGGGAATGCGGCGGCGCTCGTGGACCTGCTCGCCGGTCGCGTACCCATCGGGTGGCAGATCCCGTCGACGGTGGCGCAGCACATCAAGAGCGGCAAGGTGCTCGCGCTCGGCGTGACAAGCCCGAAGCGGACGACGAGCATGCCCGATGTGCCGACGATCGCGGAGTCGGGACTACCCGGCTACGAGGTCGCCCTCTGGTACGGCGTCTTCGCGCCCGCCGGAACGCCGAAGGCCATCGTGAACCGGTTGAATGCCGAGATCATGAAGGCCCTCGCGACGCCGGAGGCGCGCGAGCGCCTCACCGGCTGGGACGCCGAGTTCACGCCCAACACGCCGGAGCAGTTCACCACGCGGCTCAAGGCGGACATCGCCAAGTGGGCCGAGGTGGTGAAGGCGGCCGGGGCGCGGCTCGACTGAGATGATGACCGGAATGACGGCTTCGGCGCGTTCCTGTCATCGAATCACCCGCCGGAACGGCAGTGGGATCTGGCGCGCCGGATCGACGCGCTCGGCTTCGACTCGATCTGGACGGGCGATCACGTGTCCTTCCATCTGCCGCGTTACGACTCGATGGCGCTGCTCGCGTCCTACGCGAGCATCACCCGGCGCGTGAAGCTCGGCTGCGCCGTTTACCTGCTGGCGCTCCGGCCGCCGGCGGTCGCCGCGCAGGCCACGGCCACCCTCGACGTGCTGTCCGGCGGGCGACTGATCTTCGGCGTGGGCGTCGGCGGCGAGAACCCGAAGGAGTTCGAGCTCTGTGGCGTGCCGCACCGGGAACGGGGGGCGCGCGTCACGGAGGCGATCAACGTCCTCAGGACGCTGTGGCGGGACAGCCCCGCCAGCTTCGCCGGGCACTTCACGCGCTTCGACGGCGCCTCGATCGAGCCGAGGCCCGTGCAGAAGCCGGGCCCGCCGATACTGATCGGTGGACGGTCGGACGCGGCGCTGGCACGCGCCGCGCGCCAGGGCGACGGGTGGGTCTCGTACGTGGTGACGTCCGACGGTTTCGCGCGCAGCCTCGAGAAGATTCGCCACTTCGCCGCCGCGCACGGCCGCGCGCTCGACGGCTTCACCACCGCGCACCTCACGTTCATCACCCTCGACCGTGACCGTGACCGCGCCCGGCGGCGCTGGGTCAGCCGGCTGTCCGCACGCTACGCGCAGGACTTCGGGCCGCTGGCCGATCGGTACGGCGTCATCGGCACGGCGGACGAGTGCCTCGAGCAGATCGAGCGGTTCCGGGCGGCGGGCTGCGGCTACTTCCTCCTGAATCCGATCTGCGAGCCGGAAGAGGAGGGCGAGCAACTCGAAGGGATCGCGAGCGAGCTCTTGCCGCGCCTCGGGACATGACCGCCGCGTCACCGCCCCCACGCCCGCTCGACGGGGTGCGCGTGCTCGCCTCCGAGCAGTTCCTCGCGGGCCCGTACGGCAGCATGCTGCTCGCCGCCTTCGGCGCGGACGTGATCCGCGTGGAACGGCCGCCGTCGGGCGAGGTGTATCGGTCGAACCAGCCGTTCAAGGAAAACGAGCGCGGGCGGACGTCCTACGGCCTGCTCGCCAACAACCTGAACAAGCGAAGCATCGGGCTGGACCTCCGGCGCGAGGAACCCCGGGCGATCTTCCGGCGGCTGGCCGAGAAAGCCGACGTCGTCTGGGAGAACAACCGGCCGGGCGTCATGGATCGCCTCGGCCTCGGCTACCGGGCGATCCGGGAGATCAACCCGCGCATCGTCTACGTCTCGATCAGCGGGTTCGGCCAGGAGTGGGCGTCGGCGAGCCCGTTCTCGAAGCGGGCGGCGTACGACATCATCGCGCAGGCCATGGGCGGGATCCTGCTGCGGCCGGGCAATCCCGGCGATCCTCCCGTCTACACGGGCTTCGCCTTGGGCGACCAGTTCCCTGGCGTGCTGGCCGCGCTCGGCTGCATGATGGCGCTCCGGGGACGTGATCTCACCGGCAAGGGGCAGCACGTGGACATCTCGATGTACGACGCAATGGCCTCGCTGCTGTCGCTGACGCTGTCCCAGTACCTCTTCGACCCCGCCCTGATCAAGCGCGGCGTCTTCCCGACGTCGGCCCCCTACGCTCCGTATGCCGCGTCCGACGGCTACTTCGTCCTCGCGATCGGCACGCCGGACGCGTGGCCGCAGTTCTGCGACATCATGGGCCGGCCGGACCTGAGGGACGACCCGACGCTCCAGAGTGGTCGCGCGCGCGCGCTCCGCGCCCACGATCTCCAGGCCGCCATCGAGGCCTGGGCACACGACAAGACGGTCGCCCAGGTCGTCGCCGTGTTCTCGGCGGCCGGCATCCCGTGCGCCCCGGTCCAGGACGTGCCGGATCTCCTCACGTGCCCGCATCTGGCGGCCCGCGGCATGATCCCGGAGGTCGACGATCCCGTCGCTGGCCGTATCCCGGTGATGGGCTTCCCCATTCTCTTCTCCGAGTCGAGCCCGCGCGCCGAGCCGCCGCCGCAGTTCGGGCAGCACACGAACGAGGTGCTCCGCGAGGACCTGGGCCTCGCGGACGACGAGATCGCGAAGCTCCGCAGCTCGGGAGCCGTCGTCTGAAAGCACGCCCACCTCGCCACTGATGGTCTCGCGCACCGGAAAGGAAGATCGAACCGACATGGCCAACGACCTCGTGCTCTACGAATCCCGGGAACGAATCGCGATCATCACCCTGAACCGCCCCGAGGCGCTGAACGCCATGAACGACGCGATGATCGAGGGCCTCCACCAGGCCTGGCGCCGGTTCAACGAGAGCGACGACCGCTGCGCGGTCGTGCGCGGCGCCGGTGAGCGTGCGTTCTCGGCCGGGCTCGATCTCAAGGCCCCGGCGAAGGAGTTCTGGCGCGGCATGCCCACGGTTGGCATCGACGTCGACAAGCCCACCATCGCGGCCATCGACGGCCACTGCGTCGGCGGCGGGTACGTACTCATGTCGATGTGCGATCTCGCCGTCGCGACGGAGCGCGCGACCTTCGGCTACCCGGAAGCCAAGGTCGGCTACAGCGGCGGCCTCGGCGTCGGCATCGCGGCGCGCGTCCCTCACAAGATCGCGATGGAGTTCCTGCTCGTCGGCGAGCCCTTCTCCGCGCGCCGCGCGTACGAGGTCGGCATGATCAACCAGGTCGTCCCGGTCGGCCAGCAGCTCGAGGCCGCGATGCGCTACGGGCGGATCCTCGCCGACAACGCGCCGATGGTGCTCCGGACCATGAAGGCCTGGGTCCACGAGACGTTGATCCAGAAGAGCTCTGCCGAGATCTCGGCGAGGACCCGGCGCCTCATCATGGAGATGGAGCAGAGCGAGGATCGCGTGGAGGGCCAGGCCGCATTCCGCGAGAAGCGCAAGCCGCGGTTCACCGGCCGATAGGCCCCGCTGATATCGCGTTTGACCTGTCCCCGGCCATCTGGCACCATCGGCCGGTATGATCGTCGAGGACAAGCTGAAGGCGCTGGGGCTGGTGGTGCCGAACCTCGAGGATCTGTACCGCGTCAATATCTCGGGTGCCCACTACATCTCGCACTTTCCCGTGCAGGGCATGCTCTATCTTTCCGGCACCGTCCCCATCAAGGACGGCAAGGTCTTCCTCCCCGGCGTGTTGGGCGAGAACCTGACCATCGAGCAGGGTTACGAGGCCGCCCGATATGCCGCGCTCACGACGCTGGTGGCCGTGAAGTACGCGCTGGGCGACCTGGATCGCGTGCAGCAGATCGTCCACATGACGGGTTTCGTGAACTCGGCCCCGGGTTTCAATGATCAGCCCCGGGTGATCAACGGCGCGGCCGACCTGCTCGTCGAGATCTACGGCGACCGCGGCAAGCCCACCCGCGCGGCCATCGGTTGCCGGGGGCTCGGCGGCAATGCCTCGGTCGAGATCATCGTGCAGCTGCTCTTCTCGGGGGCTGACGTGCGCCCGCCGCTGGCGCGGGATCACTTCGCCAAGTAAACCCCAGTACCTGCGTCATTCGAACTTCCTCAAGGAGGCGTGATCGCGATGCCAGGCACGGTGGGATTCATCGGGCTCGGGGCCATGGGCGGTCCCATGGCGTTGAACCTCGTCAAGCACGGCTTCTCGCTCGTGGCGCACGACATCGATCCGGCGAAAGCCGAGCTGTGGCGCGCGCGCGGCGCCACGATCGTCGATTCCGCCGAGCGCGTCGCCGCCTCGGTCGAGCGCACGATCTGCATGCTGGAGACGACCGCGCAGGCCGAGGCCGTCATCGCGGGCGAGCACGGCATTGTTCAGAGCGCCCGGCCTGGACATATCGTGGTCTGCATGAGCACGATCGACCCGTTCGCGGCGCGCCGACTCGCCGACCAGCTCGCGCCGCGAGGCATCGCCATGCTCGACGCGCCCGTGAGCGGCGGCACGGGGCGCGCAGCTTCGGGGGAGCTGTCGATCATCGTGGGAGGTGCGTTGGAGACGGTGGCCGCGTGCAAGGATCTCTTCGAGGCCATGGGGAAGAACGTCTTTCACGTCGGCGGGCTCGGACAGGGCCTCGCCATGAAGCTCGTCAACAACATGCTCATCCAGGTCAACACGGTCGCCATCGCCGAAGCGCTCGTCATGGGCGTGAAGGCCGGCCTTGACCCGCAGATGATCTACGACGTGGTGCGTGTCAGTACCGGTACGAGCTTCGCCTTCGAGACGCGCGTGCCGAGGATGCTGAAGCGCGATTTCTCGCCGGGCGGCACCGTGGATATCTCCTTCAAGGACCAGGAGCTGGAGACGGCCTTCGCCAAGCAGCTCGGCGTGCCGGTGCTCCTCGCGAACGTCAGCCAGCAGGTCTATCAGATGGCGCGCGCCGCGGGATTCAACAAGGAGGACGGCTCCGCCGTCGTCAAGGTATTCGAACGGCTCGCCGGCGTGCGGGTCGGCGGCGGCGAGTGAGGCGATGGCCACCTACGTGCTCGTCCACGGAGCGTATCAGGGCGGTTGGATATGGAAGCCGGTGGCACAACGCCTGCGGGCCGCCGGGCATGAGGTCTATGCCCCCACGCTCGAAGGCTGCGGAGAGCGCCACGATCACGTCCGCCCTGGAATCACCGTGGGCACGCATGCCCATGAGGTCGCGCGGGTCCTCTTCTACGAAGATCTGGAAGACGTCGTGCTGGTGGGCACCAGCTCGGGCGGCATGGTGATCTGCCAGGCGGCCGAGCTGGCCGGCGACCGGATTTCGCGCCTCGTCTTCGTGGACGCGCTGGCGCTCCTGCCCGGCGAGCGCGTCGACGACATCGTGAACCGTCCCGCCGCCAATCTGGCAACCGAGATGACCACGTCGCCGACGCGCGAGGACGCTGAAGGGCGCATGTTCGCCGGTCTCGAGCCGGCGATGCGGGCGTGGGTGCTCGCCCGCTACACACCGCACCCGATCGCGGCGCTCGAGGCGCCCATGGAGCCGACGAAGTTCTGGGAGCATGCGTGGAAGGCGGCGGTGATCCGTTGCCGGCAGGCGCGCAACCCTCCCGAGTCGCATCAGCGCCGGACGGCGGAGCGCCTGAAAGCCTCGTACACGGAGATGGACACCGGACACTACCCGATGCTGAGCCAGCCCGCGGAGCTGGCGCGTCTCCTCATGTCGGCGTAGCGCGAGCCGGAACCCGGCCCCGCCAGGGCCGCGCACGCTCGAGCTGGGCGGCGAGCCGGAAGAGCGTGGCGTCGTCTCCGGATCGCCCGACGAACTGCACGCCGACGGGCAGCCCCTCGGGGCTCCACGAGAGCGGGACCGACATGGCCGGCTGTCCGGTGACGTTGGCGATCCACGTGAACGGCGCGAACTCGCCCGCGCGCCGGAGCGCGCGCGTCGGGTCCTCGGCCGGCGACGCGAACCAGCCGAGCGGGACCGGGGGCTCGGCCACCACGGGCGTGATCCAGACGTCGTAATCCTGGAAGAAGCGCGC
>Ga0209751_10007045_pt1 | contig 10363 bp, 12 predicted proteins | sample RifCSP13_1_FD_184019 | JGI IMG/M metagenome (GOLD analysis project Ga0209751, IMG submission 184019) | Soil microbial communities from Rifle, Colorado - Rifle CSP2_sed 13_1 (SPAdes) (version 2) | ecosystem: Environmental > Terrestrial > Deep subsurface > Rock core/Sediment | place: Rifle...
CTGGCCATCGTCGTCGCGCTGGTGCTGCTCCTCGTGGGAATCGCGGGCGGAGTCGTGCGATGAGTGCTCGGCTCGAGATCCGCGATCTGGTCGTGCGCTACCCGGGGCGCAGGGAGCCGGCGCTCGACGGAGTAGCGCTGACATTGGGCCCGACCGATCTCGTCGGCGTCACTGGGCGCACCGGATCAGGCAAGTCGACGCTCGCGCTAGCCGCGGCCGGATTGGTGCCGCGCGTAATCCGGGCGAACGTGTCAGGCAGCGTCACCGTCGACGGCCAGGACGCGGTTCATGCCACGGCGGCCCACCTCGCGGGGCGCGTCGGGATCGTGTTCTCGGCGCCAGCGCTGCAACTGTCCGCGTCCAAGCAGACGGTGCGCGAGGAACTCGCCTTTGGCTTGGAAAACCTGGCCGTCCCGCGTGCCGACATGGATGGACGCATTGACGCGGCGATGGCGCGACTGGGCATTGCTCACCTCGCCGAGCGCGATCCACTCACGCTGTCGGGCGGCGAGCAGCAGCGCGTGGCCATCGCCAGCATCGTCGTCATGGGCACCGACGTCCTGGTCCTGGACGAACCCGCAGCCCAGCTCGATCCGGCCGGGACCGAGAGCGTTGCCGCGATGCTTGCCGAGATGGCCCGCGACGGCCGTGCGGTCCTCGTTGCCGAACACGCACCGCAGATCCTCCTCGGGACCAGGCGCTGCCTCGTGCTCGACGGTGGGCGGGTGATCGCTGACACATCGCCCCGCGACGCCCTCCACGCCGACCGGGCCGCGGGTCGCGACCTCGAGGACATGCCCGCTCTCGGGCCGTCGATCCGATCCGTTCGCCCGGTCGCGATAGCGGTGCGCGACCTTACCCACCGCTATCCGGGCGGGATCGAGGCGGTACGCGGCGTCAGCCTGTCGGCAGCGCCAGGCGAAACCGTCGCGATCGTCGGCCAGAACGGGTCGGGCAAGACGACGTTGGCCAAGCACCTGAACGGCCTGCTGCGACCAGACTCCGGCCAGATCGAGATCGATGGCCACGATATTGCCGACCGGGCGGTCAACCAGCTTGCCGCACTCGTCGGCTTCGTCTTCCAGAATCCCGACGACCAGCTGTTCAACAACAGCGTCGAGAAGGAGGTCGGCTTCGGCCCGCGCAACCTCCGGCTTGACCCAGCGAGCGTCAGCAGGTTGGTCGACGGCGCCCTCGGGATGACCGGGCTCGCCGCACACCGCGCGACCAATCCATACGACCTCGATGTCTCGATCCGCAAGCTCGTCGCGCTCGCCGGGGTGCTGGCGATGGAGCCCCCGGTGCTGGTCATGGACGAGCCGACGATGGGTCAGGACCCTCTGGGCACCCGCCGGATCGGTGCGATCGTTGACGCCTGGTCATCGCCATCACCCATGACATGGATTTCGCCGCCCGCCACTTCGATCGCATCGTGGTCATGCGCGGCGGCGAGATCATCCTCGACGGCCCACCGGCCAGCGTCTTCGCGGCAGCCAACACCGCGCTGCTTTCCAGCACGGGCCTGCGGCCTCCCCTAGGGGATGACGTCGAGATCGATCGGTGAGGCGATACCGGCGCTGATTGACCAGGCGCGGATGACGGGGCGCTCAGGGTCGGCGAGCGAGCAGATCAGGTAGAGCGACTCAGGGAAGTAGGCAAGCTCGATGTCGGTCTTCGACGGTGAGGCGGCAGTCGCGACGTGCGAGTGGACGATCGCCCAAACCGATTCGCCGGCATCCTCCAGCGCCGTCCAGACGCGAAGCTGTTCCTGCGGGTCGATGGCGTAGCGGTACGGCGAGGCAGCGGCATTGACCATCGCGACATAGCGCTCCAGCGCCCCGTCGCGGCCGACCAGCAGGCCCACGCTCTCGTTTGGAAGCGCCGCGCGGGCCGCGGCGACGATCTGCTGGGCCAGCGCGACCGGGAGGCGCGCGCTAGTTGGCGGTGGCAACGCCGATGCCGGCGGCCTCGCCGCACGCAGGACAGGCGGGGTCGCGGCGCAGCGTGACCTCGTCGAACGTGCCGTCGAGCGCGTCCCACAGCAGCAGCCGCCCGATCAGTGGCTCGCCGATGCCCAGCAGCAGCTTGAGCGCCTCTGTCGCCTGGAGCAGGCCCATCACGCCGGGCACGACGCCCAGCACGCCCGCGACCGAGCAGCCCGGGGCAAGCTCAGGTGGTGGCGGAGTGGGGTAGAGGCAGCGGTAGCACGGGCCTTCGAAGGGCAGGAAGACCGTCAGCTGGCCCTCGAAGCGAAAGACCGAGGCGTGGACGACCGGGATCTCCGCCCGCACGGCCGCGTCGTTGAGCGTGTAACGCGTCTCGAACGTGTCCGTGCCGTCGATCACCAGCTCGTAGCCCGCGATCAGCGCATCGACGTTGGCGTCGGTCAGCGCCTCGCGATGCTGCACCACCCGCACGTCGGGGTTCAGTGCGCGCAGCGTCCGCGCCGCGGATTCCGTCTTGGCCATGCCCACCCGGTCGTCGGCGTGGACCACCTGGCGCTGCAGGTTTGAGACGTCGACCGTGTCGAAGTCGACGATGCCGAGAGTCCCAACTCCGGCCGCGGCGAGATAGAGCAGAGCAGGTGAGCCAAGACCGCCAGCACCGACCACCAGCACCTTCGACTGCGCCAGCCGAGCCTGGCCCGCAGGCCCGATCTCCGGCATCACCAGGTGGCGGGCGTAGCGGTCTGCTGAGCGGGTAGTCGGTTGTGGCTGTGAGGGGACCTCTATCGGTCGGCCCTCCTGGTGCCAGCGGATGATTCCGCCGGCCATCGAGACCACGTCGCGGTAGCCCAGCGCTGCCATCTGGAACGCGCCACGCAGGGAGCGCGCCCCGCTGCGGCAGTACAGGACGACGGTCTTCTCGGGGTTCGGGGCGAGCGCCGCGACACGGGCAACTACCTCGGCCGGCGGCACCAGCGTCGCTCCAGCAAGATGACCCGCGTTCCACTCGTGCGGCTCGCGCGTGTCGAGCAGCACGGCCCCGGCCTCTATCAGCTGCGCGGCCTCTGCCGGCAGGACCTCTCTGACCGGGTTATTCCTCATCCGTCTTGCCCTGCCACGCGACGCGGTCGGACAACGCCGACCTCAGCGTCTCGAGCGAGAGCATGGCGCACTTCATCCGCGCCGGGCTGATCTCGATGCCCAGGTTGTCGAGCACGTCCTGCCGGCCGAGTGTGGCGATCTCGGACAGCGGCTTGCCCTTGATCTCGTCGGTCAGCATGCTCGCCGACGCCTGGCTGATGGCGCAGCCGCGCCCGGTGAACGCCACGTCCTCGACAGTCCCGTCATCGTTGATGGCGAGCATCAGCGTGATCCGGTCGCCGCACAGCGGGTTGGCGCCTTCCTTGGCGGTGGTTGGCGTCTCGAGCGTGCCGAAGTTGTGCGGGTTGCGGTAGTGCTCGAGGATCTCGTCGCGGTATAGGTCGTCCATCGTCTGCTAGTTCTTGGCGAAGAGCCGCTCGACCTTGTTGAGCGCCTCAGCCAGGCGGTCGATATCGTCGCGGTCCGTGTAGACATAGAAGCTCGCGCGGGCGCTGGCTTCCTCGCCCAGCCGCTGGTGGAGCGGCATGGTGCAGTGGTGGCCGGCGCGGACCGCGATCGCCTCGCGGTCGAGCAGCGTGGCCACGTCGTGCGGGTGGGCGTCAGCCAGGTTGAAGGTGATCACCCCGGCGCGGTCGCTCGCGCTCAAGGGGCCGTGGATGCGAATGCTCTTGACCCGCTCGGGCAGCACCTCCAGCGCGTACGCGACCAGCTCGCGCTCGTGCGCCCGGACGTGCTCCATGCCCAAACCGGAGAGGTAATCAAGCGCGGCGCCCAGCCCGATCGCGGCGCTCACGTCCGGCGTCCCCGCCTCGAACTTGTACGGCACCTCGTTGAACGTCGTGTGGCGCAGATGGACCTCGCGGATCATCTCGCCGCCGCCCATGAATGGCGGCATTGCCTCCAGGATCTCGCGCCGCGCCCAGAGCGCGCCGGAGCCTGGCGGGCCGAGCGCCTTGTGGCCGGAGAAGACGAAGAAGTCGCAGTCCATCTCCTGGACGTTGACCGGCTGGTGTGGCACGGCCTGCGCACCATCGACCAGCACCAGCGCACCGACCTCGTGCGCCTTGGCGACCATCTCCCTCACGGGGTTGATCGTGCCGATGCCGTTGCTGACGGCCGTGAACGAGACCAGCTTGGGCTTGGTGCGCAGCAGGACCTCGTACGAGTCCTGGTTGATGTAGCCGTGCTCGTCGAAGGACACGAACTCGAGATCAGCGTCCTTCTCCTGGGTCAGCAGCTGCCACGGAATGATGTTGGAGTGGTGCTCCATCTCCGTGGTCACGATGGTGTCGGCCTGCTTGATGTTGTGCCGACCCCAGGCGTAGGCGACGAGGTTGATCGCCTCTGTCGCGTTGCGGACCATGATGATCTCGCGCGGGTCCGTGGCGCCGATGAAGGCCGCGATCTTGGACCGCGCGCCTTCGTACGCCGCAGTCGCCTCCTCGCCGATCTCGTAGATGCCGCGGTGGACGTTGGCGCTGTAGTTGTTCAGGTAACCGGTGACAGCTTCCGTCACGACGCGCGGCTTGAGGCTGGTCGCGGCGCTGTCGAGGTAGGCCAGCCTGCGACCGCGGAACTCGCGCTCGAAGATGGCAAAATCGGCCCGCAGCGCTACCGGGTCGAGCGAGCGGACGATGGCCATTAGTCGGGGTGCTCCTCTCTTGCTAGTGGGCGGCCGCTTCGGCTGGCTCAGGTGCCTCGACTTCGTCCTCGAAGTCTGGCTCGAGACCTGCCTCGCGCAGGACCGGAGCGTATCCCTCTTCCTCCAGCCGCAGGGCCAGCTCGCGCCCGCCTGAGGCAACGATCTGGCCCTTGGCCAGGACGTGCACCTGGTCGGGCGTGATGTAGTTCAGGATGCGCTGGTAGTGGGTGATCAGCAAGACCCCCAGGTCGGGGTTGAGCTGGGCGTTGACTCCCTCGGCGACGATGCGCAGGGCGTCGATGTCGAGGCCAGAGTCGGTCTCGTCGAGGATGGCCATGTGCGGCGCGAGGACGGCCATCTGGAGCATCTCCAGGCGCTTCTTCTCGCCGCCGGAGAAACCCTCGTTGACGTACCGCGCGGCGAAGCTGTCGTCGAGTTTGAGCAGGGCCATCTTCTCGCGCAGCAGCTTGCGGTAGTCGGCCATCTTGATGCCGCCGCGGGTGGCGTCCGACGGGTCGATCTCGGACGGGCCCTGGTCGAGCGGGCGGCTCTTGGCGTTGAGCGCGGTGCGCAGGAAGCTGGCCACGCTGAGCCCCGGGATGGCGGTCGGGTACTGGAAGGCCAGGAAGATGCCCAGCCGGCTGCGCTTGTCGGCGCTCAGCTTGAGCAGGTTGTGGCCCTTCCAGAGCACCTCGCCGGCAGTTACCACGTACGCCGGGTGGCCCATCAGCGCGTACGCGAGGGTCGTCTTGCCTGAGCCGTTGCGGCCCATGATGGCGTGCACCTCGCCCTGGCGAATGGTCAGGTTGATGCCGCGCAGGATCTCGCGGCCGGGGTCGGCGATGGGCACGACGTGCAGGTCGCGGATGACCAGGGCGCGATCGTCCTGCGCCTCCGCGGGCGCGACCGGTTTGTTGAGCGTCTGGGTCATGACTCCGTCAGTTGGGCCGCCGCTGTGGGGGCGACTTGGAGAGGCTGCGAGTGATACGGGTGACGCGCGCGCGGCACGGCAAGGTCGGCCAGGGTGATCGAGTCGAGCGCCGTGCTGATCGCCGAGCGAACGGTAAGCCAGAGATGGTTGACGTTGCAGAAACCGGTCCGCTCGCAGATGCCGGCGTGCGTCGGGTCCTCGCTGGCGCAGACCATGGGCGCGAGCGGCCCCTCGAGCGCGCGCAACACCTCACCCATCCTGATCTCCGCCGGCGGCCGACCCAGCTGATAGCCGCCGTGCGCGCCGCGGGTGCTGGTCACCAGACCCGCTTCACGCAGGCTGACGACGAGCTGCTCGAGATAGGGGCGCGGCAGGGATTCGTGGTCGGCCATCTCCGCCAGGCTGATCGGGCCGTCGCCGTGATGGCGCGCCAACTCAACCATGAGCCGCGTCCCGTATTCGCCGCGCGTCGAAAAATGGACCGCGCCCGTGCCCGGGAAGATGCTCCGCGGCCGCTTGCCACTCTCGACCGAATTCCGAGTTATCACGTCAGGATTGAGTCTAGCCCAGCGCGGTTGGGCCTGCAATCACGCTCGCCTGGACCAGCTCTGCGTCGCTTTCCGACGCAAACAACCGCCCAAGCCCCGGGAGCCGGCCCTCGCGGGCCTCAAAACCGCCGGATCAGACTCCCGTCGAGCCCAAATCTGGCCCCTTGCGGGCGTCTGCTCGGCCGTTCGACCCCTCCCAGCAGCCGCCACCGGCTATTTGCGTCGCTTTCCGACGCATCCGGCATCAAGAGTCACAGCTTTGACTGCCCGCCATGCTGATCTGGCAGCGCTGGGGGATCGTGGTCTTCGGGATCATCCTCGCCACTGTGCTCCTTGCCGGCGGATTCGCGGCGGCGTTGCACATCTCCGGCAGGTCGGTGGCACTGCCCGCACTGCTGAAGAACCACCACATGTTCTTCTTCATTCGGGTCGAGTGGTGGGGCCCGATCATGGCCATCTTCGGCGCGGTAGTGTTCCTGCCCGTGCTCGTCGCCAGCCGAACGTAGGTGACCCGCCGGGCCTAGCGGACCTCGAAGGTCGTCTGCGCAGTGGCGCCGGACGTACGGTCAGTTGCCGTGACCTCGTATGTGCCCTTGGGCATGTTTGGCTGGAAGAACAGGTCGAGGCTGAACTGGCCGTCGGTGCCGGCGCTTTCGGTCCCATTGGTGGCCGGGTGATTCGGCGGCTTGATCCTGATGTCGACCCGACCGCCCGGCGTGAAGTCACTGCCCGTGAGCGTGGCTCTGACCTGGCCGACCAGTTGCAGGTTGACGATCTCCGGCTCGACCCGGATCGTCGGCGTCTGGATCTGGGGCGCCGTCGGGCTCGGTCCGGTGTGCGTAACGCGGATCGCGCAGTACTCGGTCCGCGTCGTGCTCAGGCTCTGGAGGGTAATGGCCAGGTACGCTGTTTCGACGCGCGCTGGCGGGTCGATATGGGTGCTGGTGTAAGTCAGTGAAGCACCGTCGCCCCAAGCCGACCAGCCGTCAGATCCCGCCGGCGGGTTGGCAGCGACGGCTCCGCCGCCGAACTCATCACCGCCGAGCACGCTGGCCCGGAAGCGCTCGGGCGGCGTGTGCAGGCCGCTCACGATCTTCAGCCTCAGGACCACCGACTCACCGTGCACCACTGCTGCGGGGTCGGGCTCGCATACGACCACGAAGTCGCCGGTGTAGACGACCGCGGGCGAAGGGGATGGCGTCGGCGCGTGGGAGGGCGTGAGGATCGTCCGCTCGGGCGTCGGCGTCGGCGTCGGCGAAGTGGTGGGCGTTGGCGTCGGCGTGTAAGGCGGCTCCGACGGCGGCGGTAAATAGGGCGGGCTCGGCGGCAGGTAGTAGTCCTCAACCTCGCCCACGGCGAACTCGCCCGTGCCATCCCAGTCTGCGGCCGCGACAGGCGTGTCTGTCAGCGTCGCCCTGATCCAGGTTTCCGCGACCGCGACGGCGCTGACGTCGATCACCTTCTGTTCGCCCGGCGCCAGGTCGACCGCGAGGTCGCGCTCTACCCAGTCGTCGCCCTGCCAGCGCCCGTCGCGATCGATGTCCACCAGCAGGTTGAAATAGACGACGCCGGCGGGAGCTGCGGCGCTCTTGACAGCGCGGAAGGTAAAACCGGACTCGCCGCCGAAAGTGACGTATGACTCCATGCCGTCGTCCAGCTCGTCGAGGTTCACCACCTTGGCCTCGACCTCGTCGGTCACGCTGGGGCTGCGCAGGTTGCCCAGCCAGAACTGGTCGATCACCCGCGTGCGCGCCCCATTCGAGGCGAGCAGCGTTGGGTAGCTCGGGTCCGGGGCGTCGCCGAAGTCGTACAAGATCGGCTGTGCGCTTGGAGCAGAGGTGGCCGTTGGGCCCGGAGTAGCCGTGGCAGAAGGCACCGCCGAGGGTGTGGGCGGGGTGCTGGTGCAGGCCACGGTAAGGGTGATCAGCAGGGTGGCGAGGAGCGACGCGCGCACGATCCAACGCCCCCCGAAGGCGACCGTGTGCGAAGCAATCATCTCGGCGGCGCAGCCCGCTGGCGAACCCCTTCATCGCGGATGCTGGTCCCGTCCTTCGAGAGTGTCAAGTACCCTCGGCTGCAATGGAGTTTCGCGACGTCGTCCGCAAGCGGCGCATGGTGCGCAACTACGACCCTGGGCAGCCGGTCCCGCGCGAGTCGCTCAAGCGGATCGCCGCCGCCGCCCAGCGAGCACCGTCGGCCGGCTTCAGCCAGGGCCAGCGCCTGGTCATCGTGACGGACCCGGACCGGCGCCAGCACATCGCAGAAATCTGCGACGAACCGGAATACGTCGCGTCCGGCTTCGATCCCTGGGTCAGCCGCGCGCCGGCGCTATTCGTGCCGTGTGTCAGCGAAGCCATCTACCACGCGCGCTACCAGGAGCCGGACAAGCTCCACGACGACGGCACGGAGACCGATTGGCCAGTGCCCTACTGGTACGTCGACGTCGGCGCGACGGTGATGCTCATCCTGCTCGCCGCGATCGACGAAGGCCTCGCGGCGGGCTTCCTGGGCACGCACCGGACGGCCGACCTCCAGCATGTACTCGGGCTACCCGCAGACATGATCCCGGTGGGGGTGATCACCGTCGGTCACCCACTCCCAGATAGGCGCTCCGGCTCGCTCAAGCGCGGCTGGGTGAAGGCGGATGATTTCGTCCACTGGGAGCGCTGGTAGCCGCCGACAGAGCGCGGTTTGCGCCCAGTGCGACAACCGACCGGAGACCCCTTACCGCGAGGCCCCAGCGGACCTCGCGGGCCACGCTCCGATCGTGCACCTGGCGGCTGGGTGGGCGGGAATGGGCGTCACTGAGGGCCGGAGCCTCGGATATCGGTGGTATGTGCTGCCAGATGCAAGCGGTCAGACTGCGCACGGGTGGGTGACCGACGGCACTTGCGCGCCGTCCTTGTGTTCTATGGACTACGTTCGAGATGAAGGGCTGGGCGGCCTTGCTGATGGCCATGGGGCTGACCGTTGGGTGTGCTTCAGCTGGTCCGGCGCCACAGCCGTTGACGACGCCTACTCCGTCGCCCTCATTCGCGATTCAGTTAATGCCGTCGCCGCCGGTCGGCACTGCGACGCCGCGGCCGTCGATGGCGTGTGGTGGATTTCATCTTGTCGTGATCAATCGAACGCCGGGCCGTGTTCTCGTGTGGATCAACGACGCGCGGATCACCGACGTAGCGCCAGAGGCCATGATCGAGATCGTCGAGATGTTCTGGCGGCCGCAACTGCCATTACTGCCGTGGGACGTGCAGATCACTCGACAGAGCGACGGAACAGAACTGCTGTCGCGCCATTTCGCTGCCGGAGAAGAGGGCGCCAGGCTGGTCGTCTACGACGAGGGCACGGACCTCGCGTTCGGCCCGTGCGGGTCGTTTGGCTAGCGGATGCCCGTGTCGTAGTTGACTTCGATCTCGGTGTAGATGCCGGCGGAGACGTTGACCGGCTGGGGCTGGGCGATCGGGTACGGGTCGGTGCCGATTTCGGGCGCGACGACGTAATCGCCCGGCGGGAGTTCTACCTGGAACTTGCCGTCGTCACCGGACGTGACCGTGGCCACCTTGACTCCCTCGTTGTCGAGCACGACCAGCGTGGCGGCATACGGACTCAGGCACGGCACTGGGTCGTTGGCACCTGGGCTGGACTCGACCGCGCAGGTTGGTCCGAGCAACACGGTGCCCCTGATGCCCGACGGCGGTGGCGGCGTGTCGAGGTTGATGCCGATCTCCGAGCAGCCCAGAACGACCGAGCCGACCAGCAGGCCAAGCACGGTTAGCTCAAGTAGGCGCTTAGATCGACCGCTCACCTGACTCGGGCTGTTGTAACAGGGGCGCCCGCGGCCTGCTCGGCAGCGCGTGCGAGGACCCACAGCAGGTCTGCCAGTCGGTTGAGGTAAGGCACGATCCAGGCGCTCGCCTGCGGGCTGGCGCGCTCGGCGGTGATGGCGCGTCGCTCGGCGCGACGCAGGATGGCCCGCGCCAGCTCGAGCGCGGCAGAAGCGCGCGTCTCACCGGGCACGATGAACTCGCGTGGCATCTCGACCGCGGCTTCCCAGAGTGCCAGCTCGATCTCCACGCCCTCGAGCATCTGTTCAGACACCCGCGTCACGCCGTCCTCGAGCCGGTCACGTTTCCTGGGATTCGATGCGAGATCAGCGCCGACGACGAACAGCTCGCGCTGCCAGCGCAGGACCGAT
>Ga0209751_10007049_pt1 | contig 10359 bp, 7 predicted proteins | sample RifCSP13_1_FD_184019 | JGI IMG/M metagenome (GOLD analysis project Ga0209751, IMG submission 184019) | Soil microbial communities from Rifle, Colorado - Rifle CSP2_sed 13_1 (SPAdes) (version 2) | ecosystem: Environmental > Terrestrial > Deep subsurface > Rock core/Sediment | place: Rifle...
TTGCTTGGGTCGGCTGGATGAGGCCGCTCAGGTGGCGGATGAACTGATCCAGGTCCATAGCCTGGATGGACATCACGGCTTGCACTTCCTCGTCATTCAACTGGAAGGCGCCCAAGCGATCCTGCCCTTTGCCGCTGAGCAAAGCAGCCTTGAATTCTTTGTCCAACAAAGCCTGTGTAGCGATAGCGTTTAGTTTGAGTTTAGACATTTCTATCTCCTGTTTGTTGTACTTTCTTCGGTATTTCGCACCGAAGGGTGTTCAGTTGAGGCATTGCCGTGGCGCAACCTGATTAGTGGTTACCGCCAGTGCCACTGCCATTGCTGATTCGCTGCTACCTTGTGCTGTTAAAACATATGAACCTCCAAATAGGGTTGCATTTGTGTGTACATTCTAGGGTAGCCCCTATGAACGTACCTCTGAGCAAAATAAGACGAAAAATGGCTACCCCTTTGAGTAGCCATGTGAACAATCGATGGGTTAAACGAAAACGCCTTATTTATTGTTGCAGCTTTGCTCCAATCCTAGGCTTTTACTGACAGCGTTTCATAGTACGCTTGCAGCTCGGGTAAAGGTTCGGAGTTGAGCTCTTTCCGTAAAAGGCTCTTGTATCTCTTGAAATGGGCGATAGCCGCCGAAGGAGCCCCCGACAGGGTCAAGCATTTCATCAGCGAGAGATGGGCTTCGTCCCGGTAGGGGTCTACGGCAACGATGCGTTCATACAGCTTCCTGGCTTCCGCAAAACGTTTTCCGGTGCTTTCGATCTTGGCCAGTTTGGACAGCGTATCAAGATATGCGTTGCGCAATTCGTTTCTCCTGAGATCCGCCCATTCTAGGAAGAGGTCGTGCAAATAGGGTTCCTGATACAACTTGATCGCCTGCCGTAACGTTTCGGTGCGTTCCGTTTCTGAAAGTCGAGGGTTTTTGGCCAGATGGATATACCCTTCAAATTCGGCTACGTCGTACCATATTTGGAACGAGGGGTGCAGGCTGTATTGATCTCTCTCGAACAGGATAGCGTCTCTGAAACCGAGCGCCTGGCGAACTCTCCACAGGGTCGCGTGAAAATTGCTGCTGGTTTTGCCAGTGCTGAAATCGGGCCAAAAGTCCAGGCCGATGGATTCCTTGCGTACCTTGCCACGGTCGAGGATATAGAAGAACAGCCCACGCGCCCTGCTCGATCTCCAAATAGAGGCAGGCAATAACTCGCCGTTGATACGGATTTCTCCCCGCCCGAATGCCTTGACTTCGATTTGCATTTGGGGGGCTTGTTGAATCACAGGCTCGATCTCGAGCGCGGCCTTGCCTGTTTGGAATCTGCTCGCTCTTGCCAAAAGCGATTTGATTTGCTCAGTTGGCATGTATGTCATTGCTTGCTCTAGGAATCTCACACTTGACCGGGAGGCAGAAACGAAAAATTGATCGTATCCGAGTTCGGCTGCACCTGTTAGGGCCTCAGACAACAAGGCGTTTGCCTTATCGATTTTGTTTTCTCTGAATAACGTTCGCGAAGCCAAAAATGCGGCTAATACTTCGCTCTGCGTCGGCTTATTGCTATTGTCGGTTTCCTCTAAGACAAACTTAAATTGCTTTAGTGCCAGGTCGTTTTGCCCCATGGCGGCGTACACAGACCCCAATTCGACAAAATACTCATCGGAAGCTAGCGGGTTCGTGGAGAAGCTGGCCGCTTTTCTCAACCAGGTCATTGCCTCTTGATGATTTCCTCGCGCTCTTTCAGTTCTCGCCATCCCAAGATATGTAGCAACCAACTCCGGTTTTTCGCCAAATTGCTTTCCAAGGCTTATCGCTGCCTGGAAATTGCTATAGGCCTCTTCGATCTCATCGAGATCGAGAAGCACCTCACCACGGCCATTGAGAATACCAATTTGCACATCGATGCGATTTGCGGATTTGGCGTTTTGGAGCGCCAGAGAGTACTCGTGCCATGCCTCCGGATAATTCCCCGTGAGGTGATTTAGATAAGCGATATTGTTTCGAACGGAAGCGATTGCCCCCTGATTGCTGTGAATATTCACATGAATTTCTAGGCATTCTTGGAATATCTTTTGAGAATTCAGCATATCCCCTTTGGATATATAAATCAGGCCAAGGTCGACAAGGCATTCTGCCAGGTCGTAAGAGTAAATATTTCTAAGACCACCTTCGCTCGAATTTACCAACTTACGCAAACCACTGGCCGCATTTAGTAAATGGTCAAAGGAGAGCTGTATTTCTCCCAAATAGTATGAAGTGATTCCCTTTAGCCGTTCTGCCTGATACCATTGCCTGCTTTTTAGGCGTGAGCGTTTGGCCTCCAGCAGTCTTTGGGCTTGTGAAGCCAATGCCCTTGCCTCGCGTTGTTTGCCAGTAAAGCGGAACGCCATTCCTTTGGTAACAAGAGCATTCGCGAGCGATTCAACATCTCTTTGATTCTTTAGTATTGGCTCGGCAATGTTTAATAATTTTAAGCACTTGTCAAAATGGCTCTGATTTCCAAGGCTTTTGGCTTGGTAAAGCAGCAGCCGCGGCGCGAATTTACGAGCATCGGGTGCTTTTTTGAGTTGTTCAAGCCACCTGGTTAATAATGCCGTTCGATCTGACGCATAAAATTTCCCGGCCACTGCATCGATCCACTCGGCGGCTTCCCGCTTATCGCCAGCGGCCAGCTTGTGGCCGATGGCCTCTTCCCACTCTTCGCGCTTTTTGTGCCAGCCTGCGGCGCGCCGGTGCAGGTCGCGTAAGCGCTCGCCTTGGCTGCGGGCGAAGTAATCCTGCAAGAACTCCGAGAATAACTGGTGGTATCGATAGCTGGCCCCCTCGCTGGTCTCGGTGCGGCTCACGAAGAGGTTGCGATCTTCCAGTGCACGCAGCCAAACCGCGGAGTCTTTCCTTTCCAGCAAATAATTACACAAAGCTTCATTGAAATCGTTCAAAATAGACGTGGCCATCATGAAGTCGCGCAGTTCCGGGCTTTGGCGGTTGACTACCTCCTCGGCCAGGTATTCGTAAATCTTGGTGATGCCCCCGCTCAACGTTGGCAGCACGCCATTTTCCATGGTGCGCAGGGCAAGCAAAATGGCGACGATCCAACCGTCAGCCCGCTTGGAGAATTCCTCGGCCTGCTCGTCACTGAGCCGCATGCGGTAGTTCTGTAGCACGAGCTTTTGCAACTCCTCGGGGCGAAAGCGCAGTTCGTCCGCGCTGATGGTGACCAGCTCATCGCGCACGTACAGGCTGGCGGTTGGGATTCCGTACACGCTGCGCGAGCCGATTAGGATGCGCAGCCGGTCGGGCAAATGCTCGAGCAGGTTTTCTACGAAGTCGACGATTTGCTGGTTTTCGCCTGCCAGGTGGTAATCGTCCAGGATCAACAGGGAGAAATCCTCCACCTTTTGCTCGATTTCATTGATGAAGTCGACGGCCAACGATGGAGCGTCGGGTGCGCTGCCCATGGTGGTAAGGCGTTCCTCAATTGCCTCACCGAATTTAGGGACCTTTTGTTGGAAACTTGCGACCAGGTGCAGGACAAATTGGACCAGGTCGTTATCTTCAGCTCCGATGCGGTACCAGAATACAATGGCGTCTACATCATTGGCAAAATCCACCAATAGAGTGGTCTTGCCGTAGCCGGCAGGGGCAGAAACGAAGGTCAGTTTGCGATGGAGATTTTGGTGAAGGGCATCGACCAGCCGTACCCGGCGCAAAATATCCTTGCGGCGCTGCGGGGGGCGAACTTTGGTCAAGAGAATCGTCATCGACTATTGAAGGTTGATGCCACGAAAAGCAGCCTCTCCGGCCTACGCTGGCCAAAATTACCTGTGCCGGTTCGCTATTATAATTTTAGCTCCAAACTGTAGCCCCATGCGACCCGTTGACATCATTATAAAGAAGCGCGATGGGCATGAACTCAGCCCGGCTGAGATTCGATTCTTCATCGAGGGCTATACCTCTGGAGTGATAACCGATTACCAGGCCTCCGCCTGGGCAATGGCCGTGCTCCTGAACGGGATGACCGATCAGGAGACCACCGAACTGACCCTGGCTATGGCCGGTTCGGGAGAGACCCTGGATTTGACTGGAGTCGTGGATTTCGCCCTGGATAAACACTCCACTGGGGGCGTGGGCGACAAAACCACGTTAGTGGTCGAGCCCATCGTTTCTGCTTGCGGGCTGCGGGTCGGCAAGATGTCTGGGCGCGGTCTCGGCTTCAGCGGCGGTACGCTCGATAAAATGGAGTCAATTCCTGGATTCCGTACGGATCTGAGCAAAGAGGAATTCCTGCGCCAGCTAAAAGAGGTGGGCGTGGTGCTCACCGGCCAAACAGGCGACCTGGCGCCCGCGGATGGCAAGCTGTACGCCCTCCGAGATGTGACCGGCACCGTGGACGCATTACCCCTGATCGCCTCCTCCATTATGAGCAAGAAGATTGCCGCAGGCGCACAGCGCATCGTGCTGGATGTCAAAGTAGGGGTGGGCGCCTTTATGAAAGACCTGCGGCAGGCACGCCAACTGGCCCGGATTATGGTCAAGATCGCCAGGCGCGTTAATCGTAAGGCAGTGGCTCTGCTCTCCGATATGAACCAGCCGCTAGGCAACGCGGTGGGCAATGCATTGGAAGTTAAGGAAGCCATCGAAACCTTGCATGGCGGTGGTCCGAAGGATTTCCGCGAACATTGCCTGCATGTGGCGGGCAATCTGATCTTGCTTGGCGAAGGTGCGTCCACCCTAAAGAGGGCAAAGCAGCGGGCTGTTGCAGTTCTTCGGGACGGTTCTGCTTTCGAGCGCTTTCGCCAATTAGTGATCGCTCAAGGTGGTGATGTGAGTTATGTCGATGATTCGGATAATTTTCCAAGGGCCCAATTCGTCGAGGAAATCCCCTCGCCGCGCTCCGGTTACTTGAAATGGATTGATGCCAAAGAGGTCGGGGAAGCCTCAGTCGACCTTGGCGCCGGGCGGCTGAAAAAGGGGGATCTCATCGACCACGCGGTGGGTGTCGTGGTCCACCACAAAGTTGGGGATAAGGTTCAAAAGGGTGCGTCACTTTTTACGTTGCACGCTAATGATAAGGAAAAATTAGAGATGGCAAAGAAACGTTTACTGGCTGCTTATTCCTGGAGCGCAAAAAAAGTTAAACCTCTTCCGCTATTTTACGGAACTGTAAAATAAAGAGAGCCTCGCAAACGCAAGGCTCTCCGGTCAATTTTTGGCTGCCATCTGTCCACTGTCTGCTGTTAACTATTTCACTCCCGCCATAAACACGAACCCAAGGGTCCCCGGACCCGTATGCGTGCCCACTGCCGGGCTTACTTCCGCCACCGCAGTTTCGACCGCGTTCACCTGCTTGCTGCCTTCTTCCAACAGCTTCTTAGCGTCCTCCTCGGCGTTGGCGTGCAGCACCGCCAGATGCACGGGCGAGCGGCCTGCTACGCGGTCGACCAACAGTTCCACCATGCGATCAAGGGCCTTGCCCTTGGTGCGCACGCGCTCAACGGCTTCCAGGGCGCCGTTTTGCACCTCAAGAATGGGCTTTAGATTCAAGGCAGTGCCCAGGAAGCGGGCGCCGCCGCCGATGCGGCCGCCGCGGTGCAGGAATTCCAGCGTATCGACCATCAGCATAATGCCGCAATGATCGCGGGTTTGCTCGGCGATTTTTACGCACTCTTCCAATGATTTGCCTTCTTTGGCAGCCTTGGCTGCCTCTAGCAATGGCCATCCGGTGCCCATGGAGGCTGAGCGCCCGTCGACGTTGGCGATATTGATACCCGAAACCTGTTGTTTGGCAGCCTCTGCCGAAGCAATCGTGCCGGAGAATTTGGCGGACACATAAACTCCGAGGACATCGCTATAGCCCTTGGTTTTGAGTTCTTGGAACTTTTCGACGAAGGCAGCCGGAGTGGGCTGTGATGTGGTCGGCGTGTCTTTTGATGTAGCCAGGCGTTTGTAAAATTCTGTGGGCTGGATATCGACGCCATCTCTCTGTGTCTCACTACCCCAAATGATCACGGAAGGAACAACGTGGACCTCATACCCCTTGCTGAGCTCCGGGGGAATGTTGGTGGTGCTATCTGTGACAAAGGCGATTTTGGCCATGCTTCTCTCCTCGGGGAATTGGTCGTTTCGATAGAGCTGTTATCATTGTAAACCCATCCCTTCGTGCGAGGTCGCGACCTTCATCTTCGTCACCCTTGACCGCAAGTTACGGGAGGGCTACAATCACCCGCCGTTTGGGAGGATTTGCTCCGGAACGGCGCCCGGCGCATCCCTTGAGGGGATGCATGAGGGTATAATTTTAAACTAACCAAGAGGAGTTCTTTCATTATATGGTTCGTATTCGTTTGCGCCGCGTTGGCGGCAAATCACAAGCTAGCTTCCGCGTCGTGGCAACGGACAAGGAAAGCCCCAACAACGGGCGTTTCATAGAGATTCTTGGCTTTTATAACCCGCGCACTCAGCCAGCCACTATTCAACTAAAAGAAGAGCGAATCTACGAGTGGATAAGCAAAGGTGCTCAACCCAGCGACTCTGCGGTGCAGGTCTTCAACGTCGCTGGCTTGACCGAGCGTTACGAGCGCTTCAAGAAGGGTGAGAAGATCGAGACCCTGATAGCCGAGGCCGAAAACGCCGCCTCCACCCGCAATACCAGCCGACAGACTCGCCGTGAAGCGCCTGGCGCCGGCACGTCCGCCAAAAAGAAGAAAGCCGCAGCCGCCAAGCCGGCTGAAGCCGCTGCTCCCCCTGCGGCGGCAAGTGCTCCTGAGAGCGAAGCGCCTAAGCCCGAGGAAGCTTCTGCAGAGTAATCTCCTCAAGAATGAAGGAATTGATCGAATATATCGCCCGTTCCCTGGTGGATGATCCCACTCAGGTGCATGTGTTTCAGCGCAAGAAGGGTGAGAGCACCGAGATCGCATTAAAGGTGGCTCAGCAAGATATGGGCCGCGTGATCGGGCGCAATGGCCGCGTGGCTAACGCCATTCGCATCCTGCTGCAGGTGGCGGCTACGCGCGATGGCAAGCGAGCCTTCCTGCAGATTTCGGAGCCGGAATAAGCACGCCCCGTCGCCTATACGCTGCACAGCGCCGCAACAAATCAAGGAAGGCTTTGCCTTCTGCAGTTGCGAGGAGGGATAAAATCCCGACGAAGCAAACCCCATCAACAGGCTCGCAAATGGAACGCGAGCCTGATTTCATTCTGGTGGGCATCGTGCGCCGTCCACACGGTGTCAAAGGCGAACTACTGGTTTCGCTGGAAACGGATTTCCCAGAAAGACTGGCCAAAGGCGCCCGGCTCTATTTGGGCGATGAGCACCGCGTCGTGACCATTCGCAGCCGCCGCCAGCACGCAGATGGGCTGCTGCTCGCCTTCGAGGAATTTCGCGACAAGCCGGCGGTGGAGCGCTTGCATAATGTGCCGGTCTATTCCAAAGTCGACGAGTTGCCCGAGCTCCCCGCGGGTAGGTATTACCAGTATCAATTGATCGGATTGCATGTGGTGGAAGAAAACGGAGAGGGTATTGGCACTCTAACTCAGATTTTCAATACAGGCGCCAATGACATCTACGTGGTTCGAGATCATGGTGGCAAAGAAATCCTGCTTCCGGCGATCAGTGATGTTATTCGGCGAATTGAACTGGAAGAGAAACGCATCGTCGTACGGTTGATGCCCGGGTTGAGATAAGCCCCCCAGAGTTGATAGCTTGACGCAATTTGCGGATTTCAAATCAAATTGGACAACAAAGTCTCCCCCCGCATTATTAAAGCGGTGAGCACCTATTCCGAGGAGCCCTCCTTGCGCCTGCGCAACAGATAAATGGCAAGCACAAAGGCCATCACCAAGGCAGTTAGAAGGCCCAGTTCAAGCATCACCAGGCGAAATTCCACCGCCAGATCGGCAGACGCCTGGTCTGTTCGGCGGTGATGATCAATAATTGCCGGATGGTGGCGATCAAGCTGATGACAAGCAGGGATTCGCTGGATCTGTCCATTTGTCCACACTGATGGTAGTTTTCGGCTGGATTATCTTTGTATCGGGCTTTCCAATTACGTGAAGATACCTGGGTATGTGCTACGCTAAACCCCAGCCTATTCTTGACATGCAAATTTGCCCCGTGGTATTCTGACCCGCGCTTTTCTGGACCGAGAATGACTGACGAACGGAACTATTGGCTTGCTCTGACCATGGTCAAAGGGATCGGCGCGGTGCGCTTCCGCACCCTGCTCGATTCATTCGGCAGTGCACGGGCCGCTTGGGCAGCCGCTCCGGAACAGCTGCGTGATGCCGGCCTGTTCGAATCTGTAATTACGAATTTCGTCCAAGCGCGCAAGAACGTGGATCCCGAATCAATTCCGGCGTTATTGGACAAGTTCCAGGTCAAAGCTTTGACCTGGGATGATGAAGACTACCCGCGTCGTCTGCGCGAGCTTGAAGGTGCGCCGCCCGTTCTTTACACTCGCGGCGAATTGTTGCCCACGGATGAATGGGCCGTTGGTGTCGTCGGCACGCGCCGGGTAACCGCATATGGGCGCCAGGTCGCGGAAGAGCTCGGCGCGTTTCTGGGCCGCAACGGCATCACTGTGGTCAGCGGGCTCGCCAGAGGAGTGGATGCCATCGCCCATCAAGCTGCCATCAAGGCCGGTGGCCGCTCGATCGCGGTGTTAGCCCACGGCCTCGACCAAATCTATCCCGCCGAGAATCGCCGTCTTGGTGAAGAGATCCTCGCCAACGGCGCGTTGGTCAGCGATTATGGCGTCGGCACACCGCCGGACGCGGCTAACTTCCCGCCGCGCAACCGAATCATCTCCGGGCTCTCGCTGGCAGTGGTCATCATCGAAGCCGGGATGGAGAGCGGGGCGCTGATCACCGCGGGTTTTGCCGCCGAGCAGGGACGTGAGGTGTTTGCCATCCCCGGTAGCATTTATGCGCCCCAGAGCAAAGGCGCCAATCTGCTTCTGCAAAAAGGGGCACATCCGCTGGTAAATTTCGAAGAATTGCTGGAGGCGCTCAACCTGGAAATGATGGGCGAGCAAAAAAATGCCCGCTTGATTCTGCCAGCAGATGCCACAGAGGCCAGGTTGTTTGAGTTGCTGGGTCAGGAACCTCTACACGTCAATGAACTCGGAGCGCTGGCCAATTTGCCCATCGAACAGGTATCCTCCACCTTGGCGCTAATGGAACTCAAAGGGCTGGTCCGCCAGGTAGGGAGCATGAATTATGTGGCCGCCCGCGAGGCCCGTGCCGCTTACGTTGCGGACGCAGAGACCAGAAGCTAAGGATTCCGAGTGAACGAAAATTATTACGCAGTCATCATGGCCGGGGGAGGCGGGACGCGCCTGTGGCCGCTGTCGCGGCAATCAAGGCCCAAGCAAATGCTGCAGCTCATCGATGACTACACGCTGTTCCAGATCGCGGTCAAGCGTCTGGAAACCTTGATCCCGCCCGAGCGCATCCTGGTGGTCACCAACAAAGAGCATAGTATCGAGTTGCGCAAACAAGCGCCGGAACTGCTCGAAGCGAATTTCCTGCTGGAGCCGCAGCCGCGCGGCACCGCGCCGGCTATAGGACTGGCGGCAGCATTCTTGAGGAAGCAGGCCCCTAATGCCGTCATGGCGGTGCTCACCGCCGACCATTACATCGGCAATGAGGCCGAGTTCCGCAGCCATCTATTGGCTGCTAAGCAACTCGCCGACCAGGCGCATCTGGTAACCCTCGGTATCGATCCTGGCTATGCGGCTACCCAATATGGGTACATCCAAATGGGCGAGCCACTGGGCGAGGTGGGCGGATACCCTGCATTCAAGGTCCAGCGCTTTAAGGAGAAGCCCGACGCGGCCGAAGCCAAGCGTATGCTGGAAGCCGGCAACTATGCCTGGAACTCCGGAATGTTCATCTGGAATGTGGAGCGCATTTGGAATGAGTTCGCACGGCATATGAAAAAACTGCATGCCGCCCTGGAAAGGATCAGCCAGGCCTGGGGGACCGCGGAATTCGATACAGTATTGAACTATGAATGGCCACGCATTGCCGCACAAACCATTGACTATGGCATCATGGAACACGCTAAAGATGTGGTGGTGATCCCGGCTAAGGGCATCCGATGGAATGACGTGGGGTCCTGGTCTTCACTGTTCGAAGTTTTAGGCGCGGATGAGCGTGGCAACCTGGTGCGCCACGAAATGCACCTCGATTTCGAAAGTCGGAATTCGCTGGTTTTTGAAAACACAGTGCATGGCAACGGACAGGAGCGCATGATCGTCACCGTCGGCGTCGAAAACCTGGTGGTTGTGGATACCGGCGACGTTCTCCTCATTTGCTCAAAGGAGCGCTCACAGGATTTACGTAAGGTGATCGATCTGCTGAAAGAAAAG
>Ga0209751_10007052_pt1 | contig 10352 bp, 10 predicted proteins | sample RifCSP13_1_FD_184019 | JGI IMG/M metagenome (GOLD analysis project Ga0209751, IMG submission 184019) | Soil microbial communities from Rifle, Colorado - Rifle CSP2_sed 13_1 (SPAdes) (version 2) | ecosystem: Environmental > Terrestrial > Deep subsurface > Rock core/Sediment | place: Rifle...
CCTCTACGTCGACGACTGCGTCGAGGGGTTCGCGCTGGCGGCGGAGCGCTACGACGAGCCGGAGCCGGTAAACCTCGGGACGGGCGAGGAGATCGCAATCAGCGACCTCGCCTCTCTGATAGCGGATCTCAGCGGGTACAGCGGCGGGATCCGGTGGGACACGTCGAAGCCGAACGGCCAGCCGCGGCGCAGGCTCGACACGTCGCGGGCGAAGGAGCTCTTCGGCTTCCGCGCCCGTGTACCGCTGCGGGAGGGGATCGCCCGGACCGTCGCCTGGTACCGTGACGCTGGCCGGCGTGCGGTCGCGTAGCCCCCTCGACGCGGCCGGTCAGACTGCCCGCCGCGCTGGAGTCCTCCTCGCAGCCGAGCCGCGGTCGATCGGGCGCGTCCGCGGGGAGGTGGTCTTCCTCGTTGCCGTCGCCGTGCTGCAGTGGCTCTTCCTCGGTGGGCTCATCGGCTCGGTCACGCACAACGGCTGGGTCTTCCACCAGGGCGGCGACCAGACGTACTTCTGGACGATCGCCTGGCTCTTCGGGGGCGGGGATCTCGCGGAGGCGCGCATCGGCTACGCCTGGTCGCTGGTCGAGACGCCCTTCGCGTGGCTCGCCGGGCCGAGCTGGGTCGACGGCCTGCCCTGGATCATGCTCCTGCAGACTGCGGTGCTGCTCCCGCTCGGCCTCGCCGCCGTCTACGGGATCGTAAAGCGGCTCGCCGGCGCACCGGTCGCACGTCTGGCGGCGATCGCCTGGGTCGCCGTGCCGTACGCCGTGATCCCGCTCTGGGTCGACCGCTACCACGAGCGCTACGTCGACCAGTTCCTGCCGCAGGCGCTCGGCCTGACGGGGATGGGCGACTACCCCTCGATGGTGATCGTCCTCTGCGCCGCGTACCTCGTCGTTCGCCACATGGACGAGGGCGAGCTCGAGACGGCGCTCCTGGCCGGGCTGCTCGTCGGCTTCGCCGTCGGCGTGAAGCCGTCGAACGCCCTGTTCCTCGTCGCCCCGTACCTCGCGTTCCTCCTCGCGCGCCGCTGGCGGGGCGCCGTCGCCTTCTCGGGCGCGCTCGTGCCCGCGCTCGTCACGCTCGCCGTCTGGAAGCAGCGCGGGCTCGGCGAGCTCCCGCTCTTCACGCTCGCGCGCGAGCACGCGGCGGCGGGACTGGACGCCCCGGCCCCCCCGCTCGGACTCTCGCTCGAGCGCTACGTCGACCTCGACTGGGGTCACCTGCGCGACAACATGGTCCTGTTCAGGGAGTACTTCTGGAGCCGACGGGTCGTCGAGTTCCTCCCCTTCGCCGGTTTCCTCGGCGCGTGGCGCTGCTCGTTCCCGAAGGCGGCCTTTCTCGTGGCCTGGCTGGCGCCGTTCGCCGTCGTGAAGGGCTCGTCCAGCCTGGCCTCGATGGATTCGGGCTCGTTCCTGCGGCTGCTGATGCCGGCGTGGCCGGCGTACTTCCTGCTCGCGGTCTGCGTGCTCGCGCTGATACCGGTGCTCGGCGGCCGGCTGCGCGGCACGAGCCTCGTCCGGCCGAACGCCTCGCGGCGAGTGCGGCGTGGCACGATGCTGGCCGCGCTCTTCCTCGCCGGCGTGCCGCTCGTCGTCGTCGCCTCCCTGCCGCCGCTCCAACGGCCCGTCGCCGTCCACGACCCCGCCGCCAACCTCTATGTGCCGAGCGATCGCTTCCAGGTGACCGCGCGTGCCGCCGATGGCACCGTGAACCTCAGCTGGTCTCCGCAGCGCACTGGAGCGGCCGGCGTCTTCTACCGTGTGTACCGGTCCCCGGCAGAGGCGGGCGATGGAGTCGAGTGCCTATCCCGCTCGGGGGCGGCCTCCCAGTGCCTGTTCCGCATGGACGCGATCGGATCGACCCGTATGGGCGCGTTCACGGACAGACCGGGCCCTGGAGGCTGGAGCTACCGGGTCGCCGTAGACGCGAACTACCAGGACAACCCCGAGTCCGGCGACATGATCGTGCTCAGCCGCCCGGTGACCGTCGCCGTGCCGGGCTAGCCTGCGCAAGCGGAGGCGCCAGCTGCCCTGAACGCTCTCGCGGGACGATCGTCGTCCGCCCACACCTCCACTGCGCGCACGAACTGCGCCAGGCGGCCGGCTAGGTAGAAGGCAAGGGTCCCGTCGATTTCGCGGATGTCTCGGCGAACCTCGGCGAGCGCGGTTCTGGCCGGTTCCGGCGGGCGGCTGGAGATGCCGCGAAGGTCGCGGAGTAGACCGGCCTCGATCGATCGCGCCTGCCGCATGAGCCTGTAGAGGTCGCGCGAGCGCCGAGGCTCGCGGATATCGATGTTGCTTGCGCGCGCCCGCCACGAGAGACAGACCTTGTTCGCAGCGGACGCCCAGGTACGCTCGCCCGCGAGCCCCACTGTGGGAGCGACGAGGATCGCAAGAGCGGCGAGGCCGACGGCCACGGAGACGAGCCAGGCGTTGTGACGAGAGCTACTCGGCGCCACGCCGGGCATCGAGACCCTCCTCGAGGCGCTGCTCGAGCAGCGCGACCTTCTGGGCGAGGATGACGCTCTCGTCCGTCAGCTTCGAGAGCACCGTCGAGTAGTGGAGGAGCACGAGGATGATGAAGAGCGTCGCCGCCGCGAAGAGGATCGCAGGCGGGTAGCCGCTCACGCCGAGCCACCCGGCGATCGTGTTGAGTCCGCCGCGCCAGGCCGAAAGGACGAGGAGGGCGACGCCCGTGACGAGCCAGAGGATCGCATAGCGCTCCTTCAGGCGGCGCGCGCGGATCAACTCGAGCACCACGAGGATCAGCAGGACCGAGGCGATCGAGGCGGCGATCGAGATCCGTAGCGGGGTCATCCTCGACCGGCCTCCTCCCGGGGCACGGCGTACTTGCGGAATATTGCGACGAGCAGCGCTAGCGTCACCTTCAGCATGTAGTAGACGGAGCGGAAGAAGGTGATCGACGAGGCGCCGTGCTCGCGATCGCGCATCCGCACCGGCACCTCTTTGAGCCGCAGCCGGTGCTTGAGTACGAGCACGGTCGCCTCGACCTCGGGGTAGTCGCTCGGATAGTCGACGGCGAAGAGCGCGATTCCTTTCCCGTTCAGCGCCTGGAACCCCGACGTCGTGTCGGTGACCCGCTGGCGGACGAGCAGGGAGACGAGCCTGGCGAAGAAGACGATCCCCAGCCGGCGGGCGAACGGGACGCGGTAGCCGTTCTGGTGGCCGGCGAAACGCGAGCCGGTGACGACGTCGGCGTCGCCGCGCCGCAGCGGCTCGAGCAGCTTCTCGAGCTCGCCCGGATCGTGCTGCCCGTCGCCGTCGAGGCGGACCGCGAGCTCGTAGCCCTGCTCGAGCGCGTACTTGAACCCGGTCTGGACGGCGCCGCCGATGCCGAGGTTGTAGGGCAGGCGAACGACGGCGGCGCCGTGGCGGGCGGCGATCGTCGCCGTCTCGTCGACCGAGCCGTCGTCGACGACCACGACATCGAACGCGGGGTCGACGCTCCGGATCTCGTCGACGACCGCGCCGATCGCGCCCGCCTCGTTGTGGGCGGGGACGATCGCGAGGACGCGACCGGTTCTCACCGTCGAGCCTCTGTCGGAACGCCGAGGCCGACGAGCTCGAGCACGCGGCGCGCGCGATGGACGTAGGTGTGCTCGTCGAGCACACGCTCGCGCGCCCGGGCGCCCATCGCCTCGGCCTGGGCCGGGTCGGCGAGCAGCTCGCGGTACACGGCCAGCGCCTGCGCGGCGTCCTCGACGACGAGGAGCTCCGCGCCCGGCTCGAACCACCGCTCGATCCCGGCGTGCGGGTTCGACACGATCGCTGCGCCCGCCGAGGCGAGCTCGAACGGCCGGCAGGTCGAGGAGCCGGGCACCGTCGCGTGCGAGCGGCGGGTGAGGTTGAGATTGATCCGCGCCGCCGCTATCGCCCGCGCAAAGACGTTGAACGGCACGTCCCCGATCAGCCGCGCATTGCCGATGTCGCCCCGGAAATCGCGGCCGCCGAGCGCGAAGTCGATCTCCGGCGCGGCGCGGCTCGGCTCTCCCACCAGCGCCGCCGTCCACTCCCGCCGGAACTTGTCCCCGTAGCCGTAGAAGAAGACGTCCATTTCCTTGTCGACCGTCTGCGGTGCGAAGAGCTCCGGGTCGGCCGCCCAGTGCACCGCCTCCGCACGGCGCGCGCCGAGCTCGAGCAAGCGCGGCAGCCCTCCCTCCGAGTTCGAGATCACGAGGTCGTATTCGGACGGGTCGGCACCGTGGTAGTAGTTGAAGCCCGTGTCCATACCGCCGAACTCCGGCAGGCTCATCGGCACGTCACCGTCGTAGAAGACGACCGGGATGCCGAAGCGTTCCCTGACGAATGTCGGGACGCCGCGGAAATGCGCCATGGGGACGGTGAAGACGATCACGGCAGCGGGCCGCTCGCGCTCGATCACCCGCTCGAGGTGACGACGCCAGCGCGGCGTCACCCAGCGCCAGATCGTCTCCCGCGTGAGCCGGTCGAGCGCCGAGTCCTCGGGGCTCACCTCCGCGCGGCGCAGGTAGCGGTCGCCCTTCAGCCGTGCGAGCCCGTCGCGAAGCGCGGCGTAGCTCTCGCCTTCACGGTAGGCGGGATTGGGCGCCGTTCGCCACCAGGGCGACTCGACGGCCCGGCCGCGATACGGCGTCACGGTGAGGTCGATGCCGGCCTCGTACATGCCCTTCCAGAGCTGCCACCACGCCGGCGTGCAGCCGTAACGGAAATCGAGGTCGATCGCCGAGGCGACGGCGAGGATCTTCGGCGTCTTCATCGGCGGTCAGTCTAGGCGGACGCTCGACGTGGCTCGACACGACCGCGTGCCGTTTCCTGCGCTGGCGGGCTCGGCCGGGCTTGCGATCCTGGGGAACTCACGGCTCGCGCTCCTTCCGCCGCCAGTCGACGGCTACGTGGCTTTCTCGATCAGGCCCCGGCGCCGCGCCCTGGCGACGGCCGCGCTTCTCGTCGCCGCTGCGACTCTCGTCGTCTCCCCGTGGGCTCTCCGCAACAAGGCGGAGATCGGCTGCTTCGCGATCACGACAGACGCACGGGCGCTGTGGAAGGCGAACAACTCGAACACGTACGGGCGTGCTGGCGCGAGGGAAGTGGATCGACGACGTTCCTCATCGTCCGAACGCCCCACCGTGGCCCGAACTGGCCTCGAAGATTCAGCGCAAGACCGGCTGCGCGTACCTGTGGACGAGTGTACGGCACCGTCGCTACCGCACCGTCGGACTTCCTGCTCGCGGTGCTCGTCGCCTTCACGCTGGTCGCGGTATGGAACAACATCCGTTCACGCAAGACCGAGGTTCGCCGCCCTGATATCAGCGCAAGTGGGGCGTCGTAGAGCAGCGTCCATGCGTCCGGTGCGACAGGGCCTGCAGGCAGCACTTGCTTATACTGATCGGCCGAGATGGGCTCGCGGCTACTCTGGCGCCGTTCCGCCGCGGCCGCCGGGCTCTACCTAGCAGTCGCCCTCGGCATCCTCGGCACGATCGTCGCTGCGCGCCGGCTGGGACTCGAGGGCTTCGGCATCTTCGCGACGGCCGCCGCGGCGGCGGCACTCTTCCAGACGCTCCTCGACCTCACGGTCGAGGAGTCGCTCACGAAGTACGGCTTCCGCTACGTCCTCGCCGGCGACTGGGGCCGGCTGCGACGGCTGTTCGGCGTCGCGCTGCGGGCAAAGCTCCTCGGCGGGCTCGTGGCGACGGTTGCGCTCGTTCTCGTCGCTCCCGTCGCGGACGAGATCTTCGGCGCGGACGGGCTCGCGGGCCCGATCCTCGCGATCGCCGCGCTGCCGCTCGTGCAGGCACCGGAGAGCGTCGCCAGCACGGCCCTCCTCCTCCATAGCCGGTACGACGTACGAGGCGCCTTCATGGCCCTCTCGATGGTGCTCCGGCTCGCCGCGATCGTGATCGGAACCCGGTACGGCGTAACGGAGACGCTCCTCGCAGTCGTGATCGCACAGACGCTGTCCACGGGCGTCGCGGGGGCCGTTGGGATCGCGGCCTTTCGCAGGTTCCCGACGGCCCCGCCGGTACCGATCGGTCCCGAGCGGGGCGAGATCGTCTCGTTCGTGCTGCAGTCGAGCGCGGCGACGGGAATGCTCTCGGTTCGGTCGGCGCTCGCTCCGCTCCTGCTCGGGGTCGTCGCCGGACCGACCCAGGTCGGCCTGCTTCGCGTGGCGAACGCGCCTCAGAGCGGGCTCGCCGCGGCGAGCTCGCCGGTGCGTTTGATTCTGCTCACAGAGCAGACGCGCGAGTGGGAGCGTGGGCGCCAGAGCTCGGTGCTCGCCGGGATCAGCAAGTACATGGCCGGAGCCGGCGTCCTGATGGCAGCGGTGGTGCCGGTGTTCGTCTGGCTGATGCCCGACCTGATCCGTGTCATCTTCGGCGGCGAGTACCTCGGTGCAATCGACGCTGCGCGGATCGCCGTCTTCGCCGCGGCGCTCTCGCTCGTCTTCGGCTGGACGAAGTCGCTGCCCGTCTCGATCGGGCGACCCGGCCTGAGAATCACGACCCACGGCATCGAGACGGCCGTACTGCTCCCGCTGGTAATCGCCTTCGGCGGGCTCTGGGGTGTCACGGGCGCCTCGCTCGCGGTTCTCATCGCGACGATCGTGTTCTGCGTGACCTGGCTGATCGTGCTCGCGCGACTGCGCGATCGGGTGGCCGCAGCCAGGGAGCGGCAGCAGGCGGAAGGCGCGCTCGCGCAGTGAACGTGCTGATCGTCTCCGGCATCTGGCCCCCCGACGTCGGCGGGCCCGCGAGCCACGCTCCCGACCTCGCCGAGTATCTCGTCAAACGTGGGCACATAGTCGAGGCCGTCGTGACGGCGGATGCTCGCCCCGCGCGCCGCTCCTACCCCGTTCGCTACGTGTCGCGCCGGTTCTCCAGAGGCGTGCGCCACCTCGCGGTGGCCGCCCTGGTCGCGCGGCGCGCCAGAGCGAGCGACGTCGTCTACGCCACGAGCATGCTGGCGCGCGCGTCGCTCGGCGCGCTGGTCGCACGCCGTCCTCTCGTCGTCAAGGTGACGACGGACGAGGCGTACGAGCGCGCCCGGCGGCTCGGGCTCGTCGGCGGCGATCTCGATGCGTTCCAGCACCAAGAGGGAGGCATCCGCATTCGCCTCCTGCGGTCGGTACGAACGCGCTCGCTCCGGCGGGCCGCGCACGTCCTCTGTCCGAGCTTGTACCTTCGCGACCTCGTCATCGACTGGGGCGTCTCGGTGGACCGCGTCGAGGTCGTGCCGAACCCCGCGCCGAGCGTGCCCGAGCTCCGGTCGCGGGCAGAGCTTCGCGAGGAGCTTGACCTCAGCGGCCACGTGCTCGGCTTCGCGGGCAGGCTGACGTCAGCGAAGGCCCTCGAGGTCGCTCTGCGGGCGCTCGCCGAGACGCCTTCCGTCTCGCTGGCGATCGCCGGGGACGGCTCCGAACGCGAGGAGCTCGAGCGCCTGAGCGGCGCTCTTGGGCTGGACGGCCGCGTCGTCTTCCTCGGCGCACGTTCCCGACACGGCGTTCTCGAGCTCTTTCGCGCGGTCGATGCCGCACTTCTGTCCTCGCGCTGGGAGAACTTCCCGCACTCCGTGGTCGAGGCGCTCGCGGTCGGCACGCCCGTGATCGCCACCGCCGTGGGCGGCGTCCCCGAGGTCGTCCGCGACGGCGAGAACGGTCTGCTCGTGCCGTCCGGCGACGCGCGGGCCCTTGCCGCCGCGATCCGGAGGTTCTTCGCGGACGAGTCGCTCAGGCAGCGGCTCGCCGGCGCGGCGCGCGCGTCGGTCGCCTCGCTCACCCGCGAGAGCGCGCTCTCCAGGATCGAGCAGATCCTCGTGCAGGCCGCTGCCGGCCGATGAAGCCGCGCGTGCTCTTCGTCGGCCGGACGCGCTACCGGCTCCCTCTCGACGGCTCGCTCGCCCGTCGCTTCGAGGCGCTCTCGGCGGAGCTCGACTGGCGCCAGCTGGCCACGTCGGCGGACGGCGCGGGCCTTCGGGACGAGCGCTTCACGCTCGTCCCGGCATTCCCGGTGCGCCGGCTCGACGGTCTGGTGTTCTATGCCGCGCTTCCGTACCGGGTGGCGCGAGAGCTGCGGCGGACGAGGCCCCACGCGGTCGTCGTCCAGGGCCCGCAAGAGACCGCGCTCGTCCTGCTGGCTCGTACGCTCTCGCGCTCGCGGACACGCGTGATCGCAGACGTCCACGGTGACTGGCGCACCGCGACCCGGCTGTACGGATCGCCGCTGCGACGGTTGCTCAATCCCCTGGCGGATGGGCTCGCGCGTCGCGCCCTGCGGGCCGCCGACGGTGTCCGGACCGTTACCGCGTACACGACCGGGCTCGTGCGTGCGGAGGGCGTCGAGCCGACCGCCGTCTTCCCTGCGTACATGGATCTGGCGCCCTTTACGGAGGCGCCGCCGGCGCCCCTGCCGGAGGTCCCGACGGCGCTCTTCGTCGGCGTGCTCGAGCGCTACAAGGCGATCGACGTGCTCGCCGAGGCATGGCGGAGCGTGGCGTCCCGCGTCCCGGAGGCGCGGCTCGAGATCGTGGGCCGGGGGCCGCTCCACGAGGTCGTCGATCGTCTCGCGCACGAGCTGCCGGAGCATGTTCGCTGGACGCCCGAGCTGCCGGCTGCCGGTGTCGCCGTCATGCTCGATCGGGCCACGCTGCTCGCGCTGCCGTCCCGCGACGAGGGCATGGGCCGGGTGCTGGTGGAGGCGTTCTGCCGCGGGCGCTGCGTCGTCGCCAGCCGGGTGGGCGGCATCGTCGACGTCGTCGAGGACGGCGTCAACGGTCGGCTCGTCACTCCCGGCGACACCGGCGAGCTCGCCGATGCGCTCGCGTCGGTGCTCTCGGATCGCGCCGAGGCCGCCCGGCTGGGATCGGCGGCCCATCGCTCAGCGGACACGTGGCTGATCTCGCCCCGGCAGTTCGCCGAGCAGTTCCGCGACCTCGTCGAGCGCGTCGTGGCCCAGTGAGAAGGCTGCTCGTTGCCACGCAACGCGTCGATCCGCGGCACCCGTCGCTCGCCGCGACGATTCCCAAGCTCCGCGCGCTCGCGGCGCGCGTGGACGAGCTCGTCGTCCTCGCGGATACGGCCGAGCCGGGATCGCTGCCGCCGAACTGCCGGGTCGCCACGTTCGGGGCTCACAGCCGTGTCGCTCGCGGCGCTCGGTTCGAGGCGCGCCTGGCCGGCGCCGCAGCTCGGGGGCGCCTGCCCGTGCTGGCCCACATGGTTCCGCTCTTCGCGCTGCTCGCGGCACCGATCGTACGGCCGCTCGGCTCGCCGCTCCTCCTCTGGTACACGCACTGGAACCCGACTCGGGCGCTCCGGCTCGCAGAGCGTGTCGTCACGACCGTTCTGAGCGTCGACGAGCGGAGCTTCCCGCTGCCGACGGCCAAGCTGCGCACGATCGGTCACGGGATCGACCTCGGAGCCTTCGACCACCCGCGCGAGTCGCCGGGCGAGACACTCCAGCTCGCTGCTCTCGGTCGGCTCTCGCCGATGAAGCGCTATCTGACGCTGCTCTCCGCCGTGCGCGTGGCCGTCGACCGCGGAGCCGACCTGCGGCTGGAAATCCGCGGGCCGGCGCTCACCGACGAAGAGCGCGCATACAGGGCCGACGTCGAGGCCGCGGTCTCGCGGCTGGACCTGGGCGACCGTGTCACGCTCGGCGATGCTCTCCCCTGGTCGGACGTGCCCGACGCTCTCGCCCGGCACGACGTCCTCGTGAATCTCGCCGAGGCGGCCGACAAGATCGTCTACGAGGCGGCGGCGGCGCGGACTCTGCCGGTGGCAAGCGCGCCTTCGTTCGCCGCGCTGCTGCCGCCGGAGCTCCGCTTTCCCCGAGACGACGCCGAGGCGCTTGCGAAGCGCTTGCATGCGATTGCCGCGATGACGCCCACGGCGCGGGCCGAGCTTGCCGAGAGCGTGCGGGCGCGCGTTGCCCGGAATCACTCGGTCGAATCGTGGGCGGACGCGGTGGTCGACGCAGCCGGGCTGAGCACACGTCGGTAGAGCGCCGCCGTCTCGCGCGCCATCCGCTCGACCGAGAAGACTCGCCGTGCCCGCTCCCTCGCGGCGGTGCCGAGGCGGCTGCGCAGGGACGTGTCGGTGAGGAGCGCTCCGATTGCCTGCGCGAGCGCGTCCGGGTCATCGGGCGGAACGAGAACGCCCGTCTCGCCGTCGGCGACCACCTCGGGAATCGCGCTCACCGCGCTCGCCACGGCGGGTACGCCGGCGAGCATCGCCTCGAGCAGGACGAGCCCGAACCCCTCCCAGCGTGCGGGATGGACGAAGAGCTCGGCTCGCGCGAGCCACTCGGCGACGTCTCCGGCCCGTCCGGGCATGCGGACGGCGTCGGCGACGCCTAGCTC
>Ga0209751_10007053_pt1 | contig 10351 bp, 8 predicted proteins | sample RifCSP13_1_FD_184019 | JGI IMG/M metagenome (GOLD analysis project Ga0209751, IMG submission 184019) | Soil microbial communities from Rifle, Colorado - Rifle CSP2_sed 13_1 (SPAdes) (version 2) | ecosystem: Environmental > Terrestrial > Deep subsurface > Rock core/Sediment | place: Rifle...
TCCCCGGTCCATCGCGTAGCTCCAGGTCGTCTGGAACTCGTCCTCCACCCGACCCGCCGGGCTGAACTCGGTCCCGATCGCGTAGACGTCCCAGTACGTGTCGTCGACGACATAGCCGCCGTAATCCTGCAACGCCTTCGCGAGGATCCTCGCGGGCTCCGTCTGCAGGTTCAGGCCGTCGAGGTTCGTGGAGGCTGGCAGGGCCAGGAGCGAACCCATCCGGAGGGCGGGGTTGGTCCCTCCGTATGTCGACGACGCGTAGCCGTCCGCGGTAAGGGCGGGCCACCGATAGCCCTGGGTCGCCTGATCGTAGTAGTAGTTCTCCGCTCCGTACAGCTGGAGCTTGAGCGCGTGGTGGATCACGCCGCCGGGGACCAGCTCGCCGAGCCGGATCGTCCCGCCGATGCTCGAGAGCATGGAGCCTCCGTGGGCGCCGTAGAACCCGAGTCCGAACAGATCGCTCGTCGGGTCGTTGTCCCGGACCCACATGATCGTCGCGGTGCCGCCTGCCGTACAGCGCGTGAAGGGCTGGCCCTGGACCAGCGTGTGCCCGTCCGGCAGGAGGAACGCGGCGGCGTTGTTCGGCATCTCAGAGGACGACGCCCCCGGCACGACGAAATCGGTCGGAATCGGCACGGTCGTGACGACGCCTCCCTGGGCGTCACATCGACTGCCCCCGCTCCACCCGTCGTTGTTCTCATAGACGTTCGTCATCGGTGCATTCGGGGTCAGGACGATGATGTCCGGGTCCGTCGTCATGCCGGACGCGGTCGCAGGCTGGATGTTCCCTGGGACGTAGGCCGCACTTGTCCCAATCGGGAGGTTCCAGATGCTGTCGGGTGCGAAGGGCCAGAGGTATGGATCCCGACCGCAGGAAGCCTGTGCGCGCGGTGGACTCACCGAGGGCGAGGAAATCGCAGCCGCTCGCAGACCCGCGTCACAGCCTGGGCCCGTCGTCACGGACGGGGAACTGCGGGATGGATCCCAAGCCGACAGCGCCGAGAGCCCGGCCAGGAGGGCCATCAGAATGACCGCGATGGCCGCAGAACGCCCCCATGTGGGACCCACCCGGGGCATGCGCCCCCAAACCCGGGGACCCGGCTTAAAGCCTCTCACATAACCCTCGGACCGCGATAATCGGGAGGGAGAGGGGGGGCCCACGCCACTGGCCGCGGGATGCCGATTCCAAGGACTCCCTGCTGTTTTGTGCGACACTCCCGCCGTCAAGTGGCCCCGGGCGGGATACGCATTCATCGTCCTGCGCTCCAAGCGGCTCGGGCAAAAAGAGTTCCAGAATCTTCATGACCGGACGGATTCCTGCATTCCGACTAGGTTCTGCCGCCGGTGTCCGTGAGAGGACAGATACAGCGGACCGGGCGGAAGGGATCGCGAGAGAGAGGGGGAGTGGGCAGTACTCGGAAGGGAATCGAATCGTGCGAGCGAAGGCTCGACGCCGCGAGGTCTGGCCCCGCTCGGGGTGAGCCGCGAGACCCGGCTCGTCCCCGGTCGGCTTCGGATCCCGGAGCACATGTCCGGGGCGCACTACCTGTCGCGGAAGCCCTTCGCCGAGCTCCCGCTGATCAGGCTCGATCCCCCTTTCCCTGCGCCGACGCGAAGCCTCGCGGTCCTGATCCCCGCACTGAATGAGGAGGCGGGCATCGGCACGGTCCTCCGCGGACTTCCGACGTGCGCGCTCGCTCGGGCGGGCATCGAGACCCACGCGATCGTCCTGGACGGCCACTCGACGGACCGGACGAGGGAACTCGCGACGGCAATGGGCGCGACGGTGGTCACGCAGCGCCGCGCGGGGAAGGGGAGCGCCCTGCGCGAGGTCATCCCGGAGCTCGCGCACAACTACGCGGTCATGATCGACGCGGACGGAAGTTATCCCACGGAGGCAATCCCGCAGCTCGTGCGGCTCCTTGAGGCGGGATGCGAGGTCGTCTCCGGCTCGCGGCTCTCCGGGCCGATCGCTCCGGGCGCGATGACCGAGTTCCACCGTCTCGGGAACCGGATGCTCACGTGGCTCGCGAACCTCCTCTACCCGTCCGCCCGCACGACGGACGTGTGCACCGGCCTTTGGGCGTTCCATTTGGACGTCCTCCAGCGGCTCCGGCTCACCGCCGACCGGTTCGATTTCGAAGCGGACCTTTACACGGAGGCGGCCCTGCGGGGGCTCCGGCACGCGGAGATCCCGATCCGGTATGCCCGGCGGGCGGGGGCCGCGAAGCTCAGCTGGCTCGACAGCCTGCGGATCGCCCGGACGCTGCTCATGAAGCGCCTGCGACAACCCTCGATGGCTCCGGCGCGGAGCCCGGGCGAGGCGCACGTCCATCCGGAGAGCGCCGCGCGCCGGAGTGATCCCGCCAGCACGAGTCCGCCGCAATCGAGATAATGGGCCTCGCGGTACGGCCAACGCAGATGGCGCTGGCTCCTGCGGTTCGGGCGGAAGGTGGCACGAGGGGGGAACATCTGGACCGCATCTACGCGATCGTCGGCCTCGATGGGGCCGGGAAGACGGCCGTCGCGCGGGAGGTCGCGAACCACCTCGCGAGGCGTGGACGGCGAACCTCCGTGGTGTGGCTCCGGAATCCGCGGCTCTTCTCCCTGGGGATCCAGGCGATCTTCCGATCGGCCGGGATCAGCCGTACCGTCCGCCTCGGCGGCCACGAGGACGTGATCACGGACCTCCGGCGGCACCCCTTCCTGTTCCACCTCCTCGCATGGTCCATGACGTTCGACTACGTGTTCGGCTATCTGCAGAAGGCGGCATTCCGGCGCATCGCGCTCCGCCGGACCATCATCTGCGACCGCTTCGTATGGGACCTGATCGTGGACCTGTCGATCTCCTCGGGACTGGGGGAGAGCTTCCTTGAGACGCCGGAAGGCCGGATCCTCCTCGACCTCGGACTGCGGCACCGCACGGTGCTCTTGGTGGCTTCCCTGGCGACGCTCACGGAACGCAAGCCGATCCTGACCCTCGACCCGGACCTCAACGAGCGGATCCGACTCTACGACTCCCTCGCGACTCGGTTCGGTTGGGGCACGGTCACGAGCGACGCGGTCCCCCTCGCGGTGACGACCGCGGCCACACTCGAGTGGATGGGCTTTCCCCCCGACGGTTCGGAGGGAGCGCGTTGAGGACACGGTGAGGCGGCCGGATGCACATCATGATCGCGGCCCCGGAATACGGGCTGCTCTGGGGGGGAATCGGGACGTATCTCGAGCAGTTCGTCCGCGGGGCCCGTGGGCGGCACGAGTTCACGATCCTCGCGGGGGCCGCGGGTGCTCCCCACCCCGAGGGGGCACGTCTCCTGTCCTTGGCGCGCAGCGACGGCGGCATGATGCTGAATTACCAGAGGTTCCAGCTCGAGCTTCGACGCCACCTCCCGGCCCTCGTCCGGGAGCACCGGCCCGACCTGCTCGTCGTGCATCATGCGCAGATGCCGGACCTGCTCGCCCTGCGACCCTCTTGCCCCGTGGTCGTGACGACCCACACGACGATCCTCGGGCAAGCCCAGGGTGCGTGGGCCGCCATCCGCCAGGGGAGTCCCCTCGACGCAACGGAGCGTACGACGCTCACCCTCTTACCGGCGTTGCTGCCTACCGAGCTGTACTACTGGAAACGGGTCGCCCACGCGATCTTTGTCTCGAAGGCCGTCCGCGGGCAAGTCGAGCGGGCGTATGCGCCCCGATTGCGGACGTCCGCAATCATTCCCAACGGACTCGCACTCGACACGGACACGTCCGGGTCCGGTGTGACGCATCCCAAGATCGAAGGCCGCTACGTCCTCTTCGGAGGCCGGCTTCTCGGAATCAAGGGGATTGCGGTCCTCCTCCGCGCCTTCGCCCGCGTCCCGGACGACGGGACGAGGCTCGTGCTCGCGGGGAGGGGGGACCTCCCGCGCTGGAGGCACTTCGCCCGCGCATGCGGCCTTTCCGATGCGCGCGTCGAGTTCCTCGGCGGCATACCGCATGCGGACTACCTGAACCTCCTGCGGGCCGCGACGGCATTCGTCCTCCCGAGCTATTCAGAGAGCTGCCCGTACGCGCTAATCGAGGCGTTGGCGCTCGGGAAGGCGGTACTCGCAACGGCCGTCGGAGGTATCCCGGAAATGGTCGACGGCGAGACCGCGGTCCTCGTGCGACCACGAGATCCGGTCCGCCTTGCGAACGGCCTTACCCGGCTCCTCGCGGACGAAGCGCTCCGGACGAACCTCGGGCGGAACGCGACGACGCGGTGGCGAGAGCGTTTCAACGCGACTCGAATGTGCGCCGAAACGATTCACTACTTCGAGGACCTCCTCGCCGTGGACTGATCCCCCGGGGTCAAGCAAGGCTCTCCGCCGAACCACCGAAAGGGAGAAGGCCTTCCTCGCCTAGACCGCCCCTCGGAGGCCCGATACGCGAATCGTCATGGTGACGGCAGAATACCCGGATGAGGCCTCCGGGGGGATTGGGTACCACGTCTACTACCTCTCCCGCGCGCTTGCGCAGCGGGGCCACGAGGTCCACCTCGTGACGTCCGTGCGGCGCCCTCCCGCGATGGATCCGCCGTCGGGGGTGGAGACCCATTTCGTCCCGTTCTTCCAGGGACTCCTCGTCCGGAACGTTCTCTGGACCGGTGCCGCAAGACTTGCGGTCCGGAAGCTGGCGGCTGCCGGGGCCCCGGACATCGTCCATGCCCACGCCCCAATGTGCTCCGCGTATCCCCTCGTCCACGACCCCGCGATCCCCCTCGCCACGACGTTCCATAGCCTCTTCCTCTCGTTCCGGCGCATCCCAGAGAAGAACATCGGGAGGATCCTGCAGTCCCGGGTCGGGGAGATCGTGGACCGGACCTCCCTTGTCCGATCCGACGTCGTCATCGCGTGCAATCACAGCGTCAAGGACGAGATCGCGGGTTCCGGCTTCCCGCTCGAACGGGTTGTCGTCGTGCCGAACGGGGTGGCCCTGGAGGAGTTTGGTGCGGAGGTCCCCGCAGAGGAGATATCGGCGGTCCGGCGACGCTACCATTTCCCGGACCGCGCGCGGATCATCCTGTCCGTTGGCGAGCTCGTGGCTCGGAAGGGCGTGAACGTCCTCATCGACGCGATGCGTGTGCTGGACCGTTCCCATCCGGACACGTTTGGACTAGTGATCGTGGGGGACGGCGCGGACCGAGGGGAGCTGGAGGCCGCAGCCCGCGACCTCGAGGGGACCGTCGTCTTCGCCGGCCGCGTCCCCTTGGCGGAGTTGCGGGTACTCTACCACGCGGCTGACCTGTTCGCGATGCCGTCGTACTACGAGGGTCTGCCGACCGTCGTGCTCGAGGCGCTTGCGAGCCGCCTCCCGGTCGTCGGGGCGGACATCCCCGCGATGCAGGGACTGCTCGACCGCTGCGGCCTCCTCGTCGAGCGAAGCCCGGAGGCCTTCGCCGATGGTATCGCGCGGCTCCTGGAGGACCCTGCGCGGGTCAACCGGATGAGGGCTGCGGCCCGGGAAGCCGTGGCTCCGTTCGGCTGGTCCAGGCTCGCGGAGGCCACGGAGCGCGCGTACGAGGCCGCGATCGCCCGCGCTCGGTAGGCGTGCTTCCGCGGACGGTCATCCCACGCGATGGGGTGCGAACTCCCCTACCGCCATCCGCGACCACAGCTCGACGTGCTCGTCCACGGAGCGATCGACGGAGAACCGTTCCACCGCAACCCGGCGGGCGCCCTCTCGAAGACGCTTGAGGCGTCCTGGGTCCGATGCCAGCTCGAGGATCTGCCGCGCGGATTCCTCCGGTGTCCGCGCGGCGAACCCGCTCTCGCCCGGCACGACAGCCTCCTGGCCGCCCAGGACGGGTGTCGTCGAAATCGGAATGCCGAGGGCGAGGGACTCGACCCACACGAGCGGCGGCGCGGCAGTCGAGTTCGGCTCGACAATCGAGGAATGAAGCAAGTCTGCAGCCGCACGGGCGGCCCGGAACTCCTCGGGCCTGCGGAAGACGCGGAGGCCCGCGCGCTCGTATCGACGGAACTCGTCCCGGAAATGCTCGCCCTTGAAACATATCGCGAATGTGATCCGCCCACTGTCCTCGCGGAGCGCATGCTCGGCGGTCCGTAGCGTGAACGCGAGGTCCCGTTCCCCCGTCTGCTGGATGAAGCCGGTCCAGATCACGAGGAAGGTGTCCTCGTCGACGCCCAAAGCCCGCCGCGCCGATGCCCGCTCCTCCGGCGTCGCGGGCGCGAAGCGGTCTGTGTCGACACCCCATCGGATCACGTGGATACGCCGGGGTTCGAAGCCCAGCTCGCAGAGTCGCTGACCGTACGCCTCGGAGAACGGCACAATCGCATCGAAACTCCGAAAGCTCATCCGGAGAAACGTGTCGTACAAGAAGCGGTTCGGATCGTACGTGGGTGCCGAAATCGCCAGCCTCGTACTGCCGAGCGCCTCGCGCGCGACGACCGTCGCGGGCCCGTAGTTGTCCACGAAGTGAACGACGTCGGGTCGCAACTCGCGGCAGAGCTCGCGCACCTTCCGCAGGATCCGGCCGAGGCTGAGCGTCTTGCTCGAGTAGTTGTTCGTCCCGGTCAGGAAACGATGGTCCGCGTTGAACCGCGTATCGCCGCCCTCCAGGTAGACCGGGATCGGACGCAAGTAGCGGATGGGCAAATCGCTGCCCGGGACGTCGTCATCAATCGTGATCGACAGGACGGTCGCGTCGACGCCCTTCGCCGGGAGCCTCTGGAGAACGTCAAGCCAGAAGTTCTTGTCCCCGTTGTGGCGGTACGGCAGGATGCGGCTCCCGACGAGGAGGACGCGCAGCGGGTCGGCCACGACTGCGGCAGAGCATCCCCTCGTTATATGGGATTCGTCGTGGAGTTGCTGTCGACCCCGAGGATCGCGGGTCAGAACCCTTTTAACGGGCAACCCGCTTCGCGCGCCGCGGTCGCGGCCGCGCGGGGTCGGTGCTCGGTTCTGGAGACCTTGCGGATCGGAATCATCGTCCGGAGCTTCCCCCTCGACCGGCTGAACCTCCAGCCCTGGCGGTATCTCACGGAACTCGCCCGCGCGCTGCGCGACGTGGGCCATGAGGTGCGATTCGTCATCGGGGCCCGCGGGATCGAATCGTGGGAGGGGATCCCGGTGGCTCGCCACGACAGCCTCCGCGAGTTCGAGGAGGCCGACGGACTCCGACGGCTCGCTGTCGCCCACAGCTTGGATGGCGGCATCTGCCGGCTCACCGCGAGCCTCTTCTCTTCGATGCGGCCGGAGGCACAGAATCCATCCGGCGGCGCTCGCCTCGTTGGCGTTCTCCTGCGATCCCTCCATACGGGTCCGGACCTGCTCCGCCGCTTCCTCGATCCCTCCCTCGTCCCAGAGATGGGGCTCGACCTGCACCACATCGCGATGTTCCTCTCCCGCCAGCGCCGCACATGGCGGCTCGCGCCGCAGTACTTCCGGGGTGCAGTCTTCCTGTGGGAGGGCGACCGGGCCCTCGGCGCGGCCGCGGGGCTCACGCCCAGGTTCTGCCGGACCCTGCCCGTTCCTTTCGACGCGTTCTGGCTCGACCGCCGGGCGGAAGGAACATCGACACTCCTCGAGCGGATCCCGACCTCCGAACGGCGCGTGGTCTTCGCCGGTCCGCCGGAAGCGTCGCGTGGCGTGCGGGATGTGCTCCGCCTGCCGGCGGTGCTTTCACGTGAGAGAGCGACCCAGATCCTCGCCTTACTGCGAGACCCGAGGCTCGCGGAACCGAGCATCGCGACCCGGTCCGTCGGCCCGCACACCCTCGTTGTTGTGCGTGGGATGGTCTCACGGGAGGAGATGCGCGCGATTTACCACACCTGCCATGCGGCCGTCTTCCCGTACCGTTGGGTGCGCACAGGATTCCCCCTCGTTATTCCGGAGGCCGTCGCGGCCGGACTTCCGGTTGTGACGACGCGCGTCCACCCGTTCCGCGGCCTCGAGGGCCGCAGCGGGCTCGTGTTCGCCGGCCGGGGCGACGTCCGCGGGCTGGCGTCGGCGGTCGACCGAGTCCTTTCCGAACGGGAACGCGGGGCGATCGAACGGGCGAATGCAGAGTGGATCCGGAGGACGCCGGGATGGCCCGACGTCGCGCGGGGCTACGTCGAAGCGATGGGGACCTGACCCGCTACGGGCGAGCGCCGGCCAGACCACGACGGACCACGTAGGGGACCGCGCGGGGCATGAATCGATACCGTTTCCCGTCGAGCACCGTTCGCTCGCCGACCGCGGAGAGCGTGTGGACGCCCTCCGGGAACCGCGTTCCGGACAGGGGTCCGACAGCGGCGACCGTCTCCTCCTCGAAGGCGGTCGGCGTCAGGCGTGCCACCCGGTTGATCACGATCCGGCCGCCGTAGGTCCGGGAGCAGTCCTGCGCGGGACGGTACAGGGCGCCGGCATGCACGAACGGAGTCCCGCCGGGTCGGGACGACCGAATGTCCGTCTTCACGGGATTCGCGGCGTGCGGTTCCCAGGGGCCCTCGAGACGCGGTGCGTGCCAGATGAACAGCCGGAGGTTCTCGCCCTGGTCGTGGTCCGTGCACATCAGCCACCACCGCCCGTCATGGGGAAAGACCGTGCTGTCGACCGCGGCGATGCCGCGGAGGAGGGTCGCGACCTTGTCCCACCGATCCGGGAACTCGACCAGCCGGTACAGGGACACCTCGCGGGCAGCATGCGTCTCCGGGATGCAGTACACGTTCGCGTCGTGATGGAACAGGAACGGGTACGAGGAAGGCACCGTGAGTTCGATCGCAACGCGGGGCGCCGTGCGTGGGACGGCCTCACCGGCAGGGATCGCGGCTATCGTGCCGCGTGCGGTCCGATAGTCGAAGTCCTCGTAGACGATCGAGAGATCGCCGTCGATCTCGAGGCCGAAGGGATCCGCGATGAACCGCGCGTCGCCGGGCGGAGGGATCCACCCGACGGCCGGACGGAAGTCCCGCTCCAGAAACGCGCGAATCGGCGCGTCGACCACGCCGATCGTCCAGTCGTCGTGCCGGACCAACCCACGGTAGAGGGCACCCACGGTCCGGGCGGCCTCGAGTCCGAGCAACCGCACCGTCTCGGCATTCGTTGGCGGCGGCATCTCCGGAAGGCCGACCGGGGATGGCGGCGCATCGAGGTACCCCGCATCCCCCGCGCGAAGATCCCGGCACACGGACGCTGGCCAGTCCACGACGCCGAGGAGGACTGCATCGACGGTCCGAGCGAAGGACTCGAGCGATGTGCGGAAGAATCCCTTCCGCAGCACGACATCCGCGTCCTCCCGGTCCGCGAGCCGCACCAGGGCTGCGCCCGTGGCGAATTCCCCGCGGCAGACCTCCCAGAAACCTGGCGGTCCCCCACCGCCTTCGTTCCTCTCCCCGAACCGGAACCGCCACACGCCGTGCCGAGGGGCGCGAAGCCCATCCCCCCGAACTTCCTGGGGACCGAACTGCAGGACAAAATCGAGCCGTTCCTCCTGCACCCGCTGGACGGCGGTGGGGTCGAGCTCAAACGAGCGTTCGCCCACGGCCGGACCGCGGCATTGCACGGATGGGATTCCTTCGAGGCGGGACGCAAGATCGACGTGGTGCCAGGCGGTCGGACGCGGGAGCCGCGCGGCGGCCCGGAACAGCAGGGGGCCACCCGCCGCGGGATCGAGTCCTGCCCCCCAATCGCACTGAAGGAGGAGCGCCGGCCGGACGTCCGGGAGCGCCAGGAGGGCCCCGAGACAGCGGGCCTCCCATCTCGCGAACGTCGTGCCGCGCCCCAGGACCCCAAATCGGAGAGGACGTGTGATCGGATCCATCCCCACTGCCTCAGACTTGCTCCGGGAGCACGGAGATCACCCGCCCGGACGATGCGGGGGAGATCCCACGAGGTGCCGTGCCGGACTGCGGCGAAAGAACCCGGACTCCGACTTGAAGATACCGGAGCGCCCGTTAGGGCAAAAAATGGTCTAGAAGGTTCATACGACGTCCGAATCTGCATTACTGAAGTTCCGACATCGGATGCGGAACCGTTCAACAGACTGGCTTGGGGGGGAGAGAACTGGTTCAGCGGGCGAGTAGCAGTACTAGCCGCCGAATCGCGACCCGGCCCGGTCAGACCCTGTGCCTGTTCGTCCTCCTCGCCGCGTCGACCGCGGTCGTCCTCCTGTCAGCGCCCGTCGGGTCCGGCGCATCCGCGGTCGGGACGACCCCGCCGAAGCTCACCGTGGTGTTCCAGCCGCCGTCCGCACCGTCCGTCGCGGCGGTGGCGGCGAGCGAACCGCACGACCACCTCCCAAGCGTCGATGGCTCCTCGGACCAGCCGACCACCGCACCCGGCGTGTGGCGGGTCGCGCGGTTAGCCTTGGTGGCCTTCGTCATCGTAC
>Ga0209751_10007054_pt1 | contig 10349 bp, 6 predicted proteins | sample RifCSP13_1_FD_184019 | JGI IMG/M metagenome (GOLD analysis project Ga0209751, IMG submission 184019) | Soil microbial communities from Rifle, Colorado - Rifle CSP2_sed 13_1 (SPAdes) (version 2) | ecosystem: Environmental > Terrestrial > Deep subsurface > Rock core/Sediment | place: Rifle...
CAGTGATCGGTTCTACCCAGGCCCGGCTGACGTTCTGCGAAGCCAGGGGAGCATTGTTCCAGCTTAATTCGGTTTCCTCCCAGTCATCCGCTATGGTAAAGATCTGGATAAGAGAGACAGGGGGATCGCCTTCGGATTCCTGGCCGGCGTTGCCGAACTGGTAGAGGGTCAGGGTAGCCGAGATGACCTCGACCGCAGGAGGGATGGAATCCAGGGGGAAGGTGATATAGAGCCTGGAGAAACACGGCCAATCGGCCACGTCGAACTGGTTCTGGACGTTCACCTGGCTGGCGCCGACGTAATTCGCCTCTCCCCACTCCAGCCAAAAATCCAGTCCAGTGCCGCAAACGGTGCTGCCGCCGACCATGCCGTCCACCACCGCAGCCCCGTTCAGCCCGTGGCGGATGGTAGTGGTCCCGGATGGGGTTAGCGGAGGCGCCGGACGAACGGGAAGACCGAAGGCGAGTTGACCCCAGGTTTCCGGGTTTGCAGGCGACATAGCTGGCGGCCAGGATTTGGCCGGTATGTACGTTCCGGCGGCGTCGTCCCTGTCGTGGAGGGTTACCGCCAGACCCCAAACCCTCCCATCCCCCGGCGGGCGGTCGAGTCCCAGGCTGGAAAAAGGGATGCGATACGTGAGAGCCCAGCCGCGGTCGTCCTCATTATTATTGGGCTCGTCACCTCGATACCTGGATACGGTGGTGAATGGCAACGGAGCAGCCACCCAACCGGAACCGTCGCCTCGATACGCAGCCTGGAATTCCGTTCGTGATTCGGACCAGTTAAGCTGGCCCACAAACTGGTAATCGTTCGCGTCGGGCGTTTTACCCGGGTATGCATCCAGATCCAAATACAGGCTGGCAGCATCCCAGGTAGTCAACTCGCCTGGGGTAGGGGTGGTGTCATACCACAGGCGACGGTCGAAGGCTGCCAGGCGAACGTACAATTCCTCGCTCGTGTAGCCCAGGCGGACATCCACGAAGTTTTCGGTGGAATTTACTTTGCCAAACCAGAAAATCGCGGTCTCGGCAAACTGCACATCACCATTAAAAAAAGGCACGTTAACCCGGTAAGGACCGACCGGCGGGAGGTTTTCGGAGCGATTGAAGATCAGAGGCAGGTAGCTTGGTTCTTCCACCGAGCTGTCCAGGGCGGGACCAGCGGGTCTAATATTCGCTTCTGGCGAGGCCAAGTAACTCGCAGCGACATATCTGTGGAAAACACCAACCAGGGGAAAGACGGCGACGAAGAAAGAGACAACAATTAATATCCACCCGCGATTACTTAGGACTGAGCTTGATAACGGCTTCGATGAACTGCTTGAATGATCTGGCGACTTTATCGGCATAAGGCGAGAGGGTTTTCGTCAACCTGGTTAGATCGAATGGAAAATTGTTATTCCTGGCGGTCAAGCCCCGGTTTATCGAGTAGGTATAGACATAGCTCCTGCCAGCGTAATAATCTGCATCGCGTATCGGGATGCGATTAAGAACCACACCAACCAGCCTGGCTCCGACCAGCTTGATCTGCTCCATAGTGATTTGAGCCAGGGGCTGGCGCGTATGACCGGGCCTGACCACCAGCAGAACCCCATCCACCTTAGATGCCAGGGTCATAGAATCGGCGACGAAGAAAGGTGGACTGTCAATAATAACATAATCGGCGACTTCTTTTAAGACAGACAAAAGATGGTCCATTTTATCCGAGTCCAACAGCTCGGTGGGATTGGGAGGCGTATCACCAGCGGTAAGCACGGCTAATTTCCGATCGTCTCTGACTCTCAGCACGTCACCGATAGCAGCGTTGCTTAAGAACAGGTCGGTCAAACCCCGTTCGTTGGGCAGGTTGAAATATTTATGGATGTTCGGCCGGCGCAAATCGGCGTCGAGCAAGACCACCTTTTTATTTCTTTGGGCGACGAACAGGGCCAGGTTGGTAGCCACCGAGGTTTTTCCATCCCCAACATCTGCGCTGGTGACAAGAATTGTCTTCAGGGGCTGATCCAATTCGGCAAATTCAATGTTCGTCCGCAAGACACGGAAGGCTTCAGCTGATGGGTGGCGCAAGTCTGATTTATGGTACAGAAAGTGTTTATCCTTTCCATTTTTCTGCTCAAAAATATGGCCGATGATCGGAACCGGAAACAGACGCGCCACATCGTCGGCGGATTTCAGGGTGTCATCCAGATATTCGAGCAGATAGGCTTCGACCACCGCCAGGATCAATCCGAGGGCTGCCGCCAGCAGTACGGTCATGCCTCTCCTGGGCCCGATGGGGCTGGAGGGGAGCGCAGCAGGCTCGATGAGAGTCAGCGAATTGATAGCCCCCTGCTGTGTATTAGCGAGCAAGATGCCGTAATTTTCCTGCATAGTGCTCAGCTTAGACTGCAAGGAGGCAATCTGGGTTTGGGTAGCATCGATCTGCTGGGCGCTGATCATATTGCCCAAGTCTTCTTGCAGTTTCTTGATCTCTTCCTCAGTTTGATTGATCTGCTGTTCGAGGATGTTCAAGCGCTGGTTAATGAACTCCTGGCGTCCCTGATCCTCAGGCTGGGCGCTGATGGGACTCATCAGCACCAACTGAGCGGCCAAACCGTTGGCAACTGCCTGAGCGCGTTGGGGATCAACGTCGGTGACGGCGATCTCGATCAATTGGGTGTTGGGCACCGCGCGGGCAACGTACTCCGGCAATCCATCCAAAGCCAGGGCATTCATGGTGGCGTCACGGATCATCTGGCGATTGGCAATATTGGCGTACGCCGCGGCCAGTTGCTGGCTCAAGGCAAATTCGTTACTGGAGGGATTAGGATCGCTGATCGCGGTGCCAATCATCAGGGTGGTGTGGGTCCGGTAAATATTTGGCTGGCGCAGGATGTACAGGTAGCTGAAAAATGCAGCCACCAGGGTTGAGGCCATCACCAGCCACCACCATTTTCGTAATGGGAAGAGATATCTTTTTAATTCCATCGGTCTATCCTTAAACTTGCAAAAAGAGAGTCAGATTAATTTGCATCAAGTTAAACTCGAAATTCAGAGAGGCGTTACATACATCGTAAACCTTAGCGACCGGTTTTCACATCAATTTGCCGTGTTCGGTGCGGATCCAGGTGACTTGTTTTCCGGCAAAGCGCGAAATGAACGCCAACCACGTGCGCCAAAGGATAAAATAGGGCCCCGAGAGGATGACCAAATAAGCCTTGATTGGGGCGCGCTCCAACGCCAGCCCAACCAGCGGGTAAATGAACAATGTCCCTACAACCGCCGCCCATGCGACAATTTGAGGCCATAAGTTGACGGGGTTCGAAAAATGATTAACCGGAACATGAGCCACCAAGACGATCAAGCTCAACACGCTCAGCGTCGAATAGGAAGGAAAACTGGCTTGCAGGGCGCCATCCAGCATGGCCAGATTGCGCCTTTTCATCCCTTCAATGATGAGACGGATGACAATCTGTTTTTTGGCGTCGTAGGTGCCGCGCAACCAGCGGACCCGCTGGTCCCGAGCGCTGGCCAAGTTGAGGGGCGCTTCGCCGTAACCAATCGCGGCTGGCTCATACACGATACGGATGCCATTCAGGAGAAGTATTAGACGCAAATGATAGTCTTCGGTCAGACCTTCGCCCCAACCAACCTGACGGAGGACATCCACACTAAAGCATATCGAATCCCCCATGTTTTTTGCCGACCAACCAAGATTGGTACGGCCAAGATTCTGAAAGCGGTTATCGATCAAGAACATCGCCCAGACCAGGGCTGGCAACCAACCTTGATCGGGATTGCCGATGATATGCTGTCCTTGAATAACCCGGTCTCCTTGCGCCAACCGCCAGTCCATGACGCGTAAAAATCCAGGATCTGCCTGGGTGTCGGCGTCGAAGATCACAACAGCATCGCATACATCTTTATCCAAAATCCTTTGGAAGAGCCAGAGGAGAGCAGCCCCTTTGCCGGACCTTGGACCTTCGTTGCGCTCATACACGACAGCGCCTGCTCGCCTGGCAACCTCAGCGGTATCATCTGAACAGTGGTCGGCGATGATGTGGATGGAAAAGAGATCGGGCGGATAATCTATAGCTTGCAACCGCTTTACCGTGGCCCCAATGATGCTGGCTTCATTGTGAGCCGGGATTACGATGATAAAACGGTTAGATGGAGAGCGAAGGTATGTCTGAGGCTTGGACGCGGAGCGGAACGCGCCAATCGCCAGGAGCAACAAATACCCCAGGGGAAACATCAGGATAAACAGTAAGATTTCAGAGATGGTGATGAAAGGATTTACCCACATACCTGGTCCTGGACTTACATTCTAGGAAGGGCTCAGACTAAACACCGGCAGCGATCTCGACTGCCGGATGTTTACCAGCAACATTATCAGCATAGCGATCCAAAAGGTAAGCTTCGATTTCTTTCACCATGCTGTTTAAGGTGAAATTCTCCAGAACTGTCTGGCGGCCAGCCTGCGCAAGGCGACTATACAAATCATGATCGTTTATGAGCCGGGTCACCTGTTCGGCTAAACCATCAGCATCGCCCGGGGCAAACGTAAGCCCGGTTTCACCTTCCTTCAATATTTCTTTTGTACCCCCGGTTGTCGTTCCGACCACTACCAAACCCGAGGCCATAGCCTCCAGTACTATGCGTGCGAAAGGCTCTTCGTAAATGGAGGGAAAAACAAGAACATCAAACCGCTTTAAGATAGCAGGCATTTTGTCTCTTGAAACCGGCTTGTGGAAAGTCACACTGCTCTGTAAGCCTTCTCTCTTTACCAGATCGCCCAAGAACGCTTCATAACTGGGATGACCTGACCCGACCAGGGTTAAGCCGATCTGGTCCATTCTGTCCCGATTCACCAGCCTCGCCATCGCCTCGATTGCCGTGTGAACACCTTTATGCTGGACCAACTGGCCGGCATAGAGCAATTTTAAATGTGCAGATCGACCATCTCGTTTCCGATCGCTCGTGAACCGTTCTACATCTGTGCCGCCATGAATGATACGGGCATGCTCAACAGGCAGACCTGCCTCGACGAGAAGATCGCGCACCCTGGCGCTGACACAAATAACCCGCTCGAGTTTTAATTCAGGCCGACCTTCTTGGGCGAGGATTGGCATCGCAACCTTGCTCAGGACTCGTTTTGGCGCTTGCATATGCCAGCGCCGGGCCGGCGATTGCCAGTACGTGGTGTGCATATCTGTAGCCAGCGGCCAATAGTCAGACAGGTAATAAACCACGCGACCGGGCAGCAGTTGCTCGGCCAGGGCGGGCAGCGACTTTGAGAGGGCCCACATACCCCAGACAAAGAGCAGGTCCGGGGCGAAATTCTTAACAGTTTGCTCCAGGTACACCAGGTTTTCCCTGCTCTGTTTTTTCCATTTGGTGAAAAAATGGAGCGGCTGGTAGTATACGAGATCTCCCTCGAGATGGAGGAGTCGATAGATATCCTGCTCTCCAGGCGGCGCTTTCGCCCGTTCATGGCAACTGGTCAATACGCCTATCGTATGACCCCGCTCCGCCAGGCGTTCGCTCACCTCGTAGCACCACTGGGTGTAGCCGCCTGAGCGGGCTGGGGGGTAGAAGTTAGAGAGGATAAGGATGCGCATAAATTCTCGAATACCAGATCATGGGGCTGAAGTAACCAATGGGGATACCCGCCAGATTTGAATCGATCTGCCCGACCCATCATTGATAGGAAATGCGTGTACAGTCGGGAAATCTGGTATCGAGCCATAGGTATCATAATCAACAACATAGGCAACGTTGTTTTCAGAGAGATAATTTGTTACCGGAATCGGGCCACGCAAGACCCGCTCGTAGTAATCAACGTTGTTGATCACTCCGTCCAGGTTGATAAAAGTCCGGTTGGAGAAAAAACCGAGTTGTCCAGCGTTCCAGGCAGCGAAAATGGTATCCGGCAGAGAGTTCTCGGCGATCCACAGAGCGGCGTCGTATCTTGCGGCATACAGCTTTGAGGTGAAGTCTATGCTGCGCATAAACATGTAAATGGCGACGGAAAAGACGACCAAGCTAAAAACAACTGGCGCCCAGATGTGGAAATTCATGGGACGGATAAGCGGCGTGATGCGCTCAAAAGCAAAGAGAGCGACCAGGGAGGCGGTGATAATCCAGAAAATGTACGAAGGCGAGCGATACCAGGCAAAATACGGCATATACTCTACCCCGGATACGGCAATGTAAATGTGATAGAGGAGCTCACCGAGCAAAAGAAAGGACCACAGGTTCAGGAAAACCCTTCGCTCATCCAGATGGTCGGGCAGGGTTGCTCTTGCGCCTATGACCAGCAATATTGCCAGGGTCCCCAACAAGACCGGGGCAGGGTTAGGAAGGCGACCTTGAAGAATCAAGGGCATGCCCAGGGTGAGCACCTGGACGAATTTATCAATCGACCCGGCGCTCAACTCCCAGCCTATGTCGCTCGTTTTGACCAGGGCTGAAACCGGAAGAAATGAGCCTCCCATCAGCCAAAAAGCGGTTAACTGGGCGGTAAGACCAAAACCCGCCAGAAGGCTTGAGCCAGTTATGGCTTTAATCTGCCGCTGAAAAAATAACCGCAGGTTGTCGCGATAAGTATGTGCCAGGAATAACAGGCAGAAAGAATACAAAATAGCCGATAGCAGAGCCGAATCGAGGCGCGTCCAGGCGTTAAGAATGAGGACAATTGTCAATCCCCAGATATTGGGTTTATCCCTGTTCTGCACCCTAATGAGAAACTCAAAGCTCTGCCATACAGCGCACCAAAATACCAGGGCGTGCAAGGAATTTTCCATGCCCATTGAATATATTCTGAAGGGTAGGCTTTGCAGCGCCCACAAGCTCGCCATGAACAGACTCAGCGCCGGCTTTTTCAAGACTGCGCCTATCTTCACGATAAATAAATAGCAAAGCCCATTCAGTAAAAAGCTAACTGCCAGCGTAGCAAACAAAAGGGTTGTCTTCGTTTTTGCCAGCACCGCGAGCAAAAGAATTACGGCAAACCATAATAATTGGACGCCATTGGTAGCATGGAGACCATCAAAGGTGACAAAGCCTAATTGCTTGGTGTTCCAGGCGGTCTGCAAGTAATAGTAGGTGTCATCGATAACCAGTGAGCTTGCAGCGTACTCCACCCCCCTGGTTAGCAGGCTCACCTGGAAGGCAAACTGAACCAGGGCGAAAAAGACCACTACAAGTGCAGCCTGCCTGATTGTAATGTTCTGACTCATACGAGGATTTGACCTGCCTGATTGGTCACAAAGGAGATGTCCCTTAATGCGATTGTTTATTCAACAAGCGAAGCACAACAAGACCTGCGAATAACAACAAATTGGGAATCACTGCTATCCAGATGGCGAGATCCGGCCTGGGAACACGCCCTAACGGTGGGGCCGCTGCTGAGTCAAATGGTTGCGCCGTCAGCGTAAGCGTTGGCATTGGCATCGATTGCACAGGGGTTGGGCTGGGCACTGGGGCCGAGATTCCAGTTAGCGTTGGCGTCGGCACGGGCTCGAGCGGCGCTATATCGTCCAAGATGCGGTGCATGGCGAACAGCCGGCGGTTTGGGTCAGCCGGACCGTCAGTGAAAGTGAGGACCAACTGGTTGCCGGCCTGAATGACAGGGTTGGTGTAATGAGCGTGAATGCGATCGCCAATCCCCTCCTCTGAGCCTTCTTGAGCGATCAGGTAGACCAGCGAAGGCGTCGTCCATTGATTACGATCCCAATACGCATGATAGATTCCCATCGGGTAACGAATCTGGCCAAAGAAATGCACCCGCCCGGACCGGTCGACGACCAAACCATCGACTGCCTGCCCATGTAACTCGCCAAAAATCTGCCTGGGGGCACTCCAGGTCTGGCCGGCATCCGTCGAAAAGCGGTGATAGCGGTAAGGCAGTGCGCCGGCCGCCCAGATCACATGCACGGTCTGGCCCTGGACAGCCATCTTGGGGCCGGCGGTTGTCAGGTAGTGATCATTCTCCTCGACAACCTGGTCAAGCGTAAAGGGCGCTGACCAGGTATTCCCTCCATCTAGAGAATGAATGTAACGAACCCAATCGGGCCTGGACTGATCGAGTGCGCCATAAAACCAGACCGCATGCAGACCATCGTTCTCATCAAGCTCAAAACTTAGACTCTCGGGAGTGTGGTTGGGCAGAATATCCGGGTCCAACCAGACCGGCTCCGACCAGGTCCTCCCCTGGTCCACGGAGCGTATGTAGTATATGCCAGGAACTTCCATTTGCCTGACGTAGAGGAGGTGAAATACGCCTTTCGAATCGACCCGCAAGTGGAGAGTTCTCGCCGGGATATCTATTCGAACCGGCGGCGCCCAATTTTGGGCCGCTAGGGCGTCGTTGGCCGGCGCGTGGGTGTAGTACGCAGGACCATTGACGCCTTCGGCCCAGGCGATATGCAACCTTCCCTCTTGATCGACGGAGGGTGATACGTTCGTAATTCCCGCACCGGTCAGATAAATGTCATTCGAGCTGGTCCAGGTGCCGCCATCGAAGCGGGCGTACTTGATCAGCCTCTTTTGGTCCGCGAAGAGAGTCTCAACCCAGAAGGAGTGCACGTTTCCAAATTGGTCAGCCACCAAGTAGCCCTCACTGGCCTTGCCAGCTTCACTTGACAGGCGATAGGGTTCGGACCAGCGATTATCATATGTCTGGGCGTGGGCGGAGGCGATCCAAAATATTGACAGCAGTGATACTGCCCAGAGGGCTATAGCGATTCCTGGTTTGCTCATGCGCCAGCCACCAACCATTTCAGGATACCTCAGTCAGCGAAGATACAGACGGAGCATCTCCCACTACACCCAGATAGATCTCTTCCAGTCGCTTGGTGTAGTGCTCCCAGGAGTATCCCCTGACAGCCTGCTCCCGGGCGTTTTGGCCCAGGCGGCCACGTTCCAGCGGGTCGTTTAACAACGTCAGCATGGCCTCGGCAAATCCATCGATATCCCCCGCCTCGACCAACAGGCCATTGTATCCATCCTGGATCACTTCTGCGGCCTCGTTTACCGCCGTGGCTACGATCGCCTTAGCCGCAGCCATATATTCAAATAACTTGAGCGGCGTTCCGGTGCCGCCGAGGCCAGCCGTGACCGGGGCGGAGGGGACGACCGCCACATCGGCAATTGATAACATTTCTGGCACCTCGGTATGGGCAATTGCCCCCGTCATGATCACGGCGTGGCGGAGCCCGTTCTTCGTGACCATTTGCGCAACCGATGGCCGGGTCTGACCATCTCCCACCAAGACTAACCTGGCATCCGGACGTCTCTGCAGGACCCGAGCGAAGCTCTCCAGCAACAGGTCAAGGTCGTGCCAGGGATAGAACCCTCCCACCCACATCACAACTGGCTCAGTGGTCAAACCCAAACCCTGTCTGACACGCTCGGAGTTATCCTTCGGCATGAAGGACTCCACATCAGCAGCGCATGGCAGGACGGTCAGCTTGCTCGCCTCAATATTCCAGTTGGCGTTCAAGTGCTGTTTAAGAGGCGCGGATATGCAGATGACCCTTGCCGCGGTTTTAAAAGATATTCGGGTGGCCCATATGGCGAATAGACGACGCAAGCCCCTCTCTTGAGCGCCTTTGAACCTGCGCTGCTCAAGCAGGTCGGCATTGACTTCAAGCACAAAGGGAATCCCAAGCTTTCTGCTCGCCCAGGCTCCACCAAGAGCCAGCAGGTTAAAACGCTCGTGGATCAGGTCAAAGCCTTTCAGGTTCATGTAACCGGCCTCAGCCACGCGGTAACTATCGAACAAGGCCAGATAAGGCAAGCGCAAACCTGACTGCAGGTGACGAACGCCGCTCTCGAAGCGCTTGAAAAAAGCAGTTCCACTCCATCCCAACTGACCATAGTGGCTGGCTGACAGTCTGTCTCTTTTGAATACCTGGAGGTCTTGAGTGCAGAGGATCTGTCTCCCCTGCAGGGCCAGGAGCGTGACCTTATGACCTGCACGCTGCAAACCACGCATGGTGTGGTAAATGTGAACCTGCGCAGCCTGAGGCTCATAAAAACGAATGCCGCTTTCCTGATATAAGTGGGCTACGTTCAAGCGAGGCGTGAGAGGCACCGGGTAAACTTTCGGATCGTCAGCCGCTAGCAGCAGACACACCCCTTACGGGGCTTCAAGGACTGAGACAAGGTTGTCGATGTAGTAGAGATCGCCGACCGGCACAATCGGTGTATCGAGATATTTCACCAGCTCCTCGCGCGGCGCATTTTTGACCATGGCGAGCGCCTGGAAGAGGGAGTGAGTTTGTTGGTAGGGCATGATCGCGAATTCTCCCTGGGTTTCGCCGTTGTGAGCGACCATCCAATACGGGGCAATATCCTGGTATGTTT
>Ga0209751_10007055_pt1 | contig 10348 bp, 7 predicted proteins | sample RifCSP13_1_FD_184019 | JGI IMG/M metagenome (GOLD analysis project Ga0209751, IMG submission 184019) | Soil microbial communities from Rifle, Colorado - Rifle CSP2_sed 13_1 (SPAdes) (version 2) | ecosystem: Environmental > Terrestrial > Deep subsurface > Rock core/Sediment | place: Rifle...
CAGCCGCTGGATGCTGCTGTCGGCCGCCTCGGCCAGGTACTGGCGCCGGGGCGCGGCGGTAGGCGTGCGCGACGATGGCCTGTGGCAGCTCGACCGCGCACACGATGCCGTGCGATCTGCCAGGCAGGCGGTCCGAGAACGCTTGGGCCTGATCCGTCGGTGGGCCCACATGCGACCCGACCGCAAGGTCTTAGAGGCGAACCGCAAGCGCTTCGAGCGCGAGCGTGAGGCCCACGCCGAACGTTTGGCGGCGCGTCGCGCAGCGGCTCCACCGAGGTCGTCACCAGCCTTCGTCATGAGGGGCTTCCCTACACGTTGTCCCCGAGCCACTGCACCAGCGCCGACACCGTGCGGTCCAACGCCGGCAGGTATGCCTCGCCGAGATAGTCCCGCTCGTGCGGCACGTTGAGCTGAAGTTGCCCCAGAACCTGGCCGTGCTCAAGGATGAACTCCCGCGCGAGCGATGCCGCGAGCGAGGGCGAGGCCGCCTGCACCCCCGGCTCCTGCAGCCACGCCCGAAGGCGAATGACAAAGGCATACACCCTCAGCCACGGATGCCACGCGGGAGGGTGGGGGAGTTTCAGCAGCGCGGTCCAGCGGCGCTGATCGGCGTAGTACTTGACCGGCCGGTCCGTGCGGGACTCGATGAGCCGGGCGTCGGCCAGTGCTTCACAGGCGCCGCGCACCGAGTACTTCGCGTACAGCAGCGCGTCGGCGATGTCTTTGACGTCGGCCCAGGCGCCGCGGCGGCCGATGAGGTAGCTCAGGGTATCGATGCGGACATCCACGCCGAACGCGGTCCGCAGGCGCAGCATGAGCGACCCGGGATCGCTCAACCGTGTGGCCGCGGGGCCCACCTTACCGGGTCTCCCGGCCGGCTTCGAGCTGGCTGCGGCCAGCTGGCGCCACCGGGGGTCCTTGCCAAAGCTCGCGACCCAGGCCGCGAACCCGGCCACCCGCTTCTCCACGCCAGGAGGGAACGAACCCGCTGCCCGTTTCAACCGTTGGACGCTGAGCAGGCGGGATCCCACTCCCGCGAATCCGTAGAGAAAGTCCCGCAGACGGGGTTCGTCGTCCGCCAGCCAGAGGGAGGCGAGCACCAGTGCTTCGGGGTCGACGATGGCGTCCGGTGCCCGGGGCGCGGCGGCCTGGCCGCCCAGCGCCTGCCACTGGATCCAGACCGCCCCGGCCGCCGCCTCGTGCAGCTCCCGCGCGATGCTAGAGAAGCGCGTCTTGGACATAGGCCACCACTCGGGCAACGACGGCGTGGAACTCCGGCGAGGAGTCCTGGGCGCGGACCCACTCCGCGGCCCACTCGAGGTCTTCGGGGTTGGGCTTCAAGGCGAGCAAGTCGCGCACGTGCACATTGTCAGGTCCCGTCTGGTCGGCCGAGGCATAGAGCTTGAAGCAAATCAAGTCGCGCCGCCCGACGATGCCGACGCGGAGCGCGCCGTACCTGCGCCACTCGATTCGCTCGGCAAGGCCCGGCGGCAAGCCGGAGCGCCACTGATCGGCCACGGTCGTGTTCATCCAGTTCTCCAACAGACCTCGGTCGCGAGCCACCGCAGCGATTGCGCGACGCAGCGCGTCGGGCAGAGGGTCCGGCGGTTCGATCGCGCCGGTATCGTCAGCCCGAGCCAAGACGTCGACATCGATGGTGGGGCGGTCCACGATCGCCAGCAGGTTCAGTGCGGCTCCGCCAAGAACGACGATCGCGCACGACTCGTGCGCGTGAGCGAGTCGCTCGCCGACGGCGGTCAGCGCTGATTCGATGGCGGTCCGTCCTTGGAGTTTCATGTGAGGCTAGGCCATGGGAGATGGCAGACTATATTATAGGGTCTAACAGACTATATAATATCGCCTATTCTTCGTCAAGCCCAAGTGTTAGCTCGCCTCAAGCTTGGCCACCGGCTGCCGCCGTGAAATCCCTCTCGAACGGGCGCCAGAAACTGGCACCAGTGTCAACGGCGGTTTGGGATTGCACAGCGTCCCCCTTCACCCACAACAAGAAGCCCCGCGCATCCCGCAGGACGGCAGGGCAACTCGTTTGACTGACAGCGGATAGCGGATAGCTATTGGTTCATGGGCCTGAGTGGAGTTGAACCACTGACCTCACGCTTATCAGGCGGTGAGGGGCAGGGCTCAGATTCCGGTAAGTTCTCGGATTTCAAGGCGATTCCCCACGATCTGCACGGAATCGAAAATCACAAATCCGAGGGGTTCACGGTGTGACGTGGCACCGGAAGTGGGACCAACCGTCACGTACACTTGGTCGAACCGGCCGAGTCGTCGTCCGGTATCCAGATGCTCTCAGGCGGAACCTCCACGACGCGGTCGTCCTGCCAGATGACGACGGGCACGCCCAGCCTTGGTGTCGCACGACAGCGTATCCCGCTTCTTCGATAGCTCGATCAATCGCTGACGCGTCTTGGAGGATCGCGGCGGTGTCTTTCGCGGGGCGGTGGATCATGGAGACTTCTCCTCAATCTGGCTGCGCACCACTCTCCAGACCTCGGCGTCGACAACGGTAGGTTCCTTGCCGCGGGCCCGTGTGCGATGAGCCGCTGCCGTCCGATCACGCTCACGCGCTTGGGCGGACGGTGCTGCCATCACCGAGCTGCCCGTAGCGGTTCCGCCCCCAGAGCCAGAGGCTGCGGTCCGCCCTCATCGCCGCCGAGGCTCGTGGCGGCAATCGCCACTCAGTCGGATCCCTGGCCCACGCGCGTCGGCGCGTTCCGGTGCTCAATGTCGCCAAGGCCGAGCTGCCCGCGACCGTTGTCGCTGGCCACCGACAAGCCACCGTCGGCCGCGACGGCCAGGCTGGGGCGAGCGCGGCGGCGACCGGGCGCGATCGCAGGACGCGCACCCTCAGGTTGGCCGTGCGGACGGAGTCGGACTGTGATTCTGGCCGCGGCTTCCCTGCCCTGCACGATCGTGAGGCTGCGCAGGGTGTCACGGCCACGCTGAAATCCTGAGGGGGTTTGCGGACTGGAGCAGGAGGGCAAGAACCGGGACGACGCACATGCCGTCAGCTCCGGCGATCCGAGACGAATTCGGCCGATTTGCCGAGGTTTAGCGCGAACCGCGCGGGTGGGTCAATGAGATTCCCCGGCCCCTTGGGGCGCGATGCCCCGACCGGACCGTCGCGGCCCCTTCCGGGAAATCCGGGCAAGGCGCGCCTCCACGTCCCGCACCAGAGGCTGGTACTCGGGGTCGGCGCCGCGCCAGCGCGCGACAAAGCGGCCGTAGTGATGTGCGGCCTCGACGAAGTTGCCCCGCCGCTCATGGATCTCCCCAAGGCGCAGGTGAGCAAGGGCGGCAAGCGCGACATCGGGACCGACGTGGAAACCGATTGTGCCGTACCAGCCCAGCGCCTCTTCATCGCGGTGCAGTTGCCGCAGCAACTCGGCACGAAGGAACTGGCTGAAGGTCCGCCGTGACTCGCTCACCCGCGTCGCCAGCGGCATCATGAACCGGACGCGCTCCACCAGCGCCAGCGCGTCCGCCGGACGCCCCGCGCGCAGGGCAACCAGGGCGCGGATCTCAAGAGCCAGATCGTGCCGAACCTGGAAGGTGTCCGGCGGTGTCCGGGCCTCGTCGAGCGCCCGCGCATGCCGCAAGGCCTCGGTGCTGTCGCCCAGGCGGGCTCCGAGCACGCCGAGCAGGTACTCCATGAGCCAGGGATGGAGGGCTGCGGGCATTTCGAAGAATGCCAGGTCATCGAAAGGTGGAAGCGCCCTTTCCCGGAGCGCATCGCGCATTGCACGGAGCTCGCTGTCGGGCCGCTCGAACCCCGGCAGCACGGCGAAGCGGATCGGCAACGCCATGGCGACCCCGGGCGTCGGGACGGCCGCCCGGTCGAACTCCGCGCGCGCCCGCGCCCAACGGCCGCTGGACGCTTCCAGCAGGGCACGGCACAGGGACGCATAGGCCCGAGCCACGGGTGCCCGGTCGGTGGCGGTGGCCAGTTCCGTCAACAACTTGCGGGCCGCGTCGAGGCTGTCGGAGTAGGCCATCAGTTGCCAGGCGGTCCAGAACAGCCCCACGTCGTCGACAGTCGGGAGGCCGCGCGCGATACTGTCTCTGGTTGCCGGGTCTCCCAGGATGAACGCGACGACCCGGCGCTGGGAGTCGAAGAATCGATTGGTGCGCATCGATCGCTGAGCCGGCAGCGCCTGCGCGTCGGCGTACCGGCGCTCGTACAGTGCGAGCCAGCGCGCATGCGCGACGGCCAGCGGGTACTCGGGATCCAGGGCCAGTGCCCGGCTCAGCGGTTCGCGGGCGTGCGAAGTGGGTTGCCCGCGCCGCCAGCCGTAGAACAGCCGAACCGCTGCCAGCTCCTGCCACGCCTCCACGAGGTCGGGGTATTGTCCCGTCACGACCTGCGCGAGGCTGTCGGCCAGGCGGTCCTCTCCATGGTGCCAGGCCCAGCGCGTTGCGACCATCAAGCTGTCGCGTTGCGACAGCCGATTCAGGTGCCGGTACGCCCGGTCAATACTCTCGAGCGCGGCCGGCAGTCCTCCGCCCCTGATGGTGCCGCTCCACCCCAGGGCCTGCGACAACCGGTACCAGGCAAGGGCGAAGGTCGAGTCGGCAGCCACGGCCTCCCTGAGCGTTGCCGCCGCGGAGTCGAACACCCCCCGCCGCAGCAGTGCTTCGCCCTCGAGATAGGCTTTGAACGCTGTGTAGTTCGCGGCCTGGACCGTGGCGACGTCCTCCAGGTGCGCTCCTGGACCCAGCGGCACACCCGCCAGGAGTCGTCGGGCCATCTCGGTCACCAGCTCCCCGATCCGGTCCCGGTGGCCGGCGGCCGAAGCCTCCCTGAGCGGTCCGGCCCTCCGCCGCACCTCGTAGAGCGACGCCGAGACACGCACTTCGTCGCCCGCGTCCGCGACGCTGCCGAGCACAAAACGGCCGGCCCCGAAATGCGAGGCGACCCGGCGCGCGCGATCGGGATCGCGGAGAGCCTCGCCCGTGCGGCGCAGATGGCTGGTCAGGGCGAACGGGTCCACCCGCCGGAGCTGGCCAGCGCCGTCGAGCGCCTCGCTCAACAAACCCATCAGTCCGTCGCCGAGGTACGCCAACTCGGGGCCCGCCTGCACCGCGAAGGGGAACACCGCGATTCTGCTCAGCACCGGCGCATCCCCGGTGGGCGGGCCGGACACCCGGCGCACCAGCAGGGCCGCGGCACCCAGCGCGGCCGCGGAGAGCGCGAGCGTCGCCGCCCCCACGGCGCGGCGCGAGAGAACTGGGCGGCGGGCCGACGGCCTTGCGTCGCCGGCGACCTGGAGCGCCGCGGCGAACTCGGTGGCCGAGGCAAACCGGTCGGCAGGATGCTTGGCGAGCCCGCGCAGGATCGCCGCCTCGATGGGCTCCGGCACCGGGCGTGTCGCCCGGATCGGCCGAGGCATCTCCAGCATGACGCGCGCAAGCACGGCGTAGGCGTTCGCGCCCGTGAACGGGGGCTCGCCCGCGAGCGCCTCGTAGGCCACCGCCGCCAGCGAGTAGATGTCCGACGGTGGCCCTGCCGTGAGCGCCCCAACCGCCTGCTCGGGACTCATGTACGGTGGGCTTCCCAGCGAGAGACCCGCGCCGGCCAACCGCTCCGCACCAGCGCTGTTCAACGCCAGGGCGATGCCGAAATCCGCTAGCAGCGGCTGCCCACCCTGGATCAGGACGTTCTCCGGCTTGATGTCCCGATGCACGATCCCGCTCTTGTGAGCGTACTCGAGCGCGCCGGCCAGCGTGGCGATCAGCGCGATCGTGTCATCGACGGGAAGCTGCTTCTCGCGCTTAAGCCGCGCCCGCAGCGACTCTCCCTCCACGAAGGGCATGGCGTAGAACAACATCCCCTCGACGTTCCCCGAATCGAAGAGGGGCAAGATGTGCGGATGGTTGAGCCGCGCGGTCACCCGGATCTCGGCGGCGAATCGCTCGGCGAGACCCAGGGCGTTGACGGCGGGCGCCAGGATCTTAAGCGCGACGTGACGCTCGTGCCGGGCGTCGTGCGCCAGGTAGACGGTGGCCATGCCGCCCCGCCCCAGCTCCCGCTCGATCTGGTACCCACGCGCGCGAAACGCGGCGGCGACCGCGGGATCGGAAACCGGGGGGCCCCGGGACGGCAGGACGAGCGGCGCGGCCTCGAGTCCGGCATCGGCGCCGTCCGCCGGGTCCGACCGCGCGCGGATGCGCGCGATCACGGCCTCCGTCTCGGCGGCGGGCCGCGCCCCGAATTCGCTCGCGAGGTGCCGGGCGAACTTGTCGTACACGAACAGCGCTCCTGCGCGGTCGCCCAGCCGGTCCAGCAGCTCGAGGAGCTCCCTTACGGCGCGCTCATCCTCGTCCGACAACTCCACCGCACGCCGCGCGAAGACGATCGCCGTCGTCACCTGGCCGGCGACTTCGCGCTGCCTGGCCAGGGCCCGGGCGGCACGGGCGGCCAGACGGCGCAGGCGCGTGCGCTCCGCTTCGACCCACGCGTCGAACTCGGCCGCCCCCTGGAGATAGAAGGAGGGCAGCAGGTCGCCGCGGTAAAGGTCGAGCCCTTCCGATGGGTCGTCCGTGGTGACGGCGTCGGCAAAGGCCACCGCGTCGCACCACACGCGCCCCGGGTCCACCGCCACCTCGTCGGCACCGCGCGACACCAGCGCGTCCTCCCCCAACGCCTGCCGCAGGAAATAGACGGCCTTGTTGAGCGCCTTGCGCGCGCGCTCCTGGGTGAGCTCCGGCCAGAAGACCCCGAACAGTCTGTCGCGGCGGCACGCTCCGGTGGGTACGGCGGCGGCCAGGTAGGCGAGGAGGCCCAGGCGCTTGGGCTGCGCCAGCACGGTCCGCACCTCGTTGCCGCGCGGATCGACGAGAGTGACTCGACCGAGCAGGTAGAGCCGGTGCATCGACGCCCTCCGGGAGGCGACGGGCCTGCGCCGGCGGGAACCGCGAGACCGGCTGGGGCTGGGCGCGCCTGGAGGCCCAAAGATAGGGTCCGCGGGGGGTGTTGCCAGGTCACCGCCCGGAGACCGTCAGGGAATCGGCCCTCGTTACGGTCCGCCCCCAGGCAGGTCGGATGCGGTCACCCGGCCGGTTGGCGCAGGACACCACGCAGGACACCACAAGGAGGGTCTCATGCTCAGGTCCATCAGGTCATTGGGGCTTCTTGCCCTGGCGCTGGGGTGCGGCGACGAGATGCCGACGGCCTACCAAACCTCCGCCCCGCCTCCAGACCGCCTGTTCAGCGTCGCCGGGAACTCTGGATGCTACACGATCTCGGGCGCGCTCGATCAGGCCGCGATGCTTCCCGCTCCACTTGCCGGCACCATCACGGGTGACGTGACGGGGACGGTCCTGACTCGGTCAGCAGGACCGGCTGAAGCGCACGGCGCCGCCGTGCTGAGGCCGGTAAGCCAGACGTGGAACGTCACCGGCGGCATCGTCACACCGCTGATCGGGAAGACCCTGATCTTCGATAACGAGTTTGTCGGTGTGTTCGCGCAACCACCGCTGGTCCAGGTGAACACCCGAGTCCGGATCGCAGAGGGCGCCAAGATGGGCAACCTGACGCTGCACGGCATCACCGACCTCACCGCCGCGCCGGCGGTCACGTCGCACCTGGAGTACCATGGCGTGATCTGCCCGTAGAACGGCTCCGGACCGAGTACGGCGAACTCCTTCAGCTTGGGTAGTACTGAAGGGTTCGCCGACTTCGTAACCCCGGCCCTTCTCGAGCCCTCGCGAAGGCAGGGCAGTTGGACCACTGACCGTGACCTCCCGCCGCGGCGGTGGCCACCTGACCGCTGTCTCTGGGCACTCCCGTAGAGGTCCTTGAGCGACCGCAGCACGACGAGGTCACGACGGGGCGCGCGGCAGTCTCAATATCCGAGGTAAAGCCGGCGGCGGACACGTACACGAGGGGCGAGGAACGATCCCGTGCCCAGTGCGCCCACTTGACCCCGCTCTCCGCGAGCCGCTGGAGCGTGTCCAGGTGCCGCTCATGCACCGCGGCTCCGCGCGGCAGGCTATTCCATTTCACCGCGCCCGTCATGACGCGCCCATCCGCCAGCTCGCAGGCGAAGTCGATCTCGATCTGTTCGCCCGCCGGGTCCTTCCCTTCCCGGCGTGCCCATTCGGCCACGAGTGGCCGTGCTTCTGTCGGAGGCGATGATAGGCTTCCTTGACGATTTGCTGGGAGTCTCCCGCCCATAGGCGTATTCAGGAACGGGGCGATGCGTTCCCGCCAGACGTCCGAGGGATCAGAACGCTCGAGCGCCGCCTCGTGGGCGCCACAAAGCGATAGTGAAAACGGAACGCCGGGTCCGCCAAGTGCGAAGTGGCACCGGAAGTGGCACCAGCTTTCAAGGCGCCTGCCTGGGTCCAGGTTCGTCATCCGGCAACACGACGCTCCAAGGGGAAATCTCGACGACACGGCCGTCCTTCCAAACGACGAGAGGTAAGCCAAGTGGCCGGTGCCGAACCACGACCCGGCGCTGGGCCCTTTCGATGGCTCTGTCAATCGCCGTTCCGTCGCGGATAATCGCGCCGATGTCTTTTCTTGAACCGTCGGTCACAGGTGTTCAGCCTTTCCGCTTCTTGTGACGCTTCGCGTTCTCAGCCTTCCACACCAACGCCGGATGCCGCGCCAGCCGCGCCGCGAGCTCGCCGTCGTCCGGGACAAGAAGGCCCGGACGCAACTCCCCGGCCTGGAGCCGATCGGTATACTCACGCTCGGCCGCTGTCAGGTTAACCAGAGGTGCAACAACGACCCAGGCGGCTTCACGGAGTTGGGTCGCGGTCGGCCGGTCCTTCTGGGTCAGGCTAGGATGAAGTTGCTGTTCGACGGCGCGGTCCGTCACGCGTCGCCAGCGATCCGGGCCGTAGGAGTACACTGGATGATCGAGCGTACCAGCAAGGGCGACGAACAGCAATCGTAGCCGCGTCGTCCCCCACGCTGCCCCCGCGACGGCAGGAAGCCGGGCAGTATCGTAGAGATCGCGCGGGGCTGCCCGATCCAAAGTTGCGCACAGCTTCCCCGCGACCAGCTCCGCAACGCCCACGACCTTCACCGTCGGTCGTTCTGCGTCGCCCGGCTGCCAAAGTTCCGCCGGAAACGGCGGGTCGATTGACACGCGATGCAGGAAGTTGAGGTCGATCTCTATTCGGTCCGGGGCTCCCGCCGTGGATTTGTAGGCCAGATACGCCTTTCGGCCGGCGTGCTCCGCCCTGGACCACTGGAGCTTGTATCCCTGGGCACCAGCAATCGTAGTGATGGCTCGTTCCACCAGAGGGCGCTCATCCAGCATCTGCTCGCGCTCCTCGGAGCCGATGTAATTGAAGTCGAGGTCCACCGAGAGCCGGGGCGGTGAGCCAAAGCAGAGATTAAGAGCTGTGCCTCCTTTCAACGCCAGCGCGGTGCCCAGTATTGGGTGTCGTCTGATCTCGAAGGCCAGTTCGCCGAGCCGGGTCACTTTTTCGAGCGTGTCCGCGCGGTAGCCAGTCTCACGGGCTGCCACGTCGAACCAGGCGCGGCTACGGTTCATCGGGCTCTGCCCCGCGGAGCACGGCGTGGGGAAGGATGAGGTTCCAGCGCGGTACCATCCGCCCGCGATCTCGCTCCGCGCGGGTGCGGCGCGGCAAGTACTGAGGCGCCGCCGGACGCCGCTCTTCGAGACGCTTCAAGAAATCGTCCGTGACGAAGAAATGCTCTCGGTAAGTCTCCAGGAACCATCCTACGGCCGCGTACAACATGCGTAGGTCGTACGCACGCAGCACTCCCTCGAGCTGCTTGAAATCAAGGGACGCGAAGCCCGCCGCGGAGGTCACCAGCTCCTCGAGACCGCCCACCAGACGCAGTTGCCGGAAGCCGTCAACCAATGTGCGCTCGGGCCCCGTCACCCGCAGCGTCGTCTCCAGGTAGGGCACCTGCCGCACACCTCGTTGCGTCGCGTTCCTGCGCAGGAGCGTGGCGGGATGGGGAAGCACCTCAACCCGCGCGGTGGGAAACACCAGAGGTCGCCGGCGGCGGTGGGATAGCACGGTCACGACGTTCCAGTCCGAATGTGCCGCACCCAGCAGGGAGAGGGCGGAGTGGTAGGCAAACAGGCCGTCAGGGCGCAGGGCGGCGGCCACAAGATAGGGATCGGGCGCCACCTTCTTAGGATCCTCGCCCGGGCGCACCCGTGCGTACAGGCCGCGTTCGAGGGCCTTGAGCCGCCGGCGCGAGCCGTGGAACTTGAGCCAGGTCCGCACGGCGGAGGGCGAGGGTCGTCCCATAGCCGTCTTCACGTCTCGCAGCGCGAACACTGGGTGCGTGTCCAGAAAGCGATCCGTGTCGAACTTCATGACTTGCCGTTGTGCG
>Ga0209751_10007057_pt1 | contig 10345 bp, 9 predicted proteins | sample RifCSP13_1_FD_184019 | JGI IMG/M metagenome (GOLD analysis project Ga0209751, IMG submission 184019) | Soil microbial communities from Rifle, Colorado - Rifle CSP2_sed 13_1 (SPAdes) (version 2) | ecosystem: Environmental > Terrestrial > Deep subsurface > Rock core/Sediment | place: Rifle...
CATCACACCGTGATATTCAGCCAGACGATTATAGGCTTCCGGCGTTTGCCGCCGATGCCAGTCGGCCAGCGCGTACAGGCCCGGTTTGCCAAAGCCTTCCCGCGCCGAGGGCAAGTCCAACCGGGCGGAATAGATGTCAGGCAAATCGGGAAAGTCACCCAGATATAGCTTCAGTTGAGTGCGCCAGAAATTTTGAAGATACACCGCCGCCATGTAGCGCGCCACAAGCTCGACAACAGCCGATGCGCGGTTTCCACTCAACCGAACCAAAACGTCTGGAACAGAATCCGCCAATTCAGGGTTGAGCAAAAACAATCCGGTCAGCGTCGAGCGCAACCGGGCATCGTCGTGCGCCGCCAGGCTGGCAATCAGCGTCTCGTCCGGGACAGGCTCGCCTTGAGCATCGCTCGGCGCGAGCCAGTCCACCCCGCGCTCACGCAGGGCGGCGACCAGCGTCTCGCGGTCGTGAATCAGAGGCATGGCGGCTACTGACTCACCCCGCCGACGATGGCGACCGCGCCGATGGCGGTGATGACCAGCCAGCCGACGAACGTGAGCCAGTGGGCGGCCTTGTTCCAGCCAGGAGGCTTAATGTAGTCGTCCACGATGCCGCGCAGGCCGTTCATGCCGTGCCCAAAGGCGAAAGCCAGCAGGGCAATGTCGTATACTCGCCAGCCCAACGTGGCCCAGCGCATCGCCACGAAGTCAATGTCAATCGCGTGGACGCCCACCAGCACGTCCTGGATCAAAACGTGAATCCACACGAGCGGGATGAGCAGGCCGCCGCTCCAGCGCATGAAGAGCCACGAGTAGGTTTCGAGATTCCGCGCCGGGACCTTGACTTCCCGCTCCAGGACGAGCCGTTCGGTCGAAGCGCCATAGACCAGCACAGCCAGGATGACGATAAAGATAATCGGGATCGAGATGAGCGAGAAGTTCGAGACCGCCTGCACGTTGACGGTCCCCTCGGGCGCGCACTGGCAGAAGTTGTGCCAGTATAAGTTGCGCCCCATGAAGTAAGCCGCCGGAAGCCACAGCACAAAGGTGGTCGCCGTCACGCGCCAGAACGAGCTTCGCTCGGCGTGCTTGGACCACCAGTGGGGGAAGGTGTCGTTGAGGATGATCTTCAGGCCGTTGACGCCGTGAAACAGCACCGCCGCCACGAGCAGGATCTCGCCGAACATGAACGGCGTGCTGCGGTAAAGGTCAATGGCGTGGCTGTACAGGCTGGGGAAAAAGTAAACGGTGGCGGTGTCAAGGATGTGAACGGCGAGGAAGAGCAGGGTGCCAAGCCCGGCCAGCCGATGGCCGAGGTAACTGAGATGGCCTTCGCGGCCCCGGTAAAGCAACCCTTCCATGAAACTGGACACGAGGGCAGTCATAGGTCTTTGGTCTCCTGAAGTTTAGTGGGCGCGGGGAATTGTATCACCACCGTATCGAAAACCCAACAGTGGGCGTAAGCCGTAACGAGTGAAGCGCAGGAGGAGCGCCACGCTGGCGAAGAAGGCGACCACGCCGAGGAGGGGGAACAGCCCGTAGGCCGCGCCGAGGGTGAGGTACCACCACCACGGACCGATGGGGAGATTGGACGCAAAGAAATAGACGACGGCGGCGAAGGGCAGGACGCCCGCAAGGCCCAGCGCGACGTTCAACGCTTTGCGCCAGGGGCGCTCGTGCGGCTCAATCCAGATCCACGCATAGGCGGCTGCGCCGAGCAGGCCGGAAGCCGCAAAGCCATTGAGATACCACACGACGATCACCAGCGTCGAGAAAATCAGCAACAGAGTCAAGCGGCGCTGCGGGACGTCGAGGAGGTCGGCCAGGCGGCCCCAGCCCCGAAAAGGCCGGAAGGTGAGCCAGCCGAACAACGCCATCCCCCCGTAGATGACGAGCACGGCCCACCACGCCGGGTTCAGCAAAAACGGGTCGCGCGGACTGGCCGGGAACATCTCATAGCGCGGCAGGAAGCCGAGGCGCACGAGGCTGAAGGCAATGGCATAGCCGTCCAGCCCGATGATCCACAGGCCCATGAACGCCGTAAACTCCGGCTGCAGCTCGTCCCGGCGCGGGCGGGCTGTGCGCCAGGCCAGAAACGCGGCGAGGAACAACGGCGCGAAGAGCAGCAACTGCAATCCGTCCAACACCTCGCCGGGGAGATAGTGCGTGCGGCTGAGGCGGAGGTAGTGCGCCTCGTTCTCCGGGATCGAGTCGAGCCTGTCCACAGAGCGGATCCAGATTTCGGCCGCCCGGCCATAAGCGGCAAACGCCGAAGCGTACAGTTTATCCGGCGTGTCCTGGGGGGTGTGGTATTCGGCGCGCCAGTTCGCGGCGTCGGTCGGTTCGCCGCCGAAATTCACCGCCGCGACGCCCGCGCGCAGATAGGCCGCGTAATCCGCCGCGCCGATAGGGACGGCGCGATACAGATATTCGAAGAGGCCATCGGCTTCGCCCGCCGGGACGCCCGCGGCCTCGATGGCGCCCAAGCCGACCTGCCGGAGCCACAGCGGGGTGTAGCCGCGCCGCAGGCCGACGCTGCTCAGGTTGATGCGCTTCAATTCGCGCGCGCTGAGGTAATCCAGATCGAGCACGGCGACGATTTTATCCCGGCCAGGGAAGCGCTCGACGAAATTCTTGGCGCCCCAGAAACTGCCGTACTCCTCCGAGTCCGAGGCCATGAAGATGAGCGTGCGCTGGTGCGGCGCGCCCGCAAAAACGCGCGCGAGCTCGAGCACTGCGCCAATGCCTGAGGCGTCGTCGGCCGCGCCGGGGATGCCCGTCTGCGGGACGTCGTAATGGGCAGTGACGAGGATGATCTCGTCGCGGCGGGCATCGCCGGCCGTGCCGGGGGACGCAGCCCAGACCTGCACGCCGCGGCGCTCTTGCGAGGCGACGACGACGGTGAAGGGGAGGATCTCGACCGGCAGGCCTGAATTCATGAATTGGCGGATGAGCCAGCCTTGCGCGCGCCGGCTCGTCTCAGAGCCGACGACGCGGTCGGGGTAATCCACCGCCAGTCGGCGCGCGGCGCTGAGGGCGCGGTTGGCTTCGAAGCGCGTCGGGGCGTCGCTGATGGGCGCGGAGGGGACAGGCCGGGCCAAGGCCGCCGCCAGGAGGCCCACCAACGCCAGGGTCAGCGGCAGGCTGAGCGCGAGGCTTATTTTGTCACGGCGGCTCATGGAGGCGCGTCAGACGCCGAGGTTGAGGCGACCGCTCTGGTAGAGTTCGAGGAAGACCTCGACCATCGTGGGGTCGAATTGCGTTCCAGCGCGCTTGAGGATTTCGTTGAGGGTAAATTCAGATGTCAGGGCGCGACGATAAGGGCGGTTGCTCGTCATGGCGTCGAAGGTGTCCACCACCGCCAGCAGGCGGCCTTCCTGGGGGATCTCCGTCCCGCCCAGGCGCACGGGGTAGCCGTGCCCATCCCAGCGTTCGTGGTGATAAAGCACGTAGGGCAGGGTAGCCTGGAGATGGTCAATGCCGGCGAGCATTTGGGCGCCGACCTCCGGGTGCCGCTTCATAAGAGCCCACTCGGCGTAGAGAAGTTTCTTGCGCTTGTTGAGGATGCGGCGGGGGATGTAGATTTTGCCCAGGTCGTGCAGCAACGCGCCGAACTCCAAAATCGCCAGCGCTTCGCTGCCCCAGCCGAGGAGGCGGGCCATTTCGCGCGCGTAGGTCTGCACGCGTTCGATGTGGCCGCGGGTGTAGCGGTCGCGGGCCTCGACCACGTTGGCGAGCATGATGACGGTTTGCAGGTGGGCGGAACGGGTGTCGAACAGCTCGACGATCCGGCGGCGGTCGAGCTTGGAGCGCACGGCGTCCATCAGGTCGCTCGGTTCAAAGGGCTTGAACAGATAATCGTCGGCGCCGAGGATGCGCGCGGTAGAGGTGGCCAGGCGCTCGGTGCGGGCGCTGAGGAACAAAAAGGGGACCGCCGCCCCGGCTGGATGGGCGCGCACCGCCTCCAGCAGGGCAAAGCCATCCATGCGGGGCATCATCACGTCGGACAGGATCAGGTCGGGTGTTTCACGCTCAAAGGCTTCGAGCGCTTCTTGGCCGTTCGCGGCGCACGTCACGCGATAGCCCTCGGATTCAAGGATTTCGCGCATGACGTTGAGCAAGGTGAGGTTGTCTTCAGCGAGCAGGAGATGAGAGGTCAAAGCGATTCACACCATTCCGCCTCGGGGGCGCGCTAGGGGCTAGTATAGCATGACTCGCTGATTCGTCTTATTTGGTCAGGCCGATTTTGCGCTGTATAATCCCTCATCATGGAGGCCGCTATGGAACCGATCCAGTTGAGCGAAGAACAGAAGAAGGCGCTGGCGTGGGTCGAGCGCGCCGGGGCCGTCAGCCCGAGCCAGTTGGCCGCGCAGACGAAGATGCTCCCGCAGGACACGTGGGACATGCTGAACAAGCTCGCCGAGCTGGGGCTGATCGTGATGCGCGAGGACCCCGACAGCGTGGACGGCGTGCTGGTGTTCGCCACCATGACGACGGCCCAGCAGGTCAAGAAAGGTTAGCCGATGGGCGCGCCAGACCTGCGCCGCCGTTTCAACCTCGGCCTGGCTTTCTGGCTGGTCATGCTGGCCGCCGCCGCCCTCTTCCTCGCCTCCCCGCTCGATCCAATGAATATCGCCCCCGGCGTGGTCGCCGCGCAAAAGGATTTGAAAGCGGCGATCATACTGCTCGCCCCTTACCTGCTGGTCAGCGGGCTCGGCGCCGGAATGGGGCTGGCCGAGCTGGCCTCCACCTTCGGCGAGTATCCGCGCGAGGCGATCGCCACCCGCTGGGGGCAGTATCTCATCTGGCTGAACGCCATCGCCGCGGTGGGGGCGTTCTTCGTCGTCAAGCAGTACACCCCGCCCGACACCAATATTCTTCTCCTCACCCTCAGCGTGGGAGTGGGGTTCCCCGCGCTCATTCGCACCAAGTTCACGCTCGCCAAACAATTCGACGGCGAGGGCAAGGAAGACCTGAGCATCAACCTCGGCTGGCTGTACGACAAGTTCCAGTACCTGTGCAAGGTGCAGATCGACCTGGAATTGATGACGTACCGCCGCACCCAGGTGGACCGCCTGCTGGCGCGCTACTCGACGGTGCAGGAGCTGTATCAGACCGCGATTTACACGGCGAAAGCGCGGGCGACGCTGAGCAAAGAAGAGGAAGAGGCCAAACTGGCCGAACTCGAGAAGATCATTGACCCGAAAGTCCCGCCCGAGGTGGCGCGAATGGAACTGGGCCTGCTGATCCTGGAGTTGGGCGGCGTGGCCTACGTGGATTTACTGGTCCGGGCGCGCGACTTGGCCCCCGCCTCCCGCGCGGGAGGCGCGGAAGCCCCCGGAGAAGCCGCGGCGAAGAAGCCGCCTTCCACGGACACGCTCGTCAAGAAACTGGTCGAGCTGCCGCTGGAGGAACTGGTGACCGTCTCCCAGGACGTGCTCAAATCGGACGAGGACGACGAGTGGATTAAGCAGGCCGCCTCACCGGCGCAGGGGATCACGGCGGTGCGGCAAAAGGCCCCTATCGCCTACTATCTCGTGGAACATGCCGGGGCCGAAGCGGTGGCCGAGGTGCTGGCGAAGCGCGAGTAGTCAAACAAAAATAATTCGGATAAGCCGGGGGGTGTTCGAGTTTGTCTTTGGCGCGAGGCCGTGCTATATTCGTCACTGTTCCCGCGCCGCGGGGTTAAATATGACAATGACGGAGCTGTTTTCCCCGGCCCGCGCGGCAGGCGCATCTTCCCCTGCCGGGCGGCCGTCCGAAATGCGAAAGGAGGTGAATGGCGGCTTGACGTGCTGACTGCGCCGAGCTTGCATCCCGTGATGCGAGGCGGCGCTTATTTTTTTCTCGCAGACTCGAACGAGCTTTTTCATCAGAACGCCTCACTCGGAGGAGAATCAACATGGCTAACATGAAAAGCAAGTCGCGCGAAGAGATCATTCGCGAGGACGTCAAGACCCTGCACGGCCTGGGCTACGCCCAGCAGTTGTTCCGCGAGATGGGCGGGTTCTCCAACTTCGCCATCTCGTTCTCGATCATCTCGATCCTCACCGGGGCGATCATCCTGTACGGCTACGGCCTGAAATTCGCCGGGCCGATCATCAACACTGTCGGCTGGCCGCTGGTGAGCCTCTTCACCCTCGCCGTGGCCGCCTCCATGGCCGAAATCGCCTCGGCCTACCCGACGGCCGGCGGGCTGTACTACTGGGCCTACCGCCTCAGCGGCAAGACCTGGGCCTGGGTCACGGCCTGGCTCAACATGCTCGGCCAGATCACCATCACCGCCGGCATCAACATGGCCGCCGCGATATACATCACCGGCTTGTTCACGCTGCTCTTCAACGTCCCCGGCGATGCGACCGTGCCGATCCTGGGGGCGGTGAACGGCTGGAACTTCTGGCTGTTCGTGATGATCATCATCATGATCCCCCAGGTGCTCATCAACGTGATGGGCATCAAGTTGACCGCCCTGCTCAACGACTTCAGCGTGTATTGGCACATCGGCGGCGTGCTGGTCATGGCGCTGCTGCTGACGATCTTCGGCAAGTACCACAACAGCCTGGCGTTCATGTTTTCCACGACCCAGACGGTGTCGCCCGCCGACGTGCACGCAACGTTCTTCATCGGGCCGCTCGAGGTGAACTCGATCATGACGCGGATCATCCCCGGTTTGGGCAGCCTGTACGGCGCCGGCATTTTCGCCTTCGCCTTCGTGCTGGCCCTGCTGCAGGCGCAGTGGACCTACACTGGCTACGACGCTTCGGCGCACATGGCCGAGGAGACCTACCTGGCCCGCATGAACTCGGCCTGGGGCGTCTTCCTGTCAGTGGCGGTCTCGGCGGTCGTCGGCTACATCTCGCTGCTGGCCCTGACCAATTCCATCCCGCCGGACAAGATCGCCGACACGGCCAACGCGCCCTACGCAGTCTTGTTTATCGCGCAGAACGCGCTGCAGCCGTTCTTCGCCAACGTGATCGCCGTCATCATCGGGGTGGCGATGTGGCTGTGCGGCCTGTCGTCCATCACCTCGATGGCGCGCATGTGGTTCGCCTTCGCCCGCGACGAGGGCATGCCCGGCTCCAGCTACCTCAAGCGCGTCAGCCACCGCTGGCGCACACCGGCCAACGCCATCATCGTCACCAGCGTGATCGCCTGGCTGATCACGGCCTACTCGGCGGCCTTCAGCGTCATCGTCTCGATGAGCACCACCGCGCTGTACCTGGCCTACGCCATCCCGGTGTACCTGAACTGGCGCAACAAGCGCCGGGGGCAGGGTGAGTTCACCACGAAAGAAACAGCGCCGTGGAGCCTGGGCAAGTGGGGGCCGGCGATCAACGTCATCTGTTTCTCGTGGGTGATCGTCATCACCCTGCTGTTCTCCATCCCGCCCAACGAACTGGCCGGATGGACGATGATTGCCTTCGGTGTGCTCCTCGTCATCTACTGGCAGGTCTCGGAGAAGCGCCGCTTTACCGGGCCGCGGAAGGCAACCGAGGAGGAACTGGCGGCTGTCGAAAAGGAGTTCGCCTAGAACCGAAAACTTGAAGTCCAGAGTCCAAAGTCCGAAGTCGAGGCCCAGATGGCCTCGGCTTCGGACTTTCCGACTTCGGACTGTTTCCTATGCCCGACATGCGGCAAATGCTCTCGGTGGGGATTGACGTCGGGACGACGACCACTCAATTCGTCTTTTCCCGCCTCACCCTCACGGACACGGCGCGCCCCGGCCAGATTCCGCGCATCGGCATCACCGCCCGCGAGGTCTTGTACGAATCCCCCATTACCTTTACCCCCCTGCTGGACCGTGAAACTATAGACGCCGCCCGCCTCACCCAACTGGCGCGGCAGGAATACGCCCACGCGGGCGTGGACCCCCGGCAGGTCGAGACGGGCGCGGTCATCATCACCGGCGAGACCGCCAAGAAGAAAAACGCCGACGAGATTCTGCGCGCCATGGCCGGGCTGGCAGGCGAGTTCGTCGTCACCGTGGCCGGGCCGCACGTCGAGAGCCTGATCGCCGGGCGCGGGTCGGGCGCGGCGCAGTATGCGCAGTCGCACTACACCACCGTCACCAACGCGGACATCGGCGGCGGCAGCGCGAACACCGCGGTATTTAGAGCAGGCGCGCTCGTCGCGGCGGCGGCGATGAACTACGGCGGGCGCATCGTCGAGGTCGAGCACGGCACGGGGAGAGTCCGGCACATTGCGGAACCGGCGCGGCACATTCTGGCGGACTGTAATTTGAGATTAGAGATTGGGGATTTGCCCTCGCTCGACCAACTGCGCCGCTTCACCGACCGCATGGCTGATCTCACTATGGAACTCATCGAAGGCACGTCGTCGCCGCTGGCGAGCAAACTCTATCTCACCCCGCCCGCCCCGGTCTCCGGCAAAGGCACGGTGCTGATGCTCTCCGGCGGCATCGGCCACTACTTCTACAACCCAATCAACATTGACTCGGTTGCCGACGCGACGATCCACGACGACGTCGGCCCGCTCCTCGCCGAGTCCCTGCGGAACCACGCGGGCCTGCGGGCGTACGAGATCATCAAACCGGCTGAAACCCTGCGGGCGACCGTCCTCGGGGCGAGCACGCAGACGGTCACCCTCTCCGGCTCCACCATCTGGGCCGAGGCCAGTCTCCTCCCTCTGCGGAACGCCCCTGTCATCCGGCCCGCCTTGACCGTGGGGGCAGGTCTTGCGCCGGCCCAGGTTGCGGAAACCATCACCGACGCCGTCCGCCGCTGGGACGTGAATCTCGCCGCCGACAACTTTGCCGTCGCGCTTGAATTGAATCGCCCTTTAGACTACACTTTGCTGCTACAGTTGTCCTCCGGCCTGACCGAATTTGCGAAGACTCTGCCCGAAGGCCGTCCGCTCGTCGCCATCATCGAGCGCGATTACGCCCAGGCCCTGGGCCAGACGGTGAAAGCCATGATGCCCGACCGTCCGCTATTGGTGATTGACCAGGTAGGCCTGAGCGAAGGCGATTACATTGACATTGGCGCGCCGCTGATGGACGGGCGCGTGGTGCCGCTGAGCGTGAAGACGCTCGTCTTTTATCACTAAACTCGCATGGCCTTTTTCGACCTCGACCCGGAACAACTGAAGACGTACCAGCCCGCGCGCCAGGAACCGGCGGGTTTTGATTCGTTCTGGCAAGCTACTCTGGCCGAGGCGCGCCGCTATCCGCTCAACGCCCGCTTCGGGCCGGTGGACTACAGGCTGAAGACCGTCGAGGTTTTTGATGTGACCTTCGCGGGCTACAACGGCCAGCCGATCAAAGGCTGGTTTCTGCTGCCGCGCCACCGGCCGGAGAAGCTGCCCTGTGTGGTGGAATACATTGGTTATGGGGGTGGGCGAGGCTTCCCGGTGGAGTGGCTGAAGTGGAGCGCCGCCGGGTATGCGCATATGGTGATGGACACGCGGGGGCAGGGGAGCGCGTGGCGCGCCGGGCACACGCCCGACCTGCAGCCGGAGGGCTCCAACCCGCACCACCCAGGCTTCATGACCGATGGCGTGCTCGACCCGAAGACGTACTACTACCGCCGCGTCTTCACGGATGCAGTGAGGGCGGTGGAGGCGGCCCGGAGCCATCCGGCGGTTGACGCCGCGCGCGTGGCCGTCACCGGAGGGAGTCAGGGAGGCGGCATCGCGCTGGCGGTAAGCGGCCTGGTCCCTGATGTCGCCGCAGTCATGCCGGACGTGCCTTTCCTCTGCCACTACCGCCGGGCTACCGAAATCACCGACGCTGCGCCCTACTTTGAGATCGCCAAATATTGCATGGTGCACCGGGACAAAGTGGAGACAGTCTTCAACACGCTGTCTTTTTTCGACGGGATGAACTTCGCCGTCCGCGCCAAAGCGCCCGCGCTCTTCTCCGTGGGGCTGATGGACGAAATCTGCCCGCCCTCGACCGTCTTTGCCGCGTATAATCACTACGCCGGCCCCAAGGACATTCGCGTCTATCGCTACAATCACCATGAGGGCGGTGAAGCGTACCAGATGGTGGAACAAATCCAGTTCCTGGCAGACTTGTGGCCGTCATCATAAGCGCAGAGAACAAATCCGCACGCTGTGAGGAAACCCATGCTCCTCCGCACAAAACTATTCGGTAAAACCTACGAATTCCCCGACATCCGCCTCCTCATGGGCAAAGCCAACGAGGAGAAATCCGGCGACCGGCTGGCGGGCGTGGGGGCGGAGACGACGGCCGAGCGCGCCGCCGCCAAGTTCGTGTTGGCTGAGGTGCCTCTGCGAGTCTTGCGCGAAACCCCCGCCGTCCCCTACGACGCAGATGAAGTCACGCGCGTGATTCAGGACGCGGTGAACGAAACCGTACAACGAGATC
>Ga0209751_10007059_pt1 | contig 10345 bp, 11 predicted proteins | sample RifCSP13_1_FD_184019 | JGI IMG/M metagenome (GOLD analysis project Ga0209751, IMG submission 184019) | Soil microbial communities from Rifle, Colorado - Rifle CSP2_sed 13_1 (SPAdes) (version 2) | ecosystem: Environmental > Terrestrial > Deep subsurface > Rock core/Sediment | place: Rifle...
TCTCATCGAGCGGGACCTTGTGGCTCTGCTGAATGTCCCCGCATTTCGTGCACCTTATCTGCCAGATATTGCCGTGCATTTCTATGATGTTCCTGCTGCCCGCCATCTGATGAAGCCCGTCGATATTCTGCGTGATCAGCGTGAATTTTTTCTTCTGATCTTCAAGCTCCGCAAGGGCAAAATGCCCCGGGTTAGGCTTTGCGTCCTTGGCGGCGCCCCTTCTCCAGTCATACCATTCCCATACGAGCTTAGGGTTGTTCCAGAACGCTTCAGGGGTCGCAAGGTCCTCGGACCTGAAATTCCTCCAGAGCCCCTCCTTGCCCCTGAACGTCGGGACACCGCTCTCGGCAGAAATCCCTGCGCCCGTGAGAACGGTGAGCGAGGAACAATTTTCTATGATATCCAGGGCGGCGGATATTTTTTCATGCATCTCATTCATATGTTAAGTGTACAGCACATAATCCATCTTCTAGCGTTTTTTTATCAATCCGCCGCCGGAGCGCCGGCTCGTGAAATCTTCAATAGGCAGGCCGCATGGGATATATCAGCCGGGCTTCAGAATAACGCTCGGGATGGACGATGACCTTTCTGCCGCTCTGCCACTGCACGACGACCATCTCATGGCCGGTCTGAAAGCCATTATTATCCGTCCCGAATAGTCCGTAGAAGGTTTTGAACCCGGCGCCCCGCGCCTTTTCCCTTAATGATTTATCATCGAGCGTGCCCGCATCCTCGACACACTTATTTACGATCAACCCGATATTGTATCCCTGGGCGGCCGGATAATCGGGCTCCTTTCCGTAAGCGGATTTAAATCGTTTAACAAATTCTTCAGGCGAAGGTCCCGTATCGGGCGTTATCTTGATTCCGCTCTCCCATTGACTGGACGATACGAAGCCTTCCGCGTTTCGTCCGAACGTATCCTTGAAGAGCTTAATCGAGGCGGCTATGAATGAAGCCGCATTCACCCTGACCTTCCTTTCCATCATTTGTCCCGCGAGCGCTAGGTCGTCGTGCGCGCGCCCCATACCCAGAATCAGGTCGGGCGAAAAATCCACGACCTCTTCCAGAAGCCCGGAGAAGTCCTCACATCCGGAGACGAAATTAAATTCCTTCACCGAAAAGCCGTTTCCCCGGCCGCAGTTCAGGGCGCCGCGGGCGACGTTCCTCGAAAACCCGCTGTCTTTAGCGCTGAATGCCGCGATCTTTCCGGCCTCCGGGTCTTGCGACCTGATCAGTTTTATTATCCCTTCCGCGTATCTGCTTGCGGGAGTAATCGCGTTTACGAGACAGGTAAACCCCCTCTCCTCTATCTCATCCGTGGAGCCGCCGTGGTTCCAAAGGGTTACGCCGTGCTCCTCGGCCGCCTCAGCCGAAGCGATAGAGAGGGAGCTCGAATACGGCCCCAGGAGGATGTCCGGCTTTCGCTCCGCGATAAGCCGTTTCGTATTAGAGCGGCAGATATCAACAGAGCTTTCGTCGTCCAGGTAAACGAGCTCGACGGGAATCTTCCTTCCGTATTCCATTACGAAGATACCGCCGTCTCTATTTATATCGGAGACCCAGAGGCTTATCCCCTCGAAACTCTCCCTGCCCTGGACGGAATAGATCCCGGTAAGTGAAATCGATAGGCCGACTTTTATCTTCTGCATGACAGGAAGCTGCCTCGGAAGCCCCCGGACGGAGCAATCCCTCTGCATATATAATATGCATATTCTATCACTCGACAAACAGAAAATATGCGGGCGGGTTCTCGACCGTCAGATCAGCTGAGCTTCTTGACCGCTTCCTCTATTCTATCCATTCCCTTCACTATATTCTCCATGGATGTGGCGAAAGATATCCTGACATGGTCGTCCGAGCCGAAGGAATCTCCGGGAACGACCGCGACCTTGGCCTCGTCCAACAGGAACTCGGTGAAATCCATGGAGCTTCTTATCTCCTTTCCGTTATGATGCTTGCCGAAGAAGCCGGAGATATTGGGGAATGCATAGAAAGCGCCCTGGGGGCTGAAGCATTTTATGCCCGGTATGGAATTGAGTCTCTCGACTATATAATTCTTTCTCTTTTCGAACTCCCGCGTCCTCGCCTCAATGATGTCGTGGGGGCCCCTGTACGCTTCGAGCGCCGCCCATTGAGATATAGACGTCGGATTCGATGTGGACTGTCCCTGGAGCTTGCCCATCGCATTTATCACTTCCTTGTCTCCGGCGGCGTATCCTATTCTCCACCCCGTCATCGAGTATGTCTTCGACACCCCGTTCACGAGGATAGTCGCTTTCTTCACGTCTTCGCCGAGCGTGGCCACGGGCGTGTGCTTGATACCGTCATAAATAATTTTGTCGTATATCTCGTCCGAAATAATTATGAGTCCGGCCTCCATCGCCACGTCAACGATCTGCCTGAGCTCAATCTCGTTATACGTAGCACCGGTCGGGTTCGAAGGATAATTGAGAATTAGAGCCCTGGTCTTCGGGGTTATCAGCTTCCTGAGCTCGGCAGGGTCTATCTTGAACCCCTCCTCCTCTTTCGTGTTGAGAATAACGGGTTCGGCGCCGGCAAGGGTTATCTGCTCCGGATACGATACCCAGTACGGGGCAGGCACTATGACCTCGTCCCCTTCTTCGAATAGGACCTGGGTAAGGTTGTAGAGCGTATGCTTGGCGCCGTTAGACACTATGATTTCAGGCTTCTGGTATTCGAGCCCGTAATCCAGTTTCATTCTATTGATTATGGCTTCCTTGAGCTCGTCTATCCCTCCGACCGCGGTATATTTCGTAAACCCGGCCTTGATAGCCTTTATCGCTTCTTCCTTCACATTTTCGGGGCTGTCGAAATCGGGCTCCCCCGCCCCGAACCCTATAACGTCGACGCCTTGTGATTTGAGGGCCTTCTCCTTAGCAGTGATGGCGAGAGTCGCAGAAGGCTGCAGCTTTTTCGCACGTGAAGAGAGTTTCATCTAATTCAATCCCCCCTGACTTGTAATAGTTTTTCCCTAAGTTTGACTTCGACGATCTGCGGGACCATGTTCACGGCCGACCCGCCCAGCGACACCACTTCCCTTATCACGGACGAGCTTATATGCGAAAACTCGCTGTCTGTAACCATAAATACAGTTTCGAGCTCGGGGCTCAGCGTCTTGTTAGCAAGCGCCATCTGAAGCTCGTACTCGAAATCCGAGACGGTCCTCATCCCCCTCAGCACTACGTTTGTCCCCATCTTTTTTGCGTATTCCACGAGCAGACCCCCGAAATAATCCACCTTGACGTCTTCACGTCCCCGGAATATCTCATTTAACAGATCGACTCTTTCCTCGAGCGTGAATATCGTCTTCTTCGAAATATTATGCGCAACCGCCACCACGACCTGGCCGAACACCCTTACACCCCGCTCGATGATATTCTGGTGGCCCTTCGTAAACGGGTCAAACGAACCGGGGTAGATGGCTATTTTGCGCATTCTTCGCTCCTTCTGAAAAAACTGAGATGGGTCCCGCCGAAGGGCTTGGTAAACCTGGTGAAGCCCGGCGGAGCGTCGCTGATCTTGTGATCATGCTCGATAATAATGAGCCCTTCGCCGCTTAAAACAGGCGCAGCGCCTTCAATGAAATCCCTCACTTCCAGTACCTCATAGAGCTTGTAGGGAGGGTCTATAAATATTATATCGAAACTCTCGTTACCCCTGCTCAGGTTTTTAAGCGCCTGCTCGTAACCGGCGCAAATTAAATCAGCCCTGTCTCTAAACCCGCAGTCTGTAACATTCTGAAGGAGAATCTTGAATACGGACGGGTCCTTTTCGATGAAAGTGACATGCGAGGCCCCGCGGCTCAGAGATTCTATTCCCAATCCCCCGGATCCCGCGAATATATCCAGTATCCTGAGACCGGAAATATCCCCCAGCCTGTCGAATATCGATTTCTTCACCCTGCTCGTCGTAGGGCGTATCTTTTGACCCTTCGGGACCTTGAGTTTCCTGCCCTTATGAGAGCCTGTTAGCACATGCAACATAAGGGTTCATATACTACCATAGCGTCTTTTTTTGGCAAAAAATCCGCACCCCCACAACATAAAGCCGCAACGGACTGTACCAAATTGCACAGTTTGTTGTGTCTAATTAGATACAATTCAACTCGTTTTACCTGTATTTTAAAAGCTTAATCGACTGCAAGCGTTATATATTTGGGAAGGATACTATTGGCCTTCTTATTGCAATGAATACCGAACAAATACGATGAATATTGATTAACTATCAAATTATGTAGGGGGATCGGTTCCATGAAAAAGGTAAAAGGTATGCTGTTTCTTCTATTAACGGCTATGGCAGCCTCTATGGCTTTTCTCGCTTGTGGCGGAGGCGGAGGAAATCAGGACGGACAAACCACCGTTATAAACGGAAGGATCTCGAACGTTATCGCCATGCAGGAATCGGCCGATAAATCAATAAAGTTCGCTGACGTCATCGAGATGCTTAGCCTCATAAAAGAGGCGAAGGCACAGGGCAGCATAACCGTAACCGCGATCATTGACGGCGTGACGGTGGATACGACTGTCACCGACCCTGACGGCAGTTTCACATTGAGCTTCCTGCTGGACGGGGCCCAAAACGTAACCCTCTCATTTGACATAGACGGCACTATCGTGTCGATATCCATAACAGTGCAGGAGGGATCCATTATAGATATAGTCCTCGTCATTGACCTGAATGCACCCGAGGGGGATGAAGTTGAGATCGTGGAACTGGAAGGTCCTATCAGGTGTGAAAACGGCACCGTCGAAATCACCAAAAACCCGGGTGAAGACCTGATAATCGACGGCGGTGGAGAGGACTGCATAAGGACCGCGGGGAATTGCAACCTCATAATCGACCCTGAAAACATAATACTCACCAATTGCGAGAACTGCATCGACGCAAGGGGAACCTCTGACGTCACGCTCGGGACATTTGACGGCGATATTTTCTGCGATGCGTCCGGCGACGGCATCAAAACCGTCGGCGACGCCACTGTTTTTCTCGACGTCAACGGTGATATAGACATATCGGCAGGTGAAAACGGAGCGAAGGCGGACGGGAACTCGGTCATTTCATTTGCGGCAGACGCGTGCATATTCGATTCCGGAGAAGATACGTTCGATACGAACGGGAACGCGTCGATAAACACGGAGGGATGCGGGGAAATCATTGAAGGTCCTTTGCCGTCCCCGTTACCGACGCTCGAGCCGTCTCCATTCCCATCACCCGAGCCATAGATAGTCCGAATCACGAGGCTACCGATAAATAGATACGGGTTAGAGAACTCTAACCCGTATCTCAATAAATATCGCTTTGTTTCGGAAATTTATAAGATAAAATTTAAATCGCCCGTCATATTTACAGTATCGGAGGAGGAATATCCATGAACCGTCTAACAGGCAGATGCCGCTTGCCTATTCTCATAATGATACTGGCCACGTTCACGCCGGTATCGTTTATCGTCCCGGGCGTAAAGGCTGCCACTGTCGATTCACAGATGATATCGCCTGACAAACGGTCGCCTACGATGAGAGAGATTGACGAGCTCAAGGTCAGGAGGGCGCTTGAGAACAAGTTAGTGGCCGGGAAGCTGATGAGTCACGGCTTAACGAGCGAAGAGGTATCGACGAAGTTAAACCGGATGAGCGACGAGCAGGTGCATCAGATGGCAGCGCTTGCCGATAAAGTACCGGCCGGGGGCGACGCCGGGCTCGGAATAGTCGTTGCGATCCTGGTGATAGTGGCCCTCGTGCTGCTCATCGTATTCCTGTACAAACGGGTATAAGAGGCCGGGACCGGGAAGAATCCATACTGTCCGAATGCTCAAAATTTTATCATTGATTGTTATTACGTCAGTTATCCCGCTCTCTCATTGGGGCTGCGCTCAGAATAACTCCGGGATAGAGAACAACTCCGCGGCGACAAACGGAAAGGTCATCGACGGAGTGCCCTTCGTAAAGCAGAAGGACAAGTTCTGCGGCCCTGCCGCGATGGCATCCGTGCTGGAATATTACGGAGACAATGTCTCTCAGGATGAGATAGCAGAGAAGGTCTATACGCCAAAATTAGACGGAGCGCTCATATCGGACATGGAAAACTTCGCCCGTGATCAAGGCTATCAAGCCGAAACGATGACCGGAAATATAGACGCACTCGAAGCGGAGATAGACAAAGGCGTTCCCGTGATTCTTCTCGTAGATAAGGGGAAATGGATGGTCAGCGTTCCGCATTATTACGTGGTTTACGGTTACGACGCGGAAGATAAGGTTTTCTATATCCATACCGGGTACGAGGGCGGAGAGAAGATCCCGTTTGAAAGGCTCGAAAATGAATGGCAGAAAATGAACCGCCTTATGCTCATAGTAAGAAAGTGAGAACGCCGCACGTCAGCTTCTTCACATTGTTATTGATTCTGTCCCTGATCTCATCCGGATGCGCATCGGTTTACAGCTCATATTTCACGGAAGACCCACTCACCGCGGAGGAGCACAACGACCTGGGCGTGATATACGAGAGAGAGGGCAAATACGACCTCGCTATCAGGGAGTATAAAAGAGCCGTATCCGCGGACAGAGGGCTGGTAGTACCCCTGGTCAATCTTGGCAACGCTTACTTCAAAAAAGGCGAGCTTGAGGAAGCGGAGAAGTATTACAAAAAGGCGCTGGAAAAAGACAAGCAAAATATTGAAGCGGCCAACAACCTCGCATCCCTTTATATCGAGACAGGAGAGAATTATGAAGAAGGGCTCAAAATTCTTCTTGCCGCAATCGATACACAGAAGCCTGTGCCTCCATATGCCCTCGACACTCTCGGGGTATTGTATTCGAAGACGGGGAAGCCTGAGAAAGCGAAAGAGTCGCTCATGGAAGCCTGCATTCAGGCCTCGGGCGATGAACGATTAAGAAACGAGATAACCAAACACATGGCCGAGCTTGGGGAAAACAATGGGTGCAAATAGGGCATTCGCACAGATAACGGATGCCCGGGATATCTAACCGAGCACGGCGCCCGGCTCGATCTTCCTCCCCGAAAGAAACGCCTTTGCGTCGAGCCTCTTCCCGCCCTCGATCTGGAGCTCGAGAATATCTAATGCGCCCTTTCCGGTCATGACCCGTAATACCCCTTGCGGTGCGTCGACCACCTCCCCCTGTTTCCCCTCCCCGTCGGCAACGGCGGCTTTGTAGATCTTGATGAGCTTCCCGTTAAGGAACGTAAAAGCCCCCGGCCACGGCAGCATGCCCCTTATCTGATTCCTTATCTCCCCGGCCGGTTTCCCCCAATCTATCCCGCCGTCCTCCTTTTTCAGCATAGGGGCGTATGTAGCGGCTGAATCATCCTGCTTGAGGGGCCGCAAGTACCCTTTCCTCAGCTCGGCGATAGCTTGTAAAAGCAGCTCCGCCCCGGCGAGCGAGAGCTTTCCGGTTAATGTCTCCCCGGTATCGTCGTAATCGATCGGCATTTCACGCGTAAGGAGTATGTCCCCCGTATCCATCCCCTCGTCCATCTGCATTATTGTTATCCCTGTGACCTTTTCTCCGCGCGCGATTGCCCAATTTATAGGTGCTGCCCCCCTGTATTTCGGGAGCAGGGACGCATGGACATTCAAACAGCCAAACTGCGGAAGTTCGAGTACTGTCTTCGGGAGAATCTTTCCGTAAGCGGCGACACAGATGAGGTCCGGACGCAACTTCGCAAGCTCTTGCAAGAACGCTTCCGTCCTGATACCGGGAGGCTGAAGCACCGGGATGCCGAGTTCTTCCGCGACTACCCTTGTGGGCGGCGGAGAGGGCTTGAGCCCCCTGCCCTTGGGCTTATCGGGTTGGGCCACGAGAGCGACCACTTCGTCCCCGGACTCTACAAGCGCCTTTAACGAGGGCACCGCGAACTCAGGCGTCCCCATGAATACTATTCTCATGTATCTGGATTATATTCAGAAGACTCCCGGTATTCAAACAATATTAACGGGATGCGGTCAGAGGCAATTCAGTTTGAGAGACGCATGATAATTTCGAGCTGACACGATTGGAATCCGGATTTAATTTGAATAGGGGGGAGGGGGGAGTTACTGGCCGTCTTCATCCGGCTTTTCGGAAACGGCCTTCCTGAACTCTTCGGTTACCCATTTTTTTATCTCTTCCTGTGATCCCTTCCCGATTATCTTCCTTACCTTCTTCAAAGAGATAACCGCCTTCGCGGCAGACCTGTGCCCGCCCGCGCTACCGATGTCCTTGAACAATTCCCTTACGAGCCTGCCCGCGCTCTTCACATATCCGACGTTCCTCACCGATATAATAAGATGCGTATTCGCCAATATTCCGAACGCGACCGACCACTCGATACCCTTTACCTGGATACCGAAGTCGGCCATTTTCGGAATCAGGTATTCCCGTTCCACCCTGCCGACGTTGACGAAAAATATCTGGTCTGCTATCCAATGGTCGGCAAGCGCCTGCCCGAAGGATTTTATCTCGGAAGGGGGAACTTCGGCGCGCTCGATGCGTCTCAATAATCCGAGGTTGGCGAGCGGGTAGAGGAAAGTGAACGCCTCCACGTCGTCGGGATCGGCGTCCCTGTTGAGGGTGACTGTATCCGTTTTTATTCCGTAGAGAAGAGCCGTCGCGAGCCTCTCCGATATGTCGGTCTGTGACGCCCTCAGATACTTCGTGAGTATCGTGGAAGTGGCGCCCTCTTCGGTACGGATTTCCTTGAACCTCGCTTCATATGAGCCGACGAGGGGGTGGTGGTCTATAACCGTATCCACCTGAGGAATCTCCGGACCGAAGAACGGGGGCTGCACGTCGAGCAGCGCTATAGAGTCGAAGTCCTTCAAATCTTCTATGCCAAGCTCCTGCAGGTCAATTTCAAGAAGTTCTATCATCGCGACGTTTTCCGGGCGGGAGATCTTATCCCCGAGATGCCCTATTATAGCGGTCTGTTTATTCCTCTTGAGGAGAGCCCTCAGCGCAAGCGCACTTGCGATCGAATCGGGGTCAGGATGGTCATGGAGCAGAATGAGCATCTTCTTCGCGTTAGCGTGGACTTTTCTGAGCTCATCGACCCTCAAGTCCGTCCTTGCTAGCTTTTCTTCGCGTGCTATCTCTTCGGAGAGTAATTTATGGAACGCTACGAACCGCACAGACGGGGGAGGCTCCTCTTTCTGCTCCCCGTTACTGACTATCATCGGCGTTTGAGGATAATGGGCGGACAGCTCCTTTGTGAGCTCGGGGGTAAAATACATGCTCTCGATCATGATTATGGAAAAGTTGCCGGTCTGGTTAAGGGCTTCCTCGAGCGAGCTGACCCAGATGACCTCGCCCCTTTTAGAGAAAAGCCCGAGGAGGAAGGAATCGAAATCCCCTATAAAAAGATAGCGTCTGAGTTCCTTCTGCATTATTTATCAGCCCTGTTCAGGGATCTTTCACCCTTACTTCCGCAAGCCCTGCTCAAGCTGCTTACGAACCCGGAGAGTTCGTCAAATAATTCTTCTTTATTTTCACCGTGCTTTTCTATTATTCGGACGATCGCGCTCCCTACTATAACGGCGTCGGCGTAACCCGCGATCCTCGACACCTGCTCAGGCGAGGATATACCGAACCCCACGCCGACCGGGAGCTTGGTGGAGTGTCTTATCTCGGATGTAAGGTCTTCGAGTGAAAAATCCATATCCGGCCTGACGCCCGTAATACCGGTCACAGAAACGAGATATACGAAACCGCTCGCATTTTTAGTTACGAGACTAATCCTTTCACCCGTGCTCGTCGGGGCAAGGAGGAAGATGAGATCGAGCCCCGCCCCGTCGAGATGAACCTTGAATTCACCCGCCTCTTCGGGAGGAAGGTCAACGACAAGGACCCCGTCGGCCCCCGCATCCGCGGCGTCTTTGGAGAATCTTTCCAACCCGTATTTAAAAAAAGGATTATAATAGCCGAACATAATTATAGGCACCTCGGATTTCTCCCTGATGCGCTTGACTATATCCAGCACCTTCCCGAGGGTAGTGCCCTTTTTGAGCGCCCTTTCGGAGGCCAGCTGGATGGCCGGGCCGTCGGCCATGGGGTCCGAGAACGGGACTCCCAGCTCGATTATGTCGGCGCCGCTCTCCACGAGCTTGAGCACCAGACCGGATGTCAATTCGGGCGACGGGTCGCCTGCCGTAACGTAATTGACGAGAGCGATCCGGTTCTTCTTTTTCAGCTCTTTGAACTTATCGGCTATTCTGCTCATGTGTTTTGGAAGTGGGATTAGAATAGGGTCAGCTGACAGTAATTGGTTCCCGAACCACAGCTATCGTTAAAGGTCATTTCGAAGTTAAAACCGTTAAATTATAAGTAAGGAA
>Ga0209751_10007060_pt1 | contig 10344 bp, 10 predicted proteins | sample RifCSP13_1_FD_184019 | JGI IMG/M metagenome (GOLD analysis project Ga0209751, IMG submission 184019) | Soil microbial communities from Rifle, Colorado - Rifle CSP2_sed 13_1 (SPAdes) (version 2) | ecosystem: Environmental > Terrestrial > Deep subsurface > Rock core/Sediment | place: Rifle...
CGCTGGATGAAAAAGTTAATCAAAATGTCTCTCCATTAACACTTGCTGAATGTTTGGGTGGCTAGTTCGACACTTCCTTTGAAGGGCTGGGTGATACCACCGGTCGCTTTGAGATGTCCTCTGAAGACGCAAGCTTTGTCTGGACGAGGCTGCCAGGTTTTACCTTCTGTAGCCCCTCCATAATCACTAGCTCACCAGGCTTCACACCATCTTCTATTACTCGCATGCCGTTATAAGTTGTGCCCACTACTACTCTCCGATTCTCCACCTTGTTATCCTGACCAACAACTAACACATATAACCCGTCCTGGTCCTCACTTACAGCTTGTTCTGGAACCACGATTGCATTTGGTTCCGTTGTCAAAAGCACACGCACCTTGGCGTATTGCCCAGGTAGTAGCGTCTTCTCCGGGTTCGGTACAACACCACGCATTGTAATAGTAGCAGTTGTGGAATCAACAGTATTGTCTATGAAGTCAACCTTTCCTTGATAAGGATGAATACTTTCATCAGGAAGTATCACGGTTACCAGAAGATCCCCCTCGTTCCTTTTCCTCAATATCTCAGGCAAATCGCGTTCTGTCGGACTGAAGTAAACATAGATTGGATCAAGCTGAACTATATTTGCAAGTCCAGTGGTCTGTCCGAAGCCCTGTGTGGAACCTACGACATTCCCGACATCTACTTGCCTTTGTCCGATCCGCCCGTCAGATGGGGCATACATCCTGCAATAGCTTAGGTTGAGCTCGGCCAGCTTGACAGCAGCGCGATCGGCTTCAACCACCGCTTCAGCTTCCTTTACCTTTGTAACATACTGATCAAAGGCATCACGGGTTATGAACTGCTTCTCTGCAAGGGGCCTATATCGTTCTACCTGCTCCCTAGCGTAAGCAAGTGCTGCCTCATCCTTGGCAAGCTGCCCACGTGCATTATCTAGTGAAGCCTGATACTGTCTTGGGTCTATAACGAATAGGAGATCTCCCTCCTTAACATCAGCCCCATCTACAAAATGGCGTTCCCATAGAAAACCTTCTACCCTCGCCACAATATCTACCGATCTAACAGACAGAGTGGTACCTACATAATTGAGATAAATCGGCACTGTCATCTGCGTTACCTTTGCTACTGTTACAACTGGTAGCACTGCTTGTTCTTGTTTACGGTCACAGCCTACAATTAAAAAGAGAGTAGAGGTGAGGTACATTATCACCGCATATCGAGCTACTGAAAGGGTACGACACTCATTTTTCCCCATTCTTTGCATCTCCTTGATTTCCTGTTGGTACGGAATCCCTATCTGCTGGTGCCACAGGTAACTCCTCACCAATGGCTCGGATAAGCTCAGCATATGAAGTGTATAGGCTAGTTCTTGCCTGAACCTGCTCCGCTCGAGCTTCGGCGAGAAGACTCTGGGCGTTTAGAAGCTCTATAATGTCACCGACCCCTGACTGGTATCGAGTTAGTGAGGCATCAAATGATTCCTTGGCACTTGCAAGAAGGACATCGCTTGCTTGAAGTTGCTCTGCCGCCGTGCGAAAGTTGTAATACGCAGTCCAAACCTCAGAGATAACTATCTCCTCCTGAAGAACTAGCGCTGAAAGTGAAGCCTCGAGCTCAGCCCTCGCGGCGCGAACGGCATTGGTAAGTGAAAACCCTTGGAAGATAGGAATCTGGAGCTGAACCCCAGCGAAGTAGTTTGTAGTGTAGTCGTTCATACCTTTTTCCCTAGCGACGAGTGGGGACACTTGCGCACTCGCTACAAATTGAGGCCATTGGGCAGATTCAGCTTGGCGAAGTTCCTCCTCATTCTGCCGTACTTCCGCTCTGGCTGCGGCGAGGCCTGGACGCTTCTGCTGAGCTAGCTTAATTAGCTCCTCGACATTCTGACTGATTGTGTTGAGCGGCAGATCCTCAGGCTCCTCAGCAACATCAAAAGGCGTGTTGGCGGGCCAACCAACGACTGTGGCTAACTGCCCGCGTGATATCTCCACAGAGCCGCGGTCGGCAACTAAATCTAATTTCACCTGAGCTAAACTTGCCTGGGCTTGATACACATCAACTATTGTCCCTACACCAACACGAAGTTGCAGCTCCGCTGCCTGAAGACTAACCTCAGCATCCTCTAGGCTTGCTTCGTCGGCTCTTAACTGTGCTTTATTGCCGAGGAGCGTATAGTAGGCTTTAGCTACATCGCGAAGGACATCTTGAATCGTCTGGTTGTGGTTCCAATTCGCATTTACAAGTGCTTGCCGGGCCGCCTCGACCGTAGCACTACGTCCGCCAAAATCGAGAAGCAAATAATTAAGGGCTAGGCTCCCTTGTCCAAGAGTCTCCTCGAAGGTATCAACCCCACCAGTTTCTCCACCCTTGCCTTGTCCAAAAGTCCCACTACCACTGATTGTAGGATAGTAGCTTCCTCGAGCAGCAGCCCATTCTGCAGCGGCAGCTCGTGCCTGTTCCCAGGCCTGACGGGTTGCTGGGCTGTCTCTGAGGGCAACATCTACTAGCTGAGATAAGTTTAATTTACTGGCGTATGGTTCAAGGTCAGACGGGATAGCGGGCAACCGCTCGCCGGCAAGCGGCGCCGACTCCTGATCTGGCGGTGGCTTCCACTCCTCTCCAGGGTCAGGAGAGGCATATTTCATAGGGTGAAGCTCAGGTAGGTTTTGCACGCATGCCGTACACATAAGTGTGATAACCAGTAAGCAAGCCCAAGTCCCAGGCGGAAACCATTGCCCTCTATAAAACTTTGGCATGCATTTCTCCTTCTTAGTGTACAAAACAAAATGACCTTAGAAAGATATAAGCATTTATTTCTATTGCGAAGACAACACTATCGCCGTTTTATGGCAAATAATAGATGGTTATTACTATCACTAATACAAGATTTTGTCAATAAAAGTAACATCAGGGGGATTGTAACATCAGGGATTTTTTATTGTTATAAATATGTATCTGTAGCGCCCGCTCCCGAATGGGCATAAATATTCGGACTGATGTGGGCATCAGTCCCTACTCTTGGTTTCCGTCCACAATCAAAACTGCTGGTCATAATCTCATCCCACACTTTTGGGAGAGGGACGAGGTTCTCCGCTACTCGATTCACATACGAAGTGTATGAAAATTTTCAGCTTGTAAAGTGTAAGTTTACAGGTTACAATGAATTATGAAGATCAGAAACATTGTGCATAAGGGGCTGAAAAGGCTCTTTGTCCAGGGCGACCAGAGCGGCGTTCCGGCACATGCGGTAACAAAGCTCAATAATATGCTGGGTTTCTTGCAAGATATGGAGAGCCTGGACGAGCTGGAAGCCCTGCCAATGTGGAAGGTGCATCAGATGAAAGGGAATCGTAAAGGAACCTGGAGCTTGAGCGTAACACGAAACTGGCGATTGACATTCCGTTACGACCCCGAAGAAAACGAGATTTAGATTTGAATTTTGAAGATTATCATTAGGAGGCAAAGCCATGCGTATGTATAATCCACCCCATCCAGGCGTTTTTCTGAAAGAGGAGGTTATAAACCCCCTCGATCTGACCGTTACAACAGCATCTCAAATCCTTGGCGTGTCCAGACAAGCCTTGTCCAAACTTTTAAATGGCAGGGCTTCTTTGTCACCGGAAATGGCCTTGCGCTTTGAAAAGGCTTTTGGCCTTAAGATGGATACCTTGCTCAGAATGCAGACATCCTATGACATTGCCCAAGCCAGAAAAACGGCCAATAAAGTAAAAGTGGAGCGCTATGAAGCACAGGTATAGCCTGCAGGAAGTTGCCTTAAGAAATATAAAAAATATGGGGTCTGTCCCTGTTACGCGCTTCAGTCAGCAAGGACAGAAACCCTTCGTCGCCTTGCTAACAAAAAGGCCAGTATAGTCATTTCCCAGTCGCCCCCTGAAGCGTACCGAGGAGCCGGAACTCATAGAGCAGCATATGTCCACCCCCACCGTGAGCCGAAATCAGTTTCACCTTGAGGTACTTGGCTGTCACTTCTGGGAACTTAAACTCCTGATAAGGGGTCTTGATGAGCTTTACGTTTTGGGTCTGAAACTTACCCATAGAGCGAAATGTCCCAGTCGGGGAGTCTTCTGCCACCAACAGTTCAAATTCTTTGACGTTGACGCTGTCAGTTCCAGGAACCAGTATGGCAAATGTGTCAAATGTCGCCGGCTGTTCCTCTTTGAATGCGAACACCGCCTCTTCATCGGTAGCAAACGAGGAGATCTCATCCTCTTTCCCGTCAATTGTTCTAAACCAGAGGTCGTCAGGAGCAACGAGCAATTGCCCGCCGTTTTCTGCTGACAGAAGATTCATCGCCTTGGGTTCAGGGGGCGTCGTCGGTTTGACCGCCGGCTGAGTCTGGGCCACCTGCTGCTTGACCTCTGTCGCTGCAACCCGGAATTCCTTGGCATTGGCAGCGTTGTAGTACTTGCCTCCACCCTCTTCGGCTATGCACTCAAGCTGCTTGCGCTCCTCAGCAGTCACATTGAAACCAATAACGTTGATCTCAAGCTGGATCCCTGATTGGTGTAGCCGTTTTGCCACATTACAAGGGTCGCGTTTGCACGTCTCTTTGCCATCGCTCACCAAGAGAATGATGTTGTGCTGGCCCTCGCGGCCTAAAAAATCCCGCTCAGCCGCATCCAGGGCGCCGGCTATGGGGGTCATCCCGACTGGTTTCAACGCCCGTACCTTTCCTTCGACCTGGCTTTGGTCTTTCGGGCCAAACGGCGCGAGCAACTCAATGTCGTCACAGTCCTCTTTGCGGTTTTGCCCGTAGGCACGCACGGCTATCTGGGCATCTCCCGGAAAATCAGCCAGAAGACCCATAAGGACATCTTTTGCAATGTCCATCTTGGTCTTTCCTTCCATTTTGGCAGCCATGCTGCCTGAGGCATCAATGATGAGTTCGACATTCAACGGCTCGGCTGCGAATACCCCAGATGGTATTGCCATTACAAATAGCAGTACTATTCCTATATAAGTCACCATGCATTGTTTCATTGCATCAACCCTCCAGTCCACTTATTAGCGAACCTCTCTTAATACCATTTATCTCACTATGGATAGGTCCTCGAAAATGTAAGGTACGGTGGCTAAACACCAGTAACATCTTTTCTGTCCACAATTTAGAGTTTCCCATTAACAAGCAACTCAATTAAGTCATATTTGACTTTATGTGGTTTTTAAATTATTTAAACTATCTTATACATAAACCTTTCATTGTGCCATTATCTCACATAGGATAATCCTTTGTCGTATTCTGCAGTCTAAAATGTAACCGAAATAACAAAGTAAGGTAACTAACCAGCTACCTAAGATCGTTGAATTATGGTAATCTCGTGAGTGACAAAATGGGAACTTAAAGACCTTGTTACTCAACGGCATCTGCAAAAACAAGAGTACATTTCTCCACTTACTCTGCACTTCCACCCTTTTTCATTCATGCAGCCCTCCTTCTTGATCACTTTACAGTCTACTGTGCTTTCACCGGCTGGAAATGCGGTTACTTTGCACTCTCCACGCTCACAATCTCCTTTGCATTGGGGGTTTTTTTCATTCTTGCAGTGTTCATCTGCTATTTTATCTTTAGCATCTTGCCGGGCCTCTTTTTCCGTGCAACCCTCTCCATCCCCTTTAACTCCCGCGATGGATGGCCGCCTCTTTACCGACTTTTTGCACGCCTCAACCTCTTCCCCCTCTTCTTACTCCCCTTTTTCCTTCCATTTTTCCTTCCATTTTTCCTCCTTTATCTTCTCTTTTTCTGACGGCGGCGCAGGTGGTGTAGTGACGCTTGGTGGTGGACACTTCGGGCAGATGCATTCGAGCGTCTTTATATCTATCCACGCCTGCTTGTCGCTGTCCCAGGCAAAGTTCCGACCGCTTGGCGGATCGTACGCTGTATACCCGCCGCCGGAGCGCCGTATTTCCGGGAACTTCTCTCTTAGGCACTTAAAAAAAGTATCTACCCTTTCAGCAGATGTCTTCGGACATATGGATTCGAGCGTCTTTATATCTATCCACGCCTGCTTGTCGCTGTCCCAGGCGAAGTTTCGACCGCTTGGCGGATCGTACGCTGTATACCCGCCGCCGGAGCGCCGTATTTCCGGGAACTTCAATCTTAGGCAATACTTAAAAAGAGCATCAACCATGCTAGCATCAGTAGATGGCTTTTGAGCCATCGCTTGCCCTGTTAAAGTGATTACAAGCGCGGTCATAATCACCAACGTCCCCGCTGTCGCAGTAGCGACAACGCCTTTGCGGATAAATAACGCTGCTCGACTCGCAATCAGAAAACTTCGCATAGCGCCCTCCTTCAGTATATGAACTCGCATTTCAGATAATCGCCGTCATGCCGTGTTCGGCATGACCCCGGTTGCTCCTGGAACCTCAACTTCGACCTACAAACTGCACTTCCCTGTCTTGGCCCGTCGTGGTTGTATAGTCGTATATTGCTCCCCCGCTTCATAGTACAAGCACTCCTACTACGCCACTCGTTGGCTCCCCCCGCTTTCGCCCTGGTGGGCGCTGGAGTGGGAGGAACACCCTGGAGAAGGATACTGGCCACGCGGCGCCCACCCAGTATTAGGCGGCACTGGTATCTTACTGGCATGAGTCTCCGGGTACGACGACCTGCCGCCGAACCGGATTTCCAGTACAATCGCGTGTTCGGTAAAGGTCGAAGTGAGCGATGGGCTTGTTGACAAGGGGCGTGCATTTATCGGTGACACCGCCTGGCTCACACTTACGAACCGGCTTATACCAGATGTATGCAGAGCTGTCTCCGAGATTCTTACACTCCTCCCGTGCTGGCTGAGTAACCACACATTTCATATTCGGAAGTGGCTCAGCCGACGCAATGCATGATGCCGTGAATTCTGCGGGGATCTGGTCGATGGCAAGTACCTCAATATATGTCGCCTCACCACCTGGGATCGGTACCGCCCACTCTCTCTCGGAAATGACCTTGGCATCAAGAGCCTCTGCAGCGCGCACACGCTGATTCTTGACGACTAAAGCCAGATTGTTGTCCCAGGAGACAAATGCTAAGGGACTGAATGGCCGACTCGGCGTATGAGTAGTGGTGCATGCAGTGACCAGAAGCAACAGACATGGCATCGCGAGAACTATAGGTTTGAATTGATTAAGCATGTAACCCCTCCTCAAGGTTCGATCGACAACTGCAGCGTAGTTGATATGGCGCCTAATAATTAGGCTGCAAAAATGCAGTATAATTCCCTATTAGGGGTGTTATACTGTAAATCGTTTAATGCCGATTCTATAACAAGTCTAATTTAATGTCAATAATGTCAAGACAGACAACAGTAAATTCCTATCCAGATTTTTATTGATATATCTTCCAAAAGCATTTAATCTTTTATCCCTATGAAAATCGTGATATTTCAAGGCGATGGCATGCCAGATCATCCTATACCCGAGCTCGGAGGTAAAACTCCTCTTGAGGCTGCTAACACTCCAAACATGGATGAACTAGCAAAAAGGGGCGTTTTTGGATTGGTTAAAACTATACCCGATGGACTACCTCCAGGGAGCGATGTTGGTAATCTAAGCGTGCTTGGATACAATCCGAAACTCTACTACACAGGAAGGTCTCCGCTTGAAGCAGCGAGCATCGGCGTAAGTGTAGGGATGTCGGATGTTACATTCAGATGCAACCTCGTCACGCTTAAGGATTCAAATGGAAATACAATAATGGAGGATTATAGCGCTGGACACATCACAACCGAAGAGGCCAGGGAAATTATCCTAGATATGAGGAAAGAATTAGAAGATGACGAAGTGAAATTTTATCCGGGCGTGAGTTATCGGCACCTTATGGTATGGCACGGCGGTATTGATAGGATGAAAACGACTCCACCACATGATATTTCTGGAAGGGAAATCATGTCTTACTTACCAAGTGGTGAAGGGGCAAACAAGCTTAAGTATCTTATTGAAAAATCCAGAAAGCTTTTAACACAGCATCCTATAAATCACAAGAGAATAAATCAGGGGAAAAATCCCGCTACAAGCATCTGGCTCTGGGGTCAGGGAAGAGCACCGAAGATGCCAAGATTTAAAGAGCTCTACGGAATTGAAGGCGCGGTCATATCAGCAGTGGATTTAGTGAAAGGTATAGGTATATATGCTGGGCTTCGGGTTCTGAACGTACCTGGTGCCACAGGTTATCTTGATACAAACTATCAGGGAAAGGTTGAATACGCCCTTCGTGCGCTAGATGAAGTTGATCTTGTAATGATACACATCGAGGCTACAGATGAAACAGGACATGAAGGAAAAGTAGATTTAAAAATACGTGCAATCGAGGATTTTGATAGCCGTGTAATTGGTCCAGTCTTGGAGGGAATAAAGAGATTCGATGATTATAAAATCCTTCTGCTATCAGATCATCCAACCCCAATTGAACTAAAAACCCACATAAACGAACCAGTGCCCTTTGCGCTTTTTAGTTCAAAAGACGGGAGTGTAAAGGACAATAATAGGGTATTTTCCGAGAAATCGGCTTCCACTACAGGTGTTTTTGTAGATGAAGGGTGGAAACTGATAGGAATGCTTCTGAAAAAAACCTAACCATTGGCCACAAAGACACTAAGACACGAAGTTAGAATTCATGGGATATAAGTAAGAGCCCAGAACTTGGAAGAAAAACTTCTGAATTCTATATTCTGATTTCAGTCATCCGACGTAGTGTCGTAGTGGTTAAATGGTTATCCTTCCCTCTTCACTTCCTCCCACAACTCATCCATCTCTTTGAGTGTAAGTTCGGATAATGTTTTATCCATATCCTTTGCTTTTTCTTCAATCCGATTAAATCTCTCTATGAATACATCAATTGCCTTGTGCGCTGAGACCTCAGCATCTATTTTTAAAAACCTTGCAAGGTTCACTAATGAGAAGATTAGATCGCCCCATTCTTTCTCTATTGAATTTTGTTCATTACTGCTTATTGCCTTTTGAAGTTCCTCTAGCTCCTCTTTTACCTTTACTATAACGTCTTGGGTTTTTTCCCAATCAAAGCCAACCTGAGAGGCCTTTTCCCCTACCCTTTGCGCGCGAAGTAAAGCAGGCAGGGAACGCGGGATTTGAAGGAGATTTCTTTTTCTTGTTTTTTCTTTCAACTTTTCACCATGCCATCTCTTTACAGCCTCTTCTGCATCTTTAGCCTTTTCTTCTCCAAAAACATGGGGATGACGCCTTATTAATTTGTAATAAAGCTGATTAAGCACGCCTTCTACGGTGAATTTCCCCTCTTCGTTACATATCTGAGATGTAAATAAAATTTGATATAGAAGATCCCCAAGCTCCTCTTTGAGTTCTTCAATATCATTCATTTCAATTGCCTGAATCACTTCGTGTGCCTCTTCAAGGATGAAAGTTCTAAGTGTATTAAGTGTCTGCTCTCTGTCCCAAGGACACCCTTCCGGGCTTCTTAGAAATTTAGAGAGTTCCACCAAATCTTCAAAGCTCTTTTTCATTGGTTATACCTCAGGATTAGTTTATGAAAGAAGTAGGTTAATGTTGAAACATGATTAGATCAATCGCCTAACTAAAACTTACCCTCAATGCTTCTCCCATTCAAAGAAATACCACTTAAAGAACCATCTTTATTAAATACAACCTTCAATAAAAAGGGAAATCTATTCGGTAGCATTCTAAACCTCAAGTCATAAAACCCAACAATATGTTTCCCATTTTCATTTTGATAAAATGACACAGGAAACTCAGCAAACCAGCGATAGAGTTGAACTTCATCAAGTTTACTTGCAAGCTTAATAAAAGAATTTTCGTCTGATTTTGGAATCTCTTCAATATCATTTACACCACTTTCAAAAATGCTAAGATTTCCACTGTAGAAAGCCTCTTTGGTTTCAATAACACCCAACCAGAAAAAAGGTGCTAGAGGACGAGGGTAAACAGATGATTTTGTAACATCCATTGACTTCTCTTTTGCGAAGTCGTTTATTCTTTCTAAATTTAGTTGTCTAGTATAGAAGCAAAAAATTAGATATAAAGAAATAAAAACGAAAACAACTAAAGAAACCTTAACAGCCCGTTCCTTCCTTCTCCAACACAAAATCAATCCTGCCAGAACAGGAAGTGTAATAAATGGATCAAGAATGAATACTAGATTCCAGCTATAACGTTTCATGCTCAAGGGATCGAATATGACTGTTCCGTAAGATGTAATAAGATCGAAGAATATGTGGGAATAGATCCCAATAGCAACCATCAAGGCCAAAACTCTGAGGTTTTTAAATGAGGAAAAGCGATATATTAGCGCTCCAATGAGGATAGCGAAAAATGGAGCTGCGATTATAGAATGGG
>Ga0209751_10007062_pt1 | contig 10343 bp, 10 predicted proteins | sample RifCSP13_1_FD_184019 | JGI IMG/M metagenome (GOLD analysis project Ga0209751, IMG submission 184019) | Soil microbial communities from Rifle, Colorado - Rifle CSP2_sed 13_1 (SPAdes) (version 2) | ecosystem: Environmental > Terrestrial > Deep subsurface > Rock core/Sediment | place: Rifle...
GGGTCCTGCCGTTTCGATCCGCCGGCTCCCTGAGTGCACGCCGCGAGAGCCACGGCGAGCAGGGTGAACGTGATCGACCATCCGGTGCGCATGGTCCCTCCTTCCCTGCGCCTCCGCCGCCTGCGAGCGTTCCGGCGGTATCGCAGCAAGAGACACCGCGAGCGGGATCGAGGTTCCCTGGACCCCCGGGGGCCTACGACGCCGATCGGAGCAGCGCGTCGCAGTACGGATACGGCGCGAGCACCCTCGCGCCGTTCCTCGTGACGTGGACCTCGTCGCCCAGCTTCACGCCGTCGCGCTCGCCCACCTCGCCGACGTACACCTCGGCGACCAGCACCATGTCCTCCCTAAGGGCTCGGTCCGGGTTCGACTGGCGATCCACCGGGTAGCAGACGCTCGGGCTCTCCTCCTCGAGGCCGGCGGAGTGGACCATGCACTCGTAGCGCTGCGGGAGATACTTGTCGGGCAGACGGGGCGCCCGCTCCGCAAGCTCCCCGCAGGTGATGCCGGGGCGCACGAGCTCGCGCATCGCGAGGAGCCAGTCGTGGGCGACGCGGTAGGTCTCGCGCTGGCCGGGCGTCGGCTGCGCGTCGCCGCAGAGGAACGTCCGCGACACGCAGAAGAAGTACCCCTCGACTCCGACGGTGTCGGTGTCGACGTACACGAGGTCGCCCCGTTCGACCGCCCGGTCTGTGGTCTCGGCTCTCCAGGGGTTCGTGTTCGGCCCCGAGACGCACGTGCTCGTGGCGAGGTGCTCGCCTCCCGCACGAAGCAACGTATCCGAGAGGACGGCCAGCAGGTCCCGCTCCCGGACGCCGGGGACGATCGCATCCTCGAACGCCGACAGCATCTCCACGACGATCTCGCCGTTGACCTCGAACAGTCGGATCTCCTCCGCGCTCTTGACCTCACGGGCCTCCTGGGTGACCGGTGCCGAGTCCACGATCGCAATCCCCTCGCGCTGGAGGGCTAAAGCCCTCCACTACCGCAAATACAAGGACCCGTTTTTTGTCACAGCGCGGCTCCGACGCCCACGTTGCCTAGCTGCTCCAGAACCTTGACGAGCGCCTGGCTGCCCTCTTCGCCCTGACCGGCGGCCATGAGCGCGGTGTAGAGCTCTGAGACGAGTGCGGTGCCCGGAAGGGGCAACGCGGCCTCATGGGCCAAGTCGAGCGCGAGCCGCAGGTCCTTGAGTTGGTGCGCTGCCCGGAAGCCGGGCTGATAGTCGCCCGCGAGGATGCGCGGGGCGAGGTTGCTGATGGACCACGAGGCGCCGGCGCCCGCCGACACCGCCTCGATCATGGTGGCCGGGTCCACGCCCGCCTTGGCCGCCAGGACGAGCGCCTCGCACATGGCGAGGTTGTTCAGCGCCACCGCGACCTGATTGCACAGCTTCACGGTCTGGCCCGCCCCGATCGGCCCGCAATGAATGATGGTCGGGCCCAAGGCGCTGAGGATGGGGCGGCAACGATCCAGGATGTCCACTGGACCGCCCACCATGATGACCAGCGAACCAGCGATAGCACCGCGTTCCCCGCCGCTCACCGGCGCGTCCAGCATATCAACGCCCTTCTCGGCGAGCTTCGCGGCGACCGCTCGCACCATCGTGGGCCCCATAGTGGACATGTCGATCAGCACGCTGCCGGGCGCCGCGCCCTCGATGACGCCCCGTTCTCCCAGCACGACCTCTTCGAGATCGGCCGGGCCGGTCACCATCGTGATGACGACGTCGCAATGCGAGGCGAGCGCCGCCGGCGAGTCCGCCGGGTGAGCGCCGAGAGCCGTGAGCCGGGCCATCTTGGCGGCGGTGCGGTTCCAGACCGTGAGAGGGAAGCCGACGCGAAGGATGTTCGTCGCCATCGGCTGGCCCATAATACCAAGGCCGATGAAGCCGACCCGCAAGGGCGTCTTTGTGGCGTTGGCCATGTACCCTCCAGGGTGCCGCTCTAAGCCGCCGCTCGCCGTGCGTCGACCCTCGCCAAGAAATCGAGGAGGGCCTGGTTGAAGACCTCGGGCGCGTCGCGCTGCGGCGAATGCCCCGCTCCCTGCACGACCACCAGCTCGCTGCCGGGAGTCAGGCCTTGCGCCTCCTCGCCCATGCTCGGCGGGAAGCCTTGGTCGTTCTCGCCGTAGACCCAGAGGATCGGCGCGCGGATGGAGGTCAGGCGGTCTCTCCTGTCTGGGAAGGGAATCGCGTTGGGGCGGCCCTGTCCCCAGCCGAACGGGCTGCCACAGGAGCTGATGAGGCCGGCCACCATGTCGGGATGGGCGAGCGTGAACTCCACGCTGAGCATGGCGCCGTACGAGACACCGCCTATGTAGGCGTGCTGGATGCCCAAATGCTGCAAGAGCCCGTGCAGGTCCTGCACCCAGGTCTCAGGCGAGTCGGAGCCCTCCGGCGCCTTGGATTGGCCGCAGCCGCGACGGTCGTAGACCACCAACTGGTAGCGCTGAGCGAGAACCGGCGTGTTGTTTTGGGCGAAATCGGCCAAGCCGGCGCGGCCCGTGTGCGAGAGCACCAGCGGGAACCCCGAGCCGTGCACCTCATAATAGATCTCCGCATCGTTGACCTTCGCGAACGGCATGACGCACCTCCGGTTGTGGTGTGGCCCATTCTACTACGGGGCGGCGCGAGGCTCCCGCCTGACCCCGAGGACTGCGTCCTTATGACTCCAGCATCGCCCGCAGCCGCCGCGCATCGCCGACCGCGGCGGCGTAGGCGTCGTTGTTGAAGTATGCATACACTGCTTTGAGGCGAGGAGCGACCAGGCGTAGGCGAGAGGCCCAGACACGCAGGTCTTCGTCGCCGTAGCTCCCTTGGTACGCGCCCTGGCTTCCGTGGAAGCGGAGGTAGGCGAACGAGGCAGTGATGGCGAACGGTGCAGGCGCGGTCGGGTGGTCCGCGACGCAAAAGCCGACGCCGCGCTCCCTTAGGAGGTCGAGGGCCGACTCGTCGAACCAGGACGAATGGCGGAACTCGATGACGTGCTCCACGCCGGCCGGTAGGACAGCGAGGAAGTCCCGCAGACGCTGGTCATCACGTTGCAGCGAAGGTGGCAGTTGATAGAGGACCGGCCCAAGCTTCTCGCCGAGGAGACGCGCCCGTTGCATGAAGGTGGCCACGGGCGCTTGGGCATCCCGGAGCCGCTTGAGGTGCGTGATGAAGCGGCTCGCCTTCACCGCGAAGCGGAAGCCCGGCGGGGTCTGCTCGCGCCACGCCCGGAAGGCGGCCTCCGAGGGCAGGCGATAGAAGGGGTTGTTGAGCTCGACGGTGGTGAACCGCTCGGCGTAGTAGGCGAGCCACTCTCTGGCGGGCAGGCTACGCGGATAGAAACGCTCACGCCAGTGGCGGTAGTGATAGCCGCTCGTGCCGACGAAGTAGCCGCGGAAGGACATCTCGAGAGACCCGGGTCTACAGGGAATCAAACGCACGCGCTATCATTATGCCTGAAGTCCTGGGAGCGCGAGATGCACATGGCCGACAACCACCGCACCGATGAGATAAGCATCGCCACGTGGAACGTCAACGGGATCCGGGCGCGCGAGGCGCAGTTCCTGGAGTGGGTGGAGCGCGACCAGCCGGACGTCATCTGCCTGCAGGAGCTCAAAGCCGCACCTGCGCAGCTCAGCGACAGGTTGCGCGAGCTTCCGGGGTACCAGTGCTACTGGCACGGCGCTGGAGGGTACTCCGGCGTCGGCCTGCACGTTCGGACCGCTGCGTTCCCCGATGAGCCACGGCTCAGCCACCCATCCTTCGACCACGAGACGCGGATCGTGCAGGCGACTATCGGGCGCCTGGCCATCGCCTCGGTGTACGTGCCTAACGGCGGCAAGGACTTCACGGCGAAGCTGGCGTTCATGGGGGAGATGGAGGCGTACGCGGCCGAAGCCCGAGCGGCGGGCTACCAACTAGTGGTGTGCGGCGACCTGAACATCGCGCGTACCGACCAGGATGTCCACCCCAGGGAGCGCAAGCCCAACGCCGTCGGCCAGCGCCCCGAGGAACGAGGGCTGTTCGAGCGCATCGTCGGACAAGGCCTGGTGGACCTATGCCGCCACTTCGAGCCTGAGAACGACCGTCTCTTCACCTGGTGGCCGCCCTGGCGTGAGATGCGGCAGCGCAACATCGGCTGGCGGATCGACTACGTCCTGGCCAGCGAGTCGCTCGCCGAACGAGCGCGGGCGTGCGTGGTGCTGCAAGAGGTGGGCACGAGCGACCACGCGCCGGTCGTCGCGACCTTCGACGCTGGATCGCTCCGCTGACCCGTTGCCGTCACGAAGAAGCCGGCGACGTTGACAGCGCGTCTGGGGAATGCGATACTTTTTCACTAGAGAACCAGCCTCTAGATGGCGGGAGCGACACATGATTACCGAGCAGTCCCTCATCAACGTGACGGAGAAGGCAGCCCAGCGCGCGCGCGCCCTTCTAGAACAGGAATCAAGCGACCTGGCGCTGCGCGTGTTCGTCGTGGCTGGAGGCTGCACCGGCTTCCAGTACGGCATGGCCCTCGATGATACCCACGACGACGATTTCATCGTGAGCGCCTATGGCGTCAAGGTGGCGGTCGATCCGAACAGCGCACCGTACCTAGCGGGCTCTGAGATCGACTACGTCGAAGACATCATGAAGTCGGGCTTCAGCATCCACAACCCCAACGCCACGAAGTCATGCGCCTGCGGCTCCTCGTTCCGCACGGCCGACGACCGCGGTCAGGCGGAGCCCTGCACGACGTAGCCCGCGCCACGGCAAGGCATGGGCCTAGCGGGCTTTGGCGACAACCAGCGTCGTACCTCACTGCAGCCAAGTAGAGGTGCTCCGTGTCACAGCAGCGCTTGAGCCTGGTCCTCGAGACGTCCCTGCCCCGCCTGGCCCACCGCAGCAAGGTGCGGGACCTCTATGACCTGGGCGACCATCTGCTGATGGTCGCCACGGACCGCATCTCCGCCTTCGATATCGTCCTGCCCACCGGCATCCCCGACAAGGGGGCGGTCCTGACCAGCCTCTCCGCCTTCTGGTTCGAGCAGACGTCTCACCTTGCACCGAACCACCTGGTCGCTGTCATCGAGGACCCTGCGCAGCTTGCGCCGTACGGCTTTCCCTGCCCGCCCGAGCTGCTGGGCCGCACCATGCTCGTGCGCAAGGCGCGGCGCATCGACGTCGAGTGCGTGGCGCGCGGCTACCTCGCCGGCTCCGCGTGGGCGGAGTACCGCCAGACGGGGACCATCTTCGGCAAGGCGATGCCCAGCGGCCTTCGCGAGGCCGACCTACTGCCGGAGCCGCTCTTCACACCCACGACAAAGGCCGAGACCGGCCACGACGAGCCCCTCTCGGAGGCGGAGCTTGTGGCGCTCGTGGGCGCCGAGCTGGCAGAGCAACTCCGCGAGGCGACGCTGTCTCTGTACACCTGGGCCCGCGACTTCGCGTTGCCGCGCGGCATCATCCTCGCCGACACGAAGTTCGAGTTCGGCCTGCTGGACGGGGAGATGATCGTTATCGACGAGATGCTGACGCCCGATTCGAGTCGCTTCTGGGCCGTTGAAGAGTACCGGCCCGGCTCGTCGCCGCCTTCCTTCGACAAGCAGTACGTGCGCGACTGGCTCACCGCGAGCGGCTGGGACCGCGAGCCGCCTGCCCCAGAGCTGCCGCCCGAGGTCGTGGGACGTACGACCGAGAAGTACCGGGAAGCGTACCGCAGGCTCACCGGCAAGGCATGGGCCTAGCGGGCTTTGGCGGCAACCAGCGTCATACCTCACTGCAGCCAAGCGGTCAGGCGGAGCCCTGCACGACGTAGCCCGCACCACAGAGTCACAGTACAAAAACGAGAACCGGCCCACATGGGCCGGTTCTTTTCGGTTGGCCTTCTTAAGGTATGAGGCGATAGCCGGCTTCGGCGAACTGCTGGTCGAGGGCCAGCGCCTCGCGGAGTCCCAAGGATTCCATGAACTCGAAGCTCACACAGTCCACCAGGCTTAGGTTTCGGCGGTTTTCGCGGAATAGCCGGCGGAGGCCTCGCTGGTGCAGCGCCTCCGAGACCCAAACGACGGAGATAGTTGGGGCTAGACGTTCGGCGAAGTCCTGAACTGCCGAAAGGCCAAGACGACGCTGGAGCAGAGCCACGGTCTCAAGCACGACATACGACGTCGCCCACAGCGTGCGCCCGTCTTCCCACAGCTTAGTCAATCCCTGCGCGACTCTGTCATGCGCTGGCTCGTTGCGGACGAGCGCAGCGTACAGTCCTGACGTATCCAGAAAGGCACTCAACTTCTGTAGGCTTCTTCCAGATAGCGATCATGATCCGTCGCTACATCTGTGAGACCTTGCGGGTCGGTGTACTTACCCACTACTGACAGCGCCGCGCGAACCCGTTCTTCGTACGCCGGGGTGCCCTCTTCTCGGGCTAGGCCCTCAGCCACACAACGCCGAACCGCCTCTGACAGGGATATCCCTAGCCGTTGAGCCCAGCGCTTCAGGCCGCGGTATTGTTCCTCAGTTAGCTGTACCTGTGTTCGCACCATGATGTAATAATAGTTACATCACTTGAACACGTCCATCCTACAGCGCGGCAAGATCGGTGACAGCCGCCGGCTCCACGCTGAAGCTGTACTGCTCGATCACGGGATTGGCGAGCAGCTTCTCGCACATGTCGCGGACCTGTGCCTCGGCCTGCTCCTGCGACGTCGCCTCTAGGGTCAGCTCCAGATACTTGCCGACCCGCACCTCCTGGACGCCCGCGAACCCAAGGAGATGGAGGCCGCCCTTGACGGTGAGCCCCTGCGGATCGTTCACCGCCGGTTTGAGGGTGACTTCGACGCGGACGAGGTAGATCATCGTCAGCCGCCGACTAGGCGGGCAGCCGAGCCTTCAGCTCGTACGAGAGGTTGAGCGGGTCCGCCACGGCTTCGCTCGCATCAAGGATCTCAATCGCGCAGGCATGGCCTTCGTTGTCGTAGTCCACGATGATCCCGTCGCGGAGCTCGTCACTTTCCTGGACGGGTGTATCCCGGAACACAATCGTCAGGGTATCCGTCTCGGCGTCATAGACCACTTTCACGTCATGCCTCCCTGAGCCAGTACCGATCGACTCTGGATGTCGCGTACACGCTGACGACTATGAGCGTGTCGTCGCTGGGTTCCGTGATGACCCGCAAGAGCATCTCGTGCCCATCACTGAACGAAGTATATCGCAGATGGTAGATGGTGCGCCCGTGCGCGCCCGCGACGCGCTGATGCGGGTCGCGTAGGGCCACTTCAAGAAGCTCGATTGGGATTCCACGTCGAGCTAGCTGCCAACGGGCATGCTCGGTGATACGCAGGTCAGGCACTCAATTTGCTCGCCCTGGCGCTCACGTCCTGAATTCTCTCAATGCGCTGCCGCGCGTCGCTAGCGCGGCGGGAGGTCGCACCAGGCGCCCTGGTCAAGGGACGCGCGCCAGGCCTGCGTGAACTCCATCATCCTTGCCCCATCGGCAAAGCTTCCGACGGCGGGGTAGGCGACAAGCTCACCGCGGATGGCCGCGATGAACTGCCCCTCCACCTCGACGGGGCCAAGCTCCCCAGCCGACGGCACAACCGGTCGTAGGTCCGCTTCGCCGCTCTTGGCGCCGAGGATGCCTTCCTGCGCTTGGCCTTCTGAATAGTGGACGAGCCGGCCCTGGCTACCGTGGACCTCGATGCGGGCCAGACCGGTGGTGATGGAGCCGTGAAGGTAGGTCACCGTGCAGCCGTTATCAAGCTCAGTGACGACCACGTTCAGCTCACGCCGGGACGGCCCGCGTCCCGGAACGGCGGGAGCCGCGGCGCCCTCGAAGACGCGGCGGTGGGCGAAGACGCGCTTGTGCTCGCCCACCCAACGCCCCACGACCTCATACTGGGTGCCCAGCCCAAAAAACGGCGTGTACCAGTGGTCGATGACATGCAGCGGCTCGCCGACGAACCCCTCCTGGAGCAGGGCGCGCATGTCCGCGTCGTGGCGCAGATAGAACTGGCCCGGGTAGACGAGGTTGACCAGTTGCGGCTTCTGGGCCGCCACGCGGGCCATGTCCTTTGCCTCCTCGAGCGTGGGAGAGATGGCGTTCAACGTGAGGACGTGCTTGCCGGCCTCCAGCGCCGCTACGCAAAGCTCGCGATGCAGGGGAGGCTGCGTGCCGACAACAACGGCGTCGATGTCCGTGGCGGCGATGACCTGCCGCCAGTCGCCGGCTGTCCGTTCGAAGCCGAACTCCTGAGCGACGCGGCCGCTGGACTCCTCGCCGCTGTTGGCGATGACCGCCAGGTCGACGCCCGGGATCCGCTTAAAGGCCGGCAGCAGCCGGCTGCGGCTGAAGCGCCCCGCGCCAATCCATCCCACACGCACGCGTTGCTGTGCCATGGAGCACCTCCGATTCGTTTGGCTGAAGGATAATCCTAGGTCTCGCGGGCGTCATCAAGCCCAGGCCCTGCCGGTGAGCCTGCGGTACGCCTCGCGGTACTTCTCGGTGGTACGTTCCACGACCTCTGGGGGCAGGGCGGGCGCGGGCGGCTCGCGGTCCCAGCCTCTGGCGATCAGCCAGTCGCGCACGTACTGCTTGTCGAACGAGGGAGGCGACGAGCCGGGCCGGTACTCCTCGACCGCCCAGAAGCGGCTGGAATCGGGAGTGAACATCTCGTCAATGACGATCATCTGTCCATCCAGCAGGCCGAACTCGAGCTTCGTGTCGGCGAGGATGATGCCGCGCGGCAGCGCGAAGTCGCAGGCCCAGGCGTACAGGGCAAGCGTCGTCTCACGGAGCTGCTCCGCCAGATCAGCGCCAACCAGCGCGACAAGCTCGGCCTCGGAGAGGGGCTCATCGTGGCCGGTCTCCGCCTTGGTGGTGGGTGTGAAGAGCGGCTGCGGCAGGCGGTCGGCCTCGCGAAGGCCGGCGGGCATCGCCTTTCCAAAGATGGTCCCCGATTCGCGGTAGTCAGCCCAGGCCGAGCCGGCAAGGTAGCCCCGAGCCACGCATTCAACGTCGATGCGCCGCGCCTTGCGCACGAGCAGGCTCCGGCCCAATAGCTCGGGCGGGCAGGGGAAGCCATAGGGCGCGAGCTGCACGGGGTTCTCGACGACGGCGACCAGGTGGTTTGGCACGAGGTGCGCCGTCTGCGCGAACCAAAAGGCGGAGAGGCGGCTCAATATCGCCCCCTTATCGGGGATGCCGGTGGGCAGAACGACGTCGAAAGCAGAGATGCGGTCCGTGGCGACCATCAGCAGATGGTCGCCGAGGTCGTACAGGTCCCGCACCTTGCCGCGGTGGGCGAGGCCAGGCAGAGCGGTCTCAAGGACCAGCATCAAGCGCTCGAACGCTCCTTGGCGGCCCGCAGGGCGCGGGTGAGGGCAGGCACGACCTGCGCCCAGTCCCCCACAATGCCGAAGTTGCAGGCCTTGAAGATGGGCGCCTCGGGGTTGTTGTTGATGGCGATGATGTGCTCGGCCCTCTTGACGCCCATGAGGTGGTTCGCCGCACCGGAGACGCCAACAGCGATGTAGAAGCGGGGCGCTACGGCTTTGCCGGTGAGGCCGATCTGCAGTTGATAGGGCAGCCATCGTGCGCCTACGGCCCGCAGGCTCGATGAGATTGGCGCATCCAGCACGCCCGCCAGCTCGCGCACCACCGGGATGTTCTCCGGCCCGCCGACGCCCATGCCCACGCTGACGATGACCTCCGCCTCCTCCAGGTCGAGGGCGTGCATCTCTGGATCGGCGACGGCCTGCAGCAGCCGTGCGCGTGGCTCGACGTCGCGCGGCACGGAGAGGGGAACGATCTGCGGCGACACAGTCCAGTCGGGCTCGACGGGGTCGAGCATACCGGCGCGCACGGTGGCCATCTGCGGCATCGTGCTCGAGTATATAGGAACGACGATGTTGCCGCCGAACGCCGGTTTCAGTTGGACGAGACGGCCGTCGTCGTCCAGCTCGAGGCCGACGCAGTCGCCGGTCAGCCCGACCTGCAGGCGAGCGGCGACCCGGGGCGCGAGGTCGCGGCCGTCGGGCGTGGAGGGGATGAGGACCGCGAAGGGCTGGAAGCGCCGGATGGCGCCGCTCACGATGGCGGCGTAGCGCTCCGTCTCGTAGTGCGCGAGCCGGTCGTCGTCGGCCAGGTAGACGGTATCGGCGCCGTGGGCCCCAAGCTCCCCTACGTGGGCGACGACCTCAGGGCCGCCGAGCAGCAGGGCGGCGACCTCCGTGCGCAGCCTGGTAGCCAGTTCCTGCGCCGTGCCGAGCAGCTCGTGGGTGACTGGGCGGATGTGGCCGTTGGCGATCTCGGCCAGGACCCAGACAGCATGGTCGCGGTTGCCCGTGAAAGCGGGCCGGCGCCGGCCCGAG
>Ga0209751_10007065_pt1 | contig 10341 bp, 9 predicted proteins | sample RifCSP13_1_FD_184019 | JGI IMG/M metagenome (GOLD analysis project Ga0209751, IMG submission 184019) | Soil microbial communities from Rifle, Colorado - Rifle CSP2_sed 13_1 (SPAdes) (version 2) | ecosystem: Environmental > Terrestrial > Deep subsurface > Rock core/Sediment | place: Rifle...
GATTGACTTTATAGGCTGAACAGCACAAATAAAGTCAATCCTGGTGCCCAGGCTTTTCGATTGATAATCATGGAGCTTTACCCCTTACATGGGTCTTGGGACGTTGACTCACTTACCAGTCTTTAGCTTGAATTTCATCCAAATAAAGTCAATATTAAAGATCATTCTACAGGAGGTTCAATCACTGTGCAAGAGGTAAAGGATACCATCAGAAGTTACATCCTCGAAGAGTTTTTGCCTGGGGAGAACCCGGCTGAGTTGACCGACTCGACCCCGCTCATCACGGGAGGCATCCTCGATTCACTCGCCACGATAAAGCTGGTGGTCTTTCTCGAGGAGCGGTATCAGATTCAAATCCAGGCGCACGAGACCATGGTCGATTATCTGAATACCGTCGACGATATTGCCCAATTGGTTCAATCTAAACTCAAACAGAATAATGATTAATCTCATTCGAATTCTGGAGCTAGACCGATTGAGGCTACCGGGTTTCGGGTAGGAGGACATTTAATTTTGCAAGGGATTAAATCCATCACTTCTTGGAATTGGATTCTGCCGATCATTCTAATCCTTGCAGGAATAGGTATAACTACCGTAGCCCTGGCTGCCGATCTATTTGATTTGGGCGGTCCACGAGGTATTGGTCCTAGGCAAGTCTCCCGGGCCTTAAGCGGGCTATCCATCTTGCTGGCAGGTGTTGTATTGATTTCTTCGAAGAGCCTGCGCTACATCAGTGAGTGGTTATTGGTTGTATTAGCTGCTGTTGCAGTTGCTTTCGCCGCTGACTTGATCGTCATTAACGGTTTGCCTGAGTTTGGGACCAAGCATATTGTTCTTGCCTCAATCGGTCTCAGTATTTTATCGATTGGATTTATCCCCGCCCTATCCGGAGACTGGCGAGACGTCAGCTCGTGGCCCAACCTATTATCCCTGGACAGACACAAGTTAAACAAATTTATAAGCGTGGTAGGTCAGCTTGGTCTTCTGGTTCTTGTGATCGGCCAGTTCAGTTTGGAGAACCAGGCCATCTACCACAATCTCATGCTCCTAACCTTCTATGGTTTCCTGATCCACTACTTTCTTCCGTTACGCTATCGTTTGCCTTTTTTCCTTCTTCTCTCTCTGGCCGCGATAGCCGGCATCCTGGGACTCGCTAACGGTTTATGGTTAATTGGGATTGGCCTTGGGCTGATCGGAATCTGTCACCTTCCTGCTTCGTATTCTGTCCGGGTGGCGATCCTGGTCGTTGCTGGTGTTGCACTGGCGGCTCTCCGCATGAATTGGATCCAGGTACCCTGGCTAAATGTCATCTGGCCTGTATTGGCTTCCATGTTTATGTTCCGGTTGATCGTCTATGTATATGATCTCAAGCATGGTAAGGCAACGCCGACTCTCACGAGTACTCTTTCTTATTTTTTTCTATTACCAAATGTTGTTTTCCCTTTTTTTCCGGTCGTAGATTACAGCACTTTCCGCCGAACTTACTACGATTCTGACCGCTACCAGATTTATCAGAAAGGGTTGGATTGGATGCTCCGGGGGGTGGTCCAACTCATCCTGTATCGATATATCAATTATTACTTAGTGATCGCTCCAGAGGCAGTAACGAACACGACCGAGCTAGTCCGCTATTTAATCTCAAATTTTGCTCTGTATGTGCGGATTTCGGGACAATTCCACCTGATTATTGGCCTCTTGCATCTGTTCGGTTTTAACTTGCCGGAAACACACCATCAATATTTCCTTGCTACAAGCTTCACGGATTTATGGCGCCGGATCAATATTTATTGGAAAGATTTCATGCTAAAAATATTCTATTACCCCACCTATTTTCGCGTTCGGAAGTGGGGTGCTACCTCCAGCCTGGTCTTCGCAACCTCCTTTATCTTTCTGCTAACCTGGTTTTTTCATGCATACCAGTGGTTCTGGCTGCGAGGTTCGTTCCTATTTGCTGCAACTGACATCCTATTTTGGTCTATTCTGGCCTTCTTGGTGGTTGCCAACACGCTACAAGTGGCCAAAAAGGGCAGGAAACGGGTATTGGGACAACCCTCCAGGGTTGTTTCAGACATAGCTGCCCAGGCGCTACGGGCGGCAGGAACCTTCTCTGTTATGGCTGTGCTGTGGGCGCTCTGGAGCAGTGAATCAGTCCAGGATTGGTTTGATCTCCTAACAGTGGTGGAGTTTAACTGGGAAAACGTTGCTGTGTTGGTCCTCAGCTTCCTGGCAATCGCGGCAGTATTCGGCTTATCGATCTGGATTGGAACGAGCGCCGAAAAGATCATGGAAAAAAATGCAAAGCAGTCCACTTTCTTCAGATCCGCTGCTTTAACTGGTGGCTCTCTCCTGCTGCTGTTCATCGTCGGGAATCCTGCAGTGTACAGTCAGATCGGTGGTAATGCTCAACAACTAATCCGCGATCTGACGGTGAACAGGCTGAGCGAGCGGGAAGCGGCACAGCTTCAGCGCGGTTACTACGAGGATCTGGCTGGAGTGAACCGATTTAATTCACAGCTGTGGGAGATATACACGAAACGGCCATCTGATTGGCCGACAATCACGGAGACAGAGGCGGCTCGGTACACGGATGACAACTTTATCGTTGAACTTGTGCCCTCAACGACCATTAATTTCCATGGCGCAATCTTAAGCACCAACCGGTGGGGGATGCGTGATCGGGATTACGAGAAAATTCCTGCGCCTGGCACTTACCGCATTGCTTTGACCGGCCCTTCCTTCGTGATGGGATTTGGCGTTGCCGACAACGAAGTTTTTGAGTCGCTATTAGAAGAGCGTTTGAACCAAGATCTCGCTGGGGGTCGATACGAGAGATATGAAATTCTAAATTTCGCTGTACCTGGCTATTCTCCCATCCAAAATCTTATGGTGCTGGAACAGAAGACACTTCCTTTCAAACTAAATGCCCTCTTCTACATGGCCCATCAACGTGAAGAGGAGGCAGTTGTCCTGTATCTTGCTGATCGGATTTCAGTCCGGGCTGACCTCCCTTATCAAGATTTGGATGCCATTGTTCGTCAGTCAGGTGTCGAAGTCGGAGCAACAAAAGGAGAGGCTGAACGACGCTTAAGGCCTTTGGGAACAGAGATCCTAAAATGGACTTATCGCCGCATTGTAGAATTTTCACATTCCCAAGGTATCTTACCTGTCTGGATTTTCATGCCGACTTTAGAGAATCCGCTGGGCATAGATGAAGTAACCCGTTTGACCCGTTTGGCCGAAGAAGCAGGTTTCGTCGTCTTGGACCTGTCTGACGCCTATGAGAACCAGGATGAAGAATCTGTCGTGGTTGCCTACTGGGATAAACACCCAAATGCCAAAGGACACAGGCTGATTGCCGAGCGTCTCTACCAGGCGATCCTAGAAAAGAAGGAGGAGATCCCTATTTATTAGGTCAAGCGCGAAAAAATGAGCAAACCTCGCAGCGAAAAACGAATCTTAAAAACCGTTCTTGGAAACTTTGCTCTGGTCATGTTGGGAGTGGGAATTGCGTTGGGGCTAACTGAACTGTTGCTGAGGACATACCCCCATTGGGTCCCAGGCGTGGTACGGGTTGATCCTCCTGTGCGGCGAGTAGAAGCGTCTATTGACGAATCCTATGATGTAAGACTGTCGAATGGTGATCTGTTCTATTATATGGCGGGGACTATTGTGCCCTTGGCGCCTGATGAAGATCAGATAGTGGCTCAGGTGCATCTAACAACCGATGAGAACGGTTTCCGGAATCCTCTGCCAGAGAAACCAACATATGGCATGGTTGCCTTGGGCGACTCATTCACTGTCGCGACAAATGCTGCATACCCTTGGCCACAGAAGCTCGCTGAATATTCTGGAATAGATGTGCTAAACCTTGGAGTAGAAGGTGCTGGACCACAGCGGGAGCTGGAGGTATTGCGGCAGTATGGCCTGAAAAAACGACCCCAATGGGTCATTTTGGCGTTTTTTGAGGGGAATGATCTGTACGACGCTGGAGGCTATGAAACAGCAAATCCTTTTATCCTGACCCGTGTTGTATCGTACCTACTGGGGCAGAGTAGAGAAGCGTGGCAAGAGAGGAGATCGGGCAGTGCTCATGCAGCGATAGCTCCAAGTTACCGATATCCGATTACGTTATCGATTAAAGATACTAACCTGGAGATGGCTTTTTTTTCATCCTATATTGCCTGGTTGTCAGTAAGTCGTAAGGCGATCGAATCATCGGAAAATTATCGTCTGGTTAGCGAAAAAATTTTGGAGGTACAGGAGATATGTGAAGCAATGGATGCTCGTTTTCTGTTGGTTTACGTGCCAACCAAACTCCACGTCTATCTCCCTTATTTGAATGATACCGAGACTCTAGCGCGCGTCTTTATTGACGTACCTATGATTGAAGTGGGTGAAGAAGGATATCTACAATTCACGAATCAAACAGTAACACCGGAACTAACTAGTCAAAATATGGACGAGCAGGCTGACCTGCTGGCAGAATTTGCAGCAGGGCATAATATTGTCTACCTTGACCTGACCTCAACCTTTCAAGAAGAAGCAGGCAAAGGGGCAGAATTGTTCTATCCGTTTGATACCCATTGGAACCAGCATGGCCATGACCTGGCTGCCCAAACGATTGCCAAATACATTGAGGACATGCTAACGGTCACTGCGAGTAAGAAACCAGGAAATTAAGATGAAGATTCTGTGCTTGCTCGATGGAGTTGTCAAGCCGGGCGATCGATGGCTGTGGAAATATCTACCCTCGAACAACGACGAGTTAGATTTTCTGGTTACAAACAGTGCAATTGATCGCTTTCAAAAATGGGGCAAGCTGCTCAATTACTATCCGGCCTTTTGGTGGTCGGGGCTACGGGCTTTGATTAAAACAAAGCAGTCACCATATGATTTAGTGGTGGCCTGGGAAGGGAAAAATGGTTTCCCTTACGCCGTTTTGCGCAGTCTAACGGGGCAGAAAACCCCACCACTGGTCATCTTAGCCTTTAATATTCGGGGAGTGATCGGGCACTTTCTCGGCCTGGCGCGTTTCGGGCTGCGCTCGGTCTCGCGAGTAGTTGTTTTTACCCCAGGTGAAGTCGAGCAATACCAACGACTTTTCTCTTTACCCTCCGAAGCAATTTGCTATAGTCCTCATGGTTGGTACGATGATACGTGGTGGTACGAACCGAAAAAAGGAAACAAATCTGAAGACCTAGCGCGAGCAGGAAAATTTATTCTCACTTCCGGCCGTTCTTTCAGAGATTATCACACCCTGGCTAGAGCGGTCGAGGGCACAGAGGTGAAGGTAAAAGTCAGTAGCCGCAAATTCAATCTGGCCGGGATCGACCTACCGGATAATATGGAACTGACGGGTTGGCTGAAATATCGAGATCTTCAAGATTACCTGTATGAATCCCTTTTCTACGTGATCCCGCTACAACCGATTGACCATGCTGGCGGCGACAGTAGCTTGCTGCATGCAATGAGCTTTGGCAAGGCTGTAGTGGCGACGCGAGCACCCAGCACAGAAACCTATATTACGGATGGAGAGACTGGGCTGCTTGTAGAGCCGCGTGACATCCAGGGTATGCGCCGAGCAATTCTTTATTTGTGGCAAAATCCGGGCGAAGCTGCAAGGATGGGGAAAGAGGCGCGACGGCGTTTTGAAGAAAACCACACCATCGATAAGTTAGCTCAACGTGTCTACCATGTCGCGTTGGAGGCCGTTCGTGCCCATCCTGGATAGAACAAAAACCAACCAGGTTCTGGCGGGGGTCTACATCGTACACACGGGCATCCATTTGCTCACCTGGCCTTCACCTCGTTACCGCTTGCCCGTTGATGCGCTACTGATTGTCTTTGCTGGCCTGGCCCTAAGTGAACTATACAAACAATTGATCATTTGGCGTCGTGGCTTATCACCGATCTAAGTCGAACCAAGTGGCTGCTCCTAGTACTTCAACTACGACCGGGGAAATTGCCAAGTCTATAGTCCAGAGTGAACGGTCTGAATTAAAACTCGGTATTCTTATAGCCATTATCAGCCTGGTTTTGTTCATTGGAATTCTTGAAGGACTGGCTTATCTCTATGAACGGATGCAGGCCAACGGTCTCTATGCCTGGGAACTGGTCGCATCACGGCGTATCTTATTGGACCGACATCCTGAATCGGGCTTTGGATATACCTTGATGAGACCTGGCAAGCACTATGAGTGGGGTGGAATTCCGGTAGACATCAACTCGCATGGTCTGCGCGGTCCCGAAATAAGCTATGAAAAGCCGCCAGCTACGTTTCGCATACTGAATTTGGGGGATTCTGTAACCATGGGTTGGGGAGTACGGGAGGAAGATACGTATGGCCGGAGATTGGAATCGATCCTCAATGCATCTGGTCGTGGTGGTCTCCGCTTCCAGGTAATCAATGCAGGGGTGCCCGGATGGAACCTGGAGAATGCCCAGGCCTATCTTCAAGAGGAAGGTTCGAAGTATCAGCCCGATCTGGTATTGCTCGATCTGACAACCGCGAATGATATCAGAGGGGATAGCGCCTTGGTGGAGGATAATCAACCGGCTCCGATAAATTGGTTGCAAGCCAATACCTATTTTTGGCCGTTTCTCACGGTTCAACTTCGCTGGTTGGAATCCCGGGCCGAGGGTCGGGAACGGATTGATGTGATAGATCCGCCAATTGACCCAGATAAATATTTCCCGCTAGATCCTCATGCTGAGAATTGGACCAGGGTCTGGAACTGGGTGATGGCCATTAACCAGCTGGCTAAAGAGAACGATGCCCAGTTTTTGCTGATTATGTTCCCTGTGGAGTTTCAGGTAACGGATGAAAGTTTTCCAACATTACCACAAGAATTGTTTATGGAAAAATCGGCTGATTCAGGAATATCAACATTGGATTTGCTCCCGGCTTTTCGGAAAGCATGTCGGGAAAAGCCAGGCAGCGCCTGCCAACGGGAAGACCGCTACCTGTTTGCCGACGTCTGGATGCACCCATCGGCACATGGGCATGAACTGACGGCATTTGAGATTTACACCGCTTTAGCTAGATTTCTCCCTAAATAACACAAAGACCAAAATACTTAGGCTGCAATGATGGACTTTACTTGGACAGATGAGCAACTGAAATATAAGACTGCGGTGATCGAATTTGCTCGTAAGGAATTAAACCAGGGCATGATTGAGCGCGATCGACAAGGGGAGTTATCACGGGAGAATTGGAAAAAATGTGCTCGTTTTGGAATTTTGGGCTTGGCTATTCCAGAAGAATATGGTGGGAGCGGCGCCGATATTCTGAGTACCATGCTGGTCATGGAGGGACTCGGTTACGGGTGCCGGGATAATGGGTTAATTTTTGGAATGAATGCCCAGATGTGGAGCGTCCAGCATCCCATTCTTACCTTTGGAAGTGAAGCTCAGAAACGGAAATTTTTACCCGGCTTATGTAGCGGGGAACTTATCGGGGCCCACGGCATGTCTGAACCGAATTCAGGCTCCGACGCTTTTAGCTTGTGCACACGCGCAATTAAGGTCGATGAGGGCTACGTACTGAACGGAACGAAGATGTTTGTGACCAATGCGCCGATTGCGGATCTGGCCCTGATCTTTGCTACAGTCGATCCGGCAAAAGGATTGGGAGGCATCACTGCCTTTCTGGTGGAGAGAGGGACAGCGGGCTTTAAGGTTAGTCGCAACATCGAAAAGATGGGCCTGCGCACCTCGCCAATGGGCGAGTTAATCTTCGAGGATTGCTTTGTGCCGCTAGAAGGTCGGTTGGGACCAGAAGGTGCTGGACATAGTATTTTTAACAGCTCGATGGAGTGGGAACGCAGTTGTATCTTGGGCAGCTATGTGGGAACCATGGAACATCAACTGGAGGCCTGTATCCGTTATGCCAGGGAGCGGCGCCAATTTGATCAGCCGATTGGTAAGTTCCAGGCTGTGGCCAACCGCATTGCTGAGATGAAGGTCCGGCTGGAAACAGCCCGATTGCTGCTATATAAAGTAGCCTGGCTCAAGCACACGGGCAAACCTGCGATTATGGAAGCGGCAATGGCCAAGTTGTATTTGAGCGAATGCTTCGTCCAATCTAGTATGGATGCGATCCGAACCTACGGCGGCTATGGTTATACGACCGAATTTGAGGTAGAACGCGACCTGCGGGACGCCATTGGCGGGACACTCTATTCCGGCACCTCCGATATCCAACGAGTGATCATCGCCCGCTGGTTAGGGCTATAACAGGTACCACGCGGCAGTTCAACTCCGCAATTTACATCATATCAGCCAAGCGTAGAGGACAACTCGTGTACGATGTCATTATTGTAGGTGGGGGACCGGCCGGCGCGACGATGGGATCGTATCTGTCGAAGGCCGGGATCAAGAACCTGATTTTGGAAGGCCATAACCAGCCACGGCCTCACGTGGGCGAGTCGCTGGTCCTATCTACCATGCGGGTCTTCGCCGAGATCGGTTTCCTAGATACAATGGAGCGATCGGGATTCGTCAAGAAGTATGGCGCCGCGTGGCGTGATTTCAGCGGGAAGGAACAAGCCCTGCACTTCGCTGAATTTCGCCAGGAAGGCATTGATCGCGACCATACCTATCACGTGGACCGGGGCAAATTTGACCTGCTGCTGCTCAAGCATGCCCAGAGCCTGGGTTCCGAGGTACACCAGGGCGTGCAGGTGAAACGGGTCAACTTCGTGGATGGTCGGGCCGTAGGGGTCCGAGCCAAGTTCGCCGGGCAGGAGATTGACATCCCCAGCCGGGTCGTGGTGGACGCCAGCGGCCGGCAAACTCTTCTGGGACGCCAGCTGAATCTGAAACAGAACGATACAATCTTCAACCAGTACGCTGTCCATGCCTGGTTCGACAATGTCGAGCGCGGCGATGATCCTAAAACAGCCGACTATATCCACATCTACTTCCTGCCCGTCAAGCGAGGCTGGGCCTGGCAGATTCCGATAACGGACAGGATCACTTCCGTGGGCGTGGTGGCGGAGCGCGAGGTCTTTCAGCAGTTTAAGTCCGAGTCGGAGCGCTACTTCGATACCTACGTCCAGTCCAACACGGGCCTGGCACGAGCGATGGCCAATGCGGTGCGTATCAACGAATTCAAGACGGAAGGTGATTACAGCTATAACCTAGACAAGTTCTGCGGTAGCGGATTCCTGATGATTGGCGATGCGGCCCGCTTCGTAGATCCCATCTTCTCGTCGGGGGTCAGCGTCGCCATGTATAGTGCCCGATATGGTGCCGAGACGATCCTGGCTGCGCTGGAATCGGGCGACTTCAGAGAAGAGGCCTTCAAACCCTACGAGCGCACGGTGCGAGCCGGCGTGGACATCTGGTACGAATTCATCCGCCTGTACTACAAGCTGCTCCCGCTCTTCACGCTCTTTATCCAGAGCGAATACCGGGTCGAGGTCCTGCGCCTGTTGCAAGGCGAGGTCTTTAACCGGCAGGAGGTACGCGTGCTAGATGTTATGCGCCGTTACATCGCGGCCGTCGAGGAGAACGAGAAGCACGTGTTCCGCGGTCAGCTCAGCGATATCCCGATTGAGGAAATATTGAATGAAGGCGGAAACGATTACGGCGCTCGGCAGCAACTCGAAGCCTAGGCAGCTTAAGGAGAATTCATGCCGCGTGTAATTCTCTTTGACCTGATAGGGACGTTGTTGGACCTCCAGGCTATGGACCCGTACTTCGAGCGTTTCTTCGGAGAGGCAGCCGTGCGGAAAGAGTGGTTCATGCAGACATTACAATTGGCGATGGCAGCCGTGCTTACGAACGCCTATGAAGATTTCGAGGTCCAGGCGGACACGGGCTTAGAGATGACGGCCAGGCACTACAAGGTCTCCCTGTTAGGCGAGGAGAAGAACCTGATTCTGAGCACGCTGCGCAAGCTGCGACCCTATCCCGAGGTCACCCAGAGTCTCGGGAGCTTGCGCGACGCCGGCCTGAGGCTTGCCATACTGACTAACTCGACTGAGCAGGCGGCCGAAGCGCAACTCACCTACGCCGGGTTGAGGGACCACTTCGAACAGGTGATCTCGGCCGACGAGATCCACTGCTTCAAACCGGCGCCAGAAGTCTACCACTTGGCTGCCAGGCGGCTGAGCGTGGAACCGGGACAGGTGCGGTTGGTGGCGGCACACGATTGGGACGTGACCGGCGCACTGCGGGCCGGGTGCGCGGCAGTTTTCGTCGCCCGGCCGGGCCAAGTCATGAATCCCTTTGGCCCACAGCCGGACGTGAGAGGGGCAGATCTTGGCGAGGTTGCGGAGCGGATTTTGGCGGTCGAGCTCGGGCAAGGTTAATAACAAATGGGCATGAAAGAGACAA
>Ga0209751_10007072_pt1 | contig 10333 bp, 12 predicted proteins | sample RifCSP13_1_FD_184019 | JGI IMG/M metagenome (GOLD analysis project Ga0209751, IMG submission 184019) | Soil microbial communities from Rifle, Colorado - Rifle CSP2_sed 13_1 (SPAdes) (version 2) | ecosystem: Environmental > Terrestrial > Deep subsurface > Rock core/Sediment | place: Rifle...
CGCCCTGATCCCCGACCATCACGCCCGCGCCGTCGAGCAGGTACATCTCCTGTTCGTACCAGTGATCGTGCAGGGGGGTGGCCGCGCCGGGGTCCACCTCGAAGACGCGCATGGCGAAGTTCTCGGCGCCGCGCTTCTTGTCGATGACCCAGCGGATCTTCACGCCGGGCATCGACTCGGGCTCTTCGGCAGGGACATCTTCGGGACGGAAGATTTCCATTGGGTGCCTCCTCTGCATCGTAAGTGTAGCAGCCGCGGTCGATAGATCAAGTAAGCGTCGTGGCGGCTGGCCGCCCGCCGCTGCTTTGCGCTATTCTGTGTCACGGGAGGGACTACGGCATGGGTATTACCTTTGTTGACGGCGTTGTCACCGGGCCTGGCGGCAGACAGGCTACCGTCCGGTTTCTGGTCGACAGCGGGGCGATGTACACGCTGCTGCCTGACTCCATATGGCAGGCGATCGGGCTGACCCCCCGGCGTGCACAGGAGTTCACCCTGGCAGATGGCACGGGCATTGAGCGCCAGATCTCAGAGTGCCACATTCGCCTCCCGCAGGGAGAGGGGCATACGCCGGTGATCCTCGGTCAGCCTGGCGACGCCGCCCTCCTCGGTATCGTCACGTTAGAGATGCTCGGGCTCCTCCTGAACCCTCTCACACGCGAGTTGCAGCCCATGCACATGCGGCTGTCGTCGATCGGAGGACCATCTCGTGGCTGAAGAACCGCTGCCCCCGTACCTCCACGCCTACCTGGACGGCCTGGTGCCGCCCCGGCCGGCCGAGATGCAGGCCATGGAGGCGTACGCCCGCGAGAAGAGTTTCCCGATCGTGGGCCCGGCCGCCGGATACTTTTGCTACCTGGTTGCGCGGGTCACCGGCGCCCGGCGCATCTTCGAGTTGGGCTCGGGCTACGGGTACTCGACTGCCTGGTTCGCTCGGGCCGTGAAAGAGAACGGCGGTGGGACCGTCCACCACGTAGTTTGGGACGAAGCACTCTCCATGCAGGCCAGGAAGCACCTGAGCAGCCTGGGATTCGATGGCATCGTGCAGTACCGCGTCGGCGAGGCGGTGCAGGCGCTGCGCGAGACCGACGGTCCGTTTGACCTGATCTTCAACGACATCGAGAAGCACGGCTATCCGGAGTCGCTGCCGGTCATCGCGGAGAAACTCCGCCCGGGCGGCGTACTGATCGTCGACAACCTGCTCTTCCACGGGCGGATCTTCGACCGTGAGAACACCACGCCGAGCACAGAGGGTGTGCGGGAGTTCACCCGGCTCGTGACGGTCGATCCGGGGTGGATTGCCTCGATCGTGCCGATCCGGGACGGGCTGCTGGTGGCCTACCGGTCATCCGGTCCAGGGGGTGCGGGTTAGCGCCTGTTCTGCGCACGGATCATCTCAATCCAGCCGCGCTCAAGTTCACGAAGTTCCCTGGCGAAGTGCTTCGCGTAGGGCATGACGGGCCGTCCGCCGACCTGCTGGCCCTTCCCCTCGTCGTGGAAGAGCATGAATCTCCTGACGTCACCCTCAAGCAAGGCCTCAATGGCGTATTGCACAAAGGAGCCGCACTGCGCATACGCCGTCTGCCATTGCGGCTGCAACAGCCCCTGGGTCACGCTGCGCAGACTGTCGAGATGCGCGAGCGACAGGAGCACCGCCGGTGGGGTGCGCGCCACCACTTCGTGCAGGGGGCGCCGGTAGTTGGGGAAGCCGCGCTCCCAGGAGAACAGGTCGTTTGTGTGCACCGCGAGCCCTTCGAACACCCAGAAGGACCCCGAATCGGCCACCAGGTGTGTCAGCTCGTGGACGACGCCCGTATCGCCGCCGGCGAAGTTGTTGGGATGGACCCCGATCTTGCCTTCGCCGCGGTGGGTGACCGGGATGATGTGTGATCGATCGATGTCGATCAGGACGCCACCGGTGTACGTCCGGTTCAGATAATGCTGGACCTTCTCGAGGGCGTCGCGCACCCGCATCAGGAATGCCTCGATCTGGGCGTCCTCGATGTCGGGTGGATACTGGATGGTGATGTGGTCGATGTGCTGTGACCGCTTGGGCTGACCCGCGGCGCGTCCCAGCGTCACAAGCGGGTCGGCAGTTGCCCCGGCGACCGCCAGCGCGGCCATGAGGATGTCGCGACGGGTCAGCCCCCGAATGTTTACCGGCCCCACAACTGGAGGATCGTACGGTCCACCGATTTCTCCGTGTCGCCGACGACGGCGATGGACTTCACGCACCGCCGGCCGCCGCGCAGGTCGAGCCAGCGGGTCTCGCCACCCTGCGGGATCCGGTGCCGGCCCCGGAGCCGGTCCACCTCGTTGTTCCCGTAGGTGACGATGAGCAGGTTGATCTCGGCCGCTCCTCGGATCGCGCGCAGCTTGACCGCCACCAGGTTCGCACAGGGGGACAGGGTCAGAAAGTCGAGATCGCCCTCCCGGTGCGACAGGCGGGTCTCCCCGAGGAGCCGCGCCTGGGCGAGGGCGTCTTGTGAGAAGACGGCAACCGCGCACAGGGCGACCAGCACCACGACCCCGAGGTAATGCAGATGTGAACGGCGACTTCTGCGTGAGAGCATGCGGCCATTCCCCCTTCGTCTATCAGGCTAGACGTGTACTGTTTGATCGCGCAGCGCTTTGCTGCGTTTAGTCAAGACCTCGGGGACCGTCTTTCCCACCACGACGGTGTCGTCCTGCCTGAACCCTCCGACCCCGTAGATATAGATGCCCGGCTCGCAGGAATAGACCTCATGCTCCTGCAGCGGCCGGTAGTTGAACGCCATGTCTTCCGGGAACTCATGCCCTGCGATCCCCATCCCATGCCCGGTTCGGTGCATGATGTGGTCGCCGAAGCCGTGCTGCTCGATTACCCGCTGCGCCGCCGCGTCCACTTCGGCCACGGGCGTGCCCTCGACGAACTTCTCGATGGCCGCCATGTTCGCGGCCGTGGCGGCCTCGTAGGCCCGGCGCTGCAGGTCGGTGCGCGGAGGGCCCACGAACAGCGTCCGCTCGTTCTCCACGACCAGGCCGTTCAACCGCACGATGATGATGTTGACGACGCCGTCGCCTTGCGCGAGCCGCATGCCGGCGTCTGCCCCGGTGCCGTGAGGGGAGGCCGACGCCGCCCCGGCAAGCGACCAGACGCGCACCTCCACGCGATCCTTCGGGAACCGCGTGGCGCCCTCGACGGCCAGGCGCCTGCTGACCTCCAGGTCGAGTTCACAGACCAGCATGCCCGGTCGGACAGTCTCCACATAGCGATCCTGCCCCCAATCGGTGAGCGCCGCCGCCTGGCGCATGATCTCGAGTTCGGCCGGGTACTTGCGCTGGCGCATGTCCACCAGGAACCGGGCCGCATCGGTGACCTCGGTTAGGCCCGCCAGGTGACTGCGAAGGCTGTGAAACGCCCCGGGCCGGTCGGCCGCGACCCGGCCCTTCCGCACCCCGGCCGCCACCAGCCTGGCGGCCAGCAGGTCGAGCCAGCGGTCGCGCGTGTAGGTGCGGTGGCTGGACCGGGGGTGCTCCACGTAGAGGGAGTAGTCAGGCACGTGCAGCGTCCCGCGTTCCGTCGCCATCATCAGGTGGTGCGTGGACAGTTCGTTCATCACCAGGAACGGCGCGCCGCCCGCGGGAAAGACGGCGGCGACAGGACGCTCCCAGGGCGCCACGTCGAGGTGGAATCCGGTCACCATGTAGAAGTGGTCCGGGTCGCTGACGAGCAGTGCCTGATCGTCGTGCCCGTTGAGGTATTCGCGGATCCTGCGATGGCGGTCCGCGAAGACGTCCGCTGGAACAAACGCCATAGCCTCTGCCTCCCGCTTACGTGGTGAGCCTGGGGTCCAATGTGTCGCGCAGCCAGTCGCCGACGAGGTTCACGCCCAGCGCGGTCAGGACGAGGGCCAGGCCGGGGAACGTCGTCATCCACCAGGCGTTGTAGATGTACGTCTTGCCCTCATTCAGCATGTTGCCCCACGACGCCGTGGGCGGCTGGACGCCGAACCCCAGGAAGCTGATCGCCGCTTCGGCCACGATGAACTGCGCCACCTGCAGCGATGACAGGATGATCACCGGGGTCCAGAGGTTGGGCAGCAGGTGGCGCGCGATGATGCGCGTCCTGGGCGCTCCCAGCGCCCGCGCGGCTTCGATATAATCAAGTGCTTTGAGCGCCAGCACCTCGCCGCGCACCAGCCGCGCGTACACGACCCACCCTGTGATGATCAGGGTCAGGATGATGTTCTGCAGCCCGATTCCCAGGATGGCGTTAACCGTCAATGCCAGCAGGATGAACGGGAACGAGAGCTGGACGTCGACCAGCCGCATCAGGAGGACATCGGTGACACCCCCGAGATACCCCGAGATGAGACCCAGGACGAGTCCGATCGCGCCCGAGATGCCGACCGTGACCAGCCCGATCGCCAGCGAGACGCGCGCGCCGTAGAGGATCCGCGTGAACAGGTCGCGGCCCAGCTGGTCGGTGCCCAGCCAGTGTTCCCGGGACGGCGGCCGCAATGTCTTCGTCAGCGCGCTCTCCGCCGGACCGTACGACGATAGCATCGGCGCGGCGATCGCGGCGATGACCACCAGAGCGACCACGACGAGCCCAAAGGCGCCTCCGCGGTTGAGCGGAAGCCGCCGGCGGACACGGCGGGATTGGGGCAGGACGGGCACCAGGGCGCCGGCGATCTCACTCATACCGGATCCTGGGGTTGAGCCAGGCATAGGCCACATCCGCCGCCAGGTTCAGCCCCGAGTACAGCACCGCCGTCAGGAACGCCCCGACCAGCACGACGGGAAAGTCGCGGTTCAGCAGCGCCTGCACCAGGAACCGCCCGACGCCGGGCCAGGCGAAGATCGTTTCGGTGATGACCGCGCCGCCTAGCAGTTGGCCCAACTGCAACGCCAGCAGCGTGACGATCGGCAGGCTGGCGTTCTTCAGCGCGTGCTTGTAGAGGACGCGCGGCGGCGCCAGCCCCTTGGCCCTGGCCGTCCGAATGTAGTCCTGGCCCAAGACGTCCAGCATCATCGACCGCGTCAGGCGCGCGAACCGGGCAGCCACGAACGCGGCCAGCGTGACCGACGGCAGCACGAAGTGCAGCCAGGTGCCGCGCCCGCTCGTAGGTAGCCACCGGAGCCAGACCGCGAAGACGTAGATCAGCATCAGCCCCAGCCAGAAGCCGGGAATGGCCTGCCCGAGCACCGTGGCACCGATGCCCAGGTGATCGAACCATGAGTTGCGCCGGGCCGCTGAGATCACGCCGACGGGGATGGCGGTTGCGAGCGCAAGCACCATGGCCACCCCCGACAGCGAGAGGGTCGCGGGGAATCGCCGCAGCACCAGCTCGAGCGCGGGTTCGTTCTGCCGCAGCGAGTCGCCGAAATCACCGCGCAGCGCGCCCCGCATGAACCGCATGTACTGTACGAGCCAGGGGTCGTTGAAGCCCAGGCGGTCGCGGAACTCCTCGATTTGCTTGGGCGTGGTGTCCGTTGGGAGGAAGAGCTTGACTGGATCACCGGCCAGGAATTGCAGGCTGAAGACCACGGTGAGGGCCAGGAAGACCACCACCGCGGCCTCCAGCAGGCGGCGGGTGACGAACTGCACCATGCGGGTGCCGTCAGGTCAGGCGGCGCTGCTCAGTGAGACCGCCGCGTCCCGGGTTCTGCCTTAGCGCTTGGTCCACGTCGCGTCGTGCAGGAAGATCTTTTCCGCCGGGTGCGGCTGCCAGGTCACCCGCTTGTTCACGCCGTACAGGTCATGCTGCTGCCACAAGAAGATCCAGGGCGCCTCGGTGTAGAGCATCACCTGGATGCGGTGCCAGGAGGCCTGACGCTTCCTGGCATCCACGATCGGGATCGCCTTGTTGATTTCCTGGGCCAGGGCCGGGGTCCCGAAGCCGCTGTAGGTCCGCTCGGCCCGGAAGAGTTCGGCAATCGTGCCCTGCGCCTCCAGCGCCGGGCCCCACCCCAGATAGAACATCTCACCGGTGCGACGGTTGATGATCCTATCCAGATGCGTACCCCACTCGTTGACCTGTACCCTGACTTTGATGCCGATCTTCCCCAGGTAGGACGCGATCGCTTCGGCCGCCTCTTTGTCCAGCGGGTAGCGGCCGGACGGCGAGTCGAGGGTGAACTCCAGTTTGGTCGGGTCGTAGCCGGCCTCCTTGATGAGCTGGACGGCCCGGTTGGGGTCGTACGGATACGGCTTCAGGTTCGGGTTGACGTTCTCGTTGATGGACGACAGCGCGCCGGGGATGCGCGTCGCGCGTCCCTTGTACAGGTTGGCGATGATCTCATCCACGTTCACCGCGTAGTTCAGCGCCTGGCGCACCCGGCGGTCCTGCAGCGGGCCGGACTTGAAGTTAACCAGCGCGACATAGTTGATGCGCGAAGACGAAATGCCGCGGACCTCGGCCTGGCCGCTGCGGTTCACCTGGTCCACCGCGACCGGCGGGACGTCCTTGACGATGTCGGCTTCGCCGGCCAAGAGCGCCGCCAGGCGTGCGCTGAAGTCAGGGATGAACCGGAACTCGACGCGCTTGATCGCCGGCGGCTTGTTCCAGTAGCTGGGGTTGGCCTCGAGCACCAACCGCTCGTCGCGATCCCAGCGCACGAACTTGTACGGCCCGGCGCCGATCGGCTGCCGGGAGGCGGCGTCGTTGCCCACCTGGCGGACGTAGTTCGGATTCTGGAGCGTGAAGTCCACCAGGTAGTAGCGCAGGACCGGTGCGGGCTCCTTGGTGCGGATGCGCACCGTGAGGGGGTCGAGGACATCGACCGATTCGACGAACGAGAAGCGCGGCCGGTAGTGCGACTCGTTCTTGGCATCGAGCAGCCATTCGATTGTCCACTTCAGGGCGTCCGCGGTCAGGGGGTCGCCGTTGTGGAACCGAACGTTCGGCCGCAGCTTGATGATCCAGGTCAAATCGTCGGGCGTCTGCGGCAGTTCCGCCGCCAGTGAAGGCTTGATACGCGGCGGGTCGCCGTCCCAGTAGTACAGGCGGTCGTAGATGTTCATTTGCTGGACGTTCGTCGTCCAGTCCACGATGCGCATGGCCATGAGACTGCGGGGCTCCGCCCCCAGCGCGATGACCAGCGGGCGCTCCTGGGCACCGGTGGGCGCGGTGGCGCCCGCGATGCCGACGAGCAGGGTCACAGCGAGCACGATGGCGATCTTGCGCATCAGCCATCCCTCCCGAGCGGTCGGTAGGACCCTATTCCGTCCCTCTGCGAGGAGTCCTGCGCCCCCCGCCAGAACAGGATAGAACGCGGCGGCAGTTTCAGGCAGTTGCAGCCCAGCCAGTGCCTTCGAGGGGGGAGTATGGCCGAGTCTATTTCGCTCCAGGAAAGCGTGCGCACTGTCGTCCGGACCTGCGCGCGGGTGCAGCCGGGCGAGCTGGTCTGCATCGCGGCGGATACGCAGACGATGCCGATCGCCATGGCCATCGTCGAAGCGGTGAAAGAGGTCGGGGCCGAGCCGGTGGTCGTGACCATGCTCCCGCGCCGCGCGCACGGCAACGATCCGCCCCGCGTGGTGGCCGCGGCCATGAAGGCGGCCGACGTGGTGATTCAGCCGGTCACCTATGCCATGACCCACACCGATGCCACACGGGACGCGCTGCGCGCCGGCGCCCGCGTGCTTGTCCTGAGGGGCGTCACCGAGGACATCATGACGCACGGCGCGATGCTGGCCGACTATGACCGCGTCGATCGCGTCACCCGAGAGGTCCAGCGCCTGATGACGGAGGCGAAGACGGTCCGCGTGACGACGCCGTCCGGCACGGACTTGACAATGTCAGTGGCGGGCCGGGCCGCGGTGGCGCTGACCGGCCGTGTCGGCGGCCCCGGGACCTTCGCCGCCATGCCCGATGGCGAGGCGGCCATATCGCCGGTGGAGGCGACGACTGAGGGCACCCTGGTCGTGGATCACACGATGGACAGCATCGGGCTGATTGACAAGCCCATCCGCATGACTGTCCGCGGTGGCAAGGTGACGGAGATCACCGGCGGGGCCTCGGCCGAAACACTGCGCGCGCTCGTGGCCGGCGCCGACGCGAACGCGACGAACATTGCCGAGTTCGCTATCGGCACCAACGACCACGCCCGGCTGATCGGCTCCATGACCGAGGACAAGAAGTACCGGGGCTCCGTGCACATCGCGATCGGCGACAATCACGTGATCGGCGGCACGGTGGTCAGCGAGCTGCACCTCGACGGCCTGCTGCTCCGCCCGACGGTCGACCTGGACGGGAGGCGGGTCGTGGAGGACGGTCGCCTCCTGATCGAGGGGTAACCCGCTCCCCGAACCTTGAGGAGGATGCTGTGCGCCTGATTGATCTGACGATCCCCTGGGGGCCCGAGGTGGAACCTGTGCCGAATAACCCCCGCATCTTCTATATGCCGATCTACCAGCACGAGTTGCACGGGTTTTCGACCGCCTACGCAACCTTCAGCATCCACACCGGAACGCACATCGACGCGCCCTATCATTTCATCAAAGATGGCCTGACCATGGAGCAGGTGCCGCTCGAGTGGCTCAACGGGCCGGCGGTGCTGCTCGACCTGCGCACGGTGGCGCGCCCGAAGCAGGCCTTCACGGTCGAGATGCTTCGGGCCGCCGCGGGGGACCCGACCGAACTGCGCGATCGCCGGGTTGTGCTCTGGAGTGGGTGGGCCGAGGAGAGGTGGAACAGCCCGACATTCTATGGGGACAACCCGTATCTGGCCAATGAGGCGGCGCAGTGGCTGGTCGACGCCGGCGCCCGTGCGCTGGCGGTGGACTTCGCGGTGGACGGAGGACCGCCCAAGCCGCCGGGGCAGCCGAAGTACCCGGTCCACGTGATCACGCTGGGCGCGAACGTGTGCCTGATCGAGAATCTGATCAATCTTAATCAGATTGGGAAGCGCCACTTCACGCTGATTGCCATGCCGGTGCCGGTGAAGGGCGGTAATGGTGGCCCGGCGCGCGTCGCGGCCTGGGTGGATGGATGAAGATCCAGGGCGTCCACCACATCGGGATCCTGGTGCGCGACGCCCGGGCGGCCGCGGAGCGCTTTCGGGCGCTGGGCCTCGAGGTGACGACCTGGGAGGACTACGGGCCGGGTTTGCTGCGCATCGGCTTCATCCCGATGGAGGGCGCGATGCTCGAGTTGATCGAGCCGCTGACCGCTGACGGGTTCAACGCCGACTGGCTGCGAGAGCGCGGCGAAGGCCTCCAGCACATCGCCTTCCAGGTGGACGACATCTACGCTGCGATTGATACACTCAAGGGCCGTGGCGTGGCCCTACAAGATGAGACACCCCGGGCCGGAGCGGCCAATACCCTGATCGCGTTCCTGACACAGCAGGCGACCGGCGGGCCGATGGTGGAGCTGACCCAACCGCCCGCGCGGTCCAACGAGCCTGGCGACCCTCAGGGAGCCGGATGAACCGGATCGCGGTGATCCAGATGGCGGCGCCCTGGAGCCTGCCTGGCCCGACGAGGGTGCGCACCGTCCATCTGCTCCGGGAGGCCGCCGCGCGCGGCGCGACGCTGGCGGTGCTGCCGGAACTCTGCACGATCTCCTATGACTTCCGCATCAGGGAAGACGTCGAGCCACACGCCGAGCCGCTGGACGGAGCGAGCGTCACCGCCTGGACCGAGGTGGCCCGGCATACCGGACTGCACGTTGTCGCCGGATTCCCTGAGCGCGCCGATGGCCGCGTGTTCAACACGGCGGTGCTGCTCGGACCGTCAGGCGTGATGGGCACGTATCGCAAGGCGCACCTGTACCACTTCGAGCGTGACATCTTCACGCCCGGGGACACCGGGTTCCAGGTCTGGGACACGCCGCTCGGTCGCCTGGGGATACTGATCTGCTACGACCTGCGCTTCGCAGAGGCGGTGCGGATCCTGCTCCTGCGCGGCGCGCAGGTCCTCTGCGTCCCCACCACGTGGACCGACCGCGGCAAGCCAGAACCGTGGGACGCGCGCGGCTGGTGCGGTGCGGACTACCTGGCGGCCGGTCATGCGTACGGTAACCGGATGTGGGTGGCGTGCGCGAACCGGGCAGGTGCCGACGGCGCCGTGCGGACTCTTGGGTGCAGCGGGGTCTTCGCGCCCTCAGGCCAGGCCGCCGCGGGCCCGGCGTCGCCGGCGGGCGAAGAAGTCCTGGTGGCCGACCTCGACGTTGCGCGAGTGGATGCCAGCCGCGCGACCCCCGAGATGGATCTCGTGCGCGACCGGCGACCGGATCTCTACGGCGATCTCGCCAAAGCACACCAGCGCTGACATGCATCAGCACTGACAGGGGAGGCAGAGGATGGATCTCGGGCTCCAGAACAAGGTCGTGTTCATCACCGG
>Ga0209751_10007073_pt1 | contig 10331 bp, 8 predicted proteins | sample RifCSP13_1_FD_184019 | JGI IMG/M metagenome (GOLD analysis project Ga0209751, IMG submission 184019) | Soil microbial communities from Rifle, Colorado - Rifle CSP2_sed 13_1 (SPAdes) (version 2) | ecosystem: Environmental > Terrestrial > Deep subsurface > Rock core/Sediment | place: Rifle...
AGCCCGCCGGACGTGGAATGGAGCTGTCGCAGGAATGATCGTGCGGCCCGTGTGATGGCATCGCGAAACGTCCGGTACCGCTCCGCCCGCTGCCCGAGGCGATAGCGTTTCGCCAGCCTTTCGGCATGAATCGCGATGTCGCTCATGACGGCTGGCGTCCCGGGGAGTCCGCGCCCGACGCCGCAGCTCGCTCGGGTGTGCCCAGGGGTGAGAGGCACAGCTCGGCTAGGCGGGCGGCAAGAAAGACCTCGGTCTTGTGCATGGATTCGGTAGTGCACCCCCCGATGTGCGGCGTGATGATCAGGTTGTCGCGGGTCCGCGCATAACGGACGAGGGGGTGGTCCGCCACGTCTGTCGAGCCCTCGCCAGCGAGCACATCCAGCGCGGCCCCGGCGATACGCCCCGACTGCAGGCTCGCGAGCAGTACCGCCTCATCCACCAGTTCACCCCGCGCCGTGTTGACAAAGATCGCGCCGGCCTTCATCGCGGCAAACTCCGGCGCGCCGAAGAACCGGCGATCCCGCTCCGAAAAACTCGCGTGCAGCGTGACCACGTCGGCCTCGCGCAGCAGGGCCATCAAGGGGACGCGACGGACCCCCGGGATGGGCAGCGGCCCCTCCCCCCCTGGGTCAGTGATAAGAATCTGCATCTCGAATGCCGCCAGATACCGGGCGACCGCCTGGCCCAGGCGCCCGAAGCCGACAATTCCTGCGGTCTTGCTGAACAACTCGCTTCCCCGGAAGGCGTCCCGATCCCATCCCCCGGCGGCGACGTGCTGCACGGCGGCGGGGACGTGCCGGATCAGGGCGAGGATCAAGGCAACCGTATGCTCAGCCGTGGCCCGCACGTTCCGCAGGAAATCCCGCTCGCCGCGTAGGGAGAGGACCTCGATGCTCCGTCGTCGGGCCGCCGCCAGGTCAATGTGATTGAGGCCCGTCGTCGGGCTGACGATGTACCGTAAGTGAGCGCCGCGGGCGATGACGCCGGCGTCGATGGCGTGCCGGAGCCGTACCCAGAGCACGTCGGCATCCTCGACGGCGGCCAGCAAACCGACCCGGTCCAGGTCGGCCAGGACGAGGTCCCCCGTGCGCCGCAGGAACGCCGCGGCCTCGTCGGAGAATCCTCGAGATTCGCAGACGATGATCCTGAGCCTACGATTGAGCATGGTACTTGAGGAGCTGTTCGGCGAGAAAGAGCTCGAATGGTGTGTCGATGTCGCAGGCGCGCGTGACGGGAACAAGCCAGGCGCGGCAGTCTTTTCCCTTGAACGAGTTCTCCTCCATTAACACGTCGCGGCGCGTCAGGTAGATCGAGCCCTCGCGGAGGTACAGTCTCGGCAGATCCTGGCGGCGCTGCCCCTCGAAGATTTCGGCGAACGGCAGATCGGTCACGCGTCCATCCGCGTCGATGTATTTCACGCGTGCGAGATGCCTCTTGCCTGCCTCCACAAATGAGATGACCGAATCAGCGCCGGTGGCCTCCAGGAGTGCCACGGCGCCATCAATATCCTCTGGCCGCCGCAAGGCGTTCGTGGGCTGGAGGAGGCACACCGCATCGTAATAGTCACCCTGCTGCTCGAGAAACCGGATGGCATGTTGGACCACGGGGAGCATGGGCGTGTCATCGGCCGCGAGCGCCGCGGGGCGGATGACGGGAACCTCCAACCCGTAGCGGCGTCCGGCCTCCGCGATCTCCGCGTCTTCCGTGCTGAGAATGACCCGGGCCAGTCGCCGGGAGGCGAGAGCCGCGTCGGCTGTTCGCTGCAACAATGTCCGGCCGCCGAGCAGCTGGAGGTTCTTTCGGGGAATGCCCTTCGACCCACCCCTGGCCGGTACCAGCCCCAGAACGCGGAATGCGCTTCCCGGCGCCATCCTTAGTAGGTGAGCCGTTTCTCCGCGGAGAGCGGAGCGCTGGCCATGAGATCGGCGATGCGGGGGCCCGCCTGCCCGTCGCCGTAGAGAGGCGTGGAGGGATAGCGACCATTGCTCAGCTGCCGGCCGATGGCCTCGGCGATCGCGCGCCGGTCGTAGTCAACGTCGATGACGTTGGGCCCGCGTTCCCGCCCGCCCTGTCTGGTCCCAATGTTGACCGCCGAGACTCCCAGGAAGGCGCACTCCCGGATGCTCACGCTGGAGTTTCCGACCAGGCAGCACGAGTTGTAGACAAGCTTGAGGAAATCCTCGGGCGCCATGTTCTTGAAGAAATGCATCCGGCTTGGATTCTTGATTTCCCGAAAGGCCCGGATGCCGGCCGAGGTTCCGTCGGAACCCGCATCGACGTTTGGCCAGAACCAGAACACCGGAAGGCCGATCTCACGGACACCATGGAGGGTCTCGGTGATGTGGCGACGGGCCTCCGGGTACTCTGTCGTCACCGGGTGCTGCATGACCACCAGGTAGTCGGAGGACCAGTCGAACCGGTCTCCCACGCCGCCGTACCGCTCGAACGGGTCAAAGTCCAGCGCCGGGTCACGCAAGACGTCCAGGGCCAGGTCAATCGACGGGCATCCGGTCACGAACACACGGGAGGGGTCCTCCCCCATGCGGATGACCCGCTCCGCCGACTGCGTGTTGGCGACAAAGTGAAGATTGGCGAGCTTCGTCACCGCGTGACGGACCTTCTCGTCGATCGAACCCGTGATCTCCCCGCCCTGCACGTGGGCCACGGGGATATTCATGTAGGAAGCGGCGATGGCCGTGGCCAGGGTCTCGAAGCGATCCGCAATCGTCACCACCAAATCGGGCCTCATGTTGTCGAAGACTGTGGCCAGCTCCACGATGCCCAGACCCGTCGACTTGGCGGAGGTGACGAGATTCTCGCCTTCCAGAATCATGTACACGGTCTCGTCGATCTGGAATCCGTCGCGCCGGATGACCTCAATCAACCGGCCGTACCGCTCGAGCACGGCGGAGGCCGCCACCACGAGCTTGAGGTCTAAAGCGGGATGCCGCTGGATGGCACCCAGGGCGGCTTTGATCCGCGAATAGCTGGGCCGGGCGGTAATGACGACGCAGACCTTCCGAGCCATCGGCTAGAGCAGGTCCTCTTCCCGCACGAACTCGTCGTGGGCGAGGGCGCGGCGCAATCGGCGGCCGATCAGCGCCGGGAGACGGTCCGCCGGCATCCCGGTCCCAGGCTTCTTCACCGTCAGGTGTTCAGGCTGCAGCACAGTCCCGGCGGGAAGGTCGGTCTGTGCGGTCACGCTGTGGGTGAACAACTGCCGGACTTCGCTGAGTTCGGCGGCCAGACCGTCTTTGTCGACCGGGCTGGCGAGGGCGCGTTCAATGAAGCGCACGCCGTCGACCAGGAGCCTCAGTTCGCTGCTGGTGACCGACGCCCGGACGTCCGGGCCGAACATCTCCCGGCTGAGGGTCACGTGAACTTCAACGAGAGAGGCGCCAAGGGTGAGTGCGGCCAGGGCTGGATAGATGGTGCCTGAATGGTCGGACAGCCCGACGGCGCAACCATACCGGTCGCGGAACAGAGGGATCATGTTCAGGCCGAGCTTCTCCGGGGAGGCGGGATACACGGATGTCGACTGCAGGACGGCCAGCGGCAGCCGTCGGACCCGGAACCACTCGACGGCAGCATCAACCTCCGCCAGCGAGCTCATCCCCGTCGAGAGCAACACGGGGAGACCTGTCCGCGCGATGTTCTCGAAAAGCAGGACGTTGCTCAGCTCGCCGGAGGCGACCTTCCAGGCGGCCACGCCGACTCGTTGTAGCAGCCAGGCCGCTTCCACAGAAAACGGCGAGCTGAGGAAGAGCAGCCCGGCCCGGTCGGCGTGTTCCTTGAGCCCGCGCCACTGCTCTTCGGTAAACTCCATCCGCTTCCAGTACTGGAAGCGGGTCTCATCCTGCGGGCTGAACCGCACCCGCCAGGGCTCCTGAGGCGTGCTCTCCGCAACAGCGAGGTGCGTCTGAAACTTGACGGCGTCGGCGCCGGCGCGGGCGATGCCGTCGACGTAGGCGTGGGCCATGCCGAGGCTGCCGTCGTGGGCCTGGGCCACCTCGCCGATGATCAGGCAGCGCTGCGGGAATCCAGGGAGAAAGATCGGCGCGAGCGGTTCGCTCACGGTGTTCCTCCAGACTCTTCCCCGCGAGAGGCCCTCATACGACGTCGGCGAACGTCCGCTCCATACGGCGAAAGTAGAACGCCCCGCTCAACAGAATGCCGAGCGACACGATGCCGGAGACCAGGATGAGAGGGCCGGGCGCCGTCGGTGTGTTCAGCAGGGCCCAGCGCGTGCCTTCGACGACCCCCGCCATGGGGTTCAGTCCATAGAAGGTGCGCCACGGCTGCACCAGGAGACTGCTGGAGTAGGCGATCGGGGTCAAGAACATCCAGAGCTGGGTGATGAACGGCACGACGTACCGGACGTCGCGAAACTGCACGTTGAGGGCCGCGAGCCACAACCCCACGCCCAGGGAAGTGACCAGCGCCAACAGCGTGAAGGCCGGGAGCCAAACAACATGCACCCCCGGGACGATCCGGTAATGGACCATCATGCCCAGCAGCACGGCAAAGGCGAGGAGGAAGTCCACGGCCCCCGACAGCACGGTGGCGGCGGGAATGATCAATCGGGGGAAGTAGATCTTCCTCACGAGATTCGCACTGGTGACGAGGCTGCCTGCGGACTGGGTGAGTCCGTTCGCAAAGAATGTCCAAGGGACGAGCGCCGCGTAGCTGAAGATGGGATAAGGGATGCCGTCCGAGGGGATCCGAGCGAGCCGGCCGAAGAACACGCTGAAGACGACCATCGTGGTGAAGGGCTGGATGATGGCCCAGGCTACGCCCAGGACGGTCTGCTTGTACTTCACCTTGATGTCTCGCCACACCAGGAAATACAGCAGCTCGCGGAATCCCCAGAGCTGTCGAAGATCGAGCGGCACCCACCCTCGGGAAGGCTCGATCCGCAGAACCGCCCGTTCCGCGATCATTGCGTGCGCAGCGTGATCATAAGCACGAGGGTCCGCGCCAGAATGGCCAGATCGAGCCAGAGGCTCATGTGCTTGAGGTAGTACAGGTCGAACTGCAGTTTGACCAACGTGTCGTCAACGGAGCTGCCGTAGCGGAAGTTCACCTGCGCCCATCCGGTGACGCCGGGGCGCAGCGCGTTCCGCGCCCGGTAAAAGGGGATCTGCCGCTCCAGCGCGGTCACGAACTCCGGCCGCTCAGGACGTGGGCCCACCAGACTCATCTCGCCGCGGAGGATGTTGATCACCTGGGGCAACTCGTCGAGATGCAGGCGGCGGAACAGCCGCCCCATTCTGGTCGTGCGCGGATCATTGACCGTCGCCCAGCGCGGCCCCGCGGCTTCGGCATCCACCCGCATCGTCCGGAACTTCAGCAGTGTGAAGCGGCGGCCACCCTGCCCCAGGCGTGCCTGCCGGTAGAGGACGGGGCCGGGATCCTCGATCCGGTGGGCCAGCGCCACCAGCGGATAGATCAGCGCCGTCAGGATCACACCCAGCGCGCCGAGGATGATGTCCATCCCCCGCTTCGCCACCGCGTAGAAGGGACCGATGCCGCGATCAAGCGGCAGAGCCGCTTGGAAGTTTCCATCGAGATGCTCGACGGGGACCTTTCCGGCCAGCCGCTCGTACACCCCATTGAGCGAGGTGATCTCGATGCCCAGCTCCTGACATCCCAGCACGGCTCTGACCAGTCGAGGATTGTCGGCGCTGGCCGGCCCGTCGACCAGGATGAGCTCGGCGATGCCCCAGCGCTGGGCAAGCGCGACGAGATCGTCCGCCTGTCCCAGCACCGTCTCCTCGCCTGCCGCTCCTGACCCATCCGTGATGATGAACCCCACGAAGTCATACTCTGCTCGACCGACCGTCTGCAGCACCGCGGCCAGCGCCCGCCCCGCCGGGTTGATTCCCAGAATGGCCGCCCGGCGGCGGAACGTCGGGTGCGCCAGGACAGCGGCATAGGTCACTCGCCAGGAGACGATGAGGGCGAGGTTGAGCAAGATGAACGCCGCAGTCGTGAGGCGTGAATCGTTCAGCTGCGGCGTGAGATACGGGATGGACAGGTAGATGAGCGAGGCGGCTCCCGCCGCCCGGGCTCCCGCGGCCGCGCCCTGCCGGAGGTTCGCGGCTCGACCCAGGTCGTAGGCGCGAAAGATGCCGGCGCTCGCGGCCCAGATCACCAGCAGCAGGATGAACCACCGGGGCCGGCCGGTGATGGTGTCCAGAGCCAGCGGGAGGCCAAATCGCCAGGCCAGGATCAGCAGCAACGCGGCGCACAGCAGCCCGGCATCGCCCAAGAAAAGCAGCAGCCGGCGCTCCGAGATACGGAAGCGCAGCGAAAGGCCGATCGGCACGGGGTTGAAGGGATCGACGCCGACCGGTCGCTCGAGGCGTTCTGTGTGCTCAAGGCCCATGGTCAGTCCTGGCGAGGTCTGGGATCCGGCGTGCGGCTAGGCGCGGGCGGGCTGCCGGTGCCGGCTCCGCTGCGGTGCCGCGCCCGTGTCGAAATAGCGGGCGTAGGAGCGGCGGCGCTCCGGCGCCGCGAAGGTCAGGACCGCGCCGACGATGCGTGCGCCGACGCGCTCCAGGCGCTGGCAAGTCTGGGCGAGGGCGCGCCGGCCGGTCTGACCCACCTTCACCACCAGGAGGACGCCGTCCACCTGACGACCAACAATCTCGGCATCGGTCACCGCCAAAACGGGAGGACTGTCAAAGAGGACGATATCGGCTTCCGCGCGCGCTGCGCTCACCAGCTCCCGCAGGCGCCGGCCGGCCAGCAGTTCGGTCGGATTAGGCACGGCGTCGCCGCTGGCCACCACCCACAGGGAATCATGCGCCCGATGCCCGATGTGCTCCACCTTCGCCCGGCCGGCCAGAAACTCCGTGAGCCCGGCCGCCGCCGCATCCGGGAAGAGGCGCCCCAGCGCGGAACGGCGCAAATCCGCGTCGACCAGCCAGACGCGGCGGTCGGCCCGCGCGAGCGCCAGAGCCAGGTTGGCCGCGACGGTGCTCGTGCCTTCTTGTGGGGTGGGGCTGGTGATGAGCAGAATCTTAGGCTCAACGTCAGGCAACGTGCAGACGACGTGTGTGCGCAGGCCCCGGAACGCCTCAGCCACCGCCGATGGATGGTCCAGGTCCGCCAGCACTGGATGCACGGCGCCGCGGCGCTGACCGTCTCTGCCCACATGGCCGTTCCCCATGAGGGGAATCGATCCCACGACGGGGACGTCCAGGATGCGTGCCACATCGTCGACTGATCTGACCGTATCGTCGAGATGGTCCCGGATGACCACGGCGACACCACCCAGGGTAAGGCCGAGGATGGCACCGAGCAGCAGGTTGGTGAGATGGCGGGGCCTCACGGGTGTTCCCGGCACGCCGGCTCTGTCGACCTGCCGGATGGCGCTCCCGATGGAGACCTCGGCGATCCGCGCCTCCTGCAGCTTCCCGGAGAGGAGCAAGTAGATCTCCTCGGACCCCTTTGCGGTCCGGGTCAGACGCGCGAGTTCGGCCTCCCGCGCCGGCACGGCCCGCACCGTCTCCCCGTACTGCTGGATCGCCGCCGCCAGGGCCTGCTCGCGGGCCTCCAGGGCCGCGTGGGACACTTCCGCCTGCGCCACCTGCTGCCCGAGCTGCTGATAGACGGGGTCCACGCCGAACTGTTCGGTCTGGAGGCCGCGGGTCAGCTCGCCGTTCAGCCGTCGCTTCGTCTCCTCGATCTTGGCCTGCGTGGCGACGACGCGGGGATGCTTGTCGGTGAACTGCTCGCGCAATCCCGACAGCTCAATCTCCAGACTGGCAAGCTGGCTCTGCAGGGTGGCAATTAAGGGGCTGGGTCTCCACTGCGTCGGGGAAATGCGCGCCTGGCGAGACAGGCGCGCCCGGCCCTGGGCGATGCGCGTCTGCGCCTCCCGCTGCTGCAGGTGGAGGTCCACTCGCTGGGCCTCCAGCTCGGCCAGCTTCTGCAGGCTGAGCGTGGTCTCCTCGGCAAGCGAGACGTCCCCGTGCCGCTCCTTGAAGGCCACCAGCGCGTCTTCCCTCTCGCGCAGCCGCTGACCCTCGCGGTTCAACTGCTCCTCGATGAACCCGCGGGTCTCGCTCACCCGGAGGCGGCGGTCCCTCAGGTTCATGTCAATGAGACTCTCCGCGGCGGCGTTGGCGGCCGCGGCGGCGATCTTCGGGTCAGGGTGCTCAACGCTGATGCGCACTAGCTCCGTCTCGCGGACCTGCTGCACGGAGAGGTCCTTGAAGACGCCGGCCGACGCCGGCCCCAGATCGGGTGCCAGGCGGGCCGCCGCACCTTCGCGGACAACCGCGCTTTTGGCGAGCTCAATCAGTGTCAGGACGTCCGGAGCCTGGGCCGCGGCCTGGTCGGCAAAGAGGCTGAATTCCGTCGACTTCTCCAGCAGCAGGAGAGGGGGCGACCGGTCGATGGTGACGGTCGTTGACGCGCGGTAGACTGGCACCGTCGCCAAGGAAATCCCCGTCGCGACCCCCGTGGCAAGCAGAAGAGCCAGCACGAGGATCCACCAATGCCGACGGATCACTGCCAGGTATTCGCGCAGGTTGACCTCGGCCTCGTCCTCGGCGTCGACGGCCACAGACATCTCTCTCACCTGACGATCCCCAGGAGGCCCGAAAGGATGGCCAGGATGGTCTGGAGGCCGCCGAGACCATTCTGCGGCACGACCACGACGTCGCCGGGCCGGACCGGCACATCCAGCGTGACATCGCCCTTCACCAACCGCTGGAGGTCTACCGTGATGAGGGCCCCGCCGTTCGGCAGGGGCTCCACCCGCGCGGTTGTGGCCACCGCCCGTTCGGGATCACTGTGACGCCGGACCACATGCGCCGACTTCGCTGTGGCCCCCCCTCGCTGCACGGGACCCCCCGCCATGGCGAGGGCCTGGAGCAGGGTAACGTCGCCTTTCACTGTGACCACGCCGGGCCGGTTTACGTCGCCCAGGATGTAGATCTTGTTGTTGAGTTCCTCAGGGATGAAGAGCGCATCCCCCGGCTCCAGGACGACATTGTGACTCATGTCCTGGTGGATGAGCAGGCGGTCCAGGTTGAGGGGCGCCGATTCCCGCGAGTCTCGCATCAGACGCGCCTGGGTAATCGAGGCCTTCTCCGTCAAGCCCCCCGCGAGGAGCAAGACATCGAGCACCCTCACCTCTCCTCTTAGGCGAAAGCGGCCGGGCTTCGCGACCTCGCCGAGGATGCTCACCATATTCACCAGGTCCTCGGGCACGACCAGGGTCTCTCCCCCCTGCAGGGCGATGTTCATCGATTGGTCGCCGGCCAGCAGTCGGTCCAGATCCACGGGCTGCGGGGACGCTCCCGGACGGATCAGCCGGCTTTCCTTGAGGGCTGCGGCTTCGGTCACGCCCCCGGCCAGCGAAAGCAGGTCCAGCAGCCGCACGCCCGGACGAAGCGTGTAGGTGCCCGGACGAGCCACCTGGCCGATGACGGAGGCGGTAATCTTGCGGAACTCCTTGACGATAACCGTGACCTGGGGATTCCTAATGTACTCGGCGTACGATCGCGTCAGCACCTGGGCCAGGCGATCGACGGAGAGCCCTGCCGCGGTGACCGACCCCACCAGCGGCACGCTGATCTTGCCGTCCGGGCGGACGGCGACCTGCCGCGTCAGGTCCTGGTACCCCCACACCGAAATCTCCAGCACGTCCCCGGGTCCCAGGATGTAACCAGGATCGGGCGGTTGCGCGGAGATCGGCAACGCCGCGGTCAACGTTATGACCACCACGACGATGGCCACTCGGAACAGACCCTGCTTTCTCGCGTGGCGATCCCTCATCGGTATCCTCCGATTACAGCTCCGCCCGAGAAGCGCATGTCGGACTGCCCGAATGCCCTTCCAGTCGGTGTTGCGGAATTCGTGTTCGGTCGTTCAGGCGGGGTCGAGATCGAGCTCGTCGACCTCGACTCCCCTGCGTCCGCCTAACAACTCAACCAGCACGCGCACGCGGCCCTGGCGGGACAACGGCCGGGCGAACACCGCTTCCAACCCGGCCAGGGGACCGCGGAGGATTCTCACCCGTGATCCGGCGGCGAAGCGGAATCCCGGCCGCACGAAGCCGAGATCCCGGATGCGCTGTTGGATGACTGCGATCACCTCATCGGGGACCGGAACCGGCGTATCGGCAATGCTCAGAATGCGCCGCACGCCGGGACTCCAGCACACGGCGTTCCATTCGCGGTGATCGGCGGGATCCAGACGGACGAACAGGTAGCCGGGGAACAGGGCTTCGAGCACCCGCACGCGCCGGATGCGGTATCGCCGAACGACCTCGATGAGCGGGAGGAAAGCGAGAATCCCCTTGCGCGAGAGATGGG
>Ga0209751_10007074_pt1 | contig 10331 bp, 8 predicted proteins | sample RifCSP13_1_FD_184019 | JGI IMG/M metagenome (GOLD analysis project Ga0209751, IMG submission 184019) | Soil microbial communities from Rifle, Colorado - Rifle CSP2_sed 13_1 (SPAdes) (version 2) | ecosystem: Environmental > Terrestrial > Deep subsurface > Rock core/Sediment | place: Rifle...
GAACAACTTCGTCGGCCGCGTGGACCCGCGCACCCAGGCGCGCATCGGCCAGAAGGCGCAGATCGCCATGAACCTGGACAACATGCACCTGTTCGACAAGGAGACGGAGCGCGCGATCCGCTGACGCGCTGCCCGACCGAAACGAACGCGAGGACAACCGCCGGGCTGTGCTCGTCCCTCACGGTTCAAGCTCCTGCCTTTCGACAGCGGCTACATTCTGCCTGGTGCTTCACAAAAGAGCGTTTCCTTTCTCCCGTGACCAGGTAGGATATTGCTGATGGGACAGCAAGTCGTGTCAGAGTGGGGCTATGCACGACAATTACTCAAACAACTTCACGTCGCACTTGCAATACATCGGTAGCCCGCGCCGCCTTCCTGACAAAACACCGGGTATTGGACCGTAAGGTGAAGGCCAAAGCTGTGCTTCAGTCATTGATAATCTCGATGGTGGCTTCGGCAATTGCTGTCGAACTACCCTCCGGCGATGTATGAAATGCGCCTTGAATCGTGTAAGTTCCTTCGGGTAACGGTTGACTCTTAACACAGCCCCACTGATCTTCGATGCACTCGCTCAAATCCCACTCGAACAGCGCCCTGGTTTCGCCGGGCTTGATTTCGACATAGGCAACCAGATCACAGTGGGTTCCGGGTGGAATCAGAAATTTTCTTCCTGAAGCGTCGAAATAGGATAACTCGCAAGCTGCGTAGTATTGATTGTAGAAGTAGGAAACCTGACCGAAATTCTGGATCTTAACTTGTATGGTCTCGCCAACCTTGTACGTATCATTGAGAACGAATTGAATATCCATCGGCGTGGGCTCAGGGCAAAAGTGGATGACGGCCAGGTTACTGAACGTCACTTCATAAGCCAGCAAGTCTTTTACCACCGCATTAACGTCATCTGGATCGCTGAAAGTGAGCGAGGCCGATCCGCTTATTTCTCTTTCTGTCAGCGCGGCGATGGTCAATGTCCCGGAGGCCGTTGTCAAGGTGCCCAGCGATTCTGGCGGAAGAAAGGCGGTGGGCCGGGCGGCGAGGCGGATATTCTGGTTATTCGCGACTTGCATCGGCTTGCCTACCGTAATCTGTGAAATATCCGCGATGCTGATCTCCAAGTTCAGTCCGAGTTCGTCGTCAATCGCTTGCGGTTCCATATCCGCTGTTGCCGCAAAGGTAAGCGTATATCCCCCGTAGCCATCGTAACAGCTCTCGGCTTTAATCCCCACCAACGCCGGGAGCGGTTTGCCGTCCAGTGTGCCGCTCAGACCGTAGACCACATGACCCGTTGCGGCAGGCATTGGTGGAGGTTCGCCGGTAGACGCTGCGATCATTGCTTCAATCTCTTCCAGAGTCTTGCCGTTCGTACCGAAAGAGTCCAACACGCTTGTGACTGTGCCATCCGCGTTCAGGCGCAGGCGGCCTTCCGGGTAGACCACACTGAACATTCCCTTCTGCCAGGGTTCCGGCTGATATGGCTTGATCTCTTCTCCGATGGGCACGGGCCAGAGCATGAGGATGTACCGTTCGCCCCGCTCGTAGACTGGATCGTTCTCGTTGATTATAAAATGCGGCAGTCCGCCGGCGTGATCCCGGGACCATGTTACGCCGACGCCCTCCTGATAAAGCGTCACTGTTTGACCTTGAGCAACTTCACCCTTGTAAATTTTCACAACTTCGAGCGTGATGCGCTGGGTCGGGTAATGCTCAGTAGAGCTTGTCCCAATAATCGGCGAGACGTAATCGGGTCCCTGTTTGACGGACTTGATATCCGCCAGCACGATCAGTTCCGCACGGTTTACCATTTCTTCAAATGACCTAAACTCCGGCGGTTCCCCATGCATACGGATTATCGGCAAGTAGCGGGGCCAAGTGGCGATCAGCACAACCACTGCCAGGGCGAGCAGTGCAACTATCGTCCATAACAGTTTTTTCTTCATGGCCTATCCTCCTGGCGTTCGGAAATCAGCGGCAATCCCTGAACCAAAAACCGGTCATTCCATGTTTTGACGACCAGGTAAGGAAATTGGAACTGCGACGGCATGGCCGTTTCTGACGCGCCGCAGCACGGGCCGCGCACAAAAAGGGAACCGTCCTCATTCTTGAATTCGACGACGAACTTGAATTCACCCGGCGATACTACTTCTTCTCGTACGACGGCTCGCACCTCCAGGCACATCAGGCGGCCAGACAGGCAGGCGTTCTTGAAGAGTCGCATGTGATCGTTCGGATTCAGGTTGGGCTGCCAGCTGCTGAGGACCTCGTAACCGCCGCCATAATACTTGGTCGCCTCGAGATAGCGCCCGGCATGCAACGCAGAAAAGTAGGTCGTCAACGTTTCGCGCGCCTGCTGCAGGTCCGCCGTGGCTGTGGCCGATTGATCGGCAGTGGTGAGGGTGAGAACCGGCGCCGGGTTGAGCCGCCAGAAATAGCTCGCGCCACCCTGGTTGTAGGTGACGGAGACCTCCAAAAGCTGGTCGCCCGCCTCGCCCAGCGGCTCCAGCGTGAAGGCCGTCACGTTGACCTCTCGTTTGCTCTCGGCCTTGAGCGCAGTGACAGGGACGGCGACAGGTTCCTCGGTCCAGGGCCGCACCGTGGCATGAAATTCTTCGATTGCCGTGGAAGCGATGACGACGACGGCCGGTGTCTCGGCCAGGAGAGTCGCGGCGGCGAGGTCAGGCAGGTCCCAGGGTGCGGGCGCATCTGCGCACGACATCCCCCCAAAGACTGCCCTGGTGCTGTAACAGAAGCTGCCGTAACTCGCCAGGACTGCTTTGTCGCCGACGATCAACCAGGCAGCGGGCGGCAGCACTCCGCCGGGGCCAACTTGCGCGGGCGTGGGCAATGCCAACCCTTTATAGGTTATGGGCATGGATCGAACAACCACCAGCACGATCACTGTCAGTGCAGGCAGTGCGACCACTGCCCAGAATAGTTTCTTTTTCATGGCATCTTGCCTCCTTCCTCGACGAGCGCCACCACTCCGCTCGGTCGGGCTTCGAATTTCCACCAATGACACCGTTCCAATGGGCAGTCATCCGAGTCCGAGTCAATTGGCGGTTCGTCCCAACGGTATAGGAACGTGACAATCACGGTCTACCCTTGATACCTGGGCTTGCATTGTCCCTATGGTACAGTGACATTGAGGTGCCAGACGTAGCGAACATCGCCCTCGCCGCTGGAAACCGTTGAGGAGCGCCGGAAGGGGAAGGTGACGCTCACATCCAGTCGCCAATCTCCTGGTTCGTTGATGGGTTCCAGAGTGAAGACGGTCATGTTGTAGTCCGATTGCACTTTGGCTGTCAGTTGCCCGGTCGGGGCGAGCAGGCCGTTATCCCTGGTCCAAGGGGCCAGGGTCGCTTGAAAGTTGTTAGCCGGCCAAGCGATGACAATAACGGCTGGTTCACCGGCCGCTAGCGTGGCGGCCAGGAGGTCGGGAATCGTGCCGACTGGTTCAACACTGATGAACGCAGTCGAGAAATAAAGGGCGAAGGGCAGAAACGCATCGCCCCCAGTGATTAACCAGGCTGGCGGTAGGCCATAGGCCATCTGCTGTTCATCAGGTGGGGGCAGGGTTACTCCGTTGTAGGTAGTTGGCGGAGGTTCAGGGATAGCGCCCCCGGCGAACTGAGGACCGAGTGCCGCTTCCAAAGCCTTGAAGACGACCACATAATCACCGGGATAGAACACAATTAACCGACCACGCCGGAAATAGTGGGGGGTGACATGTGACCAGCCTGAACTACTGGTCTCCCGGCCGGGGATGGAGATCTGTTCGCCATCCGGGGAGATATAGGCTGATTCGGCCTTTGCCATGGCCGCGTCCGCGTATTCAAAGACGGACACGGATAGAGCGTAGTTCTCGTTGAGGTACATGATGTTGGCGGGGACGGAGAACATGCCCGGCGACTCCTCCGTGAGGTGCGGGTCAACAGTCAGGCCGGCGGCCCGCAGACGATCTACCAGACTGGCATAGTCCATGACCGGTTCGACAGATGAGGGGGTGGATGTCGGCACGACGGTAGGCGGCTGTGGTTCCATAAGAGTGGACGTCGGCACGACCGTCGGTGTCTGTGGTTCAATTCTGGCCGTACAAGCAGCAAGGGCGCTGATTGTGATCAGCAGCAAGATCGTTCGCCTCCGCATGGATTTCGAGAGCATGGGCAGCCTCCATCTATTGGCTATCGCCCGGTACGGTGGCGCCGCCTTCCTCGACCATCATGACTTCACCACTCGACCGGGCTTCAAACTTCCACCAATGGCATCTCTCCAATGGGCAGTCGTCAGCGTCCGAGCCAGCCAGCGGTTCGTCCCAACGGTACATGAACGTGACCACGACGCTCTCCCCCTGAACCTGGGCTTGCGTGATCCAGACCTTGCTTCCGTCCTGGATTGACGAGTGGGAAGGCCCTCCTTCGCTCACAATAGGGAACTGGGCCGGCTCAACAGAGGGCGGCAGGAGTTGGCGAGCGGCGACCATCGCCCCACCGATATCGCCCACGGGCGCGCGGTCAAAGCGCCAACTGGCGAGCAGCGCCTTGACCGCCGCGGCTGTTTCATCCGAGGCTTTCGGCTTGCAATATACCTCCAGACGCAAGAAGCGCCCCCACTTGAAAAATTCGCGATACGTCACGCCTGGGGAGCTTCCCCCCTTTCGACAATCCATCTCCTTCCATAAGCCGCCCAGGTCTTGTGGTTCGTACTCGGGGCCGTATTGTTCTGGCGGAGGCCCTCCGCTGAAATGAATCAGGGCGATGTACGCGCCGTCGTCTGGCATCTGTCCGAGCACACTTTGGGGACTGTAACTGCTGCTGCCCTCGGTGGTGACCTGCGGCGCCCAGAAACGAGGCTCATTCCAACTGTTGAATGCGACCAGGCCGGTGAACGGGCGCGCCAGTTCTTCTGGCCCCTCGGCGGCGGCCCAGCCCGGAGGCAAGGTGACTTCGAGATGAAAGGCGTCGGAACGGAAGCGGCCTTCGTCCTGAGTCGGCTCTGCCGTTGGCGTCGCTGGCTCAATACCGGTTGTGCAAGCTACCAGCACGCCAAGGATGATTTCCAACACGATCATTCGGTTCAACGGGGTTTTCAAACACATGCGACTGCTCCTCTCGCCGGCCGCGCGCGGTGAAACGCCAGCGTTCTACTCGGCCGAGGGCTACCTTCTTCGCCACAGCCGCCGCCTCTGCCAAACTAGCGCCAGCACTATCGCGACTACACCCAGCAGCAGCCCCACACGCAACCAGCCAGGGATGGGTAAGGATATGAAGATAGCTGTAGCAGTTGCAGCCGGGAGGTCCGCTATCCTGACCACGAAGGCGTCGGGGGGCGGCCCGCCTAAGTCCTCCTGGGAGGAGGAACCAGCTTTAGCCGGCTGTATAGGATTCGCGGTCGGGAAGTTGAACGACTGGGTAGAGCCCGTGACGTAGACGTTGCCGGCGGCGTCCACGGCGATGCCTGAGCCGAAATCGCCGCCACTACCGCCGAGGTAGGTGGAGAAGAGGAGCCTGCCAGTGGGATTCACCTTCACCACAAAGGCGTCGAAGGGGGTGTAATTGCCGTGGACGCCGAAGGCGGTGCCGCCGCCGCTCGCCGGCTGCACGGGGTGCGCGGTTGGGAAGTCGGGTGAATCGGTAAAACCCGTCACGTAGGCGCTGCCATCGGCGTCCACGGCGATGCCTGAGCCGGTGTCATAGCCGCTGCGCCCGAGGAAGGTGGCATAGACGAACGCGGAGCCGCTGGGATTCACCTTCGCCACGAAGACGTCGACGCCGCCGCCGCCGTACCACGGCTGCACGGGGTTAACCGTCGGGAAGTCCCATGACTGGGTCTCGCCCGTCACGTAGGCATTGCCTTCGGCGTCCACGGCGATGCCGCCGGTGGCATAGTCAGGGCTAATGCCACCGAGGTAGGTGGCGTAGACCAGCGCGGAGCCGGCCGGATTCACCTTGGCCACGAAGATGTCAGGGGCACCGCCGTTCTTCGGTTGCAAGGGATTCACCGTCGGGAAGTCGGGTGACCCGGTCTCGCCCATCACGTAGGTATTGCCTTCGGCGTCTACGGCGATGTCGTGGCCCGACTCAAGCCCGCTGCCGCCAAGGCAGGTGGCGTAAACGAGCGCGGAGCCGGTAGGATTCACCTTCGCCACGAAGGCATCGGAGGCGGTGTAGTCGCCCTCACTTTCACCACCACAAGCCGGCTGCAGGGGGGTCACGACCGGGAAATTGTTGGAAGTGGTCATGCCAGTCACGTAGGCATTGCCGGCGGCATCCACCGCGATGCCACCACCATAACCGCTGGGGTTTTCATCCGTGTTACCGCCGAGGTAGGTGGCGTAGACGAGGGCGGAGCCGGTGGAATTCAGCTTCGCTACGAATGCGTCGCCGCCGAGGTAGATGCGGCCGCCGCCGCCGTATTTCGGCTGCAGTGGGTTCGCCGTTGGGAAGTCGGGCGAGAGGGTGCCACCCGTGACGTAGGCGTTACCTTCGGCGTCCACTGCGATGCCCGAACCTTCGTCACCCTGGCTGCCGCCGAGGTAGGTGGCGTAGACCAGCGCTGTGCCGGTGGCATTGATCTTGGCCACAAAGACCTCGGCGGCGGGACCGCGTTCGTCCGGCTCGGTGGGGCCGCCGTACGCTGGCTGAACAGGACTCGCGGTCGGAAAGTCGGGCGAGCCAGTAGAGCCCACCACGTAGGCGTTGCCTTCGGCGTCCACCGCGATGTCGTGGCCCATGTCAACGCTGCTGCCGCCCAGGTAAGTGGAGTAGCTTAAGACCGGGTCAATGACCAGGGGCCTGGCGGCATCATAGGCGCCTATTTGAAAGCCGACCTGTCGCAGGCCCTCACCCTTGCCCGCTCCCTCTGGGACAGGAAGCAGGACGTAGCCGCCGGGGATTGCCTGTCTTGCCCCCTCAACCTCCTGATACACCAGCGGCTTTTGGAGTCGGATTTGCCCGCCGGCAGTGTGTAGCACGAGATCACCCTGGGCATCTACGGCCAGATGGTCGGCGCCCTCAAAGCCGAGGGTGATGGTCTTGGGGTCGGTGCCAGGAGCAAGGACCAGGTCGTATTCCAGTTGATACTGATGGCCGTAGTAGACCAGGTCGACTCCCGGATAGACAGCCTCGTACTTGACTTTGGCGTAGGTGGGAATGTTCGTGCGCCACTTCTGCGGGTCGTTGCCGAGGATATAGTTGACCTTGCCAGGCAGTTCCTCCAGCCCCACCGCTTGTGGCTGGGGGCTGGCGCCAACCAATCGCATGCGGAGTACGGTGTGATCTATCGTCCGAGTGTCTTCAGGGTCGGCGCTCAAGGGCGTGAGGTCGATCTTGGACGCGGCAGGCCGGCTCATGTACAGGACGGCCTCGCTGCCGGTCAAGAACAGGCGATAGCCGCCGCCACGGGACAGGAACTTGACCTGCGCGTCAGCCTGGCCCTGGTTCGCTTCAAAGCTCATCGGCAGCTGAGCGTAGGTTTCCAGGGCTTCAGCCTTGTTGGACGGGTCAAGGTCACTTCGAGCGACCGGCGCGACCGCCGAGAGCGCCTGGAAAAGCACGCCAATAACGGAAAAAATCATCACCATGGCAAAGAACAACTTGGCTGAATTGTATTTGCACCTCATCGTCGCCTCCTCATTTACGGAACCTGGACGACAAACAACTCTGTCTCATATGACTGGATCAGGGACCGGCGCTGTCAATGCGCGCCATCAGTTCCGCGAGGGAATACTGGTAGTGCCCAGAGTAAGCCGTATCCCCTGTCACCACGTAGACATCGTCCTCTCCACGCGCGAAATAGTAGTCCGGGCCGGTTTGAACCTCATACCCGCCGCCCTGAAGCTCGGTCTTGTACTCCGGACCCTCATGCCGGAGAAACAAGACCACGCGGTCGCCAACCGAAACGCTAGCCGCATGAGAGATCATTAAGCATGTGTCTCCGGGAATGCATCCTCCTGCGGTGCGCACCATTAACGTTTCACCAGGTGGCGTGCCTTTCAGCCAACATTCGACCTGCACCAGGGTGTCGGTGTCGATTCCGCCCCACGACCTTGAGCCAACCGCTGGGCCAACGGCCTTCCCCAGGATAACCAGATGCGCCCGTTGGGCCGCCGCTTCAGGCATCGTGAACTGCTGGAGTTCATCAGGCGTCGGCAGGTTTGATAGCGTGGCGGTCGGGTTTGGCGCGGCGGATGGGCGGACACAAGGCGGAGGTGTATCCGCAGGTGTGATAGGCGTGGGGGTGATTAGGCCACTGCCGCTGGTCGGGACGAGTTGCCAGGCATAGTCGGCATAGCCGGACACCAGGCCTCCAAACTCGAGCCGAACCCGCAGGAACTGTCCCTGGCTGTAACCGCTTTGTTCCAGCGTAAAGACGCTCACACCGCCCTCACTTTTGCCTTCAGCTTTTAGGCCGCGCGCCGTGGGTCCAAACAGCGGGACATCATCCACCAACCGGGCCTGAAAAACCGTGACCGAAGCTGGTGTGACGATGGAGACCGGCTGGCCAGCCGGGAAAGCGGCGGTTTCCAGCTTGGCTCCCTCCAGTTCTCCATGTTCTCCGCTCTTCCCGGTGGAGAGGGAAAAGGCCAGGGGTGTGCCGGGGATGGCTTGGCCCTGAAGGATGAGCCATACCGGCGGCGTCCCTGCGCTTTTTTCGTCAGGCTCGGTTGTTGGTAGGGGAATTCCCTGGTAGGTGTCCGGCGCCGGGATACAGCTCGGGTTGATTGCCAGGTTGGTGAACGTCACGTCGAACACCAGGGCCTTCTGTACCAGTCTATTCTGACCCCATTGGGTAGATTCATCTTGCCGATCCACGAAGGTGAGCACGGCGGAGCCGTCAACCTGCCCTGAGGACAGGGCTGAGATGGTGATCACACCGCTGGCCGAACCATTGAAGGATGTGAGCGGCTCGAGAGGCGGCGCGTGAAAAGCTGTCACCAAGGCGGAAAGATGGAGATTTGGTGGATTGTTGGCCACGTCCATTGGCTGGCCCAAGGGAATTTTCGAGACGTCGTCAAACTGGATGCTCAATCGGAAATCGGTTTCAGCATCCACCGGTTCTCCCTGTGGAGCGTTGACGGCCGAAAAAACCAGGAACAGGTCTGCGCCGCCGTTAGTACAGCTTTCCCTGGTTACGGACACGAGCGCCGGCATGGGCCGGTCATCCAGCGTAATGCGAAGGTCTTTTTCCTGCGGCTGGCACCCACCAGCGGCAAACATTACAAGGCAGGCCAGTGTGTAGAGAAGAACCTTCGATTTCATTTTGCTCACCTCAGCCATGTGAAACAACAACCCTAAATCACAGGGCTCAAATCGTACACAGCGCTGCCATCGGTTGGCACGTAAAGCAGCATTGGATGCTCGCCCCGGTCCTGCAAAATGGCCCCTTGCCCATCCGGTGACCAGACGATGCCGATCTGGGAGAAAAAGCCTTCGCGCTGAGTCGGCTCGGCTGTGGGCATCGTTGGCTCGTTGCTGGTGGTACAGGCGACGAGGGCGCACAGGCGGCAGGCCACGTGGGCCTGAAGAGCATCATCGCCTACCGCACCGGGCTGGCGATCCACGAGAAAAGCAAGAGCGAAGCGGCGGAGACGTTTAGCAAAGTGAAGGAACGTGCCCGACGCGATGGCAAAGTCCGCCTGGCCGATAAGCCGCTCAACGATTATCTTCTCTTGCGCTCATTAGAGATCGCCGAGAAGCAACTGATGCCGATTCAGTTCCACACCGGCTTCGGCGATGCCGACCTGGACATGCTATGGGCGAACCCGCTGCACATGCGCCCGCTGTTAGAGAGCAGCAAATACAAGCACGTGCCGTTCGTCCTGCTCCACGCCGGTTACCCCTACGTGCGCGAACTCAGCTACCTCGCCTCGCTCTACTCGAATGTCTGGATGGACGTGGGGCTGGCGATCCCGTACCTCACGCTGGACATCCCGGCCCTGTGGCGGCAGACCTTCAGCCTGGCACCAATGAGCAAGGTCCTATTCTCGACCGATGCATACAGCATCCCGGAGATTTTCTGGTTGGCCGCGCGGTGGGGGCGGTGGGGATTGACTCAGGTGCTTGAAGAGTTGGTCAGCATTGGTGTGTTCAACCAGGATGAAGCGCTCGAGATGGCCCGGCAAATTTTAGGCGGAAATGCGGCAAAACTTTATCAGGTGGAACTTTAAGAGGACAGAGGTCTGCAAGTCACTCGATGTCTGAGCTGCCGAAGGTTACCAAGCCTACCCCTTCCTAAACCAAGATTTACCCCACTCTCTGTTGAACTGCGAAAAGTTGACAGGACGAGGGGGATAACAATCGCTGCGTCGTTGAGCCGGCTTAATTCTGTATCACCTC
>Ga0209751_10007075_pt1 | contig 10330 bp, 7 predicted proteins | sample RifCSP13_1_FD_184019 | JGI IMG/M metagenome (GOLD analysis project Ga0209751, IMG submission 184019) | Soil microbial communities from Rifle, Colorado - Rifle CSP2_sed 13_1 (SPAdes) (version 2) | ecosystem: Environmental > Terrestrial > Deep subsurface > Rock core/Sediment | place: Rifle...
GTCAGGATCCGCACCAGGCCGAGCCAACTCGCGGTGCCGATCAGGAACTGCCCGATGCCGCCCACCGACACCTTTGCCAGGTGCAGCATTAGGCCGCGGTCGAGCCGCAGGTGCCGGCGTGCGATTCTGATCCGCCCGCGCGACGAACCGAGCGCTCGCAGCTGGTACGCGACACCCACCGCGCGACCGATCGTGGTCCCGATCGCCGCGCCCGTCACCCCGAGCTCGGGGAACGGCCCGAGCCCGAAGATCAGGCAGGGATCGAGCACGACGTTCACGGCATTGGCGAGCCACAGCGAGCGCATCGCGATTGTCGCGTCGCCCGCGCCGCGGAAGACGGCGTTGATCAGGAACAGCAGCATGATCGAGGCGTTGCCGCCCAGCATCCAGGCGGTGTAGCCCCAGCCGATCTCGATCACGGAGGCCGGCGCGCCCATGAGCCCGAGCAGCTCCCGCGTCCAGAACGCCGCGAACGCGAACGGCACGGACGCCGCGACCCCGAGTGCTATCGCCTGCACCGCGGTCCGGGCCGCCTGCTCCTCGTCCTTCTCGCCGATGCGCCGGGCCACGAGCGCCGTCACCGACATCGACAGGCCGATCGCCACCGCGAACACGATCGCCAGGAACGACTCCGTGAGCCCGACCGAGGCCACGGCATCCGGCCCGAGCCGCCCGACGAAGTACACGTCGAGCACGCCGAAGACGGACTCCATCACCATCTCGAGGATCATCGGCACTGACAGGAGGAAGACGGCCCGGTTCAGGCTGCCTTCCGTGTAGTCCTGCTGCGTGCCCTGGACGGCCTGCTTGAGCAGCGTCCAGGCGGACCGCAAGCGCGATCTGGCACTCCTTCCTTCGAACTCCAGCGCCGACGTCGCGTCCAGCTCTCCCTTGCGTTGCGTGTCGTGCATCGTCGTCTCCGCTCCACGAACCCGGGGTCCACGCTCGGACCAAACAAAAAAGGCCTTCCGGGGTTGGCACCCTCGGAAGGCCTTTGAATGGCGGCGAGCTCAGGCCGGGTCTAGGGTGCAGCGTCCTCCCCGAAGAAGACGGCATCGGTGACGGACGCGATGGCGATCGCGCGCTTCACGGGTGCCGGCGGGTTGATGGACAGGGGTTTCACGAGTTCACTGCTCCCAAGGCCAAGTATTTTGCCCGGGCGGCCCCAGAATTGTCCAGAGAAAAATCGACTGGGACCGTCCGTCGCTGGCGCAGCTCCGCTACATTCCGCTCGCGAACGTGGTCGTGAAGCCGTCGGGATCGCGCACGCCGAAGGCCCGCCCGCCCCACGGCTCGTCCTTCGGCTCGTCCACGATCGTCCCGCCGCCGGCCCTGACCCGCGCGGCGAGAGCGTCGATGTCCTGCGACGTGGCGCAGTACATGCGGAAGCCCAGGCCCTTCACGCGGTCGCGGCCCTTCTTCCAGTCGTCCTGGCCGAGCCAGAAGGTGACGCTGCCGGCCACGAGCTCGATCCCCTGGAGCGCACCGTCCTTCTCCCAGCGCTCTCGGGGCGTGAAGCCCAGCACGTCGCGGTAGAAGGTCAGGCTCTTCTGCAGGTCGCTGACCGTGAAGCTCGGCCCGGCCGACCGCAGCCTCAGGCTCTCGGGCTGCTGGCGGGCCTTCTTCGCCGGTGCGGCGGCCTTGCGGGTGGCCTTCGCCTTCCTCGTGACCTTTCGGGCGGCGCTCTTCGCGGCTTTCCGAGGAGCCTTCTTGGCGGCCTTCCGGGCCTTCTTGGCGGCTTTCCTAGCGGCCTTCTTCGACTTCTTCCCCGCCTTCTTGTGCTTCTTCTTCCCTGCCATGCTCGATCTCCTGCCACCAGCCGGGCCGGCCGCGGTCCGTCAACTCTACTACGACGCTGCCGGCTCGTTCGTTCGCCCTCGCTCAGTCTCTCGTCACTGCTCCTGCCCCTCGACCCGGATCAGGCGGTCCAGGAGGACGTCTTCCAGATTCCGTCTGGCATCGACGAGCACGAGAATCCAGACCAGCGCTCCGGAGACTCGATAGATCACGCGATAGGGGGGCACCAGAAGCTCGCGATACTGTCGAATGTGCAAGCGACGGAGCTCGGGGACGACGCGCCCCCGATCCGCCAGCGTGGTGAGCGATTTCGCCCGCGCCTCGAGCCGATCGAGTGTCGCTAGCGCAGCCTGGGGGCTCCGGTCCGCAAGGTACGCTACGATGCCCTCGAGGTCGCGACGCGCCGAGCGCGTCCAGCGCACCCTGCTTCGGGTCATCCCCTTGCCAGCCTCCGACGCAGCGTCTTGAAGACCCGCTCTTGAGCCACGGTGCGGTTTTCATGCACGTCGGCCTCGCCTTGAGCGACCAGGCGTAGGAGCAGCGTCGCCTGCCGCAATTCCTGGTAGCTCACGATGTCCATCAGGACCCCTTTTGGCTCGCCGCTCTGCGTGATGACGACGGGGCGACGGCTCTCGTCCACCGAGCGGAGTAGCTCCGCGGCCCTGGTCTTCATGTAGGTCACGGGCTTCACGTCGTGCTCGATGCGCATTCGCCCTCCTGGCACCAAACTAGGTGCCATAAATGGTACCACTGAAGACCACGCTACGACGATCCCACGCGGGTGCGAGGCTGCCGGCGTCGCTTGTCACGGCCGACGGCCTCTCCCCAGCGCGCGAGGAAGGTCGTCACGAACGCCTGTATCCCCGCGGGCTCGACGGCGACCGCCCCGAGCGCCATGGCGACCGTCAGCGCCGCGTGGTACCCCTCGGCTCGCGAGGCGACTGCACGTGCGAATGCGGGGTGAGCCGTGTTGACGAGTACGGTTGACTCCACGAGCCGCCCGAGGTCGTGCGACTCGGGACGTTCCTCGAAGTCAACGGCCAGGCCGTAGCGTGTGGGGCGGCGCGTGCCGCCCGCGGCATCCGGCAGCGTGCTGGAGGCAGAGGCTTGCGCCACGGGCACAGGCGCATCGACCGTCGTCTCGCTCGCCGACGTCGCCGGCCCATTCCCTGGGCTCTCGCCTGCTGCTGACTCGCCGCTTGCACCCTGGCTCTCGCCCGCCTGCGCGCCGCGCGCCACGCCGGCCGCGTCGACAGCTCCGGCGCGGGCGCCCACGGGGAGGCGACGCTGTCCACCGGGCCGCCGCTCCACCAGCGCCGCGAGCGCCGGAAACTCGTCGGCCAGGTCCAACAGTACCGCCTCGAGGTCGCGCTCGAGAGGACGGGTCGCGCGCCGTCGCGCGGTGTCCTCGCGATCGCGCGCCTCGCCCCACGCGGCGAGCTGGGTTTGCATGGCCTCCTGGATCGCCTTGCGGTAGGCGAGATAGGTGATCCCGCGGCGGCCGGTGCGCAGGAAATCACCCTTGTTGAGCGTCAGCGCCGCCGAGAGCCCGGGGGCCTCGATCAGGCCGGCCACGAGCGCCGGCGACGCCGATGAAAGCCCGGTCCAGTCCCAGCCCCGGCGGATCACCTTCCCGAGCGTGCTGACGGCGAGGCCCTGCCGATCCTCGGGCAGCGGCTCGCTCACCCGCTCGAGGAAGCCTATGGCCGCCGGCTTGCGCTTGCGCGGCAGGCGCACGACGAGCGTGGCCCGTTCGCCCGCATTCGTGGAATGGCCGCGCGCGATCGCCCGGCCGTTCACGTGGAAGGCCACACCCGACGGGTAGCGCTCGGCCAGGATCGTGTCGAAGGCCGGCTCGAACAGAGGCTCGAAGTGCCCCCGCAGGCAGCTCTCGACGTACCCCGCGTCCAGAAGAGGCGAGAGCGGGTTGCGCAGCCTCAACCCCACGGCGGTGCCGCGCTCCCCTACCCAGCCGGGCGGCGCCACCCACTGCCAGGGCGCCTTGTGGCGCGACGCGAGATGCCACCGTGACGCGACGTGCACCGGCCCGCGACGGCTCTCGGTGAGGACGGCTTCGGCCACCAGCAGGCCCAGCTTGATGCCGACTCCAGCGAAGCCGATCCCCTCCCCGCGCGTCTTGCTGCTCGCCGCGAGGTCGTGGTAGCGAGCGAGCTCGCGCCGGCTCATGCCGCAGCCGTCGTCGACCACCACGACCGTCTTCTCGGACGGGTCGGTGAGAACCCGGATGCTCGTGGCTCGCGAGTCGAGGGAGTTTGCCACGATCTCCGAGAGGATCGTGTCCTCGATTGCGTCGGGATAGGCGTCGCGCAGGTCCTCGAGCAGGTGCTGAAGGTCGACCCGGGTCTGGCCCATGGCGGCGGAAAGCATACCCCGCACCACTGCCCTGCCGGGACCGGCCACGGTCGGATCCAAGCGATCACGACAGGCCGCCCTTCGATCAGTCGGTAGAAGAGCGCCAATCCGACGGCGGCCCGCGTGATAATGCGGCCCATGCCGCGCCTGACCCCGCCAACCTGCGCCACAGGCCTTCTCGCCGCCGCCGCCAGCCTCGGAGCGGCAGAGCCGGCCCGCGACTATCCCGTCAAACCCGTGCCCTTCACCGCGGTCCGCTTCAACGACAGTTTCTGGCGGCCCCGGATCGAGCTGAACCGCACCGTCACGATCCCGTTCGCGTTCGAGAAATGCGAGGAGACGAAGCGCGTCCAGCTCTTCGAGCGCGCCGCGACCGTGCTGCGGGGCGAGCCGCTCGCCGACAAGAGCCCGCCCGGCTATCCCTTCGACGACAGCGACGTCTACAAGGTGATCGAGGGCGCGGCCTACAGCCTGAGCGTCACGCCCGACCCGAAGCTCGAGAGCTACCTGGACGCGCTCATCGTCAAGATCGCGGCAGCGCAGGAGCCGGACGGCTACCTCTACACGACGCGCACGATCGACCCGACAGCCACGAGCTCTACAACCTCGGCCACCTTTACGAGGCCGCGGTCGCCCACTACCAGGCGACAGGCAAGCGCACGCTGCTCGACGTCGCGATCCGCAGCGCGGGCCTCCTCGACCGCACGTTCGGGCCCGGCAAGGAGACCATCTGGCCCGGGCACCAGATCACCGAGATGGGCCTCGCCAAGCTCTACCGCGCGACCGGCGACCCGCGCTACCTGGACCTCGCCCGCTTCCTGCTAGACGCGCGCGGCCCGGGCAGCACCCACTCGCGGCCCTACAACCAGTCGCACCAGCGCGTGGTCGAGCAGGACGAGGCCGTCGGCCACGCCGTGCGCGCCACCTACATGTACTCGGGCATGGCCGACGTGGCCTACGCCTCTGCCATCGACCGCATCTGGCAGGACGTGGTCGGCCAGAAGCTCTACGTCACGGGCGGCATCGGCGCCACCTCGCGCGGCGAGGCGTTCGGCTCCGACTACGAGCTGCCCAACATGAGCGCCTACAACGAGACGTGCGCGGCCGTCGGCAACGACTTCTGGAACCACCGCCTGTTCCTGCTCCACGCCGACGCGCGCTATCTCGACGTGATGGAGCGGACGCTCTACAACGGCCTGCTTTCCGGCGTCTCGCTCGACGGCCGGTCGTTCTTCTATCCGAACCCGCTCGAGTCGTCCGGCCAGCACCAGCGCAGCCCCTGGTTCGGCGTCGCCTGCTGCCCCTCGAACATCACGCGCTTCCTGTCCTCGCTCCCCGGCTACGTCTACGCGCAGCAGCGCGGCCGGCTCTACGTGAACCTCTTCGTCCCGTCCACGGCGGACGTCGCGATCGACGGTGGCCCCGGGGTCGCCCTGACCCAGGACACCCGCTATCCCTGGGACGGCGCCGTGCGCCTGACGCTCGCGCCCGAGGCGCCCGCGCGCTTAGCACTTCACGTACGCGTCCCGGGCTGGGCCCGCGGTGAAGCCGTCCCGAGCGACCTCTATCGCTTCGCCGACACCTCGACCGAGCCGGTCACGCTTCGGGTCAACGGCACCGTGGTACCCCTCGACCTCGAGAAGGGCTTCGCGCGCGTCGAGCGTCTCTGGAAGAAAGGCGACGTCGTCGAGCTCGGACTGCCCATGCCCGTGCGCCGCGTCCTGGCGCATCCCTCCGTCGAGGCCGACCACGGACGCGTGGCGGTCCAGCGCGGGCCGCTCGTCTATGCCGCCGAGTGGCCCGACAACCCCGGTGGCCACGTCCGCAACCTGCTCCTGTCGGACACGTCGCCGCTCACGACCGAGTTCCGGCCCGATCTCCTGAACGGCGTCCAGGTGGTGACGGCGAAGGCGATTGCGCTCTCCTACGACGCGCGGGGCAAAGTCGAGCACCGCGAGCAGGAGGCGACGCTCATCCCCTACTACGCCTGGGCCAACCGCGGCGCTGGCGAGATGACGGTCTGGATCCCGAACCGTGAGACGAGCGCGCGTCCGCAGCCTCGGCCCACCCTCGCCTCGCAGGCGAAAGTGTCGTCCTCGGGCGGCCGCCAGCCGCGCGCGGTCCACGACCAGGACGAGCCCCGCTCGTCGAAGGATGCCGCCGCCGGCTTCTTCCACTGGTGGCCGAAGAAGGGCACCAGCGAGTGGATCCAGTACGACTTCGAGAAGCCGAGCACCGTCTCGACGGTCGACGTCTACTGGCTCGACGACACGGGCACCGGCGAGGTGCGCACCCCGGCCTCCTGGCGTGTGCTCTACAAGGGCGGCGAGGACTGGAAGCTGGTCGAGGCCGCGCCCGCGTACGGTGTCGAGCTCGACCGCTTCAACCGCGTCACGTTCCAGCCCGTCACCACGAGCGCCCTGCGCCTCGAAGTCAGCCTGCAGTCCCAGTGGTCGGCCGGCATCCAGGAGTGGACGGTCGAGTAGGAGGACCAGGATGGCCGAGGAGAAGTGGCACGACGTCGGCTCGGCCGAAGAGCAGCCACGAGCTGCGCGACGGCGTCGCCGCGCTCGTCGAGCGCTGCACGATCCTGGCCGGACGCCTGATAGCCTCCGAGCACACGCTCGAGCGCGTCGCTCGCGGCGGGCGCAAGGCGCACCGCCTCGGGGAAGACCCCTGACGAGATCTCAGAGCACGAAGCTTCCGAAGGCCCAGCACAGCAGCCCGTTGGCGGTCGCCATCGTGAAGTCGTCGGTCCCGCGCGGCGAGAAGAGCTCGAAGGCGGTATTGGAGAGCGACACCGCGACCGCCAGCCCCACCCACGCGGGCCCGAGCCCGTTGGCGTGGACGAGCCACAGGCAGATCGCGAGCGAGCCCAGGAAGCAGCCCCAGGTCCCGGCGATCGACTTGCGGTTCACCTCCCCGATGCCCCAGACCCGCAGCTTCTGCTTGCCGAAGAGCTGGCCCACGATCTCGGCCGTTCCGTCGCCGACCAGGTAGGACAGCCACACGAACGCAAACAGCGTGGCGTAGGTGGCGGGCGGGAAGATCGCCGCGAGCTGGAAGCCGAGCGGCACCATGAAGAACTTGAACAGGCTCCACAGCATCGTGATCACGAGGCAGTTGGCTCGCCCGAGCGTCCCGTCCATGATCCGCGTCTGCGCGCCGTAGGCTACCCGGCCGACAAAGCCGTCCGAGTAGTAGAGCCCGAGCATTAGCCAGCTGTAGACGATCGCGTCGAACAGGCTCTCCTGGAGCCCCAGGAACAGGAACTCGGGCGTCGGGGCGGACGCCACCCGCGCGTAGACGTAGCTGTAGCCGAGCAGCCCGATCGTCATGAAGCGGCCGCGGCGGCCGATCATGTCGGCGATGCGCACGCGACGCTCGGAGTGGCGCGCGAGCAGGGCCTTGAGATCGAACGGCTCCTGGAGGCGCGATCGGAAGATCTCCGCGACCTCCGCCTTCGAGAAGCCCGCGAGCTTTCGCAGCAGCAGCCCCTTGATCCCGTACCAGAGCCAGCCCCAGAGGACGGCCATGATCGTGAGGCCGACCGCCACGCGGCCGACGGCTTCGAGGCTCAGCTGGTAGCCCTTGAAGGCGGCGCCGCCGTCCCGGCCCGTCACGACGAAGAAGAGCCAGATCGCGGTGATGACGCCGGTGAGCGCCAGCGAGCCGCGGAAGTAGCTGTCGGCCTGGCGGCGATACCCCTGCCAGGCTGCCCTCGCATCCGCGCTCGGGGCCGAAGGCTCTCCCGTCGAAAGCCCGGTCACGCCGCCAGCCTCCCTGCTCCGGTCAGTCAAAGCGCCTCCTCTCCGTACTACGAGACACGCTCCTCCAGCCGCGCAGAGGTCCTTCTAGCCCTGGGTGATCGGCCTGCAGTGTATTACGACGGGCCGCCCGCGGGCAGGCGAGCCGGCTCGCGAGTAGACTGCGGTGACTTCAACGGTGGTAGCAAAGGAGACGAACATGCTGCAGCGCCTTGCCGTCGTCTGTGCTCTCGGACTGCTGCCGGCGACCCTATCTGCCGAGGTCACCGCGCTCCGGGCGGGACGCCTGATCGACCCGGAAACGGGCCGCGCGACCGCCAACGCCGTCATCCTCGTCGAGGGCGAGAAGATCACCGCCGCCGGACCGGGTGTCGCGGTTCCCCAGGGCGCCACCGTCATCGACCTGGGCGACCTCACCGTGCTGCCCGGGCTCGTGGACTCTCACACGCATCTCGGCCTGACCTACAAGGACATCCCCGAGCACAACTACTACTACCTGACCTACGTGATGGACTCGACGCCGCTGCGCGCGATCCAGGCGGCCTCGAACGGGATCCAGCTGCTGAACTCGGGCTTCACCGTGGTGCGCGACCTCGGCAACAACGCGCTCTACACCGACACGGCTCAGCGCGTCGCCATCGAGCAGGGCTGGATCCCGGGCCCCACCATCGTCAACTCGGGCCTGATCATCGGCGGCAAGGGCGGCCAGTTCTGGCCCACGCCGGAGATGGCGAAAGAGCACGGCATCGTCTACCCCGAGTACCTCGAAGCCGACACCAAGGACGAGATCGTCAAGGCCGTGCGCGAGAACATGCTGTTCGGCGCGAAGGTCATCAAGATCTGCGTCGACTGCAAGCCGTGGGGCTACTCGGTCGACGAGATGAAGCTGTTCATCGGCGAGGCCGCGAAGGGCGGGCTCAAGGTTGCGGGCCACGTGCAGACCCCCGAAGGCGCGAGCCGGGCGATCGAGGCCGGGATCTGGTCGATCGAGCACGGTTTCGCCCTGACCGAGGAGCACCATCGCTTGATGGCGCAGAAGGGGATCTTCCTGGCCTCCACCGACACGCCCTTCACGCCCTACCACGGGACCAAGGACGAGATGGAGCGTAACGCCGCCCAGCTCAAGAGCGCCTGGCGGCAGGGGGTGAAGATCACGTTCTCCACGGACATGGACTACTACACGACCGGCAACGACATGAACCGAGGCGAGCTGACGATCAACTTCCTCCTGACCTGGAAGGCCGCCGGGATCCCGAACGCCGACATCCTGAAAGCCATGACGATCACCGGCTACGAATGCGCTCAGGTCGAGAAAGAGCGTGGACCGATCAGGGCGGGGCTGGCGGCGGACCTGATCGCGGTGCGTGGCAACCCGCTCGAAGACATCGACGCCCTGCGCGACGTGCGCTTCGTGATGAAGGACGGGCTCGTGTTCAAGCGCGACGGCGTCATGACGCCCGAGAAGTTCTTCCATGCCGGCCCCGTCAGGGGCTGGCGGAAGCGCTGACGGGAATAGGCCGTATCCTTCGGCCGTATCCGGTGCGGGCCGGCAGGCTCGGCCCAAGGAGGTGCTCGTGCGCCGCCAGCCGTCCGTCGTCCGAGGGCTGATTCTCGCCGCCGTGCTCGCCGCGGGCATTCCAATCGCAAGCGCACAGCCCATCTCGCGCGAGAACCTGCCTCCGAGCTTGCGCCCGTGGGTCCCGTGGGTGCTGGACCAGGTGCCGACGCTCGGCTGCGCCACCATCCAGGGCCAGGCCGTCTGCCTTTGGCCCGGCCGGCTCGAGCTCGACCTCGGACCGAGCGGTGGCAGCTTCGCCCTCGACCTTGCCGCCGACCGCGCGGTCGACGTGCGCCTCCCCGGCAGCACGGAGCACTGGCCGCAGGACCTCCGCCTCGACGGCTCGCCCGCGCCCGTCTTCGACAAGGACGCTGCGCCGCGACTGCGCGTCGGCAGCGGCCGCCACCGCCTCGCCGGCCGGTTCGCCTGGTCGCGCCTGCCCGAGTCCCTGGCCGTCCCTTCGGAGATCGGCCTCGTGGACCTGCGCCTCGACGGCCGGACCGTGCCGCGCCCGAAGCGGGACGATGCCGGCACGCTCTGGCTCCGCGCCGGCACCGAAGCGGAGGGCGAGGGCGAGAGCCTGCGGCTGCAGGTCTTCCGCCAGATCAAGGACGGCACGCCCCTCTTCGTCGAGACGCGCCTCGAGCTCGAGGTGGCGGGCCGCGCGCGGGAGATCACGTTCCCTGGAGCGCTCCTTCCGGGCACCCTACCCGTGGCGGTCACGGGCGACCTGCCGGCACGCGTCGAAAAGGACACGCTGCGGGTGCAGGTGCGCGGTGGCCGCTACTCGGTGAGCGTCGACGCGCGCGTGGAAGGCCGCCCGACCGCGATCGCC
>Ga0209751_10007076_pt1 | contig 10330 bp, 11 predicted proteins | sample RifCSP13_1_FD_184019 | JGI IMG/M metagenome (GOLD analysis project Ga0209751, IMG submission 184019) | Soil microbial communities from Rifle, Colorado - Rifle CSP2_sed 13_1 (SPAdes) (version 2) | ecosystem: Environmental > Terrestrial > Deep subsurface > Rock core/Sediment | place: Rifle...
TTACCGACGCGGATTACGGCTATCGTGATTTTTTCTCTTCGATAGATACCGTCCTCGTGGGCAGGAAGAGCTATGAGCAATCGCTTACCTTCTTCGAGGACGCCCCCTTCAGCGGAAAGCTCTGCTTCGTCTTCACGAGGCAGGCCAGCGGCAAAGCCGGTCTCGTGACCTTTGTCTCCGGCGACATCGCCGAGTTCACGAGGGGCCTCAAAGACGAGCCGGGCAGCGATATCTGGCTCGTGGGCGGTTCCGAGATAATAGCCGCATTGAGGCAGCTCATAGACGATTTCATCATATCGGTCCATCCGATAATACTCGGCAATGGCATCCCGCTTTTCACGGGCGAATGGGCGGAAAAAGCCCTGGTGCTTGTAAGCGCCTCCTCCTTTAAAAGCGGACTTGTCCAGCTCCAATACAGCGTGCTCTGATTACTGTCCCCTGCTCTCCTCGAACATCTCGTAACCCTCCCAGAAGATGAAGACCACGATGACAAGCGCGGCAGCAGGGTCTGCCCACCACAGGCCGTAAAGGTAATTGAGCCCGAGGCCGATGAGGAGCGCGACCGAAAGAAGGGCGCAGACGAGCGTTTCTTTCGAGTCGGCCGCAAGGGCCCTTGAGTTCATCTTCACGGCCGTCGCGTGTTTCAGGTACGCCAGGGCCGGCATGGTGATTATCGACAGGGCCGCTATGACTATTCCCAGGAGGCTCGGCTCCGGGGCCTCCATGTAATAAAGCTTCCTCGCTGATTCGAAGAGCACATACCCGCCAAGAGCGAAAAAGCTCCACGCGACGAGCCTCGCGGCCTTTCTTTCGACCCTCTCCTCCCCGCTCTCGTCAAGCCCTTTTCGAGTGAGCCTCCAGATGAGGACGCAGCCTGAGGCCGATTCTATCGCGCTGTCCAGGCCAAAGCCCACAAGCGCGATCGACCCGGCCAGCACGCCCGCGAAAATAGAGAAGAAGCCTTCGAGCACATTGTACCCGACGGTCGCGTACTCAAGGTAGAGCGCCTTTTTGCGGAGTTCATATTTCATAAAAAGAAAAGCCCCCGGTTTGGGGGGGCCTGTTTTCAGATTTGAGTTTCCAGGTACCGCGGGGCCGCCGGGTTCATGCCGTAGGCGCCCTGCAGAACGAGACCGCCTCTTCGACATCAGCCTTGCTGCCGATGATAAGCGGCGTCCTCTGGTGGAGCTCGCCGGGGACGACCTCCATTATCCTGCCCTCGCCGGTAGATGCCGCGCCTCCAGCCTGCTCGACTATGAAGGCGAGCGGGTTGGCCTCGTACAGGAGCCGGAGCTTGCCCCTGGTGGATTTCCTGTCAGCCGGGTAAAGGAATACGCCGCCCTTGAGGAGGTTCCTGTGGAAGTCCGCCACGAGCGAGCCCACATACCTCGCGGTCATCTCCTTGCCGTTTGATTTTATCTTCTCTATGTACTGCACGGTCCCCGGCAGCCAGTGGCGGCTGTTACCCTCGTTGATGCTGAATATCTTCCCCCTCTCCGGGGTCTTTATGTCCTCATGCGAAAGAAAGAACTCGCCGACTGACGGGTCGAGCGTGAAGCCGTGCACCCCGTGGCCGGTCGTGTAGACGAGCATCGTGCTCGACCCGTAGAGGATGTAACCGGCGCAGACCTGCTCCATGCCAGGCCTGAGGAAATCCTTTGCCGTTACATTGCGGCCGTCCGCCACGCGGAGGATAGAGAATATTGTGCCGACCGATATATTGACATCGATGTTCGACGAGCCGTCGAGCGGGTCGAACAAAAGGACATATTTCCCCTTGGGGTACCTGCCGTCGACATGGATTATGTCGTCCATCTCCTCTGACGCCATCGCCGCGAGGTGGCCGCCGTGCTCCATGGTCCGCACGAACATATCATTGGCGAGCTCGTCGAGCTTCTGGACTTCTTCGCCGTGAACATTCTGCGTGCCTGCCGCGCCGAGTATGCCGCCGAGCCCGGCCCTTCTCACCTCGCGTGAGATTATCTTTGCCGCTGTGACGAGGTCAGAAAAAAGCGAGGTGAAGTTTCCTGATGAATCGGGGTGTCGCCTTTGCTCTTCGTAAAGGAACTTCGTGAGGGTCATTCCGACGGGCATGGAGCCTCCTAAATGAGGAATTTAGCTTGAGCGGTGGAACCAGAAAACAGGATGCGACCCTGAAAACCCATAGCGAGCGAATAGAAAAACCCGAATTTACTTTTGGTTCGAAGTTCCCCCGTCAGGAGGAATCTTCAATATTATATATCGAAAAAACCGTTTGTGAAGATGTTTTGTCTCTCCTCTGGATAAAAAAAGGGGCAAGCCCTTGCGGGCCTGCCCCTTGCAGGTTGCTTAAAAAAGTCCCATCTAATAAGCAGCTGTTTTGGAAGCCGGGAACTTGAAGTCTTTTAATTCCGTCACTTCGAAAAGGCCGGGGTACAGATCGTCTTCCAGGAGTATCCTTTTCACATTACCCTGCCACAGGGAATAGAAGAGCTCCTTTTGCTCCTTTGAGGCTGACCCGCGCAGGACCAGCGGGATCACATCGTTCATCCTCGGGTCTCCGGGAAGGGCCTGCGGGTTGTAGGTGACCTGCACTGCCTTGCCGTTGTCCTCCCTCTGGAAGATGAAGGTGTTGAACTGGACATCCTCAGGGTCGAAAAACAGCCTGTTGTTCCTGCCCCACCTGCCGCCTAAGCCCTTGAAGCCTGTTGCCCCGGCAGCCCCTGTAATGAGCGAGATGACATGGGACTGTGGCCCGTAGGCCAGGTCTTCCGGCCCGCCCTTTATCAAGACCCTTATCTGCCCCCTCACGGGAATCTCGTCCCCGTAGAGCTCCTTCAATGCCTTCTGCGTGAGCCTGTAGGCCCCTGAGACCGCCGGGCACGAATGTCCGGCGACCAGGACGGCGTCGGTGTAGTTTATTACAAAAAGCTCGTCTTCAGCCTGGGCGCCGAGGATATGGGCGAGAGGCTCCTTAAGCCTTATGGGCTCGACCTCCTCGAAAAATTCCTGACGCCAGACGGTTGTTTTCTTCATTTTGTACCTCTTTTCACGGCGGACTTATTTGCCCACGCAAATTTAAAGTGTAACAAAAAGAACCAAAAAGTCAATATTTTTAGACCTTTGCCGCGAAGCCCACCCCTGGCGGAGAAGTATGCTCCAGGCTTTGCGGCTGTGTTTAAACGCCTTCTGATTGGTCTTTATAAACCAGAAACAACTCTATTTTATACATTTTACGACCAAAGTCACTGATATATATCCTATTTCTGTGTTTTTAATGGAATTGGGAAAGAAATGGAAAACAAATTCAGACTTGATTTGCTTCTCCAGTGGAGTTTTCCCTTCCTGACCCTGGAAAGTTTTTTAAAATCGGCGCCTTGAGAAGTTTTCCACTTGACAAGTTTTTATTTAATTGTAAAATAAGTTTAAACTTGTAATAAGATTAATGTTAGACTTAAAAATGTTCTCTCTTTCAACAACCAGACAGGAGCAACAAACGGGTGGGCATAAGGACTCCGGACCTGCTTGCGAAAATAGATATTCCACGGCAAAAGCTCTACTACCTTGAGCAGAAGGGGTTTATCAAACCCCAGAAGATCACGATCGGGGACAAGGAGTTCAGGGAATACTCCGAGGAAGATGTAAGGAAAGTCGAATACATCTGGAAGTACCTGAAAAAGGGATTCAAATACAAAATAGCCTATGAAAAGGCTATGGAAGAAATCCAGAACCCGCAGCTGAGCCTGATAAAAACCGACAAACCCGCGTAGGTAGGAGGCGCCGAATGGAAGGGCTTTCAATAAGCTCTGAACCACCCAGTAGTAATCTCGCAGTCCGAAGGTCAAGCCTGGCAGAATATATCGAGTTCCCCGAGGCCCGTCCGGACTGCTGGTACGACTGGAAATGGCAGGGAGCTCATGCCTCTGACGAGGCGGGAAGAGGAGGGGATAAAGAGGGCCACCGGCAGACTCGCGATGGCCATAACCCCGTACTTCTTCTCGCTCATCGACCGGCAGGACCCGAAGTGCCCCATCAGGAAGCAGGCCATCCCGAGGCTCGAAGAGTTCAGCGTCGCGTCCTGCGAGATGGTAGACCCCTGCGGCGAGGACTCCCATTCTCCCGTGCCCGGCCTTGTCCACAGGTACCCTGACAGGGCGCTCCTCATCGTCACCGACTCCTGCGCGATGTACTGCAGGTACTGCACGAGGAAGAGGATGGTAGGCGAAGAGCACCCGCCCATGCCCGTCGACCGTTTAGACGACGCGCTCAAATACATCAGGTCAAAAAAATCGATAAGGGATGTCCTCATCTCGGGCGGCGACCCGCTCATGATGAAGTCCGAGGTCCTTGAGAACTACATAGCGAAGCTCAGGGCCATACCGCACATTGACATCATAAGGATAGGCACAAGGGTACCCGTAACCCTTCCCATGAGGGTGAACGAGGAGCTTGTCTCCATGTTGAAGAAGTACCACCCCCTTTACATAAGCATCCACTTCTCGCACCCCAGGGAGATTACACCTGAGGTAGCGAAGGCCTGCACGCTCTTGGCCGATGCGGGGATACCGCTCGGCAGCCAGACTGTGCTTCTGAAGGGCGTGAACGACAGGACGGCCACCATGAAAAGGCTGATGCACGAACTCCTGAAGATCAGGGTGCGCCCGTATTACCTCTACCAGTGCGACATGGCGATGGGAACCGGCCACTTCCGCACTCCTGTGACCGTGGGCATGAACATAATAGAAGAGCTTCGGGGGCACACTACCGGCTACGCGGTGCCGACATTCGTCGTGGACGCGCCCGGCGGCGGCGGCAAGATCCCGGTGGCTCCCAACTACCTGCTTTCCCAGGCTAAGGGCAAGGTCGTCTTGCGGAACTACGAGAACAAGATATTCACCTATACGGAACCCGAATAAATGGAACAGATGAAGCCGGAGAGCGTCCCTGTCCCGGAAGAAGCCGGAGCATATACAATGGAAGAGGTCTTCGAGATAGCAAAGGCAAAGCGCCTCACTGACAAGCAGAACTACCTGTTGAGCTGGCTTACGGCCCCTCCGGCCCAGCTGAGGTGCGCGGAGATCGACCCGGGAAAGAGGTTCGAGACCGTCCTCTCCATCCTCCAAAAGGACAGGAGCAGGAATGTCATTCCCTTCAAGCCCCGCTCCAGAAAATAACCAGCGCGCCGTTGCCCTTGATTTCAGAGCCTGTTGGTACTATATTATTCGGGATATACCATAACAGGCAAAGGAGCGGCACAATGGAAGATTTCTCCCATCAGATAATGGAGGAGGACTATAAAAAGGACCTCCTCCATACCCTTTATTCCAATTCATTCAAGTACAGTGAGGAGGGCTTTACCCTCTCGAGCGGCAAGAAGAGCAATGTCTACATAGACGTGAAAAAGACCGCTCTTTCGGCCGTAGCCTTTGAGCCTATCGGCTACGCCTACTTCCAGAAGCTCAAGCTCGCCCCTATCGACGCCATCGGCGGCATGACTCTCGGGGCCGACCCGATAGCCTACGCCGCTGCGTTCATGTGCACGCTGAGGGGCAAGTATCTCGACATCTTCATCGTAAGGAAAGAGGCGAAGGGACACGGCACCAAGTCCGCCATTGAAGGCCCGGTTAAGTCCGGCGCGAATGTGGTCATAGTAGAGGATGTCATTACTACCGGAGCCTCGACCATAAAGGCCGTGAACAGCGCCAAGGAAGCCGGCTTCAATGTCCTGCGCGTGATACCCCTTGTTGACAGGGAAGAGGGCGGGGCCGAAAACATCGAGAAAGAAACCGGCGTAAAGGTAGACCCCATCTTCACCATGACCGACCTTATGGAAGTCCACAAGAAGCAGATGGAAGAAGAGGAAAAGGAAAAGAAGAAAGAGCAGGCGGCAAAGGACAAGCCCGATTTCTGATCGATTCGCATGAGCTTAAAAGGCCCGCGCCCTGAGGGGCCGGGCCTTTTTTTTGGCCACTGAAGCAAATCTCTGTATGCAAGCTTTTGATGAGAAAGTCTCTTTGCGCACTGCCGTGCGCCTCGGGGCGATATCTCCGTTCGCGGGGCCTGTCATTGAGAGCGCAGCGACAATTTTTGCAGGATAGCAAAAATTGAACTTCGAGCGTAAGCGAGAAGGCCCGAAGGGCCAAGCCCCAGGGATGGGGCGAGATAAGCAATCTCGGCGCGCGAACCTTTGATGAGAAAACCCTTTTGCGCACTACCGTGCGCCTCGGGGCGATATCTCCGTTCGCTGTCGGGTTATCTCGCTAGAAATAAGAGGCGCGCTCGTTCACCCTCTTTTATGCTCACTCCGATATGCCCCTGGGTTATGGGTAAGACAAAACAGAGGCAAGACATACAAAAAAGTTTTTCCAAGGTGATTGAATGACCATCTCCCCGAAAGACCGCATCATATTCGCCCTTGATGTGCCGGATGTAGCCGAAGCCGCGAGGTTCGCGGGCCTCTTGAAGGACCATGTCGGAATGTTCAAGATAGGCCTCGAGCTTTTTGTCGCGTGCGGGCCTGAGATAGTAAAGGCCGTGCGCGAGAGGGGGGGCAGAGGCATATTCCTTGACCTGAAGTTCCACGACATACCCGAGACTGTAAAAGGGGCGATGAGGTCCGCATCAACACTGGGGGCAGACCTCGTGACGGTACACACCTCTGACGGGCAGGCCATGATGAAGGCCGCCGTGGAAGCGGCAGGAAGCGCGAAGGTATTGGGCGTCACCGTCCTTACGAGCCTTTCGGCCGAAGCCTTTCCCGAGGCCGGTATAGATAAGGGTTTCACGCCTGCTTCGCTTGTCCTCCACAGGGCCAGGGTAGCAAAGTCAGCCGGGTGCGCCGGCATCGTCTGTTCGGGCCAGGAGGCGAGGGCGGTAAGGGACGCTCTCGGCCCTGACTTTCTCATCGTAACGCCGGGCGTAAGGTCGGCAGATGACGCGGTCGGCGACCAGAAGAGAGTTGTGACTCCGTTCGAGGCAGTAAAGAACGGCGCTGATTATATTGTAGTAGGAAGGCCCATAAGAAATGCGCCGGACCCGGTCGAGGCTGCGAAGAGGATAGCTGGGGAGATTGAGAAGACAGGCTGCTGAAAACCCATAGCGAGCGCGCATTCCCCGCAGTTTTCTGCGGGGTCAAGCGAGCGAATAGGAAATCGATAATTTCCTTTGGTTTCGAAGCTCCCAGCGGCTTGCCGCTGAGAGCTTCAAAAAGTCCATCTGCGTTGTTGGCTTCAAAGCTCGTCATTGCGGCGTACATATAGAGTACGCCTCACTCCTCGCTCCTCGACGCCTAGCATATGGAGCTTTTTGAGCAGCCTGAATAAATTGGAGTTGGAGTCTGTCAGCAACCTGTTAAAAAAAGGGACGGTAAAGTGGAGTACTTGAACCCCTCTTTTCTAAAGAGGGGTAGGGGAGATTATTAAAGCGGCTGTAAATTAATCCCCCTCATTCCTCCTTTAGAAAGGGGGAAGTCAAACTTACTTCCAGAAGTAAACTTCCTTTTTCCCATCGTTCACCGCGGCCTGTCCGTCGCCGCATTTGAAAAAGGCGTAGCCTGCCTGCTTCCTGTCTTTTTCCGTAAGCTCTTCAGGCCACCACAGGACCACTCTTTCCGCCGGAAGCGCTGCCTCTGGAAGGGGCAGCTCTTTGCACGCGGCCATGTCAAGGCCCTCAGCGTAGCTGAAAGAGACAAGAGCGGATTTATTATCCGAGTTGTTTATGACCTTTATCACAGTTGCGCTCGAAGGCAGGAACCCGGGCAGCCATCCTTTTTCAAGCTCGCCCGCTGCCTTCGCGGCTTTGTGGTCCGCGAACTCCCTTTCCATGAACGCCATCTTGTCTGCCACGATAAACCACGCGCTTACCATGGACACGATTATAAGCAACGCCCAGATGAGAAGATTTTTTTTACGCTCTGTCATAATATCCCTTATGAGTTGATAAGCCCCGTCTGTAATTCGTCAGCGGCGCTCCTCTTGCGTGCGGACTCCTCGCATCTGGAACTTTTTGAGAAAACCTGTCGCCTGCTAATTCTTAAAGGCGCTGTTCATGACGAGGAATTCCCCGCCGAAGGTGATCGCGACTGCGCTGGAAGGCTTGTCTATCTCCCACGCCTGTATATGGAGGTGCGGCTCGGCCGTGTTCCCCGAGTTTCCGACCTGCGCCAGTACCTGGTTGCCCTTTACGAACTGGCCCGCCTTTACAGTGATGCTGCCGTTCAACAGATGGGCCAACAGGACCCGGGTTTTTCCGCAGTCTATGACTATGTGGTTGCCAGCCGGGTTTTCCCTGTCCGCCTCTCTGGGCTTGTTGTCGGGCAGGCCGTCGGCAACCCCGGCGACGACACCGGAGCAGGGGCTGTAGACGACCTCTCCGAAGGCCTTGTACCTGGAGAGCTCGTCCGGGAAAAACCCGTTCGCCCTGTTCCCGGCGGCATTGAGCTTCACTATGTCGAGAGCGAACTTCTGTGACGGGTCGCTGTTATGGAAGATGTTCGTTATGTGGCTGGCCCCGCCCTGGATCACGAGAAATCGGCCGTCCCTCAACGGGAAGTTCAAGTCTATTGTTTCGCCCTTGAAGGACCTGCCCTTGATGACGAAGAAGTCAAGGGCCAGGAATATGACGAGCACGGCTATGCGGCCGTTATAGCTCACCTTGCCAAGGCTATCCCTCTTGCCGAATATCTTTCTGTCCTCTAGCCTGGGAAAGGTCTTTATGACCGCGAATACGAAAAGGGCCATTACGCCGTACTTGAGCCATACGCTCAAGAACACCCATGTGCCCGCGAGCAGGAAAAAAACGACGACGGCGGTCGAGACAAAGACCCGCAGGAGCCAGTCGATCCTGCTCTTGTACTTGCCTTTCCATAGCCAGGCTGTCGCAAGCAAAGGGACGGATACCGTAAGGAAAGTCAATATGACGGCCAGTAGAAGGAACATCAGAAAAAAAGTTTACCTCTTCGCGGCGTAACCGAGATAGTTGACAGAAGTGTCGTTTGATATCCTGAACTCGAGCTTCAACGGGTCATAGCTCATGCCCTTCAATTCCTTCATCTCCACGCCGTTTTCTTCGAGGAGTTGCTTCAAGACAGACGGCCTCACGAACCTGTTGTAATCGTGCGTGCCCCGGGGCACCATGCCGAGGAGGTCTTCGGCTACGAAGAGCGCGAGAAAGCGCGCCCTTATCGTCTTGTTAATCGTCCCGAAAAAGAAAAGCCCGCCGGGCCTCAGCATGGAGAGGGTGTCTTTCAAAAAAGCGCCGAGGTCGTCTACATGCTCCAGGACTTCGGCGCAGACGATGATGTCAAAGGCCTGATGCTCTCTGGCGAGCGCCTGCGGCGAGCCGACTTTGTAATCTATCGAAAGCCCTGACTGCCCCGCGTGCCTGCCGGCCGCCTCTATCGCGACCGGGGAGAGGTCTATGCCCGTGACGACCGATCCCGCCTTGGCGAACTCTTCGGCAAGAAGGCCGCCGCCGCAGCCGACATCAAGGACCGTCTTTCCGTCAAGCTCTCCCGCGGCTTTTGAGAAGTACTCGAAGCGCAGCGGATTTATCCTGTGCAGCGAAAAGAGCTTCCCTGCCGGGTTCCACCACTCGCGGCCCCATTGGTCGAATTTTTCGGCGTCAGTTGTCATATACCCTCTAATAGGCTGTTCAAAAAGTCCATCTGCGTCGTTGTCTTCGTCGCTCGTAATTGCGGCGTACATGAAGAGTACGCCTCATTCCTCGCTCCTCGACGCCTAGCATATGGAGCTTTTTGAGCAGCCTTGAACAAAGTCTGAAATTTCAGCATTCTCTATATTAAAAACTTTAAAACCCGTATTCCTTCCACTTCCTGTCGACAAGCTCGACAGTGGCCTTGTCCATCTTCATCGTCTCGCCCCACCTGCGCGTGACCTCGGGCGGGTACTTGTTCGTCGCGTCTATGCCCATCTTGGACCCGAGGCTGTCGAGCGGGGAGGAAAAATCAAGGTAGTCTATCGGCGTGTTCTCGACGAAGAAGGAATCCCTCTTGGGATCGACCCTCGTGGAGATGGCCCATACGACATCCGCCCAGTTGTGCACATCTATGTCTTCGTCGACGACGATTATGTACTTCACATATGTGAACTGCTTTAAGATCCCCCAGAGGCCCATCATAATCCTGCGGGCGTGTCCGGGGTACTCTTTTTTAATCGAGACGACCGCTATCCTGTAGGAGACCGCTTCCATCGGCAGGCTGAAGTCAACGACCTCAGGGAACTGGAGCTTGAGCGACGGCAGATAGAGCTTGTTGAGGACGGTGCCGATTACCGCGTCTTCCTTGGGCGGCCTTCCGGTGATTGTCGTCAGGTACAAAGGGTCTTTCCTGTGG
>Ga0209751_10007077_pt1 | contig 10330 bp, 16 predicted proteins | sample RifCSP13_1_FD_184019 | JGI IMG/M metagenome (GOLD analysis project Ga0209751, IMG submission 184019) | Soil microbial communities from Rifle, Colorado - Rifle CSP2_sed 13_1 (SPAdes) (version 2) | ecosystem: Environmental > Terrestrial > Deep subsurface > Rock core/Sediment | place: Rifle...
TGGTCGCGAATGCGTGCCCCGTGCCAGCGATCCCCAGTCTTCGCAGCGCGTTCGAGGCACTTCTGTCTCTCGAGTTCAAGAGGGAGCCTCCCTGGTATCGCCTGTATGACGGCCCTCGCGATCTGAGATCCCTCGCCCAACATCTTAGGCGAAATGCGCAATACGACGTCCTCTATCGTCAATGGTCCCTCAGCGCGCACGCACAGGACTTCTCTCCGTTCCTGACCAGGGGAGCTGATGAAGCCAGGGCTGTCAAAGGTCTCCGCGACATTACTTCCGCAAAGCAGGTTACTACCTTTGCGGTGACATTTCTGATCGATGCCACTCGCTTAATCATCGACAAGTTCCATCCAGGGGAGCTGTGGGGGAACTGGTATTTCCGTGAGGTAAGGGATAGCTATCAATCCATTGCTCGGGGCTTGTAGCTGTCTTGGGATTAGTTCTACCCTACAACTTGCCGGAGCGGACGCAGCCTCGGCGCGATGTCATGATCGAAATGGCCTTGCTGCGGCGCTCAGCTCGCAGCTGATCGGGCGAAGCGCGCCCATCGACGGCACAGAGCCCCGAGCTGAGGGACTGAATTGCTTAGGAGGGATGTCATGCCTGATCCGGAACAACCGGTTGACCGACTGGACAAGTCGCGCGACCAATGGAGGCAGGTCTTGGCGCCTGATCAGTTCGCCGTCCTCTTCAAGGAGGCAACCGAGCGCCCGTTCTCTCACCCCCTGAACGAGGAGAAACGTGAGGGGACATTCCTGTGCGCCGCGTGCGCACTGCCGCTATTCAGATCAGAGGCGAAGTTCGAAAGCGGGACAGGCTGGCCGAGCTTCACCCAAGCGATCCCGGGCCACGTCGGCACCGGGACCGACTTCAAGCTCATTCTGCCTCGGACCGAATACCACTGCGCCCGGTGCGGCGGTCACCAGGGACACGTGTTCGACGATGGCCCGCAGCCGACAGGCCAGCGCTGGTGCAACAATGGGCTTGCTCTCCGATTCATACCCGAGGGTGACTCTCTGCCGCCGCTGAGGTCATAGTCAGGTTCAGGCCCCCGGATATCGCACGCTTCCGCCGAAACCCTCGCTGGAGTCCTGGAACACGACCGGGACACCTGCCCAGAGCGCACATCGCCCCGGAGCTGTTTCGGAAGTACTGGGTCTGCGGCGGGCGGGCGCGAAGCGGCGCCTGATTGCGCAAGACCTGGATTTGTGCGAGGATCATGAGCGGCGCGGCTTCTGGATACGTGCGCGGGACAGGGCAGCTGGAGGCCGTTGGGCGTTTAGGCTCCCATGATTGCCTGCTCCCATTGAGTCATCATCAGGAAACATGTTCCATCCAGGCGAGGTGCCTGACACCATCTTTCCAGGCCCGGAGTCCCAAATGAGCATGCCTCAGCACTTCTACGTTGCCGTCATCAGCGATCGACATCCCAACGGGGGCGAAATCGCGGCAACAGTCACAACCCTCTTGAGCGATTTCGAGGACCCAATTCAGCCATATCTGGCAGCCTGCGCGACTCACCGGGACTGCCGGCTGGCGCTCAGCCGCGCCCTCACTTCACGTGGACTGATCTTCTCACGGCCTGTGGACCCCTGGTATCTCAATCCGAAGACCATCAACCTGTGGTTGGCCCTTGATCACTATGGGGAGAACACCGCGCGCAGAGTCATCAAGGAGTTCGGGCGGGCACCGAAAGGGTTCTATCGTCACGTTTACCCTGACCCGGTCGTTGAATTTGGTTCGCCATTACCCGAACCCGAGAGCGAGAGCGGACTCGGAGATTGGATCGATCTCCTGGCAGGACTCGTGGAGCCCTGGAAACGCCGCCTATGGGAAGTGTTCTGTGATTCCTCCTGACCTGAAAAGCCTGGAAATGGGGCGGTGTTGCTCCCGCGGCGGAGCTCTCACTCGGAGCCGATCTGGGCGGGGAGTGCTATTCTATGAGGCAACGAGGCGGCCCTCCGACCGTATCTTAGAGGAGAAAGGAGCCTCGTCACGTGATGGGGATTCTGGTCGGGATCAGCGTCTGTGTCCTCACGGCCGTCCTTCTAACATTGCATGCAGTCGACAACAGCAGGCAATGTGAAGGCCGGAACGATGTTGACGGCGGCCTGCGTTCTCCTCTAGGATGCACCGTAATCGGTACGGTTAGCGGGAGATGAAACACCCCCATGTGGTTGGCCTGAGATGTGTGAGGCCCTTCAAACGCGGCGCAATGATGCAGCCTCAAATCGGATGGACTCGATTCCCCCGGCCACAAGCCTCGTCACGTTGCCTCAGCGAAGGTATGCGGCTGTTGAGACGATCTGTGCATCCTGGGGATGTGGGCAACGGCCTCCGTCGCCATCAGCCCCAGACCTGCATTCCGACGGTGTCGTTCAGAGCGGGGGTCGCTGTCACGAGGGGTGAGCGCCAGCCCGGGGGAACAGGCCCTCACCGCGACACGCCAAACCCTCGCACCTGCTGAAGGAGCCCTGTCATGGTCAGAATAGTAGGGTCTGTTCTGGTAATTGCGGGTCTGATCTTCGTGACCCTCGCCATCCTCGCTTGGCTCGGCGTCGTCACGCCCGTTGAACAGCTTGGGATTGCGCAGGCGAATTGGCCGGATGTGGCGATCGCGGTCCTCACGACGGTGCCCTGGGTCGCCCTTGTCGGGCTGGCGCTCATCTATGTGGGTCTGAAAGCGCTGGGCGTCAATCTCCCGCTGACCTGAGCAGGCGATGCGCCTGGCCACGCTCCAAGGCGCACCGTCGGGCTGAGTCAATACGCAGATCACGACTTGTGGGGCAGGACTCAGATTCGGAAGTGGATGAATGCTCTCAACAAGCCGGAGAAGAAACCGGATAGCAGCAGGTCCAGATCCTGCTGAGGATCGTGAGACGGAATGGCGGCCGAGACGCCGGGCGGGGGCGCCGCGGAGGCCGGGCGAGCGACTCTTCGCAGAAGCCCGCACCGCTCAAGTGTGATACAATGCATATGCGTGGCAAGCATTCGCCAGTAGTTCCCCATCGCAAAGCGAGTAAGAATCACGCCCGACGCAACACCTAGCGAGGCCGAGAAAGGTGAGAATGATCACAAAGTTGTACGTTGGCAATTTGTCGTACTCCACTGCTGCAGGTGACCTCCAGACGCTGTTCTCGAAGGCAGGACCTGTGAAGTCGGTCGCCCTGATCACCGACCGTGAAACGGGACAGTCGAAGGGATTTGCCTTCGTCGAAATGGAAACCCAGGCGGACGCTCAGAAGGCCATCAGCATGATCAACGGCACCCAGCTTGGGGACCGCACCGTTACCGTGAATATCGCCAAGCCGCGCGAGGACCGAGGCGGGGGTGGCTTTGGCGACCGCCCGCCACAACGGTCCGGCGGCCGGCCCCGCGGCCAAAGGTATTGATACCCGCCTAAGCGCGGCTGAGGCTTTGATCTGGCCTTTGCAGTTCCTAACCACGCAGAAGGGCCCCGGGGCTCGCGCAGCCGGGGTCCTTTGTTTTCTCTCAGCCGCAAAGAACGCGGGCTCTGCGACCCTGGTAGAGCACCAGGACCTGCGACAGCACGATCCGGTCAGGCGGCGGTCTTCACTCGGCTTGAGGGAGGATGGATGGGAGAGCCTATAGGAGCGATTGCGGTGACAACAGATACGCTTAGTCGGAGACCCTACCCACCAAGTCTTGTCCATGCCTTCTATGCCGGGTTAGATCGTTTGCCCATTCCCGCCTGGCTCTTTTTCGTTTTGCTTATCCCGATTGTTGGCGTCGCTCAGCATCTGGTGGCCTGGCGCAAAGGAGCGCTTGCCCCGGGCCAATTCAACTTTGATCTGGGCACAGCCGGCTTTTGGCTCGGCATATTCCTTATCGGCGTCTATGTTCTGAAGGGTGCCCCTAAAGCACTGGACGAGTATCGCCCGCTCTTGAATGTCACTGAGGAGGAGTATGCACGGCTCAAATATGGATTTGTGACAATCCCGAATGGGCTAGGAACACTATTCTTCTTGTTCGGGGTTGCGATGGGGGCCGTCAGTGGTTTCTCTGATATGGCCGTCGCTCCCGCAATCGATTATGTATTTCCCCTCCTGAGGATTGGAATTTGGATGATAGCCTCGGGAGGAACATTTCTATTCGGATACCAAGTGATCCGTCAATTGCGGCAGATAGGAGCGTTCTACGCCATGCCGGAGCAGATTGACCTCTTCAACCTGCGCCCACTCTATGGGTTTTCCCGGTACAGCGCTACCCTAGGAATAATGTTCTTCGCCTCCACGGCTCTATCGACTCTCGATCCAACCGCCTATGAAAGCCAGGTGGTGTTCCTCTTTAGTTTCGCGGTTATTCCGCTGATCTTCCTCATGTTCTATCTCCCCTTGTCGGGGGTCCACCGGCGTCTTGTGTCTGAAAAGGAGCGTTTATTGCAGGAGGCAAACTCCCGCATCGCGTCGATCCTGGATCGGATCCATTCGGCAGCGTTTGAACAACAAGACTATGAAGGCGTAGCGGGCATGCGCGCGGTGTACTCTACCCTGAAGGAGGAAAAGGAAACCGTACAAGGCTTGCGCACGTGGCCATGGCGTCCGGGCACTCTTACCGGACTGCTATCCGCCCTCTTCTTGCCGATCATTCTCACGCTAGTAAGGGAGATCATCTCGATGTTCCTGGGCTCCTAGTCTACTGACGGCCCACGCTTTGGCGTTTCTTACAGCTACCGGGAATGGGCAAAGTCGTCCAATAGCCGCCGTGTCGCTTGCCCCGAATGAAGGCTCTGCCGTGGCCCTGGCGGTCGCGCGGTATGATTGTGGGTCAGGCCCGGAGAGCCGTCGCTGTGTCAGGGGAGAACCGGGCAACTGGTAAAGTGCCGCGAGAGGTAGCCGGGGAGGAGGAACCCATGCTGGAAATCGCCCAGAAGCTCGAACGCCTGTCGGCCCTGTACGCGGAGCGCGAAGCACTGGCGGCTCAGAAACAGGCATTGACCGACGAGCTGCTCCCGCCGGAGATCAAGGCGCGTCTCGAAGAGGTCGAAGCCGAGTTTGCCACGAAGGACGAGGGAGCCGCCGCCAACATCGAGGCTCTGGAAGAGGAGATCAAGCAGCAGACCCTCGCCTTCGGTGAAGGCGTCAAGGCGTCCGGCCTCCACGCGGTCTGGTCCAAAGGACGTGTCACTTGGGACGGAAAGGGGCTCTCCGCATACGGCCAGGCCCATCCCGAAGTCCTGAAATTCCGGAAGGAGGGGGAGCCATCCGTGGCGATACGGCGCCTCCAATCGAAAGAGACCAACTAGCCTCCATCTCGCGAGGTGGCCCAAATCTAAGCGGGACCCTCGTATGCCGTGCGGGAGGGGGCCTGCTGGACCCGTCGCAGAGAATGCGGGGGACGAAGTGTGCCGCGGCAGTGCAGGCACACCGCACATCGTCCCGGTGGTGGTCCGCGAGGGGTGGTCTTCGAGAGGCTCATTGAAGAGGAGCGTAGTTGGGCAAGACATGCTAGTCTATGAGGTAGAGGGGCGGCATTGCGGCCGCATCGGAAGCCCGAAGGAGGCCAGGGTGGCTGCCAGGGTCAAGACCCACTACTTCAGCAACTTCAATACGCCCCGTTCTTGCGTCGTATGCGGCAACCCGCCGGGCCAGGGTATGACCTGGAAAGTGAGTGGCTCGAAATCCAACTGGTCGGGGAAGCAGACAACGACCCTCAGCCTCGAATTCCCTCTATGCGAAGAGTGCCATGCCGTGAGCCAAAACCGTCCGCTCGCGAAACTCCTCTCCGTGTTGGGCGTTCTTATGGGGATCGCCATTTGCCTGGTTATGGCCGGTGTCGTGGGTTCGGGTGCTTTTGAAAACAGCATCCTGGGCGTGGCCATCGGAGTTGCGCTGCTTGTCGGGCTGGCGATCGTCGTGCGGTCGCTGTCGAACACGGTCAACCAAAGGGACCTGACCCCGAACAACGCAAGAGGCGCGGCCTCGTTCACCGCTGCGTCAGGGTCTCTGGATTCAAGACGCCGGGGCTCTTCGACAAGCAGGGATGGATCGTGTTCAACTATGAGAACCCCTCGTTCGCGGCTGAGTTTTCGACCATGAACCTTGGAGTTGCCGTCTGACCTGGATCTCCTCTGAAGGTGAAAGGGATGCCCAGGCCTACCGGCTCCGGCCAGCCGGCGGGGCACGAACGACGCCCCGCGGTGGCTATCCGTTCCTTAGCTCGGCTGACCGAGGGATCGCCCGGCGCCCGACACTCCGCCGCAACCCTTCACCGCCTGGCGCTGGCCGCACAGGGCAACCCTCGCCCGTTCGCCGCAAATCCTGTCGCCGTCCTCCGACCACCGGTCGGGGCCCGTAGAGCCAGACCGGGACTCTCTTCCCGCTACACAGCCACACCAAAACGCAGAATACTAGTCGAGAAGGGCCGAGAGTCACTTGCCGCGCCCGCTCGTGTCCGCTCGTGGCCCAAGGATGACTGCGGCGGGCCTGGTGCCGAGCTTCGTTCTTCCCCCCCCGGATGAGGGGACGTCCCGAGGTGATTGGATCTAGAGGTAGAGAGGCGCCCGCTCCTAAGCCGTCGCTGCAGTGTGGCCCGCGCGCACACTGCCTATGGAAGGAAGAGACCCATGCGCACCTCCCCCGTCGTTCTTCTCACCCTGGCGGCCTTCGGCCTGCTACTCGCGGGCTGCTCGAACCCGCATGCGGAAGTCCAGGCCGCCCTGGCGCCCGCCTGCTCCGGGCAGGGCGTTCCGGAGGCCGCCGCCTACGCGGGCGGCGGGGTCCACCCCGTCGTGCTTCTCTCAGCCGACGGAACATCCCATTCCTGGAGCGGCGACCTGCCCGACGAGTGGTATCCGGAGACCGTGCAGACAGCCCAGTTGGTGGCTTGCGTCGAGGAGGAACAAGAACGGTCCATCGAGGTCTGCCTCTACAACGGGCCCAGTATCACCCGGTATCGGTATACCGTGGCGGTCCGGATCGTGGAAGCGCGGACGGGAGGGCAGGTGGGTTCCACGGTGCTCCAGGGAAGCAGCCCGCGCGAGTGCCGGCAATCGGAGGACTACGATCTGACGCGGCTGGAAGGCGGCCACGTCTCCTTCTCGGTGGCTGCGGATTGGATGCGCACCCACGTCGAGTAGGACGGTGCGTCGACTGACGCTGCCGGCCGCCAAAACCGCCAGCGCCCAAATGTAGCCGGCCAGCACCTCCAGGTTTTCGGCTGATAGCCCGAAACGATCCTCGCCTCCGAGGAGAGGATCGATTCGCGAAGATAGGCCTCATCGGCCAGCACCATCGGCTGGATAAAGCATTTAGGACCCCGGGAAGACGCACAAGGTCGAGGAAGGATCACACAGGATACCACGCGGAGAGGCGAACGGTAGGCGATTGCCCGGAGGGGATCCAACGGTCGCCCGCGCCTCGTTGGATATCAGCTTGACTCGCGGGAGGACCCGACATAGGATAGCGGGCAAGGCAAGGGGCCCCGAGCAAGGGGAGGGGATGAAGGCCAATCTAAGAGGGGCGGCTCGCTTGGGGCTGATCACCACTCTGGTGGTCAGCCTTGTTGTTTGCCTCCTCGCCACTGGAGTTGGTGGCACCTCGAATTCAAGGGCCGGCTCTGATTGGCAGATCGACTGGACACCAGATGTGGCCACGTTGGAGGTAGCCGAGACCCTGAGCGGCCCCGGCGTGGAGGTTCTGGCGGGGATTGCCACTGGTCCCACCGCCACCTTGGGTCCCGGACAGACGTTGCCTCCGGAGAGCGTGTCTACCACAGTCGGGACTCTTGGTGGCCACAACTTTGGGTGGGGGGAGATTAGGGATGCTGGTGGGGAGATAACTGGCCGGCTGGAGAACGGCTTCATGCACTATGTCGCCGAAAGGGATTCCGTCGAACGCCAGATCATTGAGGTTGATGCCGAGGGAATCGGGTCTGGTATTGCGATGGCAATCCTGGCCGGGGGGCTTGGTCTGTGCCCCGAAAGCGTAGGTATCGGGTGCATCGTGGGTGTTGTGGGAGCATTCGCAGTGGCCACCGGAAACGCGGTGAGGAATGGCGTTCGACTCTTCTTTCTGGAACGCGATCTGGATGAAACTGAACGAAACCTCTTCGGTCGATTCGAACAGGCGCTGCAGGCGCTTCCTTGAAGGAGATACGAATGACGCTGCGACAGGTGGGCTTCACAATGACTGCGAAATTCATCAAGATGCAGATGGCCGTGCTTTGTGGCTCGGGCTTCCCCTTGGCATCTTCCTCCTCCAACAGAAGATCACGGTGTGGGGGACCTTCCTCCTGGCCGCAGGTCTCCTTGCTGTCATCTTGTTCGTGAACCGGAGCTGGTTGGGGAAGGTCGTGGGTCGGTCCATCCCTCCGGCGCGGGGATATGCGATGGTCATCATGTTGCCTGTGTCAGTGATCTCGATTCTCCCGTTCCTCGCGGGTTTCGCGCGAGTGGAGCCCGGGTTGAGCATTCCCGCGGTAGTCTATGGATCCGTGCTGGTCATTGGTCAATGTCTGGCCATCATGGAGTTCCTGCGGTCGAGGACGGGAACGTCGTGAGACTCGGGCTCATCAGTGCGACGAGGGACTTGCTCCGGCGATTCCGGCGGGCCGGTCTTCCTGGGAGGTCCGAATTCGAATGTGATCGTGGCGGTCACCTCCTTCGGGCTGAACGCCCTCTGTCGCGGAACCGATTTCGCCTACCGCCTCGACCGGGCCGAAGTGCTCAATTGGATCGCCTCCCGTCAGTGAGGCGAGCCATGCGGCCGTCTCGGCAGCGCCACGGTTTGTCTCCCGGAACGAGGCGCCTCGGTGAACATCCAAGCAGGCGGGCCGGCATCACGCCGGCCCGTTCGTTTTCGCTCCGGTGGACGACCGCAACGAGCGCGCTGCAGTAGAATGTCGTAAGTCCCTGGGTGCGCTGTTCCCTGCGCACGAATCTCGAAACGGCCGAACGCGGATCAGGAGAGATCCTCCATGTCGAAGCTCCGGCATTCATTCGTCTTTCTCGCCGCCGGCCTCCTCTTGGGGGCCTGCACACGCCTCGCTCAAACCGCCACGCCCCCGGCGGCCTCCGCGCCCGCAGCGACGACTGCGGCCACGCCCTCGCCGCAATCCAGGCGGACGACGCAGGAGATCCTCGCCTCCCTCGGCGGCACGCCGTGCGCCGAAAGCGACTTCACCTGCGTCACGCTCACCCTGCCTCTGGATCACTTGAACCCGCAAGACCCGGGCACGATCGAGGTGGTCTTCGGCGTCTTGCCGGCCAGCGGAGAGCGCCGGGGCATGTTCGTCACCGCCGTCGGCGGCCCGGGCGGCTCAGGGCTGGCCGTGGCCGACCCCTACACGTCGGCCTTCGATTCGGGAATCGTCGAGCACTTCGACGTCGTCTTCTTCGATCAGCGCGGCGTGGCCGCCTCGGGCGGCCTTCAATGCGTACAGGCCGCCACGGCCTTCTACCGCTCCGAATGGGACGCCACTTCGCCCGAAGGCGAGGCTGCCCTCACCGAGGCCGCCCGTGCCTTCGCTCGCGACTGCGTCGCCGAGATGGGCCGTGAGGAACTCCTTCCATTCCTCGGCACCGAGCAAGCCATCGAAGACCTGGAAGCCTTCCGCGAAGCGATGGGCGACGAGCGTTTCTGGCTCTACGGCGAATCCTACGGCACCCAGTTCGCCCAGACCTATGCCGCGGCGCACCCCGACCGCCTCGCCGGCCTGGTCCTCGACGGCCCGGTGGACCTGACCATCTCCGGCATCGACTACTACCGGGAGCAAGCCCAGGCGTTCAATGATGTCTTGGTGATGACCCTGGAGGCCTGCGCCGCCGATCCGGATTGCGCCGCTGACATGGGCGGGGACCCCCTTGGGGCCTACGACACGCTGGCGGCCCGCCTGGCCGAAGCCCCGCTCGCTATCGGCTTCCCACTGCCCTCCGGAGGAATCGCGGAACGAACGATCAGCTTCTCCGATCTGCAAACTGCCGCGGCCTCCTACCTCTACGCCGAGACCTCCCGCATGATCTTCCTCCGAGCGCTGGCGGCAGCCGTCTCCCGTGACGACCTGGTTCCCCTTGCTCGAGTGCTCTACGACTCGCTCTACCTGGATCCGGAAACGATGGAGCCGATCCCCGATCCTACCTACTCCGACGGGGTCTACTACGCGGTCGAGTGCAGCGACTACGCCTTCGGATCTGCAGAAGACTACCTTCGCGCCGGCGATGCGGTTGACACGGTCGTCCCCCGCCTGGGAGCGATCTTCTACGGCGACCTTCCTTGTGTCTTCTGGCCCATGCCAGGTGAAGGCGCGCGTCCGGCGCCCCTCGTCGCCGAAGGAATCCCCACCCTCGTCCTCGTTGGCACGGCAGACCCGG
>Ga0209751_10007078_pt1 | contig 10329 bp, 10 predicted proteins | sample RifCSP13_1_FD_184019 | JGI IMG/M metagenome (GOLD analysis project Ga0209751, IMG submission 184019) | Soil microbial communities from Rifle, Colorado - Rifle CSP2_sed 13_1 (SPAdes) (version 2) | ecosystem: Environmental > Terrestrial > Deep subsurface > Rock core/Sediment | place: Rifle...
ACGCCCGGCCGGAAGGGAATGAGGGCCCCGGTCTGGTCCTGGCGAAGGAGTTTGTCGAGTTGCACGGCGGCGACGTGCGCGTCGAAAGCCAGCCCACCTCCGGCACCACCGTGTTCCTTTCGCTGGCCCGATCCCTTGAGGAAGGGCCGGAACCCCCCGGCGGCTCCATCCCCACGCAGCAGTGAGGCCTCGTTTCGGCCTGCGCCGGCCTGCGCCGACCTCGACGGCGCTAGTTCTAATCGTTTTCTGCGACATTCCTTACACACCTCTTACGTTTGCTCCCCTACGATGGCTTCAAGCCGGTGACGGAGGGTGCTGCTTCGGCCCTGAAGTGGGCTAAGACGGGAAGCAGGACTGTATTTCAAGCGAAGGGACGTAGCCGCGCCCCCTGTTCACCTCTAGCCGGGAAAGGGAGGAGACCATGTTTGCGAAGATAGACGACGCGCTGCTGACGGCTTGCGCCTGGCTGGTCACACACCTGCACCGCGATGAGCGGGGACAGGACCTGCTGGAGTACGCCCTGCTGGGAGGCTTGATCGCTGTGGCCATCACGGCCGCCGCAGTCGTCACGGCCATGACTGGCGGCCTGGAGAAGATGTCCACCGGGATCAAGGACTGCATCGACTTCAAGTCCAACACTGTCTGCACACCCTTCTAGTCGGGAGCCGGTCGCGTGCCCGGGACGGCGGCAGCAAGGGAAGTTCTGCCGCCGTGCTGGGGGCTTCGGGAATCGCGAGGACGGCGAAGTGAAGCATGAGTGTCGCTTGATATGGCGTGGTATCTCTTGCCGGCGCCCGGGGGGGGCGGAGCGAATCCCCCCGGGGCGCGGGCGGCAATTCGCTGCCCCGCGGCGACTTCTGTCCCAGCGGGGGCAGGCGCTGGTGGAGATGGCGCTGGTCTTGCCCATCATCTTCGTCTTCATCCTTCTCCTCGTGGACTTCGGGACCGCGCTCGACCGGCGGGAAGTCCTGCAGCACGCTGTCCGCGAGGGCGCCCGTCGGGGAGCCGTCACCACGAACATCTCAGAGATCGTCAACACCACCGTGGCCCAGTCGCAGGGCCTCCTGGAGGCCGATGACGTGACCGTCTGCTACACAGACATGAATGGCAACGGCCGGCGCGGCGACCCCGGTGACGACGTGAAGGTGGGTGTCAACTACACCTACAGGTTCTCCGTCGGCGGCGGCGAGCTTCTCTCCGCCTGGGGCGTCACGGTGCCCGAAATTGAGATGGACCCCTGGGCAGACATGCGCCTGGAGAACTCCGTGAGCGGGGCCCCCAAGTGTTGAACTGGGAGGAAGCGGCGGGAAAATGGCTCGGAGGCCACCCGGGAGAGGGCGGACAGGCCCTCATCCTCATGCTGCTGGCCATCACCGTCATCTTCGCCATGGGGGCGATCGCCCTGGACTTCGGCCTCTGGCTGACGGAGCGCCAGGGCGCCCAGAAGGATGCCGACTCCGCCTCTCTGGCGGGAGCCTATGAACTCCTGCGACAGGACTTCGCAGACCCCGCTGACAACGATCCGCCGTCCGTCCGCGCCGCCGCCGAGGACGCCGTCTACGATTGGGCAAAGCTGAACGACCTGAGTCAGGCGGACGTTGGAAAGCTGCTCGTCGCCGACACAGACTGCCTCGGCCCCTCGCAGGTCATCGATTCGGTCTCCATAGCCGCCGAACACCATTCCCCCGCCCTTTTCACCTCCATCTTCGGCGGAGTGGCGCCCGAGATCGGCGCCCCCGCAACGGCCTGCCTGGGTTCCGCCTCCACCGCCACCGGGGTCCTTCCAATGGCCATCCAGATCAGGGGCCCCAGCAGCGGTTGCTGGGCCGACCTGGACGGCGACGGCAAAGCCGAGCCTCGTCTGGGCGTAACCTGCGCCCTCACCCTCGGCGACGAGGAGTCTGACCACGCGACCAGCATCCGCCTCTATGACAACGGCAGCGATGACTGCAGCGACCGGAACACCGGCGGCTATGACGAGTGGCGGGACCAGGTGGAGAAAGGCGGCGCCGACAGCGAGTGCCACGTGTACAACTACTTCCCTGACGGCAACCGCTGCAACAGTGATCAGGGTGGCTGTGCCTACGTCCTGCCCGGCGTGGGCTCAGACAGGGCTCTGGCCTCCTTCCGCCGACTAATCTCCGGCGAGGGGGAGTGCGACGAGAAATTCGGAGACCGGGACGGTATTGACGAGCTTCGCGAGATCCTCGTGGCCTCCGACGGAGACCCCAGCCCGCCCGGCGATGCCGTCTTCGTTCGCCGCGATTGCGCGAGCCCTCGGCTGGTGTCGCTCGCCGTCGTTGGCCGCTTCCCCAACCAGCCGTCTCGACCGATGCCCATCGAGGCCTTCGCCACGTTCCTCATCGCCGGCTGTGAGACGGAAGACCGGTTCGACACCCGGTGCTCCGATGACGACGGCGAGAACAACGGGGGCGGCGAGGAAGAAGATGATGACGAGGACGACGGCCAGTTCCGCCTGCGAGGCTCCTTCGTCGACCTCCTGGTCAGCTCGGGAGCCGCGGACGAGATAAGCAAGTGGAGCCCAAAGCGGATCATCCTGGTGGAGTGAGGAGGTTGCCCATGGCCAGAACCTACGAGTTGGGAGAGGCCCGGAACAGCCGGGGACTGCTGCCCCTTGCCATCGTCAGCGGCCTGGTGGCTGCTGTTCTCGTCTTCATCGCCCTGGTCCGGGCCGGCGATGAAGGCCGGCCCGGCATCGGACCCGCTGGCAGTACCCTCAGGGTGGTCATCGCAGAGCAGGACATCCCTGCCCGCACGGAGATCGGGCCCGAGATGCTAAGCGTGGTAGAGGTTCCAGGCTCCCTGGCGGTCAACGGCGCCCTGGACAGCGTGGAGCCTCTCGTAGGGGAGACCACTCGCTACCCGGTCGCGGCCGGACAGCAGGTTACCCTGGCAGGCGTGGGCGCGCTAAACAAAGACGGCGGCGGCCTGGAAGACGTTGTGCCCAAGAATATGCGGGCCTTAAGCGTTGAGGTCGACGAGATCAGGGGGGTCGGGGGTCTCCTTCTGCCCGGCGACAGGGTGGACGTCATAGCCGTCCTCGCAGCAGACGCGGCCGGCGTCGACAGCTCGGTGACCGCCCTTCAAGACATCGAGGTGCTGGCGGTAGGCCAGACGACCCAGGAGGCGTTGCCGCGTGCCGAGGCGGTTGACGGCGCGGAGCCGGGCACGGACGCATCCAGCGGCCAGCGGCCCGCTGACGCGGAACCCCAGCCAGATGCCCGCACGGTCACGCTGGCCCTCACCCCGGAGCAGGCCCAGCTGCTGGCCCTCATCCAGGACAAAGGCAAGATCTGGCTCAGCCTGAGGCCCTTTGGGGAGGACGCCACGGTCACGCTCACCGAGTCCACCCTCTACACGGTTGTCGAACCAGCGAAGGCGCCATGACTAAAGCGATGGCTAGTGAACTAACGGGAGGTAAGTGATGGCGAGGGTCCCAGCTGTGCTCCTCGTTGACCAGGACCCGCAGGCCCGCTTTGAGCTCAAGCAGCTGGTGAAGCAGGCCCAGCTGACGCTCGCCGGCGCCGCTGCCCTCGGCACGGAAGCGGTGTCCCTGGCGGCTGAGACGGCGCCTGACGTGATCGTCTGCGGCATTGGTGTCCCCCAGGAACGGGCGCTCCAGACCATCGGCGCCCTCCTGGACACCCGCCCGGACACCCCAATCGTCGCCTACGGCTGGCACAGCGATCTGGAGACCATGCGCGCCGCCATGCTGGCCGGAGCGCGCGACTTCCTGGTTATGCCCGTCGAGGCCGCGCGGCTGAACGAATCCATCCTGGCCGTCCTCGAGTCCGAAGAGCACAAGCGGCTGCGGCTGAGCGGCCAGGCCGCGAAACTTGGTCCGCGCGGGCTGGTTGTCAGCCTGTTCGGCGCGAAGGGGGGAGTGGGCAAGACCACCGTGGCCACCAACATGAGCGTTGCCTTGAGCGCGTTGATGGGCCAGTCGGTCGTCCTCGTCGACGCGGACACGGGCTTCGGCGACGTAGCCGCCATGCTGGACCTCAAACCGCGGCACACCGTCATCGACCTGCTCCGCGATATCGATAATGTCGACCGCGACTCGGTGGCCGATTACCTCACCTGCCACGCTAGTGGCCTGTGGGTCCTGCCGGCGCCTCGGGGGACCCTTCAGTGGCGCTCCGTGGCCCCGGAAGGCCTGCGCAAGATCATCGACCTCCTGGCCAGGCGCTTCGATCTCGTCCTGGTCGATTCCGCCGGAGCCCTGAGCGACATCTCTCTCGCCGTCCTGGAAGAGGCGAACATGGTGCTCTGGATCACGTCCCCAGACTTCTCCAGCATCCACAACTCGCTGCTGGGGTTCGAGACGCTGCGCGAGCTTTCCTACCCGGAGGCGCGGATACGCCTGGTCCTCAACGCTACCACTCCGCAGGACGGCATCCGCCCCATCAAGATCGAAGAGGTCCTGGCCCGGCCTCTATTCTGGATGGTCCCCTATGACCAGCGGCTCAGGCTGGGCACGCAGATCGGGTGGCCCCTGGTGCTCAGCAGCGCGACGAGCCCTGGTGCCCGCAGCATCGTTCAACTCGCCCGCGCGATCGCCGGGACGGGACCGAAGGAGATGCCAAAGCCGGCAGCGCAGCCCTGGCGCTGGCTGACGAACCGGCGCGTTCCCTCTCAGCGGCCGACCACTGCTCTAGAAGGGGGTTCATGACGATGACGCTGCAGGAGATGTCTCCCGGCTTCGATCCTCCCCAGGGATGGGAGGTCGCCGACGAGTACGCCCCGCTACCGCCCGAGGACGAAGAGCTGGCCTACGCCCTGCATCAACGGCTGATCCGAGAGGTGAACCTGGAGGCCGCGGAGCGCCAGGGATCAGAAGGCGCGCGGCAGGCGGTGGAAGGTGCGGTCCGCAGACTGGTCACTGATACGGCGCCCGGCCTCTACGGAGAGCGCAGGGAGCTCATCATCCGGCGGGTGGTGGACGACGCTGTTGGTCTGGGACCCCTGGAACCCCTCATAAGGGACCTCACAGTTTCCGAGATAATGGTGGACGCCCCCGACGAGATCTACTTTGAGCGCGACGGCATCATCTACCTTTCCTCCCTGCGCTTCCGCGACGCCGCGCACATCATGCTGACTGTGGACAGGATGATCTCTCCCGTCGGCAGGCGTGTCGATGAGTCCTCGCCCTACGTCGACGCCCGCCTCCTCGATGGCTCCCGCGTGAACGTCATCATCCCTCCTCTGGTGCCCCGCTGCCCAACGGTGACCATCCGCAAGTTCCGGCCGGACAAGTACAATATGGAGGACCTGATAGCCATCGGCACGCTGACTCAACCGGTGGCGGATTTCCTCCATGCCTGCGTTCAGCTGCGGCTCAACACCGTCATCTCCGGCGGCACGGGCACCGGCAAGACAACCCTTCTCAACGCCCTTTCGGCCTACATACCCGCCCGGGAGCGGATAATCACCGTCGAGGACCCTATCGAGCTGAAGCTCCAGCAGCGGCACGTCATCGCCTGCGAGGCCCGGCCCGCCAGCATCGAGGGCAAGCTGGAGGTCACGCAGCGGGACCTGGTACGCAACGCCCTTCGCATGCGCCCTGACCGGATCATCGTAGGCGAAGTGCGCGGCCCGGAGGCCTTCGACATGATGCAGGCCATGAACACCGGGCACGAGGGCTCCCTGACCACCGTCCACGCCAACTCGCCACGCGATGCCCTCGCCCGAATCGAGAACATGATCCTCATGTCTGGCTTCGATCTGACCGTCCGCGGCATCCGTGAGCAGATGGCCTCTGCCTTCCACCTGATCTTGCAGTTGACCCGCTTCGCCGATGGCACCCGTCGCATAGTGAGCATTAGCGAGGTGGTGGGCATGGAAGGCGATATGGTGACGATGCAGGACCTGTTCCGGCACGAAATCGACAGCATTGATGCGGACGGCCGCATCAAGGGGAGCCTGAACTCCACGGGTATCATGCCCACCTTCGCCGAGCGATTCGCCAAGGCGGGGGTAGTCGTGGAGTCCTTCGTTCCGGCGGGGGGGAAGTGGGGCTAATGTTTCTTGAGGCTTCGGTCGCCGTCTTCGTGTTCATCGCCGTGACCTCATTGTGCGTCACGGTATTGGGCCAAGTCCCCCTGGCCCGGCCGGCGGAGCAGCGGCTTGGTGCGCTGCGCCTCCTCATTCCCAAGGCGCAGGAACAGGACCCCGCTGACATCCTGAAGGGGAGGGCATCTTCCCTGCCGCCGCTGCGGGCCCTGCTTGCGCGCACCAACTGGAGCAAGAAGGCGGCCATAGACCTGGAGCGCGCCGGACTCAGCCTGAGGGTGGGGGAGTACTTGCTCCTGCGCCTAATCGTTGCAGTGATAACCGGATTGGTCGGACTTCTCTTCGCCGGCTCGGGAGGATTTGGCCTGCTGTTCGCCCTTGCCGTCAGCGGCATCGGCTTCATGCTGCCGGCCTGGTACCTGGCGCGCAGGCGGCGGCGGCGAGCGGCCACCATAAGCCACCAGCTCATTGAAATGCTGCTGTTGATCTCCAGCGCTCTCAGGTCCGGGTTCGCCTTCACGCAGGCCGTGGAGACAGCGGCCAAGCAGCTGACGCCGCCCATCCTGGACGAGGTGAACCACTTCCTGCGCGATACCGCCCTCGGCCGCTCGATGGAGGATTCCCTGAGTGCCATGACAGAGCGGGTGGAAAGCTACGACCTGGACATTGCCGCGACCGCCATCCTCGTCCAGAGCACCACCGGTGGCAATCTGGCGGAGATTCTGAGCAACGTGGCGGATACCCTCCGGGAGCGGGAACGAATTCGAGGAGAGATCCGTTCCCTCACCGCACACCAGCGGTTCACGGCCCAGGTCCTCTCGATATACCCGGTTGCCCTGGCCGTCATCTTCTTCGCCCTCAATCCGTCGCTCATGTCTGTTATGTGGACGGAGCGGCTGGGCCAGGTGATCCTGGCCATCGGGGTCGGGCTGCAGCTAATAGGCGCCTTCGCCATTCCGCGTATCCTCTCCGTGGACGTCTGATAGGGGGTCACATGGTTGTTGCTTCGGTGGCCTCGATGTCCATGTTCCTGGCAGTGACCTCGTTCCTCCTTTGGCTGAGCCAGCGCCGCGGCACTCCGGCCGAAGCACGGTTGAAGCGGCTAACGCGGGGGTCCGGCCGGGCAATCATCGATGTTCCCTTCAGCCAGAGGGTCGTGGCGCCTGTTGTCGATGGGCTGACCCGTCGGGTTATAGCGCTGCTTCCGCCGGGCTTCGTTGCCCGCGTAACCGCCCAGCTCATATCAGCTGGCCGCATCATGTCCACCCAAACCTTCTTCGCCGTCGTGTTGCTGATAACCGCCCTGCTGCCCAGCTCAGCCCTCATCGTCCTGCTACTTGCGCGCAACCCGCCCTCGGCGCTGAGCTTGATCCTTATCTTGACCCTGGCTGCCATAGGTGGGATTTCACCCTTTATCTGGCTCGCGCGGCGGATGCGTGCCCGCAGGCTGGCGATTTGGAAGAGCCTGCCTGATGCGCTGGACCTGATGACCATCTGTGTCGAAGGCGGCCTGGGTTTGGACGCGGCGTTCCGCCAGGTATCGGAGAAGCTCAAGAGCCCCCTGGCCGGCGAAGTGAGTCAGATGCTGCGGGAGGTGGGCATGGGCCGTCCCCGGCGCGAGGCGCTGGAGGAGATGGCTTCCCGAATAGGGGTGCCCGAGGTGGTGACGTTCGCCAACGCCGTCATCCAGGCAGAACAACTGGGGGCCAGTCTGGGGAGGGTCTTGAGGGCGCAGGCGTACACCATTCGCACGCGTCGCCGGCAGCGGGCCGAGGAGATGGCCCGCAGGGCTCCGGCGAAGATGGTGTTTCCGCTGGTCCTGTGTGTGATGCCCTCGCTCTTCATCGTCGTGGTCGGTCCCGTCGTAGTGCGCCTTTACTCCTATCTCTCCCAGTAGCGGCAGCCATGGATGATGCGGGGGTCGGCCAGAACTACTACGAACTGCTGCAGGTGCATCCAGCGGCGCCCCTGGAGCTCATCACAGGCGCCTACTGGTGGCTGATTAACCGGCAGCAGGCGGCGAGGAGCGCCGACTACGCTACCGACGTGTCCCTTCACCAGCTGACCAAGGCCTATCAGACGCTGGCCGATCCCACCCTGCGCCGGTCCCACGATGCTTCCCTGGGGCTTCCCCCTCCGGCCCCGTTTCCCGCCCTACCCCAACGCCTGCGGGAGCCCTCCCGCCGTCGCCGCTCTTTGATCTCCCGTCGCGCTCGCGACCCCGAGCCCGAAGACGTGAGCGTTGACTACTATGAGGTGCTGCGGGTTCATCCGCAGGCGGAGCCGCCGATTCTCGCCCTGGCGCGGGCGGTGATAAGAGACCACTACCTGCGGCAAGTCCATTTTGGCGAGGCGTCAGCCGGGCTTCTGGAGCTGCTGGAAGAAGCGTACGCCGCCCTGTCCGACCCGGATGGTCGTCCCAAGGGCAATGCAGAGGAGGGGCATGGCAACCGCGGGACGCAGCCCACGGGCCGGACATCTCGCGGAGCTGTCGAGCGGGCCTCGCCGGGGCGCCAGTCCACCACAGCCCCGGAGCGCGGCAAGCCGGCGCTCGCCCGATTCAGAGAGGCCGCCAGAGAGGTGGTAGAGGCCATCGCTGCCCGCGTTTCCGCGCGCCCGGTGGGCGCCGTCCTGGACGAGGAAGCTGCCGTCCTTGAAAGACTTGCCAGAGCCTGGGGCACGGCGCCGGTGGAAGCTCCAGCGGCGGCGGGTTCCGTCACGGTGGCCGATTGCGCCACGGCGGCCGACTCCGCAACGGCGCCGGTGAAAGCTCCAGCGGCCGCGGATTCCGCCACGGCGCCGGTGGAAACTCCAGCGGCCGCGGATTCCGCCACGGCGGCCGACTCCATCCTGGCGTCAGCACCGGCCCGGCTCGTCGTCACGGGGGGTCCCCAGACCGGCAGCGAATTCGCTCTGAACGGTCATCCCGTCACCGTTGGCGCCGCCAAGCAGTGTGACGTGGTACTGGCCGGGACCGCCGCTCGGCAAGCCTGGATATGGTCGAGAGACGGCCATTTCGTCATTCTGAACCTCTCGGCAGAGCCGGAGATGCTGATTGGTGGGCGGCCCCTGGTGCAGGCGACCCTCGAGGACGGGGACCTTCTGACCATTGGTCACCACAGGATCCGCTTCGACCTGAGTCGCAGCGCGCCCCGGCCGTCGTAGAGACCTCCGCCGGCACGCCCCCTTGGGCTTACGGCTTGCCTGATTTCCCGGCGACCTGGACGTTGACCGTCGCATCATCCCAGAAGGGGTTGTTCGGGTCAGGTCCCCAACTCACCCACGCCGACTCGAAGACGTGCCAATCCCCCTTGGGATTGCCCGAGACGGCGGTCAAGACCAGCGTGAGCGTGGCACTCTCGCCCGGAAGGAGATCCACTGGGAAGTCCGGAGGATATCCGACCTTGCAGGTCAGACGATCCGTCAGGTTCACCCAGACTGTGCTGCTCGTGCAGCCCGAGGCAACGAAGTTGAACCAGTCGGGCTGCCACCCCGAGACAACCACATTCTGCGCGGCGGCGTCACCCACGTTGGTAGCGGTGATGGTAAATATGATGTTCCGCCCAGGCTTCGCGGAATGCCGATCTGCCCTGATGCTGACGGAGACGTCAGCGCCGGTCTGCGCCGCGACGGGACGAACATCGAAGGGTGAGAGGGCGTCCAAACCCAGGATAACCGCCAAGGCAAGGGTGGCTGCGGCGAGGATGGTGGACTTCATGGTGCCCTCCTCTGCTATGCGGCTCACCCACCGCGAGTGTGCGCCTGGACGGGATTATCGTCAATGAATCGGTAGTAATGTATCCGGCGAGCCGTCGCCCGGCAGGCCAGTGCCCGCCGTCACCGGGGCGCCTCCTGGGCGCCGCCGGCGCATGCCCCGTCGGCGGGAATAGTTGACGAGATAAAGGCTACTCCAGCGCCGGTGTGACGGAGCGAAGCGCCGCTTTCGTATCTGAGGAATGGCAGGGGCGGCAGGACTCGAACCCGCGACCTGCGGTTTTGGAGACGTGATGCTGTCTCCGCTATGCCCGCGTATCTAGATGCCCGTGCGCTGTGCGCAAAGACCGCAGGTGCCCGGACAGAGGGTTTCTCCAACGCCGCTGCTCTTCGCGAAACGGCTAGCCGAGCCGGTTCGTCAACGAAACGCTACCCCGCCGCATCCTCACCACTCACAGCCCTCCGGCGACGGAGACGGAAGTGAAATCGAAAGCTAGCGGGCGCGCCTCCAACTGTGGACCCAGAAGCCTCCAGCAGCTGCGACCGCCAGACCACCCATTAGGCCAGCAACCCAGGGCAGGC
>Ga0209751_10007079_pt1 | contig 10329 bp, 8 predicted proteins | sample RifCSP13_1_FD_184019 | JGI IMG/M metagenome (GOLD analysis project Ga0209751, IMG submission 184019) | Soil microbial communities from Rifle, Colorado - Rifle CSP2_sed 13_1 (SPAdes) (version 2) | ecosystem: Environmental > Terrestrial > Deep subsurface > Rock core/Sediment | place: Rifle...
GCATCTTCCAGCGGATAGGTCGCCACGGTCGGCCGCAGCCCCAGCTCGGAGGCCAGCGACAGAAACTCCGTCCCATCGCGACGCGTCGCATTGGCGACCGTTCGCAAGGTGCGTTCCCCGTAGAGCCGGTCGTAATGGAGAGGCGGAATCGGGGAAAGGTGGATAGCGTTGATGGCCAGAGTGCCTCCCGGCCTCAGCCGACCGAGGATGTCGGGGATCAGGTCTCCCACCGGCGCGAACAGAATGGCGCGGTCCAGAGGCGTCGGAGGTTCACCCTCGATCCCGCCGACCCAATCCGCACCCAACCGCCTGGCCAGGTCCTGGTGCTGCCGACTCCGGGTGAAGACAAAAACGCGGCAGCCCCAGGACTGCGCCACCGGCAACGTCAGGTGGGCGCTGGCCCCAAAGCCGATCAAGCCAAGCGTTTCACCAGGCAAGAGCTCGGCACGACGCAAGGAACGATATCCGATGATCCCGGCACAGAGAAGCGGCGCCGCCTGCGCCGCGGTGAACTGGTCCGGTAACGGCAGGACGAACTTCGCCTCGGCCACCAATTCCTCAGCGAAGCCTCCGTCGGTGTGAAACCCGGTGAACTTCGCCTGGGGACACAGGTTCTCTTCCCCTCTCTGGCAGAACCCACACTGCCCGCATGCCCACCCCAGCCAGGGAACGCCCACCCTTTTCCCGGGCGGGAGATCGGCCCCGTCGCCGGCCCGGACCACCTCGGCCACGACCTGGTGCCCAGGAACGACCGGGAGCCGAGGCGGGTGTAGTTCTCCCTCCACCAAGTGGAGATCGGTATGACACACACCGCAAGCGAGGACGCGCAACAAGAGCTCGCCCGGTCCCGGTTCGGGATGGGGAAGATCCGCCGCGTGGAGCGGAGATTGCTCAACGGGACCGGGCGTCGTCAGTCGCTGCGCGCGCAATCGCCCTTCCCTGCCGGCGCGCCGAGGTCGATCAGACTGCGGACGGTTTCCCAGCGATGTAGTCTTCGACCATCTGACGGGCCTGATCGTCGCTGAACTGCTTGGGAGGCGTCTTCATGAAGTAGGCCGACGGCCCGTTTAGGGGTCCGGAGAGTCCGCGATCGAGGGCGATCTTGGCGCAGCGGACGGCGTCCATCACGACACCGGCCGAGTTGGGCGAGTCCCAGACTTCCAGCTTGACTTCGACATTGAGCGGAACGTCGCCGAAGGTCGTCCCTTCCATGCGGATATAGCACCACTTGCGATCGGTCAGCCACGGCACGTAGTCGCTCGGGCCGACATGGACGCTTTCCGGCGGCAGGCGGTAGGGCAGCTGGCTGGTCACGGCGTTGGTCTTGGAGATCTTCTTCGACTCGAGTCGGCCGCGATCCAGCATGTTGTAGAAATCCATGTTGCCGCCGAAGTTCAACTGGTAGGTGCGATCCAGGCGGACGCCGCGATCGTTGAAGAGATTCGTCAGGACTCGGTGGGCGATGGTCGCCCCCACCTGGCTCTTGATATCGTCGCCGATGATCGGCAGGTGCCTCTCGCGGAAGCGGCCGGCCCAGTACTCGGAGCTGGCGATGAACACCGGAATGCAGTTGACGAAGGCACAGCCGGCGTCCAGCACCTGCTCGGCGTACCACTTGGTGGCCATTTCGGAACCGACCGGCAGGTAGTTGACGACCACATCGGTCTTGGTTTGTTTGAGGATGCGCACGATGTCGTCGGTCGGCCCCTCCGCCTTCTCCACGACCGAGGCCAGGTAGGTTCCCAGACCATCGTGAGTCATCCCGCGGTGGACTCGGACGTTGAGCCGCGGCACATCCGTGAACTCAATCGTGTTATTGGGGTAGGCGGAAAGGGCCTGGCTGAGGTCCTTGCCGACCTTCGTCGCCACGACATCGAAGGCGGCGCTGAACTCGATATCGCGCACGTGGTAGCCGCCCAACTCGACGTGCATCAGGCCGGGAACCGCTGCGCCCGCCTTGGCATGCCTGTAATAGTGGACGCCTTGCACCAACGACGAAGCGCAGTTGCCCACGCCGATGATCGCCACCCGAACCTTCTTCCTTGCAGCCATTCAGCCCTCCCGGCCGTCGTCGTTTCGGAGTCGCCTGTGCTACAATGCCGGCTCGATCGTCGGTGCGCCCGATGCCTGTCGACCGGCCCACCTCGCCCACCAAGCCGCAACATCTGGAGCGTTTGCTCGAGGTCAGCCGGACCCTGAGCTCGACGCTCGATCTGCCGCAGCTACTGCAGACGGTCGTCGACAGCGCCGCCGAGCTCACGCAGAGTGAAGCCGCCTCGATCCTGCTTTACGACTCGAGCGCCGGGGAGCTCCGGTTCGAAGCCGCATCCGGTTCGCAGCGCAGCGGCCTGAGCGCCATCAGCGTCCCCCTGGATTCGAGCATCGCCGGTTGGGTTTTCACCCACACCCGCCCGATCGTCGTCCAGGATGCGTCAACCGATCCGCGGGTCTACCGGCGGGTCGACAGCGCCCTCAAGTTCAAGACCCGCTCCATCCTTGGGGTCCCGTTGCTGATCAAACGGGAGGCCATCGGGGTCATCGAGGCGGTCAACAAGCATCCCACCCGTAATTATACCGAAGACGACCTGGCGGTTCTCGAGACGCTCGCGGCGCAGGCGGCCATCGCCATCGAAAACGCCCGGCTGCTCAGCAAGCTGCAGGACGCCAACGCCGAACTCACCAGGCTCGATCGCATGAAGTCCGACTTCATCGCTATCGCTTCCCACGAGTTGCGCACGCCGTTGGGCCTGATCCTGGGCCACGCCACCTTCCTCATGGAGATCATCCCCACCGACTATCGGGAGCAAATGGACGTCATTATTCGCAGCGCGATGCGATTGAAGACGATCATCGAAGACATGTCGACGATCTCGCACAAGGAGGAGGGCCAGTCGCGCGTGCGGCGGGCGCCCTTCTCATTGGCCAAGCTGGCCGAAGACATGGTCAGCCGGTTCCACGAGACGGCGGCGGAGAAAGAAATCGAGATCGGCGTCGACGTGCCAGGCCACGATGCGGTCGTCGTCAGCGGCGACCGGGACAAGATCGAAGTCGCATTGAGCAACCTGATCCGAAACGCGCTGACCTTCACCGATCGCGGCGGCCAGATCGGCGTCAAGGTCGAGAGTGAAGGCGGCTATGCCCGCGTCTTCGTCGTCGACACCGGAATCGGCATCCCCGCCGGCGAGATCGATCGGGTGTTCGAACGGTTCTACCAGGTCGAATCGCACCTTACCCGCAAACACGGAGGCATGGGCCTGGGGCTCCCGATCGCCAAGGCGATGGTCGAAATGCATTCCGGGCAGATCTGGTGCGAGAGCCGGGAAGGGATGGGGAGCCTGTTCTGTTTCATGATCCCCGTCGACGAGCGCCAGGCGGCGGCGGTGGCGAAAGTCTTCAAGACCGCGTGAAGGACTAGTGATCCGTGACCAGGGACCAGTGATCAGTCTTCGCTGATTAGTGATTACTGATCACTGATCACTGGTCACGGATCACTCGACGCATCCTCTGTTATAATGCCGCGAGTCTTACGTCCTCTTCAGGACGATGAAGCATCGGGGCGTGGCTCAGCCCGGCTAGAGCGCACGGTTCGGGTCCGTGAGGTCCCGGGTTCAAATCCCGGCGCCCCGACTGGCAGCGGGTCTTTTCCCCGCTGCTTCTTCTTTCCATCCTCGATGTCTCGCTCCCCCCGCGGGTACAATTCGCGAAGTCCGTCTGCTCCGGCTTAGACCTCGATAGGAGCCCCCATGCCTCGAGTCGTGCGATCCCCCCGCGGCGCGCAGCTGACGTGCAAGAACTGGCTGATCGAAGCCCCCTACCGCATGCTGCAGAACAACCTCGACCCACAGGTGGCCGGCGATCCCGAGAATCTGATCGTCTATGGGGGCCGCGGCAAGGCCGCCCGCAACTGGGATTGCTTCGAGGCCATCCTTAGGTCGCTCGAGTCGCTGCAACCGGACCAAACCCTGTTGGTCCAATCCGGCAAGCCGGTGGCCGTCTTCACGACGCATCCGGACGCCCCGCGCGTTCTGCTGGCCAACTCGAATATCGTCCCGGCCTGGGCAACCCAGGAGAACTTCGAGAAGTGGGAGCGTCAGGGCCTGATCATGTACGGCCAGATGACGGCAGGATCGTGGATCTACATCGGTACCCAGGGAATCCTGCAGGGCACCTTCGAGACCCTGGCATCTTTGGCCCGCCTGCACGGCTGGCCGAGCCTGAAGGGAAAACTCGTCGTTTCGGCGGGCCTGGGAGAAATGGGCGGAGCGCAGCCGTTGGCGGTGACGATGAACGAAGGTGTGGCCGTCATCATGGAGGTCGACCGTCAGAAAGCCGAGCGGCGCCTCGCTCTGCGCCAGCTCGATCGGATCAGCGAAGACCTGGAAGAGGCGATGTCGTGGGCCGAGGAGGCGCGGCAAGCGGGCCGCCCGCTTTCCGTCGGCCTGATCGCCAACGCCGCACGTGTGTTGCCCGAACTCGTGGCGCGGGAGGTCGTGCCGGACGTCGTCACCGACCAGACCTCAGCTCACGATCCGCTCTACGGCTATATCCCGGCCGGGTTGACGCTCGAACAGGCGTCGGAGCTGCGACAGTCCGATCCCGACACGTACGTTCGCCGCTCGATGGAGTCGATGGCCCGGCACGTCGAGGCCATGCTGGCGCTCCAGTCCCGCGGCAGCGTCGTCTTCGATTACGGCAACAACCTCCGCCAGCGGGCCCACGATGAAGCGGTGCGCGATGCCTTCGGCTACCCGGGATTCGTTCCGGCCTACATTCGGCCGCTGTTCTGCGAAGGAAAGGGACCCTTCCGTTGGGTCGCCCTCTCGGGAGATCCGCAGGATATCTACCGCACCGACGAGGCGGTCCTCGAGCTGTTTCCAGAGGACGAGTCGCTGCGGCGCTGGATCCGAATGGCGGAAGAGAAGATCGAGTTCCAGGGATTGCCGGCGCGGATCTGCTGGCTGGGCTACGGGGAGCGGGCCCGCGCCGGACTGCGGTTCAACGAGCTGGTCCGTTCGGGCGAGGTCTCGGCGCCCATCGTCATCGGCCGCGATCATCTCGACGCCGGTTCCGTCGCCAGCCCGAATCGCGAGACGGAGGGAATGGCCGACGGCTCGGATGCCATTGCCGATTGGCCGCTCTTGAACGCGCTGATCAACGCTGTCGGCGGCGCCACCTGGGTGAGCATCCACCACGGCGGCGGGGTCGGCATCGGTTACTCCATCCACGCCGGCCAGGTGATCGTCGCCGATGGGACGCCGGAAGCGGCGCGCCGACTCGAGCGCGTGCTCACCACCGATCCCGCCATGGGCGTCGTTCGTCACGCGGATGCGGGCTACCCGGCCGCCATCGCTTTCGCGCGGGAGAACCAGATTCAGATCCCAATGCTGCCTGCGGGGTAGAAGCTCCCCGCGAGCTCCAAGCTCGCGGGGAGCTCGCCGGCTGGCCCGAAACTTGCACGCTCCGCCTTCGAACGAAGATCGCTTCGGAGGCGCCCATGTCCAAACCGACTCCCGTCGACCACCTTCGCCGCCCGCATCCCGAGCAGGAACGAATCGACGCCGAATCGGCGCGGCTGCTGCGCCAGACGGTGCAGCAACGGCTGGATCGGATCTATCACCGGCCGGCGCTAGCTCCCGGTGCGAGCCCCGTTGGGAAGACAACCCGGCCGTAGGCTGCCTCTTCTTGTTCTCCGTAAAGAAATCGCGCTCCGATCTCGGAGCGCGACGGTTTTCGCGCGAGGGAGGGCGGCGCGCCCCCCCCGGCGAACTGGATCAGTCTTGTGAATCGGTTCCACCCGGCAAGGCTTTGGCCGGCTCGCCAATCCCCTTCGGTTGCCACTTCGTCGGATCGGTGCGGAGTCGATGGACGGCGCCGCCGCGTTCGTGGATCTGGTCGAACCCTTCCGGTTTGATGAACATCCCTTCCCCATCCAACAGGCCGGTCACTCCCGATTGGCCGGGTTCGAGCCGTTTCTTCTGACAATAGCGGCAGGTGGCGGGATCGTGCGGCGTGTACTCGATGGGTTCCTCATAGGTCGTGATGTACCCCTCGAAGTTGCGCATGACGATCTTGTGATCGGAGGCGCTGATCTGGTAACTGGGCATGAAGGGAATCTTGCCCCCGCCGCCCGGAGCGTCGACGACGAAGGTCGGCACGGCGTAGCCGGAGGTGTGGCCGCGCAGCCCCTCGATAATCTCGATCCCCTTGGCCACCGGAGTGCGGAAGTGGCCCGAGCCCTCCACCAAATCGCACTGATACAAGTAATACGGCCGCACCCGCATCCGAACCAGGTCCTGCACCAGCTGACGCTGGATGTGGACGCAGTCGTTGACGCCCGCCAGCAGCACCGACTGGTTCCCCAGCGGTATCCCGACCCGGCTCATGCGATCACAGGCCTCGGCCAGCTCGGCGGTGAGCTCGTTGGGGTGGTTGACGTGGATGTTCAACCACAGCGGGTGGAACCGCTGGAGCAGCTCGCACAACTCCTGGTCCACGCGCATCGGTGAGAAGACTGGAACGCGCGATCCAATGCGAATGATCTCGATATGGTCGATCGCCCTCAGCCGCTCCAGGAGTTCGGCCAGGATCTTCGGAGCGAGTACCAACGGGTCGCCGCCGGAAAGCAGGACATCACGGACCTGCGGGGTCCGCTGCAGGTAGTCGATCTGCATCTCGAAATCGGCCCGGGAGAACTGCTCGGCGGGGTCTCCGACGATCCTCGACCGGGTGCAATACCGGCAGTAGGAAGCGCACTGAGTCGTGACCAGCATCAGCACCCGGTCGGGATAGCGGTGCACCAAACCGGGAACCGGACTATGGGCGTCTTCGGCCAGCGAGTCCTCCATCATCGCCGTGAACGGCTCCATCTCCGCGGCGGTCGGGATGACCTGCAGGCGGATCGGGTCGCGCGGGTCGTCCGGGTCGATCAGCGAGATGAAATAGGGGGTGATGTCGACACGGAACAGGTGGGTTGCCGCCAGCGCCTTCTCCTCGCTCGGAGTCAGCCGCAGGATGCGCCCGATGTCATCGGCGCTGTTCAGTCGGTGGCTCAGCTGCCAGCGCCAGTTGTTCCATTGCTCGGCCGGGACGTCGGCGTAGATAGGAGCCCGGCGGGAGGGAAACCATTGCCTCTTCATGAACGACTACCTCCGAGAACAAGCCCATGACGGATTGTACCTTGGCGAGGTCCCGCCCAAGGTAGGGAATAGGCAGGGGCGCAGCGGCGCTGCGCCCCTACAAGGCCGATGAGGCCAGATTGGTCCGGCCTCCCCGTCGGACAGCCGGTTACTTTGCCCGGCGTCGGGGTGGACTCCGGCGGCGGGCCTCGGCCCGACCGGCTTGATCCTGATCGGGCTTCCAGGCGGGCAAGGCTTCGGCCTCGGCCAGCGCCTCCTGTCCGACGGCTTGGTCGAGTTCCAACCGATCGAACGGCATACCGTAGCGTTCGGCCGCCAGGTAGAGAATCTCGCTGATCAGGTCGTCGTAGACCATGCCTTCAGAGGCGGCCATGATGCACAGGTCGCTGATCTGCGGGTTGAGGCCGGGCAGGGTATTGATCTCCATCAAATACGGCCGCCCATCCGTCCCCATCCGGAGGTCGATGCGAGCCACATCGCAGACTCCGATCGCTTCGGCGGCCCGCAGCCCCAGGTCGACCAGTCGCGTCCGCAGGCGTTCGGGGATCCGCGCCGGGCAGACATAGTCCGGCGCACCGGTGACCCCGATGTCATAGGACTTGGCGTCGTGGCCGTAGATTCCGGGGGTGGATGAAGCCCCGCTGTCGATCTCCATCACCGGGAAGATGTGATAGCCGCGCTCGTCATAGAGCCATGGTCGCCGGCGGCGGAGCCGGTCGCCGCGATTCCCGATGAAACCGACGGTGAACTCCCGCCCGGGAAGCATCCCTTCGACCAACGCCGGCTGTTGGTAGGCCGAGGTGATCCAATCGACGCGCCGCCGCAGCTGTTCTTCGTCGTGGACGATGGCCGATGCGTCCACGCCCATGCCGGTGCCTTCGCGCGCCGGCTTGACGAAGAGCGGGAACGTCAACCGTGGATCGATCGGATCGGCCGCCGAAGTGAACTCTTGGAAAGCGGCTGTCGGCAGACCCGCGTCGCGCCAGATGCGCTTGGTGCGGGTCTTGTCGAGGGACAGGGCGTTGGCGACGACGCGCGAGGCCGTGTAGGGTATGCCTAGGAGCTCACAGAGCGCCGGGACCTGAGCCTCACGGCCATCGCCGCCCATGCCTTCGGCGATGTTGAAGCAGATGTGGGGACGCAGACTGAGCAGGACTTCGGGGAGAGTGTTGTCGCCGCCGCAAACGTGCACCCAATGGCCATCGCTCTCGAGGGCGCGCGCCAGCGACTCCACTGTGGAAGCTTTGTCGAACTCGGCGCCGGCATCCGGCGGTGCGTCCGGTCCCCAGTCAACTCCGTCCTTGAAGTTGGCAACCAGGGCGATCCGCCAAGGTCCGGCAGGGCCATTCTGCCCGGGAGGCCTCCTTCGTCTCATGGATTGTGTGTAACGCATTCCACTCCTCCCGGTTTCATCATCCGCCGGCGGTCTGCTGGGCGATGTTCCCTACCCCGCTGATGGTAAAGCCGCCTGGTCGTTGTCGGCGGGGAGATCCTCGATGACGATCTCCGAGGTTGTCTCCCCGATCGGCTCGTCGAACGCCCAGTCGACTTCGAGCGGAGTCAAGCCGATCACTTCTAACTGCGTGCTGCAGCCCGGACAGGTGAAACGCTGGCCGAGATGAGGCGCGTGGCGGAGCCGAATCTCACGGCCACAGCTTCTGCAGAGGACATCGCTCGTCGCCATCAACCTTCTCTCGCTGCGTGGCAGCACGCACTGTGTCCGTGTATAAACACCCGGTGCACAATTGCCGTGTAGAGGTTGTGCAAATCGCGTGGATGGGCCACCCCCAGATATGGGGGGCGATGGGCGGACCTCGACGGGTAAGCTCAGGCTCAATCTTGGTCGAGGCTGAAGCGGTAGCCGACCCCGGGGACGGTTTGGATGAAGAGCGGCTGGTCGGGGTCGACCTCGATCTTCTTGCGCAACCGGCTGATCAGACCGCGCACCAGGTCGCGATCGCCTTCCCCGCTGTATCCCCAGACGCGTTCCACGATGACTTCGGTGGGGAGCACCTGACCGCGATTGGTCATGAGCAAATACAGCAGACGGAACTCAAGCTGAGTCAACCGCCGAGGTCCGCCTTCGGCGAGGCGGACGCTGCGCGTCGCCGGATCGAGCGCGATGACCTTCAGGTCCAGCGTCGGGACGGCGAACGCTGCGGCGGCCCCGGCCCGGCGCAAGAGCGACTGCGCATACGCCCCCATCAGAAGAGGCGAGACCGGTCGAGCGAGCACCAGATCGACACCCGATCGGATCAGCTCGACGTGAGTCGATTCATTGACCGAATCGAGCACAAGAACCAGAGGGACATCGGTCACAGCGCGCAGGGCAGCGACCTCCTTGAGGAGGCCTTTTCCCGAATCAACCGCTGCCACGATCAGGTCGGCCGGACGCTCCAGCCACGTGGCGCTGACCTGAGTCAGATCTCCACTCGACGAGACGGCCAACCCCGCGTGGCGAAGCACGAAGGTGAGGATGTCGCGCTCGTCAGGATCGCCCGTGACCAGGATCGCCTGCATCGTCCCCTTTCCCAGCACCCCCATACGGTGCGGTCCGCATTGTAGGCCAAGCGCGCACTCGGTGCAACGACAAAGAAGCTCTCCGCGGGCTCAAAGCTCGCGGGGAGCGAGGTTGGTGCGGCCCCGGATCGCCTTCTTCGACGCAGCGGGCTACGAGTCGTCAGCTCCATTGAGGAACAACACCAAGGCCGCGATCTCCTCCGGCGAGAGATGGAGGTTCGGCATTTCGGTCTTCCGGACCGCGGTCGGATCCGCCAGCCAGCGGGCGATGAACTCCGGGTCATTCCGATATTGAGTCAATTCAGGTCCGATCGAAATGCTGATGTCGTGCGACTCGGGCACGGCCTGGTGCACATGGCAGGTGACACAGCCCTTCGCCAGGAAAAGGCCGGCGCCTGTGCTCGACGCGGCCGGGGCCGCTTCCGCCGCCGTCATGGCGGCCGGCTGAGAAACCGCGAGACCGGTTGCGGCGAGCGTCACCGCCAGGCCGACTGAAACTCCGGCCAGGGCGTAACGGCGGCGGAACGCCAGGACGATCCCGCCAACAGATAGCGCGGCGGCGGCGACGCCCAAGACCCATGGCGCAACTGGCCCGGCTAACGGTTGCGGGGAAACCGAAGCGGCAGCCGCTACACGGATCCGCGGCATCGGTTCGGCGACGTCTCCGAAGGCC
>Ga0209751_10007080_pt1 | contig 10329 bp, 6 predicted proteins | sample RifCSP13_1_FD_184019 | JGI IMG/M metagenome (GOLD analysis project Ga0209751, IMG submission 184019) | Soil microbial communities from Rifle, Colorado - Rifle CSP2_sed 13_1 (SPAdes) (version 2) | ecosystem: Environmental > Terrestrial > Deep subsurface > Rock core/Sediment | place: Rifle...
GAGTCCCTTTCGCGCCAAATTCATTGGCCACACTTTTCGTTTGATCCGTGGAATTGTTGTCTACCACGACCAGTTCCCAGTTGGTCTGCGGCGACTCCAACATCGCTTCGAAGCTTTCCAACGTTTGCCTCAAGCCTTGCGCGCGGTTGTACGTACAGACGATAACCGAGATCAAAACATTCACGTTGCTGACTCCGTAGCGAAGCACCACCGCTAGCCAAGCAAAACCCTTTGGACCTTAGACATCAATAAATCGGCATCGAATTCTTTTGCCGTCCTACGCCCGTTCTCCCCCATCGTAATTCTTTCATGCGGCTTCGCTAACAGGTACTTGATCGCATCGGTCAATTGCTGGACAGAGCCCGGTTCCACAACAAAGCCGTTGTGACCCTGCACCACCACTTCGCCGTTCCCTCCTGCATCGGTGACCACGGCTGGCAAACCGTAAGCCATCGCTTCGACAAGCGACAACGGCAAGCCTTCTTTGAAGGACGGCAGAACAAAAACATCCGCTGCCTCGAGGCAAGGTCTGATATCCGTTTGATGCCCGAGCAACAATACGATCTCGGAAAGGCCGAGCTCCGCTGCCTGCTGAGCCAACTCCTCCCGCGCGGGCCCTTCCCCAGCAATCAAGCACTTGCAAGTTGGGAATTCTTTTACGACCTGCGCTAAAGCTTCAAGCAGAATATGGATTCCTTTTGTCGAGTGCAGTCGGGCTACACATATGATCACAGGATCGCATTTGCCGATCCCGAGGCCGGCGCGAAGCCCTCTCCCCTTACCAGTCGGAATGCCGAAGCGGCTGAGATCGGCACCGTTCCAGATCTTCACGGTTTTTTCGACCGGGAAGCCATAATCATCGATCAATCGCGTTCGTACAGCCTCGCTGACGCAAACGGTCTGATCGCTCAGGAATCCTTGCATCCGAAATGGAAGCCGATAGCGGGCATTCCAACCGAAAAGTCGGCGCGCCGGCTCCAGGAAATCGTCGCGCGGGATCCGCTGGGGGCAAGGATCGGCGATCAACTGTTCGATCCCGACGATTCGCTTGGCTCCGGCCAGTCGCGCCGCCAGATAGGCGTACCAAGGGAAAAGTCCCAAGATACCATTGACGAACATGGCGACTTCCGGGCGATGACGACGAAACGTTTTCCAATATGAGAGAAAACCGTTCGCTTTCAAGTTGTCTTCAATTTGTATTCCAAGATTGTGACTGTGATTGAGCGTTTCGGTGTAAAAGTTCTGCCCAAAGCACAAGATGATAGGATCGACACGCGAACGATCGAGACGCTGAACCAGATCCTCCAGAGCTCTCTCGGTGCCGCCGTAAGCAAGGGTGTCGGTAATAAATAGAAGTCGCGTTCGCATATGAGGAATCTTGCAATAAATTGGCGAGCCGACGGAGCCTTTCTGACGTCTACGGGGAAGACTATACAAAATTGAGGTTTTCTGCGGATCGACTAGGGAGCGGGACGACTCTCACCGCCGTGGCCATGGGCAGGAACCCGCCTTTCCTCCGCTGGCGCCAGAAACAGCCGCTTCATACCGTCGCAGACCCTGTCCCGTCTGAACTGCTTCACGTTAAGAGGGATTAAGCCCACCGTTCTGAGCTGACAACGTAACCTGCTGCCTTAATAGAATTGGAATGACTACCCCTCGGAGGCAGCTCGATCTAAAGCACCAATTCAGCCAAGTAGGATCTGGCTTATGCGGGCCATGCTATTATCGATGTCGAAATACTTCTCGACCCGTTTCTTACCGTTTTGGCCCATTTTGCGTCTCAATTCCGGGTCGGCCAATAACTCCAGAATGGCCTTAGCCAACTCTTCCGGATTCCTCGGCTCCACAACCAATCCAGTTTCACCACGCATGATGACTTCCGCGGACCCTCCGACATCGGTCGCAATACACGGCAGCCCATAGGTCATTGCTTCCAACAACACCAGAGGAAGGCCCTCCCTCAGGGAGGAGAGCACGAAAATATCGCCCAATTCATAAAAGGGCCTGACCTCGTCGATGTGGCCAGCAAACTGCACCGCTTGGGTGATGGCTAATTCTTCCGCCATCGCAACTAACTCCTCTCTCTGCGGGCCGTCGCCGACTATGATGCACTTACAAAAAGGAGATTCTCTTAAAACCTTGACCATGGCATTGAGGAGGATGTCGATTCCTTTCGGCTCCGACAAGCGCGCTACGCAGAGCACGACAGGCAACTCAGCACTAGCCCGTTCTTTCTTACCGTTGCCGTTGCGGTGAGAACCGTAGTGATTTAGGTCGACCCCATTCCGGATGGTCATAGTCTTATGTTCAGGAAAGTCATAATCATTGACCACTCTATCGTTGACCGCTTGGCTGACGCATATCACCCGATCACATAGGATCCCTTCCGTTCTAAACTTCCACACCCCCTGTCTAGCGCGCCATCCTATCGACCTCCGCAGTTCGTAAAGCAACCCTTTCCCAGGCCTTCTGGGCCACAAGAAGGGGTCAGCAATCAGATGTTCGATGGCGAATACGCGCCACGCCCCGCAGCACCTGGCCGCCACGTAAGCGTACCATGGAAAACATCCCAAGTTGCCGTTCACAAAGACAATCGCGTGTGGACGCGATCTCATAAACGGCCGCCAATACGACAGAAAAGTTTCGCCTTTTGGCACCTTGTGGATTTCTACCCGCAGTCCATATTTCTGATTGATACGCTCCGTGTAAACATCGGGGCCAAAGCAGAGAATGACCGGATCAACCTTGGAGAAATCCAGCCTGACGATCAGATCCTCCAAGTGTTTCTCCGTCCCGCCACCTTTTTCGTACACGTAGGATACAAAGACGACTCTTTTTTTCATAACCGAGACCTTACCGTCTGTTGTCAGCCTTGCAGACTCATCCTATTCATTGACTTCACCAAACTAACTTTTTCTGCCACCTGCTCCGGCCGATATTTTGCTGTGAGCGAACCAGCATGGCGCCTATAGTAATAGAGGGGCCTGAGTAATCTCTGCAACTTAAATTGTTTCGACACGCGAACCCAATAATCGTAATCTTCGGCCAAGAAAACCCTCGGATTATATTCACCGATGGTTTCATAGACTTTCCGTCCGTAAAGAAAGCATGCCCCCACGCCGTTGTCGATTTTTAACCACTCCGGCGGCTGGTTCCGCCATATCTCCCGAGGCTGTTCTTGATCGTTCTCGCCTATGACGAAGCTTTCCGCGTACACAAAGTCCACCGCCGAATATGTTTGCAAATAACGCACCATCACTTCTATCGCATTCGGCGCATAATAATTGTCATCAGAGGTCCAAGTTAAGTACTCTCCGGTGCTATTCCTAAAACCGGTATTCAGTGCTGCTGCTACACCGAGATTCTGATCATGGCTGATGATTTTTAGACGCGGATCGTCATATTTATTCAAGATTGGCCGAATGGCCTCGTTTGACCCGTCATCGACGACGATCAACTCAATATTCTCGTGCGTCTGGCCGAGACAACTTTCTACGGATTTCCGAATGTACGTCGAGCCATTGTACGTGGGAAGAACGATGCTCACTCTGACCGACGGATCATATTTTCTCCAACCCTGGTTCACATCTGTCTGAGGGCTTTCCCAATCCAGACAAGTCCATGGTAGAGGCCGCTCGGAAATTAATCTTTGAAATTGCATAGCCCAACGTTTATCTAGGAAAAAAATGACATCGGGGTCGCATCCCAGAAAAGTCTCGATGAACTCCCCCTCACAAAGCCGCACGGCATAACCGCCTACGGTGCCGACAGCCCGGGGGTGGCGCAGATAGAATTGCGGCGCCAGGGCGCGAAACATTCGTGCCAGCGCGGAACTCATTCGCAGCAGCGCGCAACTCATGCGCACCTTCCAGCCGGCATTGCCAGATATAATATAGGGCTGGTCCGGCTGGGGTCCCTGCCTAGCTTTCGGGTGGTACGTTAAGCAGACGAGCTCGAACTCATCGTGCCCGGTTGTGGACCGTACTTGGTGGAGAACCTCCTTTTTCAGCTCCTCATTTATGGTCTCCCAGAAGCTAAACAAACATGCCCTCATTTCTACGCTTCCTCGCCTCGTCTCAGTTGCCCTATCGTGATAAACAGCTATCCTTCGTTCCCACGGTTAAGGCTTATCCTGCCCGGTTTTCCCGCAACAAAGGTCGAATTGACCCTATAAACGAACCGATCTTAATATTTAAAGTATTGTCTTCCTCCGAAAAAGCGCCCCTTGGAGGCTGGCCAAGATCGTCACGCAGCCATCATAGCGTGGGACTCTGATATTCGCGAAGAAGTGACTGAATATCGTGCCATTCGAAAGGTTGTTTCAGCCGATAGATGGATACTTGAACGTCACGATCTAAATTGAAACTGTAAGGGAACCTTTCGAAGTGCGACTGAAAACTTACATCGTTGACAATTTTCTCATACAATAACGTCACATTCCGCTGTTCAGTGCGCGGTAGATGGATTTGAACGGGGCTTGCAACCACTACCAACTTCGCGTCAAAAAATCTCCACGGGAAGCCATCCCGCGAATCAACTTCGTGGCTCCGTAGAATATGGTTCGTAATCTCTTCGCCGTAACCCCACAATTCACTGCTTGCCATTAATATTTGCTCGCTGAACATAGCGGAGCTCGCGACAACGTATATTTCTTCAGCGGTCCCTTTATTCGCAGACACCGCATTTAATAGTCGCCGAATTTCCCCCAGATCAGTCCTTCTTAGCGGGAATCCGTATGCTAAAGGGAAAGCCTTACTTAGAAAGCCCAAATTTTGCCTAATTACCCGCGAAGTGAAAGAAGCGAGCTGGAGGCTGAATAGCAAAACCAATAGACCCCCGGTCACAACTTTAATTGATCGAGTCCTAGCCAGTCGAAGAAGGCCGGTCGTACTAGTGACAATCATCACTGAGACCCCTGGCATAAGACCGTAGTAATGTTGAGGGCTCAAGTTTTGCGTACGCTGGAATAACAGAAAACCAGAGACAAGATATGCAATCATAAACACCGCGGCTCTCCAGCCCCAATGAACAACGGAAAAAAATAGGCCCAACGTCAACAATACTGGTGTCGTCAAGCCGAAATCTTCATATAAGCCGTAGATTACAGTTCCCCAGTCGGTTCTATAGCTAGAGTAGAGCTCCCTGTAAGGTGTCAGAAGATTACCGAGCCATTGCTGTGGGCTTAAGGAGATCAGTAGACAAGCCGCTACTCCAAGCGCAATGAATCCCTTGACAAAAAAGGATTCAGTAATTTGCCAGCGTTCGGTCCAGGCTGACTTTCTCACCATCCGTGATCCATAGTCGAAAACAATAGACACGATCATAGCCACCACGAAATATGCATACCACCTACGAAACCATAGAAGACTTGCAATCGTGAGACCCAGGCCTAACATCTGCCACTTTGAGCGTTCCCAAAGAGGTTTGGAAAGATGCCCGTAAAGGATGCCACTTATAATTCCCATTCCAAAAACGTCTGGAAAGCCACGCAAGATCGGAAACCAGAAGGTTGGCAAAGCAACAAGGGAAACAGCTCCCACAAGCCATTCGGTCTTGGTCAGATTCGATCCTCTTGCGCGACACAGGGTACCATAGAGACCCAGGGTCATTGCCACTGCCACAAACCCGTATATACTGGCAACCGAAGTTAGAAATACGGTTCGATCGTCGCCAAAAAACAGCCCTGCCGGAAGGAGAAGAAAAGCCGGTAAAAACGTATATTCGTATTCTAAGCTCGCCAGCGTCTGATTGAGTACCGCACGAGGACTCTCCGTCTCCCAGGTTCGGACAAGGGTGCGGAACATTCGCGGATAATTGTCGTAATCCCAATAATAAATTGTTTGCTCTTGAGCGTGATAAGATATGACGAATGTAGAAGCCAAAACAGCCCAAACACAAAAACTCACTAAAAAGAGACCACCACATTTCAGCGCATTGCTAGTGTCTAGCCGTGGTGCAGCAGTATTTAGCATTGTTGCCCTGCGTCTGCTTGTCCCTAAGAGCTCTACGTCTCTTTGTGTGTCTGTCAGTTGATTCAACTCACACGATTTGAATCTGAAGATGTTTTAGTGAATGGACGTGTCCACCCAATTGACTGCTCTGTGGTCGAACGAATTGACCTGATCGGCACGTCCCCTGACGGACGAAATGTTTTCAAAAAGTAAAGCGGCCTCTGTTTCGCTTCATCGAAAGTCCGTCCCAAGTACTCCCCAATAACTCCGATTGTGATCAACTGAACGCCCCCGAGAAACAAGATAACGACCATGAGCGACGGATATCCGGCTACAGGGTTGCCGTGTACAAAGGTCTTGTAAATAACAACGGCAGCGTAAACGAATGCTGCCATCGCGATGGTAACGCCGAGATAACTGGCGGTTTTGAGCGGAGTAATAGTAAATGAAGTGACGCCCTCGATCGCAAAATTCCACAGGCGCCAATAATTCCATTTAGTCTGTCCCGCATATCGCGGGTCACGCCGATAAGAAACGGCTTTTTGAGGGAAACCGATCCACGCAAACAATCCTTTCATGAACCGATGTTTTTCGCGCAATTGCGTAAGTGCATCAACAGCTCGACGGCTCATCAGACGGTAGTCGCCGGTATCCTCCGGAATCTCTACATCGCTGATCAACCGCAACAGCCGGTAAAAAGCATAGGCGCTCGTTCTTTTTACGACGGACTCACCTTCTCTGGCTTCGCGTCTCGCATACACTACATCGTGACCATCCGTCCAATACCGAATCATGTCTTGAATGAGTTCGGGTGGATCTTGAAGATCCGCGTCAATCACAACCACCGCGTCACCGTTGGCGTGATCAAGTCCGGCAGTCAATGCAATCTCTTTGCCGAAATTGCGGCTCAAATCGACAATGGCCACCCTGGAGTCGACTTCCTGGAATCCCTGCATAATATTTAAGCTCTCGTCAGTACTCCCGTCGTTGACGTAGATAATCTCGGCTGTCGCCGCGAGAGACTCAAGGACATTGGAAAGCCGTTTATGGAACTCCGGTAATACTTCCTTTTCGTTATAAACCGGTATCCCTACCGACAGAAGCATTTGACTCAATCCGACGTTCGGACTGTGTCGGTCGACTATGTCTCCGCGCATATCCTTTCCTACGACGATCAGTTGGCTAGGTACGAATCGTAAGCGTAAAGGTTAAGCTCGCCTTTGCTTTAGAGACTCGTGAGCAGCCTCAACGGTCTCCCAGAAGTTAAACAAACATACCCTCATTGTCTTATTTGCGCTCAAGTCGTTGACCTTGTTTGATAGCGGTAATGACCAATGAGACATATTCCGGTTCACCCGGCTTTAATCCCCTCCCATGCGATAAACAGTCCATCTGGCGTCGCCCACTGGTCGTAGGTTATGTATTTGAAAGTTGCGTTAACGCCGTATTTCCGAAGTAAATTTGCCACACCCTCTGCATCGAACCATTGTTCCCAGGATTTTATCTGCAATGCGCCTGCTTTGGCGTTGTTTTTGTCTATGATGATAATTTTCCCGCCTGGCTTCAGAACTCTAACCATTTCTTTAATGGCTAATTCGATTCTTACAGCATGTTCCAATGCCTCGACCGAATAAACGCAATCGAAATAGCCATCCGGTTGTTTGATGTTGAGCATGCTGGCGCAAATCGTGTTGACCTCCGGGGGGCAGGACCGGAGCATTTCATCGGAAATATCGAGCCCGTATAGACTCGCCTTTGGGAAACGACTTTTCAGCACACGGAGAAAGCGGCCTTTGCCACAACCAACGTCAACGACGCATTTTGCATTCAGATCTCCCAAAAATGATAATATCTCATTAACGCGACCGTCGCCTTCATCTATGGAAGTCAGATATTCCACATCGACTTCAAGATCGAAGTCAGTCTTTATTTTCCAGTAGCACGCATCAAGAAAGAATTTTACGGCGTAGTTTATTTCTAAATTCTGAAAGTAGGCGGCACCCCTTCCATAGCTACCGTAGAAACCTCCGCTCACATTTTGCAAGGTCACAAGATAGGCCAGCGCTCTATCCGCCGGTTCCCTGTGCCCGAGTTTGTACCAAGCTAACGCTAGCTGGGCCATTCCCGTCGAACAGACCCAATCGACACCGGAATACGCAGGGATCGCACCATTGGCCTTCTGCATGACCGCGGCTTGCGCCAAACCTTTCTTAGCCAATTCGAATTCACCCAAATCTACCAACGCCTCCATCATGTATCCGAAATAGTGGGAGAGCATGCTCAGCTCAGGCTTAAATTCGACTAAATCTTTCTTTCGCCTGAAACAATCCATCCCCCGCGTGGCTGCTTCCACATATTTCTTTTCAGACAACTTGCGGCCCGCCTGCAACATAGGAGGCAAAACGTAGAGGTTTCCATATTCATGCAACATGCTGCCGTCGGGTAGTTGCCACAGATCATAGGATGGCGTACAAACCTCGCCGTCAGAAGAAATATTTCGCACAACAAATTCACAAGCTCTTCTTAAATTGCCCTCTAATTCCGGCACGTCGTCTAACACGGCCAGATAGCCTCGAATCACCTGGGCAGTATCGAATGTGTATGGAACCCCGTCGACAGCCGAAGACGATCCATCCTCCCCCTGACAGGAGGCTTCCCAACGAGCCAGCTCGATCGCCAAATCCCTTTCGCCAAAATTATATAGCGTCGGAATCATGTAACCCGTCGTCTCTTGTGACGGCGGATGTATCCCCGATTGAATCTCGATCTTGCCGTCCTTAACCCTGTGCACACGTTTGGCCCATTGAACGGCCTTCTCCACGGCTACTTTCTCATCCCTGACTTTACCCAGAAACCTGGAGATTGTTTTTCTCAAAAAGGGACCTGTCACGCTTGAACTCCTTTGGCTACTCGACCAGGGATCAGCGACTTTGCGGATGAATCAGAATCCAGCGATAGTTTTCGCGATAGCGGAGCATCACAAAAGGCGCCGTGAGCGCCCTGAAAATATGAACGTTTTCAGTCAGATAGGGGAAAGCGGTTGCCCGCGATGCTCACTTTTTTGTTTTGCCTGATCGATTCATAGGCCGCGGTTATGACGGCTTGCGACGCCACGCCTTCGCCGTTTCCAACGATCGAAGGGGGCTGCCCGCGAAGAGCATCGATGAAATGGTTTATTTGGCGGGCGAAGGCCTCCTGGATCCCCACCCGATTGGAAATCCTCTTCCATTCGTTCCAACTCTTCAATCGGTAACTCATGCCTTCCGGGTCAAGCATCGCGGTGCCGTCCGCTCCGTATATTTCGAGATAGGCTCGTGACGGTACGGCGACGGACCAACTCAAGTCGACGGCGCCGACCCCGCCGCCGGTTAAGGAGACAAAAAGCTTTGCGGTGTCTTCGACTTCGATGAGTTGAGAGGTACACGCCTCCGCCGTGATATTTTCGATCTCGCCGAACAGGTAGTGGATCAGGTCAAAAGCATGCGGGCCATTGTCCATGATGACTCCGCCGCCCGAGAGTTCCTTTTGAGCGAACCAGGTTCCCCCCATGTCGAGGTATCCGCCAAACATAAGTCGGAAGCTCAAGATTTTTCCCAACTCGCCTTGATCAATCAATGCCTTTGCGTTCATGACCTCGTCGAAAAAGCGGAACTTGAAAGCGGTGAGCAACAACCGTTGTTTTTCCTTGGCCGTCGCGGTCATCGCTTCGGCCTGATCGACGGACACGGCAAGCGGTTTCTCACACAAAACATGGATGCCGGCGTTTAACAGGTCGATCGCAACATCTTTGTGAGTTGATGGAATAGTACAGACGCTCGCGCCATCGAGGGTTTGCTTCGGAATCATCTCTCGATGGGAAGCGTAAGGGATCGCCCCTATCTCCTTGGCAAACGCTTCGGCGCGATTAAAATCGGTGTCCGCAACCGCAACCACCTTGGCATGCGGATTCTTTTTGTACGAATCGAGGTGCCAGCGGCCGATCTGACCGCAGCCGATGAGGCCGATCCTCATCGCTTTCCCGTTGCCGCAAACCGCAGTCGGAACGGTACGCTCCGTAACTTCTACGGAATCTGAAGCCTTCGGCGCGGCCATCGACATGAGAGTCTTACGGATCGCCGCAACGACTCTCTCGACCTCCCTCTTGGTCCAGCTCTCGTCCAGGGGAACACAGATCATGTGCTGCAACGCTTCTTCGGCGCGTGGGCAAAGACCCTCTTGGTATTCATACTTAGCGTCGGCGCCATGGCAGGTAAAAGGCCATTGAGACGTCCCGTAGGTTTTCTTCGCGGTCAGAGACTCCGAGCAGAGATAAATCGGCTTCCCGGTGTAACCAGGCATGACCCAGACTTGTTCCTCCACCATTTTCCTGGCAAAGCTC
>Ga0209751_10007081_pt1 | contig 10329 bp, 9 predicted proteins | sample RifCSP13_1_FD_184019 | JGI IMG/M metagenome (GOLD analysis project Ga0209751, IMG submission 184019) | Soil microbial communities from Rifle, Colorado - Rifle CSP2_sed 13_1 (SPAdes) (version 2) | ecosystem: Environmental > Terrestrial > Deep subsurface > Rock core/Sediment | place: Rifle...
CGAGCGCGACGCCGCGCTGGAGCGCCGGTTCCAGCCCATCCTGGTCAGCGAGCCGACCGTCGAGCAGACGATCGAGATCCTCAAGGGGCTTCGGGAGCGCTACGAAGCCCACCACAGCGTCACGATCAGCGACGAGGCCCTGGTGGCCGCGGCCACGCTTGCCGAGAAGTACATCACCGACCGCTTCCTGCCGGACAAGGCGATTGACCTGATGGACGAGGCCTCGAGCAAGATCCGCCTCCAGGCCTCCTTCCTGCCCCAGGAGGTCCGCTCCGCGGTGGAGCGCGTGGAGCGGGCCAAGCGGGAGAAGGAAGAGTCCATCAAGAGCCAGGACTTTGAGCGCGCCGCACAGCTGCGTGACAAGGAGCGCGTCCTGCGCCAGAAGCTGGAGGAGCTGGAGTCGTCCGTGAAGCGGGAGAAGGGCCGGGACGTGAGCACGGTGAGCGGGGATGACATCGCCGACATCGTCTCGTCGTGGACCGGCATCCCGGTGACGCGGCTTGTCGAGGAGGAGACCCAGAAGCTCCTGCGGATGGAGGATTCCATCCACCAGCGCATCGTCGGGCAGGAGGAAGCGGTGCGCGCCGTGAGCAGGGCCGTGCGCCGGGCGCGGGCGGGTCTAAAGGATCCCCGCCGCCCCGTTGGATCGTTCATCTTCCTCGGCCCGACCGGCGTCGGCAAGACCGAGTTGGCCCGGGCCCTGGCCGAGTTCCTCTTCGGCGACGAGAACGCCCTCATCCGTATCGACATGTCGGAGTACAGCGAGCGCCACACCATCAGCCGGCTGGTGGGCTCGCCCCCCGGGTACGTCGGGTACGAGGAAGGCGGCCAGCTCAGCGAGCAGGTGCGGCGGCGGCCCTACTCCGTCGTCCTGTTCGATGAGATCGAGAAGGCGCATCCGGAGATCTTCAACGTGCTCCTCCAGATCCTCGACGACGGGCGGCTGACCGACGCGCAGGGGCGCACCGTGGACTTCAAGAACGCCGTGCTCATCATGACTAGCAACGTCGGCGCCCCGATCCTCGAGAAGGAAGTGAGCATCGGCTTCCGCCCCGTCTCGGGGGAGTCGGCGCGCATGGAGAGCGCCTACGAGCGGATGAAGGAGCACATCACAGAGGAGCTGCGCCGGACGTTCCGGCCCGAGTTCCTCAACCGCATCGACGAGGTCATCGTCTTCCGGCCGCTGACCAGTGAGCAGCTCAAGGCCGTCGTCGACATCCTCATCTCCCGGGTGGCGCGGGAGCTCCGCGGGCAGGGGATGGAGCTCGAGATGACCCAGGCGGCCAAGGAGCTCCTGGCCAGGGAGGGCTTCGACCCAACCTTCGGCGCACGGCCGCTGCGCCGCGCGATTCAGCGGCTCGTCGAGGATCACCTGAGCGACGAGTTGCTCCGCGGGAACTTCAGTTCCGGCGACACCGTTGTGGTAGACGCCCGCGATGACAAGCTCGTGTTCGAGCGGAAGAGAGTTCCGGAGCCGGCGCTCAAGGGTGACTAGAGCGGGATGAGGGATACGGGATAAGGGACAGACAGAACTTGGTGGGAGGGCCCGGCATGATGCCGGGCCTTCTGCATTGAAGAAGGGATCCGTGGAGCGGGGACTTGCTGTCAGGCCGCTGACGCCTGCCATATGGCCGGCCCTCATGGAGCTGTTCCAGGAAGGCGGCGCGCCGAGCTGGTGCTGGTGCGCTTTCTACCGAACGCGCGGATCAGAGGCCGATCGGATCCACCGTGAGGAGAACCGCGCGCTGCTGCGGCGATTGGCGGCGTGCCGGACCCTCGCGCCGGGGTTGGTGGCGCTGCGCGGCGGACGGGCCGTGGGGTGGGTGAGCCTCGGCCCGCGTGCTGATTTCCCTCTCGAGACCACCGGCCGGGTGGTTGCCGCGGAGGCCTGGAACGGGACCCTGGGGATGTTCGAGCGAGAAGGTTTCCGCGTGGTCACCCGCCGGCGGGCTACGCCGGCGGGAAAGTGAGGCGCGGGGTGAGCAAGACGAAGCTCCAGTACGTGTGTCAGAACTGTGCGTACGCCTCGCCGAAATGGCTCGGCAAGTGCCCATCCTGCGGCGAGTGGAATACGTTCGTCGAGGAATTACAGGCGGCCCCGCAGAGCGGGGCGGTCCGACGCGCATCCCCACCGGTCGCCCCCATACCGGTCACGCAGATCCCGGACAGTAAGGAGGCCCGCATTCCCACCGGCCGCGGTGAACTCGACCGCGTCCTGGGGGGAGGGCTGGTGCCGGGATCGCTCGTGCTGGTGGGCGGCGAGCCCGGAGTTGGGAAATCCACCCTGCTCGCGGAAGTCTGCGGCGTGCTGGCCAACGACGGGCGGACAGTCCTCTATGTGAGCGCTGAGGAGTCGGCGGCCCAGATCAAGCTCCGCGCTCAGCGGCTCGGTGTGACCTCCCCGCAACTACTCGTCCTCGCCGAGACCGATCTCGAGGCCATTCTCGCCGCCGCCGAGCAGACGCAGCCCCAGGCGCTCGTAATCGACTCCATCCAGACCGTCCACACGCCGTCGCTCCCCTCGGCGCCGGGCAGTGTGGCGCAGGTGCGGGAGAGCACCGCCGAGCTGCTGCGCTTCGCCAAAGGGACGGGCACGGCCGTGCTGCTCGTCGGGCATGTGACGAAAGAAGGCCAGATCGCCGGACCGCGCGTCCTCGAGCACATCGTGGACACGGTCCTGTACTTTGAAGGCGACCGCCAGCACGCCTACCGGATCCTCCGCGCGACGAAGAACCGGTTCGGGTCCACGAACGAGATCGGCGTCTTCGAGATGCGTCCGGAAGGGCTGCGCGAAGTCCCCAATCCGTCGGCGGCCTTCCTCTCGGAACGGGCCCGCGAGGCCCCGGGATCGGCGGTGGTCTGCGTCCTGGAGGGCTCCCGGCCGCTGCTGGTGGAGGTGCAGGCTCTTGTCACCGCCACGGTTTTTGGGATGCCGCGGCGCACCGCTTCCGGGGTGGATTACAACCGCATGGTCGTGCTCCTCGCCGTGCTCGAGAAGCGGGCCGGCCTGCACTTCGGCAGCCAGGACGTCTACGTCAGCGTGGCGGGCGGTGTGACGGTGGACGAGCCGGCCGCGGATCTCGGCGTCGCGGCGGCGGTGGCCAGCAGCCTGCGGAACCGCCCGGTGGACGACTCTGTCATTGCGATCGGGGAGGTCGGGCTGGCCGGAGAACTGCGCGCCGTACCCCAGGTCGAGAAGCGATTGCAGGAGGCGGCACGGCTCGGGTTCCGCCGGGCCGTCCTGCCGCGCCACGGCGTGCCGGAACGTGCGCCGGATGGATTGGAGGTAGTAGGAGCGGACTCCGTGGCTGAGGCGCTGGCGCGCCTGCTTACGTGAGGTTGAACACGCCGAGCGCGTTCACCCGATCGTACTCCTTAGCCAGCGCATCCCGCAGGTTCAGGTTAAGCAGACTGCACAGCGCCCCCAGGTAGAACAGGGGTCATCCCGATCTCGCTCTCCACGGTCTCGCGGCACTTCCCGCATATCGCGCCGCCGAGATGCGTGGACATGAACTGGCCCAGGTCGCGGAACTTCGCGGTCGTCGGGAACGTCTGCTTCCCGGCGGTCACGGTGATGCACCCGCAGGTCGTCACCGACTTGGCGACCGCCCGGGTCACGCGCGCGGCGGCCTCCGTGAGCTTGCTCTGCACGTCGAGGATGCTGCGGTGGCGGGAGAGATACTGCGTCACACCTTCCTGAAAGGGGATCTCGCCGGTGTCCTTCATGCGGGCCTCCTGGAGGAACCAGCACTCGATGGCGCCCTCATTGTAGGGACGGCCGCGCAAACGCGTCAAGGAAAGGGCCCAGGGGACAAATACGGTATAGTGAGGGGAGGACGCAGGAGGACTCATGACGCAGGTCATCATCCGCATGGCCGGCGCCCTGCTGGGCGCCGTGGTCGGGTCGCAACTGACGGGCGAGCTGGTCGGCGCGTTTTCGCAGCTGGCGCGGGTTCGCCTGCCCCTGACGATCGCCGGGCTGCTCCTCGGCCTCCTCATCGGCTCGCTGCTGTCGCTGTGGGTGTGGCGGCGGTTCGAGCGCCTCATGGGATGGGCGCTGGGCGCCCTCGAGCACGCCTCGCTCCGCGACATCGCCCTCGGTGCCGCCGGGCTGGCCGGGGGACTCGTCATCGCCTTCCTTGTCGGCTATCCGCTCTCGCGCATCCCCGGCATTGGCGTGTACCTCGCCCTAGCCGCGGCGCTCGTGTTCGGCTACCTTGGGTTCCACCTCGTCCTACGGCGGCGCGAGGAAGTGACCGGGTCGCTGCTGCGCCTGGAGCGGACCGGCGGACGCGAGCGGCCGCGGTCGCGGGGCGTCCCGAAGGTGCTCGATACCAGCGTCATCATCGATGGACGGGTGGCCGACGTGGTGAAGGCCGGGTTCCTGGAGGGACCGCTCGTCGTGCCGCGCTCCGTGCTCGCCGAGCTCCAGCGGATCGCCGATTCCTCTGACGCGCTGCGCCGCAACCGCGGCCGCCGCGGGTTGGACATTCTGCAGCGGCTGCAGGAGGAACTCCAGGCGGTCCAGGTGATGGATGACCACCGCGAGACGGGTGGCGATGTGGACGGCCGGCTCGTGGCCCTCGCCAAGCACCTGCGCGGCTGGATCGTCACCAACGACTTCAACCTGAACAAGGTGGCCGAACTGCAGGGCATACGCGTGCTGAATATCAACGAACTCTCTCAGGCCCTGCGTCCCATCGTGCTGCCGGGGGAGGAGCTCTCCGTACAGGTGGTCAAAGACGGCAAAGAGGCGGGCCAGGGGATCGGCTATCTCGACGACGGCACGATGGTGGTCGTCGAGGGCGGCAGGAAGCACATCGGCGAGCGCTTCGACATCGTCGTCACCAGCGTGCTGCAGACCGTGGCCGGCCGCATGATCTTCGGACGTCCGAAAGAGCCGTCTGCGCCGGAGCGGCGATGACCGATCCGCACGTCGCGGCTGTGCTCGTGGCGGCAGGGCGGGGGGAACGGCTCCGGGCGGGGATGCCGAAGGGCCTCGTGCCGGTGGCGGGGATCCCGATGCTGGCGCGGGCCGCCCGGGCGCTGGAACGCGTGCCCCTGATCCAATACCTCGTCGCCGTCGTCGCCTCAGGGTCCGAAGCCGCCGCGGCGGACGGCCTGGACCGGGCCGGGTGTGAGCGCGTGCGGGCCGTTGTGCCGGGAGGCGCATCGCGCCAGGCGTCCGTCGCCGCCGGCTTGGCCGCAGTGGGCGAGCCTGAGATCGTCGTGGTGCACGATGCGGCTCGTCCCCTGGTCAGCCCGGCGGTCATCACCGCGGTGATCGATGCCGCCGTTGATGCCGGCGCCGCCTCCGCCGGCGTTCCCCTGCGGGAGACGGTGAAACGCGTCGAGGCGGGCCATGTCGCGGAGACGGTCGACCGCGACACCCTGTGGATCGCCCGGACGCCCCAGGCGTTCTCCACCGTCCTGCTGCGCGAGGCGCACGCGCGCGCGGCGGCGGACGGCTTCACGGGTCCGGACGACGCGGTGCTCGTCGAGCGGTTGGGCCGGGCCGTGCGGATGGTCGAGGACTCCCCGGCCAACGTGAAGATTACCGTGCCGGCGGATCTGGCAATGGCGGAGGCCGCCCTCGGCGGCGCGGCGGCCCCCCGTACCGGCCTCGGGTTCGATGTTCACCGTCTGGAGGTTGGCCGGCGTCTCCGGCTCGGCGGTGTGGACATCCCCTCGCCGCGCGGGCTCGCCGGTCACTCCGACGCGGACGTGCTGGTGCACGCGATGATGGACGCCCTGCTCGGCGCCGCCGGGCTTGGGGACATCGGCACGCACTTCCCGCCCGGCGACCCCGCCTATCGCGGAGCGGACAGTCTCGTCCTCCTGGGACGCGTTGGTGTCCTCGTGGCCGCCGCGGGATGGCGTCCCGCTCACCTCGATTCGACCGTCATCGCGGAGACGCCCCATCTTGCGCCCTACATCCCTGAGATGCGGCGGCGCATCGCCGGCGCGCTGCATCTCGCGGAGACGGCCGTCAGCGTCAAGGCCACGACCGCGGAAGGGATGGGCGCGCTGGGCCGGGGGGAGGGCATCGCCGCCTACGCATCGGCCACGCTGGTGGCCGGGCCATGAGTACCATCACGCCGCTGCTCTTCATCGAGACGGCCGCCCTGGCCGAAGCGGTGAGCGTCGAGGTGGACCGGCCGCGCGCTGTGCACCCGCTGGTCACCGGCTTCTGGCGAGGCCGCGAGTACCACCGGGTCCTCAAGATCGTGGAGACCCGCTACGAATACGGCGAGACGTTCTTTCGCGTCATCACCGACCGGGGATGCGCGGACCTCCGTCGCTACCGGACTGCCGACCCGCGCACGATGCGGACCCGGGTCGCCTGGGAGCTGTGCGCCGAGGTCGAGGGCGTTCCGATCCCCCGGCCGCGCTGAATGCGCTACACTGTGGAAGAATCAATGACGCTGCGGCTGCACAACACCCTCAGCAAACGAGAAGAGGAGTTCGTTCCGCGCGAGGCCGGCAAGGCCGCGATGTACGTTTGCGGCCCGACGGTGTACGATTCGTCGCACCTGGGGCACATGCGCGCGGCCGTCGTCTTCGACGTCCTGCGGCGGTTCCTCGAGCTCCGGGGCTTCCGGGTCACCCACGTCCAAAACATCACCGACGTCGAGGACAAGATCATCGCCCGGGCGCAGGCCGAGGGCGTCCCCACCGAGCAAATCACCGGTCAGTATGCGGAGGAGTACGCCTTGGCCGCGCGGGCCTTGAACATCCTGCCGCCGCACGTCGAGCCGCGCGCCACCCAGCACGTCCCCGAGATGGTGGAGATGGTGCGGGCGCTCATCGAGCGGGGCCACGCCTACTACGCGGAAGGCGACGTCTATTTCGACGTCGCCACCCTGTCGGACTATGGGAAGCTCTCCGGACGGGTGCTGGAGGACCTCAAGGTCGGCGCCCGGGTGGAGCCCGGCGAGTTCAAACGCCATCCGGCCGACTTCGCCCTCTGGAAGCGGGCGAAGCCGGGGGAGCCCTCCTGGGACAGCCCCTGGGGCAAGGGGCGGCCGGGCTGGCACATCGAGTGTTCAGCGATGTCGCTGAAGTACCTCGGCATGGGGTTCGACATCCACGGCGGGGGCGACGACCTCATCTTCCCGCACCATGAGAATGAGATCGCGCAGTCCGAGGCCTACGCCGGGACCCACCCGTTCGCCCGTTACTGGGTGCACAACGCGATGTTCCAGCTGAGCGGGGAGAAGATGTCGAAATCGGAGCACAACTTCGTCTCTGTCGCCGACGCCCTGCGCCGGTACTCACCCGACGTGATCCGCTACGTCCTTGTCTCCGTCCACTACCGCAAGCCCATCGAATATGATCCCGATCGCTTCGAGGACGCCGCACGGGCCGTGGAGCGGATCCGCTCCGCGCTGGGCTCGGTGGACGACGTACGCCGCCTGGCCGGCGATGTCGAGGGCCGGGAGCGTCAGGCATCGCCGCTCGCGCACGCGGTGGGCCGGGCGCGCCAGGTGTTCCTCGCCGCGATGGACGACGATCTCAACACCTCCGGGGCCCTGGCCGCGATCTTCGACCTGGTGGCCGAGGTGAATCGATCCGCCGGCGCCGTCCTCAAGGGCGCCGGCCCGCCTCTCGATGTGGCGCGGGGGCTGGTGGAGGCACGCGACGTCCTCCATGAGCTGCTGGGTGTCCTCGGGCTGCGCATCGCCCCTACCGCCGGCGGTGAGATGGTGGGCCGCCGGGTGCGCGACCTCGCGGCGGCGCTGCGCAGCGAAGCATCTCACCTGTTTGCGGCCGACCCTCCGGAGGCCCTGGATGATGCCGTCGCCTTCATCCTAAGCGGTCGTGAGCAGGCCCGCAGATTGAAGGACTTCGAGACGGCGGACGCCATTCGCGGCCGTCTCACGGAGGCGGGGATCCTCGTTGAAGACCTCCCGACGGGCCCGCGGTGGCGCATCGCGGCACCGGACGGACACACGCCGGACTAACCCCCCGGCCTCGCGCCCCGCTCGCCCGAGGGACCCCCGGGAATCGCCGGGGCGCCCCGTGGTCGGGGCAGTGGGCGAGGACATGCTGGGAGGACGCCGCGCCGTGGCTGAAGCCCTGCGGGCCGGTCGGCCCTTGCGCAAGATCCTGGTCTCTCGGGTGGCTCACGGCGAAACGGTTCGCCAGATCATCCAGGAGGCGCGGCGGCGGGGGATTCCCGTGCAGTTTGTCGAGCGGAGCCACTTTGCCGGTGGTCTTGAGGCGCAAGGCGTGCTCGCTCTGGCGGCGGCCCGGGCGACGGTGGAGATCGAAGATGTCCTCGCCGCCGCGGCGGCCCGGGGCGAGCCGCCCTTCGTCCTCGTCCTGGACGGGGTGGAGGACCCGGCCAACCTGGGTGCTCTGATCCGCACCGCGGAGGGCGCCGGCGTGCACGGCGTGATCATCCCCCGGCACCGCGCCGCGGGCCTGACCTCGGCGGTGGCACGCGCATCCGCGGGAGCGGTTGAGCACCTGCCGGTGGCGGCCGTCACGAACCTGGTGCGCGCCCTCGAGGAGCTCAAACGGGCCGGCCTGTGGGTCGTAGGAGCGGACATGGAGGCCCCCCGCGTGTACCACGAGGCCCATCTGCTCCCCCCGCTGGCCGTCGTAGTCGGCGGGGAGGGTCGGGGGCTGAGCCGGCTTGTCCGGGAGCACTGCGACCTGCTGGTCCGCCTGCCCATGCGGGGACGCATCGCATCACTGAACGTCTCGGTCGCCACGGGGATCGTCCTTTACGACATCGTCCGGCAGATCGGCGGGACGAGCGCCGGTTTGGGCCCTTCCGCGGGCACATAGAATAAGAGAGATGTCCGGGATGACGACACGGGTAGTGCTAAGGACCGCCCTCGCGGCGCTGCTTCTCCTTGCCGGAGCCGCAGCGGGGGCTGGCGCGGCTGCGTTCCGGGACGCCGCCACCTACGCGGGACGCATCTATCCAGGCGTGGCAGTAACCGGGATTGCCGTCGGCGGGCTGTCCCGCGAGGACGCGACCCGCGCCCTGGCGCCGGCCGTGGACCGCCGCCTCCGCTCGCCCCTGATCGTGCGCTTGGCCGACCGTGAGGCAACCTTCTCCCATGCCGAGGCCGGTCTCCGCGGGCTGCCCGAGGAAGCCGTGCAAGAAGCATACGCGCTTGGCCGCACAGGTACGCTGTGGGAGCGTGTACGCTCGCGCGCTGTGCTGGCCAGGCGGGGGGCCCACCTTCCTCTGTCCTTCGCCACCGATGGGACCAAGCTCCATGACCTTCTGACGGGCTTCGCCTCGGAACTTGACGCCGCACCGCGGGACGCGCAGGTGACCGTGCAGGGCGGGGCGGTTGTGCTCGTTACCCCGAGCCGGCCCGGTCAGACCCTGGACGTGGAGGCCACCGCGGCCCGGATGGTCGCTGCGATGCAGGCCCACATGCCCCAGGTCGAGGCCGTCGTCACGATCGTCCCTGCCCAATTCACCACGGCGGAAGCCGGAGAACTCCGCACCCGGCTTGCCACCTACAGCACACGGATGGCGGCGAACCCGAACCGCACGCACAACATTACCCTGGCCTCCGGGTTCGTGCGGGGCGTTCTCCTCCCGCCCGACGGGGTGTTCTCCTACAACGAGGCGGTGGGCCCCCGCACACTGGAGCGGGGATTCAAGGAAGCGCCGGTGCTGGTGGACGACGAACTCGTCCCCGGGGACGGCGGGGGGATCTGTCAGGTCAGCAGCACGCTGTTCAACGTCGCCCTGCTCGCCGACTTCAAGATCCTCAGCCGGACCAACCACAGCCGCCCGGTCGCCTACCTGCCCGCCGGACGCGACGCCACAGTCGTCTACGCCGCGCTCGACCTCCAGTTCCGGAACACGACCGGACGCCACGTCCTGCTCTGGGTGGACATCACCGGGAGCCGGCTGTCGATCTCGGCCTTCGGAACCCCGGCGGAGGAGAAGGAGGTGAGCATCGAGGTGGCCGACCGCAAGGAGATTCCCCCGCCGCAGGGCACGGTGACCAAGCGGGACCCCGCGCTCAGCGCGGGTACCGTCGTGACGCGCGAGGCCCAGGCCGGGTTGCGCGTGAGGACGTATCGGGTGGTCAAGGTGGGCGGGGTGGTGGCCCGCCGGGAGTACATCGGGACGAGCTACTATCGTCCGGTCCCCCGCACCATCAAAGTCGGAACGAAGCGCCTCGACGCCGCACAGCCGCGCCCGTAGCGGCGTTTCGCGGACATTCTGCTTGACGCGTTCTGGGGCTGTCCGTATAATGACGGCGAATCTTCGTCGCGGAGGCGGGAATGGCCCTAGCACGCCGTGAAGCTCCGACGTACACCGAAATGCTCGACGAAGAGCTCGTCGCC
>Ga0209751_10007082_pt1 | contig 10326 bp, 7 predicted proteins | sample RifCSP13_1_FD_184019 | JGI IMG/M metagenome (GOLD analysis project Ga0209751, IMG submission 184019) | Soil microbial communities from Rifle, Colorado - Rifle CSP2_sed 13_1 (SPAdes) (version 2) | ecosystem: Environmental > Terrestrial > Deep subsurface > Rock core/Sediment | place: Rifle...
GGGGGAAGCGTGGGCCATCCTCGGCCCGTCGGGTTGCGGCAAGTCCACATTGCTCTATCTCCTCGCGGGTCTGCGCCGTCCCACGGCCGGCCAGGTCATGATCGAGGGGCAGGTCATCACCCGTCCCCGCCCGCGCACCGGGCTTGTCCTGCAGGATTTTGGTCTGCTGCCGTGGGCGACGTGCGAAGAGAACATCAGCCTTGGCCTCCGCATCCACGGCTTCTACGGCCCGGACGGCAAGCACGCGCCGCTCGACTCTAAACCCGGCGATATCCGCGCCATCACCGGCCACTGGCTCAGACGCCTCGGCCTCGAGGAGGTGCGGCATCACTACCCCGCGCAGCTCTCCGGCGGCCAGCGCCAGCGCACGGCGATCGCGCGTACCCTCGCCCTCAACCCCGACCTGCTTCTCATGGATGAACCGTTCGCCTCGCTCGACGCGCCCACGCGCGAAGGCCTACAAAACCTCACGCTCGAACTCCGCGCCGAGCAGCGCCTCACCACGATCGTCGTCACGCACGCGATTGAGGAAGCGGCGTTCCTGGGGCGAAGGATTCTCTTGTTGGGGACAGGCATCGAAATCATCGAGAACCCCGAGGCGGGCACACCCGACTACCGTGGTTCTGTTGCCTACCAGCAGACCTGCCAGCATCTCCGCGCCCGCCTGGGGGAGGCGAACCCCCATTCTGTGACCGCGCCTGCTGGGGCAGGGGCGTTCGATTGAACGCTCAACGAGCCATGAGCAAGCGATCCCTGCTTGTCGCCTCCCTCCTCCTCCTCGCCGCCTGGCAGCTCCTCGCGTGGGTCGTTGGCTCGGGACTGCTGCCGCTCAAAGCGCGCACTAACATCCTGCCCGGCCCGCTGGAAGTCTTTCCCGTCTTCTTCGCCCAACTGCCCAAAGAACTCGGCGCGCATTCTCTCGTCAGCCTGCGGCGCGTCATCGGCAGTATGTTGCTTTCCGTCGCCCTCGCCGTCCCTGCGGGCCTGGCGATGGGGCAGAGCCAAAGGCTCAACCGGCTGTTCTCGCCGCTGCTCTACCTGACGCACCCGGTCCCGAAGGTCGTCTTCGTCCCAGTGGTCGTCCTCTTCTTCGGCGTGGGCGACCTCGCTAAGATCGTCGTCATCACCCTGATCCTGTTTTTCCAGATCCTCGTGCTCGTCCGCGACGCCGCGGCGAACCTCCGCCCCGAACTGATTCAATCCGTCCGCTCCCTCGGCGCGGGGCGCCGCGCGTTGTTCGTCTATGTCTATCTCCCGGCCAGCCTGCCCGCCGTGCTCACGGCGTTGCGGCTCTCCGTGGGCACCGCCGTGGCCGTCCTCTACGTCGCCGAACTCTACGCCACGCAGAAGGGCCTCGGCTACTACATCTTCCTGCAGGGCAGCACCCTCTTCAACTATCCGGCCATGTACGCTGGCATCATGGCGATGGCGCTGCTCGGACTCGGTTTATACTTCACCGTGGATTGGCTGGAACAGCGGCTATGCCCCTGGGAGTACGCCGATTGATGAGGGTGATAGCGAAGATCAAACCCCTCGCTTCCATCTTCGTCGAAATCGTTAAACAACGCGCGGAGGCGGGGCAGTGACTCACCTGACTGGCGCTGAACGCGCCGCCTACGTCCAATCCATGTTCGCCCGGATTGCGCGGCGCTACGATTTGATGAACCGCCTGATGACGGGTGGGCAGGATGTGCGCTGGCGCCGGCAGGTGATCGACCTCGCCCAACTGCCCAGAGGCGGCAAACTCCTCGACCTCGGCAGCGGCACGGGTGACCTGGCGACTGAAGCCCTGCGCCGTGACGCCTCTCTGCAAGTCGTCGGCGGGGATTTCACGCTCGAGATGATGCGCGTGGGATGCGAACGCCCCAACGGGCATCTTGTGCGCTGGGCTGGGACGGACGCGCTCAACCTGCCTTTCCCAGACAATGCCTTTGACGCCGTCGTCTCCGGCTACCTGATGCGCAACGTGATTGACGTGCGCCGGGCGTGGGCCGAACAGTATCGGGTGATCAAACCAGGCGGTCGCGTGGTCTGCCTCGACACAACCCCGCCCCCGCGCAACCTTCTGCGCCCGCTCATCAACTTTCATCTGCACGTCGTCATCCCAGCCCTCGGGCAATTAATTGCCGGGGCCTCGGACGCTTACACGTATCTCCCGGACTCAACCGAGAACTTTTTGCTGGCCGAAAAACTCGCCGGGCGCATGGCCGAAGCCGGTTTCAAAGACGTGCGGTTCAAACGGCTCATGTTTGGGACGATGGCGATTCACTGGGGGGTGAAGTAGTGTTAGCCAACTCAAGCCCGCCGATGCGGGGGCAATCATCTTCCCGCCCGCGTTCTACGGCAGCCCACAGGCAGTGGACGACATTGTGAAAGGGAGAAGAGAGAATGAACGTTCCTGACCCAATTGGCAATCTCAAATCAAAAATCAGAAATTTTCTCGCGTTGCACTCGACGTTGACGCTCGCCACCGTCAGTCCCGCGGGTCAGCCGATGGCAGCCAGCCTGTTCTTCGTCGAGGACGCCAATTTGAAGCTCTACTGGGTCTCCGGTCCGAAGAGCCGCCACAGCCAGAATCTGCAGGCCAACCTGCAAGCGGCGATCACGATTCAAAACGCGACCTGGTCGTGGATGGAGATCGCCGGGGTGCAGATGGAGGGTGAGACCTACGTGCTCCAGGCGGGCGCGGAATGGCAGGCGGTCTGGGAATTGTATCTCGCTAAGTTCCCGTTCGTGCACGAGTTCGAGGCTGAGGTCCACCGATCCAATTTTTACGAGTTCATCCCGCGCTGGGCGCGTTGGATAGATAACGCGCAGGGGTTCGGGCACAAGGAAGAGATGAAATTCAGGTGGTGATTTCCCACGCTGTAATCTCCGGCGGGCAAAGGCAGCGGACGCGCGGCGCGCCTTTGCCTTCCATGCCCACGCCGCGCGTGACGTAGAGCGTCATCTTCCCCTCTTGTATCCGGCCAGACTCATATTTTTTGCCGTAAAGCGAACCTGCATACAGCGCGCCGTAGAGCGGGAGACGCACCTGTCCGCCGTGCGTGTGCCCGGAAAGCTGGAGGTCCACCCCGGCTTGAGCAGCCTCGGGCGCGAGGTCGGGGGAGTGGTAGAGGAGGATGGTGAAGCGGTCGAGGGGGCGGGGTGGGCGGCTCTGCCCCAACACGGAGAACAGGCGCGGCTCGTCTTCGAACGGCTTGTGGGTGCAGTTGAGGCCGACGATGTCGTAAGCGTTGCCGCCGTGTTCGATAGTTACTTTCTCGTCGCGCAGCCAGCGAATATGGGCGAGGCCCTCCAGCAATTGCGGCACTACGTCGGGCAGGTCCACCGCGGGACTCCCGGAAACCGCGAAGACGCCCAGCGGCGCGGAGAGCTCGCCCAGAACCGCGCGGACGGCCTCCCATGCCTGAGGGTCGCGCAGATAGGAGAGGTTGAGGAAGTCGCCCGAGAACAGAATCGCATCGGGCGCAGTTGACCGGGCGAGTGCGATCACTTGCCTCTCACGGCTGGTGATCCGTTCGACGTGCAGATCGCCGATGTGGAGTAGGCGCAGCGACGCGCCCGGTTTCAGCTTCGGGGAGCACAGCCTCTGGCGCGTGAGGGTGAGGCGGTGCGGCTCAATCCAGAAGCCATAGATGACGAGCCCTGTGCCGGCGATCTGCGCGGCGAGGGCCAGGGGCCACGGGAGCCCGGCAAAAGGCAGGCGCATGGCGGCCAGGAGAAGGGTTGGCGGCTTCGCCGGGCCGAAGGATTTTTGCGCGCGCGGCAGCGCGGCCAGCAGCGCCCAATCGCCTAGAAAGAAAAGATAGAGGAGGATGAGAGGCGGCGAGAAAGAGACAGCCAGCAGCGGGAGGCAGGCGAAGCCAAGGAGCACTGCGGCGAAGACGAACGCGGGCAGGCTTTCGATGAAGTCGGCAATGTGCAGGACGACGTCGAAGATGTTGCCGGTCGTGCCGGGGAAAGTGCGGTGGTGGATGAAATCGCGGGCGGCCATGGGAGTTGGATTTAGAGTTAGAGTGAGGCGTTGGACGGTGAGGACAAATCATATCATGACAAAGGTGGGGGGCTTACGTTTTGTCGAGTTGAGAAAAACCTTGACGCTTCTGCGCCAGCCTGTTATACTCTCGGCGCGCCGAATAAAAAAGGCGCATTTCGCGCGATGCGGGGTAGAGCAGTGGCAGCTCGTCGGGCTCATAACCCGGAGGTCCTAGGTTCGAATCCTAGCCCCGCTACTCAAAATTGGATTGGAACCTCTGATCCGCGGGTCTGTGGTTCCAATCCTATTTTCGTAAGTCCGAAACACCGTCGCCTACACCCAATTGGCCGACGGTGTATTCGTTTAACGAAGTGGAACGACGCACTCGGATGGCCTAAGCAACTTCGTCACCATACGCTTTAGCGATTGGCACAAGCCTTGCTCAACCTCTTCAGTGATGGAGATTATCAACTCTGTGTTGGCACGATTCGCAGGTACTGCCTCGTCTCCTGGAAGTCCGGCCGGTGTCGAAGCACATCGGGAGGCTCTGAGGTCGACGCGCACTGAGACTCACTCCGATCACTGACCATGTGCATCATGCACATGGTCGATTGACAGAACACCCTCTTGTAAGCGCGATTTCGAGATCGCGTGCTGGGCTTGTATCGTATCCCCAACCGAGCCGGTGCCGCCGGAGGCGTGTTGGCCGGGGGTGGCGCCGCGAAGCCTTTGACGACGCTGAACAGTCATCGAGGCGGCCCAGTTCGAGCAGCAAACTAAGGAACGACTGTCAGTAGCACGCTACGCGCGAGCAACGCTTCAAAGGCCTGGGTTGGCACAGCACGCGGAGCGTCGCAGTAAACCCGAATACCGCAACGCTTGCGTGCTTGGGCCAGCCAAGCTCGTCAAGATGCCCTGGAATTCCCAACCACGGAGATAGGCAGGGCCCCGCAAAGCGTGTACTCATGAGTCGCGTAGCGGCCAGATCGCGCAGCAATGGGCGAAAGCGTCCATCTCACAATCGAGTTGGGCCGCCACCCGCTACGCGTGGCACCGCGTGCGGCAACACGCTCGTTCTAACAGCCATGCTTACCGCTGTCTGGCCAATCGCTGGTTGGCCACATCTGCACTTGCGCCGCGCGCAGCGCAGGTGCAAGTGTCGCTTGGAAGTCCTAGACACCCCCGGCCCTAAGGGGCCGGACAGGGTGTGCTGGCAGACCCGAACACCGAATGATGAAGCTACTCACCCGCTTCGCGAGAACCGCGCCCGGCGACTCGCCAAGTGTGCTTAGTTGATTGATAATTCTCTCTAGCCGTGGGGCTCGATCGCCAGCGGACGACGGGCAAGTCGCCAGGTCGAGCCTCACGGGTCAAGCCGTTCGCTTGGCACCGTCATTTTCATGCGCCTGTCGCGCAGATTGCCTGTTGACAAAGCGGTCCGACTGGCCCTTCGCGCTGGCCCCCGCTGCGCTCCGGCCTTCCGCGCTCAGGCCCAGCGGGTGAAGCGGAACGTTAGGTTTTACCGCTTCTTGAATTTTGGGGTGTGTGATTTATGATTGATCTATGCCTACGCCAATTTTAGCCACTAAACTTTATATCCCCCCGCCTCGGCCTAAAGTTGTCCTCCGCCCCCGCCTGAGCGAGCGGCTGAACGAGGCTTTGCACCGCACGCCAGGCGTGACCCTTATTTCTGCCCCCGCCGGCTTTGGCAAAACCACGCTGGTCAGCGAATGGGTCGTCGGTGGCAAGCGACCGGCCGCCTGGCTGTCGCTGGACGAAGGGGATAATGACCCCACACGTTTTCTGGCTTACCTCGTCGCTGCTTTGCAGACGATTGCGGCGAATATTGGAGCAGGGGTGTTGGGCGTGCTTCAAGCTCCCCAGCCGCCGCCAATCGAATCGATTCTGACGGTCCTGCTCAATGAAATCACCACCCTCCCGGACCATTTCGTGCTCGTCCTGGACGACTACCACGTGATTGAGGCCAAACCGGTTAACCTTGCCCTCACCTTTCTGCTCGAGCACCTGCCGCCGCAGATGCACCTGGTCATCGCCACCCGTGAGGATCCAGATCTGCCCCTGGCCCGGTTACGCGCCCGGTGCCGCCTGACCGAACTGCGCGCCGCCGACTTGCGTTTCACCGCCTCCGAAGCGGCCGAATTTCTCAACCCGGTGATGGGCCTTAAGCTCTCGGCAGAAGACATCGCCGCACTGGAAACCCGCACCGAAGGCTGGATTGCCGGCCTGCAATTGGCCGCGATTTCGATGCAGGGACAGAAAGACGCCGCCCGCTTCATCCAATCTTTCACCGGCAGCCACCGTTTCGTGATGGACTATCTGGTGGAAGAAGTCCTGCAACAGCAGTCCGAAAGCGTCCAGACTTTCTTGCTGCGCACGTCTATCCTCGACCGCCTGTGCGGCCCCCTTTGTGACGCCGTTCTGCTCGACCCCGCTGCTTCCGGGCAAGCCACCCTGGAATATATCGAACGCGCCAATCTGTTCATCGTCCCGCTGGACAACGAGCGGCGCTGGTACCGCTATCACCATCTCTTTGCCGATTTGCTGCGGCAGCGACTGCACCAGAGCGCCGCCTCGTCTACAGGGGATGCGGAAAGCCGCGTGAACGAATTGCACATCCGTGCCAGCCAATGGTATGAAGACAATGGCCTGGAGATTGAAGCGTTTCACCATGCGGCTGCCGCCAATGATGTCGAGCGCGCCGAGCGGCTGATTGAAGGAAGAGGGATTCCCCTGCATTTTCGTGGCGCGGTGACGGCTATTCTGGACTGGCTGGAGTCGCTGCCGACGACAGTGCTGAATGCCAGGCCCTCGTTGTGGTGGAGGTATGCCTCGTTGCTGCTGGTTAATGGTCAAACGACCGGCGTGGAAGAGAAACTAGAAGCTGCTGAAGCCGCTCTGCAAGGGACCGAGGCGGACGACAAGACCCGAAACCTTGTCGGACGAATTGCCGCCGCCAGGGCTGTATTGGCTCTCACTCGGTACCAGGTAGAAACCATGCTTGCCCAGTCGCGCCGTGCCCTGGAGTATCTGCATCCCAACAACCTGTCTACCCGCGCTACCGCTAACTGGACCCTGGGGTATGCCTACCTCTTCTCTGGAGACCGTGCCGCAGGCCGCCGGGCCCTTGCCGAAGCCATCTCTCTCAGCCAGGCAGCCGGGGATATCTTCACCACGATACTGGCGACCCTCGGCCTGGGTAACGTAGAGGAAGCAGAAAACCAGCTCTATCGGGCCGCCGGGACCTACCAGCGCGTCCTGCAACTGGCAGGTGATCAGCCGCTTCAGATTATCTACGAAGCGCATCTTGGCCTGGCCCGTGTCCTCTACGAATGGAACGACCTGGATGCCGCTGAGCAGCACGGGCGACAGAGCCTGCACCTGGCGCGGCAGTATGATCGAGTTATTGACAGATTCGTTGTCTGTGAGGTGTTTCTTGCCCGCCTGAAACTGGCCCAGGGAGATATGGCCGGCGCGGCCGCTATTTTAGCTCAGGCCGATCAGTCCGCGCGCCAGCAGAACTTTGTGTATCGCATCCCTGAAGTTGCTGCCGCGCAAGTGCTGACGCTGCTTCGCCAGGGCAATCTGGCGGCAGCCGCTGAGCTGGCTCAGACCCACGAACTCCCCCTCAGCCAGGCGCGGGTACATCTGGCCCAGGAAGACCCCTCCTCAGCCCTGGCGGCGCTGGCGCCATGGCGCCGGCAGGTGGAGGCCAAGGGTTGGAAAGATGAACGGCTCAAGGTGATGGTTCTACAGGCGGTGGCTCTCCATGCTCATGGCGAAAAGAACAAGGCCGTGCAGCTGCTGAGTGACGCGCTGGCGCTGGCAGAGCCGGGCGGCTTCATCCGTCTCTTTGTGGATGAAGGGTTGCCGATGGCGCAACTATTGTCCGAAGCAGCTGCTCATGGGATTATGCCGGACTATGTAGGAAAGTTGCTGGCTGTATTTGAAGCTGAGGAGCAGAAGAGCGCAGACAAATCTGTTTTGCCGCCTGCCCAGCCCCTGATTGAGCCATTGAGCCAACGCGAGATGGAAGTACTACGACTCATGGCCCAAGGACTCTCGAATCGTGAGATTAGCGAGCGGCTTTTCCTCGCCTTGAGCACGGTTAAAGGGCACAATCGAATTATCTTTGACAAACTACAGGTCCAAAGGCGCACCGAAGCGGTAGCACGTGCGCGCGAGTTGGGTCTGTTGTAGCCTGAACGTCAGTTTGCCCGCAAACCTGTTATCAGGAACTGCACGCACCCTAAAGGGGGCTCCCCAAAGGGGCCTATGGGTTAGCCAGCGGTTCATAAAGCCAAAGCTTTAGAACTTCTCCCCTCTCAGTGACCCCAAAACAGTACCCCCAAACAATACTTTAGTATCTATACGTCAATACCGTATTGTAGACATACTACCTGTACATTGAGCATGTGGCACAGACGGTTATGAGCGGCCACAACAGGTACAGGGTCATGTCAAACGAACTCAACTCAAAGACTGATCCAGATGAATCAACGATCTATCAAATCAGGATCAAGGGCCATCTGGGTGTTCAATGGACAGACTGGTTTGGGGGCCTGACCATCACCCTGGAAGACAACGGCGATACGCTTTTAACCGGCTCGGTGATTGATCAGGCCGCGTTGCATGGGTTGCTAAAAAAGGTGCGTGATTTAGGAATGCCATTGGTCTCGGTCATTCGCGTTGAACCCGGCCAAGCAGATGCGGCAGAGGTCAAACCGTCAAGTCCAATTCTATGAAACTCATCAAAATCATTCAAAAAAGGAGAAGACAATGAATACAAATAAAACGACCGCTGAAACAAAAGCGTTTAGTTACGCAAGAGGTGTCGCCTCATTTGCGGGAGCCAGGATAGGTCCCGCCCACGAGTAGACTGGATAGTGAGAGACATCGGGTAGGGTATCCGCCATAAGCTCCTCCGGAGTAAAGGGATGGTGGCAGGCGGTGCGCCGCACGGCCTGGGCGAGGGTGTGGTGGGCGGCCCGCGCTACGAGCAAGGGGGTCAGCTGACCCGTGTGTACCTGGTGGGGGGTAACGGCAAAGCCGTGTGTAGGGTGGTCAGCGGATGGATGTGGTTGTACCAGTCGTAAAACTGGGTGAAGTAGGTGAGAGCTTCGGGGACGTCGGCGAACTGACCCGGATAGGCGGGATGGGTCTTGACGGTGCCGAAGTGGGCTTCGACCCGCACCTGCGGTGGGGCAGGTGTGCGCGGGTTGTCGTTGGGCTGGCGCGGGCGGCTGAAAAGTTGGGCGATGCCGAGTTTCTCGAAGTATTGCCGCGTGGAATACGCCCGCATCTGAGCGCCGCGATCGCTGAGCGCGTGGGGCCACTGGTCGCGCGGGACTTCGAGCAGGCCTTCGTTGAGCAGGCCGTGATCCCAGAGGGTCCGCAGGGACTCGCTGGTGAAGGTGTCGCGCACCAGCCAGGCGACGGTCTTGCGGCTGAAGTGATCGAGCAAGCTGTAGAGATACAGGAAGTGGTAGCGTTCCAGGGTGGTGAGCCAGGTCACGTCATAGTCCCAGAGCTGGTTGGGGCCGGTCACCCAGTCGGTGTCCGGCGCGCCGAGCGGGTGGGCGTGGCGCTGGCGACCGCGCGGGCCATTACACGCCAGGGCCACCTGATAGCGCCAGACGGTCACGTGCGAGACGGGAATGGCCGGGATTCCCTGGCCCAAACTGAGGGCCAGTTCCCGGCAACTCTGGTCGGCATGCTGCGGTGAGCGGATGATACTCACCAGCGCGGCGGCTTCCGGGCGGGTCAGCGCATTCACTGGGCGCGGGCGCGGCACTGCGGGTAGTGCCGGGACGGGTTGGCGCCAGCGTTGCAGGGTGCGCGGGGTCAGCCCGAGCACCTGGCAGGCCCGGTGTTCGCTCAGGCCTTGCGCCGAGGCCTCGGCCACCAGTGCCAAGATCATTTGGCGCGCCTCCGCCGGGAGCCGTTGGCCTGACTGGAGGCGGGCGAGGCCGCACGCTCTTTTTTTTCGAGCAGGGTGTAGGCCACGCTCAGTTCGGCCAGCGCCGCCGTCTTCTCGCCCAGTTCTTGCTCCAGTTGGAGCACGCGCGCGGGCGAGACCTCGCCTGGCAACCGCCCATGCCGGCCCTGGACTTTGAGCGCGGCCAGCGCCGCACGCTCGACCGTCTGCTCGATCTGACGCAGATCGTCGAGGTGGACCCCATACTGGCGCAAGAGTTCGCCCAGCGGCGCTTCCGCCGGGCGCGTGGCCAAATAGAGTTCGAGCTTGCGCTGGGCGGTCAGCCGCAGCGCGCGTTTTGCGTTGGACGGGGAGTTGGTTTTAGACATGGTCATGCCTTTCAAGGTTGGTG
>Ga0209751_10007083_pt1 | contig 10326 bp, 8 predicted proteins | sample RifCSP13_1_FD_184019 | JGI IMG/M metagenome (GOLD analysis project Ga0209751, IMG submission 184019) | Soil microbial communities from Rifle, Colorado - Rifle CSP2_sed 13_1 (SPAdes) (version 2) | ecosystem: Environmental > Terrestrial > Deep subsurface > Rock core/Sediment | place: Rifle...
CAACGCCAACGTGGTCCAGCATAAACTCCAGCACTCCCATTGAAAAAGTGATTCAGATTAGAATGATACTCTGATTACTTTTCTAACTGCCAGAATCTGTAAACTTATGCGCCATCTACTTCCCGGACCGTTGAAAATTTTGGATCGCTTACAGTAAAGACTAGAAAATGAGCCTATTGAGGCGATTCCAATGGGGAAAGGTGGGGCTCTTCCTGATTAGTCTATGGCTATTCATCCTCGCGATAACGCTGATGAAGGTTGGTGCCCGCGAGTTTGCCCCACTCATCAAAACGACCTTCTCCATAAACAACATTTCCAATAGCCTGGGCTTCGGTTGGTTGCTTGCCTATTTCGTCATGAGTGGCTCCCCCGTGGCAGCCACGGCGCTCACATTCTTCGATGCCGGTGCCATTGGCAAGGCTGATGCCTTTGCCATGATCACGGGAAGCCGCCTGGGGGCCAGCCTGATCGTTTTGTTGATTGGCCTCCTTTATATGGTCCGCGGGCGGGACCGTTCCACCAGTCTGGGCATGGGCTTGCTCTCCCTTATGGTCACCGGCTCTACCTATATCATTGCGTTCTTTATGGGCTTATCCATCTTGGGAGCCGGTTGGCTAGATCACCTGCAAGTCCAAACCGGTCCCGTCCTCTCCTCCGTTATAGATATTTTGTTGACTCCCATTGTGGATTTCCTGGCTCCGTGGCTGCCTGGCTGGGGCTTCTTTCCGGCCGGTCTGGTGATAATTATCATAAGTTTCAATTTGTTCGATCGCTGCCTGCCCACCATGGCCATCAAACAGAGCCAGGTGGGCCGCCTTTCCCGCTTGATCTACCGTCCCTGGGTCATGTTCCTGCTTGGCTCGCTGGTCACCTCGATCTCTATGTCCGTAAGTGTTTCCCTTTCCATCCTGGTGCCTTTAAGCAACCGCGGCTTCGTGCGACGGGAGAATGTCATCCCTTATATCATGGGCGCTAATATAACTACCTTTATCGATACTCTGATCGCCGCCATCCTGCTTCAAAACCCTCCGGCTTTTACCATCGTGCTCGCGGAAATGCTGAGCATCGCCATAGTGTCCGCCCTCATCCTTTTGTTTTTTTTCAGCTCCTTTCAAAACGCCGTCCTTTCGCTGGAACATTGGTTGATACAAAGCAACCGGCGGTTGGTTTTTTTCATTGGCCTCATTTTCCTGGTTCCGCTCCTTTTGGTGTTCTGGTGAAGTCGTGCTGCATACGAGGATTTTGATGAATTTATCCGCCGCCGGACATACCGGCAAAGTAGTATTGTGAGGCTTATGATGAAGATCCTTATACCTGTCGACGGAACCAATGCTTCGGTGCCGGTGGTCATGCAAGGAGGTTTTGTGGCGCGGGCATTTGGTGTCCGGCCCACTCTGCTCGCGGTGGTCCCCGCTGAAAAGCATCGCCAGGAAAGCCAACTCATCCTGGATCAGGCGTTGAAACGACTAAGTGACCTCGGGATAGAGGCCGAAACAAAAACACGCTTTGGGCATGTATCAGTCGAACTCCGAGCCGAAATCGAGGAGGGTGGTTACGACTTGCTGGTGCTGGGGAGGCTGCGGAAGCTCACCTGGCTGGAGCGCCTCTTTGGCAATACGGCCACGAAGGTTCTTACCAGCATGCCCACCGCCATTTTGTTTGCCAAGGGTGTCAGCGATGATTTCGACCGCCTCCTGCTTTGCGAAAGCCTCGGCGTCGAAGGCACCCTGATCAAAGACTTGAAATATCGATTCCCGCTATTCTTCAAGGGGGGGCGCGAGATCACCATTCTGCATGTAATGTCGCAAATGGGTGCCCAGCCGGGGGTCAAGAGTTGGGAGCTGCGCGCCTCGGCCGAAGAGCTGATCGACGCAGGCACTCTCGAGGGCCAGCTTATCCAGGAAGAATTGGGCGCGTTGACGGAAAAGTCCAGAGCTCAAGTCAGGCCCAGGGTTCGCCACGGACCCGTTGTGGAAGAGATCATGGCGGAGGCCGAGGAGGGCGGCTATGACCTGATCGTGATTGGCGCCCATCAGGCCTCAGGGTGGCAGGGATTTTTGCTTGAGAACCTAGCCATCCGCATCGTTGCCGCCAGCCGTAAACCCGTACTTATTCTCCCCCGCGTCCGAGGTCCCGAAAAGGCATAATTGAAAGCAGAGTACCTTAGGCGGCGCCCGGCCACGTGAGGACTAGCCAAGACCTTCCCGGCTGTGAAAGGTCTTTGTCATAAATGAGTGGGTACGAAATGAGGAAGATGACATCCTTTATCAAGCGTGCAGGGTTCTTGAATTTCATCGTGGCGATCAGCCTGGTAGCGGGCCTCATTGGCTTTAGCCTGGAGGGTGTGATACTGGCCCAGGCCGCTTCCGACCCCTCCTCCAATATTTCACAGGAAACCACGCAGACAGAGTTTCCGACAGAGGCACCCACTGAAACAGCTACCGACACGGAAGAGCCTGCACCCATGGACACGGAAACCCCGCAACCGGCCACTGTAGAACCCACGGAGGCCTCGACTCCCACGGCAGAGACCGCCGAGCCGTCTGCCACGGCCAGCCAGCCTGCTGCCCCGCAGACAAGGGCCCAGGCCTCCCTGGTCATCCCAGCCGGGGTTGAGATCATCCCGGACGCGTATATCGTGGTCTATAAGCCGGGGATCAACGTGGCCCTGGAAGTGATGAATGACCGGGCCAAGATCGAGAAGCTGGGCGGCCAGATCACCGATGTCTACACGGCGGCCTTGCAAGGCTATGCCGCCGTGCTTCCGGGCGCGGCCCTGGAGCAGGCCAGGGCCAACCCGCTCGTAGATTATGTAATTGCGGATGGGGTCGTGACCGTTTGGGATGATGGAATCGAAGTCACAACAAGACAAAGAAATGCCCCATGGGGCCTGGATCGAATTGATCAGAGGAACCTTCCGCTCAACTCCAAATACAAATACTACGCCAACGGAAGCGGTGTGCACGTGTACGTGATCGACACCGGTATTTATTTCAGCCACAATGAATTCGGCGGCCGTGCAAATAATGCGTTCGATGTCATCGATGATGGACAGAACGGCGACGATTGCAACGGGCATGGCACCCAAGTCGCCGCAACGATAGGTGGCGCCAAATACGGTGTGGCCAAAAAGGTCAAGCTGCATTCGGTTAGGGTGCTGAATTGTCTTGGCACAGGTACTTTTTCGCAAGTTATCGCTGGGGTGGAATGGGTCACCGCCCATCACAAGAGTCCGGCGGTCGCCAATATAGGCTGGGTAGGTACTGCATTTCCCGCCCTGGACACGGCTATCGAGAATTCGATCAATTCAGGCGTAGTTTATGTCGTTGAATCGGGGGATTCCAATGCCGACGCGTGCAACTACTCACCGGCCCGAATTGCCCAGGCCATCACGGTGGGCGCGACGGATAACACCGATATGCGCGCAAACGTCTCAAACAAAGGGGCGTGCCTCGACCTTTTCGCTCCCGGCCAAGACATTACCTCCGCGTGGATAGGGAATATGAATGCAACAAGTACAGTCAGCGGATCCTCCATGGCTTCTGCCCATGTGGCTGGAGTTGCCGCCCTCTACTTGGCAGCGAAGCCTGCCGCGGAGCCCGCAAAGGTAGCTGCTGCTATTATCAATGGCTCCACGCCCAACAAGATTATTGATGCAGGCACCAGTTCGCCAAACCGCCTGCTGTTCTCTCGATTTGGGCCGCTAGGGTTTGGCCAGCCGGGCAATCTCATCGCGGACCTGCCCCCATCCGCAAAGGAAAGTGTGTCGTTGCAACTAACGGAGCAGGACTCGTAAGTTAGATACCGCTCTCATCAAAATCTAGGCTGGTTCCATGTCGAAGCCAGCCCCCCTTAGGGGTGGAATTCTAGATGTAGGTGTGCGGGCGGGATTCCCTCAGCCGCCGAAGATGCCCAGGGAGCTCTCTTTGGGTTACATTCCAGGAGACGCTGATCAACTGAGCGCGGCGTCCTTAGCGTTTAACCTTAGCGGTCCGTGGTTTTGCTGGCGCCACAATCTCAAAGGCTCTTTCAAGGTAAAAGAACACCAATATTCCGCTTACGACGAGGCCTGCAAAGATCAGGTTTGCCCAGATGGGGCCCTGGTAAAGCGCAAACAATCCGATCGCGCCGATCGCCATCGCGGCCAGGTCCATGAGCCAAATCGCCCTGGCCGGGGATAGGCCCAGCCGCACCAGGCGATGGTAGGTATGGTTAAGGTCTGCCTTATAGAAAGGCAAACCCCTCTTTAGCCTCGAGAAGAAAACAAGACAGGTATCGAAAATTGGGAGAGCAAAAAACGTGACCGGAACAAACCAGGAAGACAGGCGTTCCAGGCCAGCCGGGCTATACAAAATGCCGAGCGAAGCCAACAAGAAACCGGCTGTTTGAGCACCTCCGTCCCCTAGAAAAAGCCGGGCTGGAGTTATGTTGTAAAACAGTAGCACCAAGAACACCCCAAAAATAATGGTGGCCTGATATGTGAGATCCACCTGGAAGGCCACGATCGAGCCGACGATCATGAACAGCGAGGAGGTGATACCCAGGCTTATTGCCAGGCCATCCGCGCTATCGATCAGATTGTATGCGTTGGTGACGCCGATCAGCCAGAATATTGTGAGAAGCGAGTTTGTGATTGCGGGCGTTAAAGGACCGATGCTAAAGTGAACTATGGATATTTGCACTCCCAGAAACATCAGCAACCCGGCAGCAAGGAATTGCCCCAGTAGTTTTTGCTTAACATCTAGCCCGCGCGAATCATCGTAAATTCCAAACACGGCCACTACGAGCGTGGCGGCAAGAATCTTCCATGAATCTTCTGTAAAATGCCACCCAAATATGACGAAAACACTGGTGAGCACGAAGATTAGGACAAGACCACCAGCTAGGGGAGTTTCATATTTATGTTTTTTGTGAGCAGCAGTCCCTGGGGAGTCTAAGATCCTGTATCTTTTGGCGATTTTTAGGGCCACGGGTGTGAATAACAGGCCGCCCAATATGGAGGTGAACAGGATGAGCAGAGTCGTCTGGAATTCAGCTATCAAGGTGTTCATTTCTTAGTCAGCTCCCCGTAAAGGGTCATAGTCTTTTGATTTACCCGCCTAGAAGAAAACTCCTGTTCGGCAATGCCCCTGCCGGCCCGGCCCATTTTTTCCCTAACAACGGGATTCTGTATCAGAAAGAGGATCGACTTTACCAATGCTGGCACATCTTTTGGGGGAATTAACATTCCGTTGAGCTCATGTCTGACAACTTCTCTGCAGCCAGGCATATCCGTGGTAATCGAGGCTCTGCCGGATGCGGCGGCTTCGATCAAGACCTTGGGAAGCCCCTCGCCGTAATAGGTCGGCAGGCACACGATGTTCGACCCCGCGTATATCTGAGGCATGTTTTCATTCCAGCCTATCCATTTTATACCCCGTTTTGCCGTCCAGCTCTTGATGAGGTTTACGGGAATGGAGTCGGGATTGCCGGGATCTACATCGCCTACCAGAATGAACTCGGCCACCAATGTTTCGGAATTGATTTGTTGGGCTGCTTCAACGAATTCCCGAATCCCTTTGTTCCATAAGAACCGGGATACCATGATTATTTGGGGGAGACCAGTTGGTTCGGGTTGATAGGTAAACTTGTCAATATCCACCCCGGAACCCCTAATGAGCTCTGCTTGCTCAGTATGTACGATCCTTTTCTTCAGGAAGTACTCTCTATCGTTGGAATTCTGGAAAACGACAATTGTCTTATTTAGCGACAAGCGGTAAAGAAAATTGACCAGGACCCTTGCCAAGCCAGCAAGGGGCTTTTGGCTTACGTAAATATGCCCCAAGCCGGTGATCGAGTTGACCACTGCGCGGAGGCGGGCTGCCTTGGCGGCAAAAGAACCATAGATCACGCATTTGATCGTAAAGTGATGCACAAGGTCGAAGCCAGCCCACCGGTATATTCTGAACAATTGGATCAGGGAGAGGAGCTCGCGAACGGGATTGGCACCTCTGCGCGCCATCTTGATCGGCAGCCAAACCACGCCCAAGTCCTGCAATTGTTTTACGTAACGCCCAGGGGGAGAAATGAGGGTAAGTAGATGTCCCTGCTGCCTCAATTCCTGAATTAAAGCCAGACGGTACCCGTAAAGATTCCAGTCCGAATTAGCCACTAATGCAATTTTCACGGGATGAATGTGAGAATGGAAAGAACCTTTTGCTTAAGTTTGCGACAAAACCCAAGGTGGATGGGTAGATTATAATCGCTCGTTTGTACCTAATTGAACGGAGACGAAATCTTGGCCATAGCTTCAAAGATCAAGCGATTCAGGAAAAAGCTCAGCGGATCTCCCAAATTTGACACGATGGTGGTGCCACCGGGGAAATGGTGGGACCTGCGTTTAGCGGGTCTTTGGCCTTACCGTGAGCTGCAGACGTGATCTGATGAGCGACAAGTACGCCATTCGCATCCATGAACTGAGCAAGAAATATATGGTTGGCGCACGAAAAGGGCGGCGCTACCGCATGTTCCGCGACATATTGGTGGAAACCGCAAAGACGGCGTGGAATCTGCCGCGGAGCGTATCGGGTCAAAAAAACGGGGGAGAAGATCTGCAGACCCTGTGGGCGCTCAAGGACTTAACATTTGATGTAGCGCCCGGGGATAGCCTAGGTATCGTAGGAAGCAACGGAGCGGGCAAGAGCACTTTATTGAAGATACTCTCACGGGTCACGGTACCGACCACGGGCTACGCTCATCTTCGCGGCAGAGTTGGCTCTCTGCTGGAAGTGGGCACCGGCTTCCACCCCGAGCTGACCGGCCGCGAAAACGTGTACCTCAACGGCGCAGTTTTAGGAATGCGCAAAAGGGAGATTGACCGCAAGTTCGACGAGATCGTGGCTTTCTCTGAAGTGGAAAAATTCCTGGATACTCCCGTGAAATTCTATTCCAGCGGCATGCGCGTGCGGCTGGCATTTTCGGTGGCCGCACACCTGGAGCCCGAGATCCTTTTGGTGGACGAGGTGCTGGCCGTGGGTGACGTGGCTTTTCAAAAGAAAAGCATCAGCCGGATGGAGGAAGTGTCCCAGGAGGGTCGAACAGTCATCTTTGTGAGCCACAATATGGCGGCGGTGCGCGCCCTGTGCAAAACAGGGCTCTTCCTGGAGAAGGGACGGGGGGTTTATGCAGGGGACGTGGACAGCACGGTGAAAACCTACCTGGATTCGGAAAACATTGAGCGCAAGCACCTATCCAGGGTCGAAATAAAGCCAAATCCGTCTCTTTGGGCGCAATTTCTTTTCGTCGCTATCAAGAACCTACGGGGAGAGGATGTGTCCTCTACTTCACATGAACGTCCATTTATCATCCAAATTGGCTTTGACGCGCGTCGCAAAGACCTCGGGTGTTACCTGGCTCTTGACATTCTCGACGCGAATAAGGAGGCGGTAGTAAACTCTCTCGATTTTGAAACCCGGAATGGGTTTGTCAATTACAAACAAGGGGTGAACACTCTTCAAGTAACGGTGCCGCCAATACTGGTGCCTGGAGAATATCATCTTAGCCTGCGGGCTATCCTGAAATTGAGGGGCAAGGAGCACCTTCTGGATGCCGTTCACGAGGTGTGTGCTTTTGAAATCACTGACGGCGGCAGCGTCAGGGCGCAGTCGGGCGTGAAGTGGAGTGGCAGAATTTCGCACCTCTTAACCTGGGAACAAAAGGAATGGGACGTTCAAAGCGAGAAATAGTCAGGCGGGAAAACGGACTGGGCTGGAATCAGGCCAATTAATTAGCATCAATTATCCCCGGACTTCAGTTACCGAACTGGCCGAGATTTTTCCGAGGAAGTATGACACGGGAAAGGGCTGACGGGAAACGAAGTGTTTTCAGCTTATTATGGCAAGAAAGAGAGAGTATTTGTTGATGGCGCCAATGTTTTCTATCATCACTCCTACGTATAACAGAAGTGCTTTTATCAAAGAAACTGTCGAAAGTGTTAAAAGTCAAAATTTCCCGTCCATTGAACATATCGTTGTAGACGGAGGATCTACTGACGAAACCCTGGACATATTGCGGGAATACCCTCAGCTAAGAATCATTAGCGAACCCGACGAGGGCATGTACGATGCGATCAACAAAGGATTGAGCATCGCCCAGGGTACTATTGTTGGAATCTTAAACAGCGATGATATTTACGAGCCTGATATTTTTGGCGCCATTGCCCAGCAATTCGAGGCCAACCCAGACCTTGAGGCGGTGGCGGGGGGAACAGCCGTTTTTAGCGATACTTCGGGCAAGCGCCAAATCCTCCGCACCCGGCGGTGGATCGAGCCCGAAGAATTGTGGTTTCGACTGGCTAGTTACCCGAGCACCAATGCCTGGTTTTTCAGGAAAACAGTCTTTGAACGATATGGACGGTTTAACCCCAAATACCGATATGCCGGTGACCGTGAATTCCTTTTGCGCGCTGCTCTTGCGGGGATGAAATATGCCCCCTTCAAGCAAACTGTTTGCAACTACAGAGCGCATCCTGATTCTGTCACCTTTGCGGCCAAAGACATCCCTGCTCTTCTGCTTTCGCCAATTCGCGTGCAAGTCTTGAAGGAGGCTATGGAGCTTAGTGAAAATTTCCTGGGGCTTGCGGCTCTACCTGACGAAGCACGCCTCCACTTGCGACGGTACCATTCTCGCCGGGCATATGCGCTGGCCGACCTTGCTCTGGAGTATGGGAAATTCGATCTAGCACTGTTCGCAATTACCCGCGGCGTTAAACAAAATCCTCTGTCGATATTCTCTTTTCTTCGAAGACAGGTGAAGAAGAGACTAGTAAAGGTTGGCAAATTTGTTAGAAATATGTTTTTCCTCGTAAGCTTCGTTTGCCCGCTCTTTTTATAGTCAACAAAATTCATAATATGTCAGATTTTATTATCTCCCGAAAACTTCAGAAAAACGACGACTTCGTGCGGTTTTTAGCATTTGGTTTCCTCGCAACATTTGAACGCGCGAGGTCCAGCCTGGAGTGGTTTGCACAGTGCAAGCTCGAAGGCCAAAAGATGCTGGCTGAGGACGATTGGTTGACGCTGTCTGCGCAAGAAACTAAGAGCAAGCTTTCAGACCTGTTGCGGCGAATAATTCTTGAAAAGCTAGATGGATTAATGGGAGACAGGGAGGTCACTATGGGACTTAGCGCTGGGCTTGATTCGCGGACGATCTTTGCCCATCTTCCAAATGAGGGGGACCCGGTAGTAACCTACACCTTTGGCCACCCGGGCACCCGGGACTTCGACTTTATGAAAAAACTGCGAGAACGTGAAAGTATCCCAAATATTTTAATCGACCTTCATCAGTTCCAATGGGACCTGGAGGAATACCAGGGGAACATGCTCAACACGCAGGATTATCCACTGCATCCGCGGGTGATGGTTGAGACCCATCTAAAGAAGCAATACCCTCTTCGGGCTGATATCCATGGCTATGACATGTTATTGACCAAGACCAAACCCGGAACGGGAAGGTCGAATTGGCAGGAGTCAAAAATTTCATTCTGTCAAAATAATGACACCTTCGGGTTGCAGGCATCTATTGGGCAAGATCGGGTGGCGAGATTGTTGCCTGAAAAACCGTCAATGTCGGAAGCGGTTCTCTCCTTTCACCGCCAATTGGACCTTTCTTTCAGACAGGCACAGAGGATCCGGCCGTTGGACAGCCGGGCAATCCAGTACGTATTGCCTTATGAAGACCCGCGCTGGATAGGTTTCTGGCTTTCCAGATCCTCTCCGGAGTTAGCTGACCAGCGGCTTTGGATCGAATTTATTAAAGACCTTAAAAACGACGTGTTGTTTGACGTGAACAATTCCAAGGCAAAGACTCGCCGTGATCTAAAAAGAGATCAGAATGCCTTAGTGTATGGCATTTCTGTGCCCTATCAGAAAGGGAGCCGGGCGTTAAACTTCCTTGGATTGAAAAAACATGGGACCAGTAAGGGAAGGCATTTCCACCTATTATCGACCTATCGTTTGAATAAGAGTTTTCACGGCCTGGTGCAGGAATCTATAAACCGACTAAAAGGCAGAAATGTGTTTCAACTCTCCTTTGTTGACGGTGTATTTACGAACTTTAAGGCCGGCGATTTAAATGCCGCGGATACGTTGAAGGGACTGGTATCGACAGATATCATGATGGAAATGGGGTTTTTCGGATAGATGACTAATCTCATAGTTTTCCGCAGGGTCCATTGGACAGTTATCAACTTTCTGTCCTGGGCACCGGCGTTTCTGGTGTGATCAGGGTAGACGTGGACATCTACGCAATTAAATGTTAAACATGGATAAAGCGGTAACGCTCTATGAG
>Ga0209751_10007084_pt1 | contig 10325 bp, 8 predicted proteins | sample RifCSP13_1_FD_184019 | JGI IMG/M metagenome (GOLD analysis project Ga0209751, IMG submission 184019) | Soil microbial communities from Rifle, Colorado - Rifle CSP2_sed 13_1 (SPAdes) (version 2) | ecosystem: Environmental > Terrestrial > Deep subsurface > Rock core/Sediment | place: Rifle...
GCCTGCCTCACCAAAGTCTTTCCGACCCGAAGCCACACGGTTGCGGCGCAGGGCGGGATCAGCGCAGCCCTCGGCAACATGGGCGAGGACGACTGGCGCTTTCACTTCTACGACACGATCAAGGGCTCGGACTGGCTCGGGGATCAGGATGCCATCGAGTTCATGTGCAAGGAGGCCCCGAGCGCCGTCATCGAGCTCGAGCACTACGGCGTGCCGTTCTCACGCACCGAGGATGGACGCATCTATCAGCGTCCCTTCGGCGGCATGACCACTCACTTCGGCAAGGGCGTCGCACAGCGCACCTGCGCGGCCGCCGACCGCACAGGCCACGCCATGTTGCACACGCTGTATCAGCAGGCGATCCGCCACCGCGCCATCTTCTTTGCCGAGTATTTCGCGATCGATCTGATCATGCAGGACGGGGTGTGTCGCGGCGTCGTCGCGCTGAACCTCGCCGAGGGCACGCTGCACCGCTTCCGGGCGCAGATGACGATCCTCGCCACCGGCGGCTACGGCCGGACGTATTTCTCCTGCACCTCGGCCCACACGTGTACCGGCGATGGCGGCGGCATGGTGCTGCGCGCGGGCCTGCCGCTGCAGGACATGGAGTTCGTGCAGTTCCATCCCACCGGCATTTATGGCGCCGGCTGCCTCATCACCGAAGGCGTGCGCGGGGAGGGCGGGTACCTCACGAATTCGAGCGGCGAGCGCTTCATGGAGCGCTATGCGCCGAATGCGAAGGACCTGGCCTCACGCGATGTCGTCAGCCGCGCGATGACCCTCGAAATCCGCGAGGGCCGTGGCGTCGGGCCCGCGAAGGATCACATCTACCTGCATCTCGAGCACCTCGGGCCCGCGGTGATCCGCGAACGCTTGCCCGGCATCGCCGAGTCTTCGCGCATTTTCGCCGGTGTCGATGTCACGCGCGAACCGATCCCGGTGTTGCCGACAGCGCATTACAACATGGGCGGTATTCCGTGCAACTACCACGGCGAGGTCATCGCCCCGCGAGACGGCGATCCGGATGCCGTGGTTCCCGGGCTCATGGCGGTCGGGGAGGCCGCGTGCGTTTCGGTGCACGGTGCGAATCGCCTCGGTTCCAACTCGCTCCTCGACATCATCGTCTTCGGGCGCGAAGCCGCCCGTCACTGTGCCGCGCGCTTCTCGCCCGGCACGGCCCAGGCATCGCTGCCGACGGACGCGGGCGAGCTCGCGATCTCACGTCTTGATCGCCTGCGACACGCCAATGGCTCGAAGGCCACGGCGGAGCTGCGGCTGCAGATGCAGAAGATCATGCAGTCCGATGCGTCCGTATTCCGCATGGCCGCCTCCCTCGAGGAAGGCACGGCCCGGCTCGACCGAACGATGCGCTCGATTCCCGAGCTGCGGGTGCGCGACCGCTCGCTCATCTGGAACACGGATCTCATCGAGACGCTGGAGTTTGAGAATCTCCTGCTGCAAGCCATCGCGACGATGCACTCCGCTCGGGCGCGCACCGAGAGTCGCGGCGCCCATGCGCGCGAGGATCATCCGAATCGTGACGATTCGAACTGGCTCAAACACACGCTCGCCTGGGTCGATGCGAACGGGGCTGTGCGGCTCGGTTATCGGCCGGTTCACCTCGCGACGCTCTCAGGCGAGGTGGAGACGATTGCGCCCGTGGCGCGGACTTACTGAGCCGAATCGAAGGAGCGGATCGACATGTCACAGTTTCGCCTTCCCGCCGGTTCGCGAGTGCGCACGGGAACGTGGCATCGTGCCGCGCGCCCTGCCGCGAATCCACGTCGCTTCAGGATCTATCGCTTTGATCCGGACGCCGATCGCACTCCGCGCCTGGACACGTATGAGATCGATATGGCCGCCTGCGGCCCGATGGTTCTCGATGCGCTGATCAAGATCAAGAACGACGTCGATTCGACGCTCACGTTTCGGCGGTCCTGCCGCGAGGGCATCTGCGGCTCCTGCGCCATGAACATCGACGGCGTCAACACGCTCGCCTGCACCAAATCGTGCACTGACATCCGCGGCGAGGTGCGGATCTACCCGCTTCCGCATCTGCCGGTCATCAAGGACCTCGTGGCCGATCTCACGAATTTCTACGCCCAGTACGCCTCCGTCATGCCATGGCTGCAGACGCGGAGTCCCGCGCCACCCGACCGGGAACGCCGGCAATCGAAGGCCGACCAGGAGAAGGTCGACCGTCCGGCGGCGTGCATTCTGTGTGCATGCTGCTCGACGGCATGTCCGAGCTACTGGTGGAACAGCGATCGCTACCTCGGGCCGGCGGCGCTGCTCGCCGCGTATCGCTGGATCATCGACAGTCGCGACGAGGCGAGCGGGGAGCGGCTCGATGCGCTCGAGGACCCGTTCCGGCTGTATCGCTGCCACACTATTCTCAACTGCACCGAGGCGTGTCCGAAGGATCTGAACCCGGCGCGCGCCATTGCCGAGATCAAGAAACTCCTGATCGAGCGACGTTCATGAGTGCCCCGAGCTCGCAGCGGTGTGCGTGGCGGAGCCGCCCATCAGCCAGAGTAATCCCTGCAGGAGGTCCGCAGGCGTCGGCGGACAGCCCCGAATCACGAGATCGACGGGAATGACCTTCGAGACGGCGCCGACGCACGCGTAGCTGTCCGCAAACACACCGCATCCGGCCCCACAGTCCCCGACCGCAATGACCCACTTCGGCGCGGGCGTTGCGGCGTAGGTGCGCTCGAGTGCCTCACGCATGTTGAGCGTGACCGGCCCGGTCACGAGCAGCACATCGGCGTGGCGCGGCGAGGCGACGAAGCGAATGCCGAATCGCTCGACATCGTAGAAGGCATTGCTGAGCGCGTGGATTTCGAGCTCGCAGCCGTTGCACGATCCGGCATCGACTTCGCGGATGGCAAGACTCCGTCCGAGGCGCCGTGCGATGGCGCCTCGAAGCTCGGCGCCCGCGGCTTCGAGCGGCTGCGATGGCCCTGCGCCCAGGGGTTCGGTGCAGGGAGCGGTGACCAGGTTTTTGAGCAAGCGCTTGCGCATGATCGCTCAGGTACGTGAAATTACAGATCGTGTCCGGAATACGAGCAGTTGAACGACTTGTTGCATAGCGGGAAGTCGGCGACGATGTTTCCGTCGATCGCGGCCTCGAGCAGCGGCCATAGAAACCACGACGGATCGCGCAGATGGCAGCGCTCGATGCGCTGGCGCGGGCCGATGCGCGTGTACGCGAGCACATCGCCGCGAAATCCCTCGACGAGCGCGGAGCCCTCGACACTCGCAACGGGCATGGCGATGATCGGCAGGCGTACGGCGCCGCACGGGAGCGATGCGAGCGCCGCCTCGATCCAGTCGATGCTCCGCTCGATCTCGCGTATCCGGACCCACACCCGCGCATCGACGTCGCCCTCCGAGCGCGTCGCAATTTCGATCGGCGCCGCGTCGTACGGCGGATAGGGCAGGCAGATTCGCGCATCGAACTCCCGGCCGGACGCCCGCCCCACGTATCCGGGCGCTGCGAATTCCGCAGCAAGCGCCGGTGTGACCACGCCGGTGCCGACCGTGCGGTCCTGAAGGGATGCGGTGTTGTCGTAGAGCTCGATCAGCTCGGGGAATTGCCGGCGAAGGCGCTGAATCAGCAAACGGATCGCCTCCTCGCCCGCGCCCGGAAGATCTGCGGACACGCCACCCGGAACGATGCGGTCCATCATCAGTCGATGTCCGAAGGCGGCGGCGCACGCGCGCAGCGTCTCCTCGCGCAGGATTCCACACTCGGCGTGCAGCATCGAGAACGCAGCGTCGTTGCAGATCGCCCCGACGTCACCCAGGTGATTCGCGATTCGCTCGAGCTCGGCCATCACCGCGCGCAGCGCGAGCGCGCGCGGGGGCGGGCGGAAGTCGAGCGCCGTTTCGACGGCGCGGGCGAAAGCGAACGAGTAAGCCACCGTACTGTCGCCCGAAACGCGCGCCGCGATTCGTGCGGCCTCGTCGATCGTTTTGCCACGGAGGAGTTTCTCGATGCCCTTGTGCGTGTATCCGAGACGTTCCTCGAGCCGGGCGATCGTTTCGCCGCTCGCCGTGAACCGAAAGTGCCCGGGCTCGATGATTCCTGCATGCACGGGACCGACGGGGATCTGATGCAGACTGGGGCCCTCAGCCGTGAGGAAGCGGTAGGGAGCCGAGTCCGCAGGAGCGCGCGGCGCCTCGGCAAGCGGCGCCTGGACGGGCCAGCGTCCGTGGTCGAGCCATGGTCGCGGATCGGGCAGCCCGACCACTTCGATGCCGAAGAGATCTGCGATCGTTCGCTCGAGGCGTGAGGCGGGCGCGTGAAAGACTGCGAGCGAGGGGACTTTTCCGTCACGCACGTGGAGCGATGCGCTGAACATCTGTCGCGTTGTCGACTCGTACAGCGCGCACTGCACGGCCGTTGCATCGCCCCACAGCCCGAGCAAATCGAGCTTGCCTTCACGGAGTGCCTCGCCGATGCCGCGCCACAACGCGGGATCGGCCCCGACGAGTGGCCATCCGCGATGGGTGGTCGAGCGTGGAAGGTCTCCGAACAAGGCTGTCAGCATCGGTGCCTCTATCCAAGCTGGCTCGCGACGTGGCGAAACCACGCGACCACGGGCTCGGGCAAATAGATGCCGGCGGCGGCGACCAGGCCCAGGTGCAGCGCCATCGGGGCGAGACGGTACGCCGGGAGCGAGTGTTGCCTGGCGGTCTCGCCAAAGGCCAGGCCGTGAAGGCGCAATGTGAGCGCGCTGAAGGCGATCAGGAGGCCGATCACCAGCAGAATTGCAAGCCACGGCGAGCGGGCAAAGGTGGACGTCACCAGCAGAAACTCGCTCGTGAACACGCCGAACGGCGGCAAGCCCGCGATCGCGACGACGCCGAGCACCAGCAACCACCCGAGCAGCGGCTGACTGTGTGTCAGGCCCCGGATGTCCGCCATGCGCTGCGTCCCCTCGAGCTGGGAGATGTATCCGACGCCGAAGAAGATGGCGGACTTCGTCAGGCTGTGCATGGTCATGTGCAGCAGCCCCGCAAAGTTCGCGAGCGGTCCGCCCAGGCCGAAGGCGAGCGTGATGATGCCCATGTGCTCGATCGAGGAGTACGCGAACATGCGCTTGATGTCGCGTCGCCTGTAGATCATGAAGCCCGCGAAGACGAGCGAGATCAGACCCATCGTGATCATCATCGGGCCAGGGGAGTGGACCCGGGGGTTGCCGGCCATGATCAGCTTGAAGCGCAAGAGCGCGAACAGCGCTACGTTGAGCAGCAGGCCCGAAAGTACGGCGGAGATCGGCGTGGGTCCCTCCGCGTGCGCATCCGGCAGCCACGCATGCACCGGCGCGAGGCCAACTTTCGTGCCGTAGCCGAGCAGCAGGAAGACGAACGACAGGTTGAGCAGGGCGGGGTCGAAGCCTGCGGAGTTCGCGGCGAGCCGATCCCAGGCCATCGCGAGGATCCCCTGGCCCAGGTGCTCCTGTGCGGCGAGATACACCAGGATCGTGCCAAAGAGGGCGAGGGCGATGCCGACCGAGCCCAGAATGAAGTATTTCCACGCCGCTTCAAGTGCTGCGTTGGTGCGGTAGATGCCCACCATCACCACGGTGGTGAGCGTTGCGAGCTCGATCGCCACCCACATGAGTCCGATGTTGTTCGACACGAGCGCCAGATCCATCGCGAACATGAGCAGCTGGTACATCGCGTGATAGAAGCGCAGATCGCGCGGCTTGAGCCTGCGCGTCTGTAGCTCGTGCGCGATGTAGCCGGCGCTGAACACGCTGGTCGTGAAGCCGACCAGTGTGCCGACGATGAGAAACACGGTGTTGACGTCATCGACCAGGAGGTACAGCGAAGGCTCCGGCCGGTGCAAGTAGAGCAACGCCGCGCTCGCGAGCGTGAGCGCACACAGGGCGACATTGAGGGGCGCCGCGATGCGGTAGCTCGGAACGAGTGCGAGAATGAGTGCGCCGAGAGCGGGAGTGCCCAGCAATCCTGCCAGCGCCGCCGTTCCGATCGACGCATTCACGAGCCCGACTCACCGCGCGACATGTCGAGCGCCTGCAGGTCGACCGTGTCGAATCGCTCGCGGATGCGGAACAGGAAAATCCCGACGACGATGAATGCGATGAGGACCGAGAATCCGACGCTGATCTCGACGACGAGCGGCATGCCGCGAGCGCCGGTCGCGGCGAGCACCAGGCCGTTCTCGAGCGACATGAATCCGATCACCTGACTCACGGCGTTGCGCCGTGTCACCATCATCAGGAATCCCAGCAGCACGACCGACAGCGCGAAGGCCAGATCCTCACGGACGAAGGCGCCGGCGGCCTGCGTCACCGGCAACATGACGACGATCGATAGCCCGACCAATGCGATTCCGAACAGCATCGTCGGTCCGATGCTCACGACGGTCTCGATCGTGCGATGGATACCCAGGCGGACGACGATTCGATGCAACGCGACCGGTATGATCACGCCTTTGAACACCAGGGCGATGAGCGCAGTAATAAAAAGATGCGGGGCGCGCTGCAGATAGGCCTGCCAGCCCACGGAGAACGCCAGGACGCAGGCGTGGAGCGCGAAGAAGTTGAGCAGCGCGAACATCCTGTCCTGATAGAGCAACAGAAAGCTCACGAGGACCATGGAGCCCGCGAGGAGATGGGCGATGTCACTGTCGAGTGGGGTCACCGCGGCACCCTCGAGACGAACAGCAGGATCGTGCCCAGGAGCCCCAGCATGAGTGCGACCCCAAGAAACTCGGGTACGCGGAACACGCGCATCTTCGCAATCGCCGTCTCGAACAGAACGAGAAGGAAGGCAAGCACCGTCAGTTTGATCGCGTAGGCGCCGAGTCCGATGGCGTACGCGACGCCGCCGGCACCGGCGACCGCCGTGCCCCACGGCGCAAAGACGCACGCGATCAGCGACAGGTACAGGACCAGCTTCAGTGCCGCGGCCGCTTCGATGACGGCGAGGTGACGGCCGGAGTATTCGAGAATCATCGCCTCGTGCACCATGGTCAGTTCCAGGTGCGTTGCGGGGTTGTCCACCGGAATGCGGGCGTTCTCCCCGATCGACACGATGATGAGCGCGACGAGGGCGAGCGCGAGCGAAATACTCAAGCCCGCCTGCGGCCCGAGCATATAGGCCGAGATCGAGGAGAGTTGCGTCGAGCCTGCGAACAGCGAGAGTGTGAAGACCGCCATCAGCATTGCGGGCTCCGCGAGCGAAGCGAACATCATTTCACGGCTCGAGCCGATCCCGCCGAAGCTCGTGCCGACATCGAGTCCCGCGAGCGCGAGCAGGAAGCGCGCGGTCCCGAGAAGCGCAACGATGACGATGAGATCGGCGGCCGCACTCCACGTAAGCCCCGTGGCAAACGTCGGGACCACTGCGGCGGCGACCCACGTCGTCGCGAAGATCACGTACGGTGCGGCGCGAAACAGCCACGAGGCATTCTCGGCGATGACCACCTCTTTGCGGATCAGCTTCAACAGGTCGCGATAAGGCTGAAGGACGGATGGACCTCGTCGGCGCAGCAGCCGTGCGCGGATCGTGCGCGTCGCGCCGGACAAGAGCGGGGCGAGCCCGAGCACCAAGGCAGCCTGCGCGAGCTGGGTGAGCCACTCGCGGATCATTGCCACGTCCCGACGATGATCAGTAGCACGACCAAGGCAGCGAACACGAGCGTCAGATAGGTCCGGATCGTCAGGAACTGCATCCGGTTCAACCGTTCGGTGATCGCCTCGACGAGGCGGATGACGGGTACGTACAGCGCGTCCCAAACCGTGTCACGGAGCTCGACGTGCAGTCTCGCGACGGCGGTATCGCCGGGCTTCGGCATGACAACCCGTTCCCGTGCGCGAAACACGACGCTGCCGAACACGCGTCGGATCGGCTGCGCGAAGCTCCCAGCGCTGTACTGCGTCGCCGGGCTCGCATCAGGAAATCCGCAGTCCCACGCGGCGGATCGCCGCAAGGCGTGCGAGGCAAACTGGCGCACCATCAAGGCGGTCGCCGCGGCACCGATCAGGATCATGACGCACACGAACAGTCCGTTGTAGGCGCTGCGGCTGGCGTCAATCGGGACGATACGAAACCACGGTTGGGCCGCTTGCGGCGCGAGCCGCGTGCCGAGTGCCATCTGCGTGACCGGTTGCAGACTGTCCATGACGAAGCCGGGCAGAATGCCGGCGAGCAGACACAACAAGGCGAGCAGTGCCATGGCGCTCTGCGACCAGCCGTCGGTCTCGCGTGCGCCGCTGGCGGCCGGCGAACGCGGGCGGCCTAAGAACGTCATGCCGAACGCCTTGACGAAGCACGCCGCGGCGAGCGCCGCGGAGCAGGCGAGCGTGGCACCAATCGCCGGCACCAGGAGTCTCGGGATCCACTGCGGCAACTCCGGGCTCAAGAGGATCGCCTGGAAGGTCAGCCACTCGGAGACGAATCCGTTGAAGGGCGGAAGCGCGGAGATGGCGATGCAGCCGGCGAGGAATGTCAGCGCCGTCACCGGCATGCGGTGGATCAACCCGCCGAGGTGTTCCATGTCGCGCTCGCCGGTCGCGTTGAGCACCGCCCCGGAGCCGAGAAACAGCAGACTCTTGAAGAGTGAGTGGTTGAGCACATGGAAGATCGCCGCCGCAAACGCCAGTGCCGCCGCAGCACCAAGTCCGTTCGCTTCGAACGCGAGTGCCAGGCCCAGACCGATGAAGATGATCCCGATGTTCTCCACCGTGTGGTAAGCGAGCAGGCGCTTCAGATCGTGTTCCATCAGCGCATAGAGAACTCCGAGCAGCGCCGTGATGCCGGCGACGACGAGCACCGGAACGCTCCACCACCACGAGGGGGGACCAGCGAGGTCGAACACCAGGCGCACGAAGCCGTACACGGCAACCTTCGTCATGACGCCGCTCATCAATGCGGAGACGTGACTCGGAGCCGCCGGGTGCGCGAGCGGCAACCACACGTGCAGCGGCACGAGCCCCGCTTTTGAGCCGGCACCAACCAGTGCCAGGATGAGAACGATCGGGCCGACGCCAGATTCCGCAGCCCGCCGGATCTCCTCGAACGCGTAGCCGCCATCGGCGCCGGCGAGCAGACCGAAGGCAAGCAGCAGTGTGAGTGCCCCGCCGGTGGCCATGATGAGGTAGACGAGTGCGGCACGCCGGTTGTCCGCGGAAGCATGGTCGCTCACCACGAGCGCCCAGGAAGCGAGCGACATGAATTCCCAGCCAACCAGGAAGGAAAACGCATCCTGTGCGAGCAGCACGAGATTCATCGCGGCAATGAATGCCGGGTAGAACGGCACGACGCGCTGCGGCTCGCGTGCATGCGCACCGTGGCCAATCGCGTAGCCGCTCACGATTGCGCTGGCCACGTTCACGATGACCGCGAATGCGGCGCTCAGGGGATCGAACGCAAGGAGCGTGCGACCGAGCGGCAGGCCGACGGGAAGCTCAAGGGCGGCCTCGACGGGCGAAGGCGGCGCGAGCAGGGCGAAAAGCGCGATGCCCGCCAGTGCCGAACAAATCAGCATGCACGCGGCGTAAATGAGCCGGCTGCCGAGAGGCCGTCGTGCAGCAAAGATTCCAAGGACGGCCAGCACGAGCAGCACGCCCATGCTCATCGCCGCGAGCTGGCTCAAGGAAGAGGGACTCGCGAGCGACATCACCTATGCCCGCAGTGGATGGATCATTTCGCCGTCGTTACCGGCATCAAGGGTCGCCGTGCAATCCGTCGAGTTCCGTTCAAACATTGAGCGAGGAACGCCTCGACGGTGCGCAATGCGGGTCCTTGCGCGGTCATACCACTCCGATTATGCTTTTATTATTCTACGATGTTATTCGCATGTAAATGAAGAACAGCACGGTCGTGCATCTTGAAGAGCGCACCGCTCGTCTCACGGTCCTGATCGATCCGCGCAAGAAGGCAGTTTTCGAACGGCTGTGTGCGCAGGAGGATCTCACTTCCTCGCAGGTCGTGCGCCGCATGATTCGTGCGTACATCGAGGAGCGCCTGGGGCGTCCGTGGACCCCGCGCGGGGATGGCCCGGTCGGCGGCGCAGAGGCGGTTGGCCGCGGTGCGACCAGACGCAGGCCTTCGCGGAGCTGAGGCCGGCGCCACAGCGCGCGGAACATGAGTAAGCCGGCGTCGCCGGTCACGCGGGTCGCGAGACCGGCGATCGTTTGAGGAGGCTCTATGCTGCGCGATGCAGGCGCCGTAGCGTAGTCAATGCCGCGCCAAGTGCCGTCAGCAGAAGTCCGCACAATCCGAGCGCCGGAAGCTCGCTCGCCGTCTTCGGCAACTCAGGCGCGGTTGCGGACATGGTGGCACCG
>Ga0209751_10007087_pt1 | contig 10324 bp, 14 predicted proteins | sample RifCSP13_1_FD_184019 | JGI IMG/M metagenome (GOLD analysis project Ga0209751, IMG submission 184019) | Soil microbial communities from Rifle, Colorado - Rifle CSP2_sed 13_1 (SPAdes) (version 2) | ecosystem: Environmental > Terrestrial > Deep subsurface > Rock core/Sediment | place: Rifle...
TTCGACGGTTGCACGTACACGCGCCTGAACCGCGTCTGCCGCCGTGCCGTCGGCGGGAGCAAGCATGAGGCACTGACCTTTGGCGGACTGCGGCTCACTCTCGTATAGGGTTTCTTCGTCGCGGTCAGTGCCGTCTTTGTGTCCCCACGAGGGCAATTGGTAAGCTGAGGCTAGCAGACAGCGGTTAATTACCTTGTCACAAGCCGCATTCCACCGATCATGCTCACGGTGCTTTTTGCGTGCCGCATGTTCGAACACGAGATGAGAAGCCTCATGCGCTAACAAACCCGCTAGCACAGGCACGTCATTTTCGACTAGGCACCGGGGGTCAACAAGAATCTTGTCCCCTGTTGTCGCGGTTGTACCGTAGGGCAGAGGCAACGTCTGCACTTCGATTGTCGTCGCATAGCAGACTGCCGCCAGCAGACCATCTTTTCGCTGGAGTAGCTCTAGGGCAGCATCCAGCTTAGGATCAAGCATAGATACCTTCCGCCCATTTCTGCCATCCTGCCGACATCACAATGCTAGGCTTGCTGCGGATCACAGCCTGCCGATAGTAGGTCTGCAATGCCAATGCAAGCCGTACCACGTAGGGCTCGACCCGCATCGCGCTAGCCGGATCGACAATGACTTGCCGCGCCACTCCCGCCGCAACCGCGTACTGTGCTCCCAGCGAATCGGGGATTGGTGCCTTGCCAGGATCGGCGAGAATTTGATCCATGCGGGGGAGAGTGGAAAGCAGCTTCACGTAGTCAAAGAGTCGTGATGCCGCGCTGTCTCCCACGTAGTAAGCATACTGCTCCAGTAGCGCACCCGCGTTGATTGCTTTGCTGAGGTTCCCAAAGGCACGATTGGTAGGTTGTGCGTAGTCGCCTTCGGCCACCTTATCCATATTGGGAGTATGCTCGTATCCCGTGGCTGCGCTCCATGCTAGGTATCCAGGCAGGGGGTCAGACCACGACAGGAGCAGTGCCAGTGTGGCAGTGTCCTGCGCGGTAGGCTGATAAGTGATACACGCGCACCTATTCACGAGCGCAAAACTGACCGGCTCGGCCGCGCTTAGGTCCGACGAGCGATTGCCGAGTAGCACCGGGAGCCATCCGGGCTTGATGCTCACTCCACTCACCCGCCGATTGTTGACTAGCTCATAGATGGATGCTTGAACTGCCTTTGGCGCGTCCGGTACATCATCGAGTAGCAGTATGCCTCGCTCGGGCTTGTCGTCCGATTCGAGCGGGAGCCATTCTGGCGGCAGATAGGACGTTCGGCCCTTGTCCATCTTCGGCAGGCCGATAACGTCCGTGGGGTCGCAATGCACCAAACTCTTGCTCACGAAGCCGATTTGCTGCTCGGACGCAATCGCCTCGCAGGTTGCCGTCTTGCCCGCACCGGGCGGCCCCAACACAACTAGTGGCGTATCTGCTCGAAGGCACAGACGAATAAGCTTTCGCAATCCGTCAAGTGCAACGGTTTTCATTTCTTCCCCCTTCTAGTCAGATTTTTCAAATCATCATCCGTCAGTAATCCTACGTCTTTTGCCGCTTCAATAAGGGCTGTGTCCACCTGACAATCAAACTCATGCACGCGAGCCAATTCAAGGGCAAGCGCACGGGCCAGTAGTCGCAACTTTTCCAATTGGCCCTAGCCTCCAAACGGGTTAGCGAAGTCAACGTCGAACGTCTGAGTGCTGCTACCGCTCTGCAAGTCCCGGATTGCCTCGGCGCATACAGCATCATAAGCGGGATCGGCCAGTAGGTTGATCCGACGCAAGCGCGAAATTCGCCGTATCCCTGCCTTGCGGGTCTTCTCGGCACGCTTCGACGTAGCGACCTTGGCAACAAGCTCCTTGACTTCCTCGATAGCCTGCTGCTGGCCTTGAATGAGCTTGTCCCGCAACGCGGATTCTGCCTCGGTTTTGAGTCCTTGGCACGCTACGTCGCTTAGCTCAGCGGGCACATCTGCCGAGGTTATGTGCAGCCGCGCCGACACTCCCCACGCGGACGCGGACGCGGGATAGGCTCCCGAGTCGTAAGTGTCTCCCAGGCGGGATTGCGCGGCAGCGATCACGTCCGACCAATGATCGCGGACGAGCTGCTGAGTGGCAGCGAGCTTTTCCTGTGCCTTGTCCCATTCGGCCTGCACTGCAGGCAGCATATCCGCCGATGTCAAGCCGTCAACGGTAAAGCCCAGCACACGCAACCGAGCTAGTTGTGCTACAGCCGCAACACGTCCCGTCCAAGGATCATCGTAAAGCTTGGACGAGTAATGGCCCGCGCGCGTGTGAAAGTCACCATGAACCTTGTGAGTTGCGCCTTGATGGATACGGCTCATTGGCTGATGATATCTGATCTCCGGCGCAAGCCGAAGCACGCTAACGGTTGTCTTCACCTTTCCCCCTCTCCCGTCTCGCACGCCGAATTCACTCGGCGAGTCCCGCGCCCTCTCCGCCGTCTTGCCATTCTTCCGGCGTGCTCATGAATGCTCGCATGGCTCAGTCCTCCATCCCCTCGCGCGCGTCCGCGAGTGCCTCTGCCTCAGTCTCGAACGGCCCCACCGGGTCGCCATCGGGCAGGCAGCCGGGGAAGCATGACTGCCAGTACCAACCTGAGACAAGGCCCAGCGCCTGCTCTCCTGGCTCGTGTGGCAGTACGAACGGTACGCCGTCCACGTAGCCGTCCACGCTTTCGAACACTTCGATATCCGGCAACGCGGTTGGCTCACTCTCACGTCGCGGGTCACTGTAGGCTTGCATGTCTCTCTCCTTTCACGACCAGAACGAGTTGCGGCAGAACAGCGTGCAGAACGTCTTGCTGTCCTCGAACGTGCTTCCCCCGTCCGACTCGACCCGGAACCGATAGATCCGGTGCAGAGGCGGGTTGTTGCGTCGCGCCCTCGACTCCGGGCTCGACTGCGGGTCAATGGTTGCCTCCCGCGGTTTCATGGGCTTAACCTCTGAATCCAATACGCACGACAGTAAGCCAGGCGTCCCGGAGTTTGTCGCACGCGGTTTGGGTTGCGTAGTCGGCGGCCTTTGCCAAAAGTGCAAGCCATGCGTTTGATGAAGCTTGCAACGCCACACCTTGGCAGGGAGAGCCACCACGCGCAACCGGGCCAGGTACACTGAATCGTGATTCGCGTTCAGATTGCTCAATTGGGAGCCGGCTACATCCTACATTCCGAACGCGGTCATGAGGCAGGCATAGCGTGTGCGCGACGTTTCGTCGTTTGCGAGCCAAAGAATGTAATCCCGAGCGTCGGCCCGGTCGACCCGGTTCCGTATGCTCATGCGGACGGCTAGAGCGGACTCCGTAAAATCCCGCAGCAGCCGCTCGCGGGTCGCCTTGCGCACGGCCCGGTCGGCGGGTGAGATTGCTTTCTGGATTGTTAGCATCGTGTCTCCTTCTAGTTGCCGCTCAGCATGAGCAGCTGGCCGCAGCCTTTCACACGGTCGCGCTCGATACGCGCCTTGCACGTCCCGCAGGTCACCTTGGCCTTGTCCGTCGTCGTGTAGCCGCGTCGGCCGCACCGGGTGAAGTAGCGGGGAGCACCCTGCTGCTGCTCGTGAATCTTGTCAAGGAACCGTCCGGTTGCGCTCATCTCTAACCTCTGCACACAAGGTCGTCCGAATCCACTCTGCTGTCCAGTAGCGCATTCGCCTAAGTGCTTTAGATCCATAAACTCTATTTCGTGCCAGAATGCGTTACGATTCGCCCCATTTACAACCCGCTTTGGTTGAATCCACATCATTGGACCCAATTGGTTGAATGCAAGAGAGTGGATCCGGCCCACTGGGTCCAGGCGGTTGGATCTATCCAATGGATTGGATCCCCCCCTGCCCCCCTCCCCCTTCGCAATCGCAAACTGAAATTTATTGTTGACCCTCACGCCCCGGGTACCCCCATACCCCCCAGGAACAATAGATTTAAATGCTGCTAACTCATAACACCCTCTCTTGGCGTAAGGTCCACCACCCCACCCTTCTTAGGGGGTGGGGGGTGTGGACACCAATCCGCCATCATGACAAATTTCGCTAAACCATAGGCCCACAACGACTTTTAGGGGGGGTGAGCCTACGGAGCCGACTCTGGCGAGAAATAGCGGGTCCACGCGCGAGTGGGCCTCCGGGGCCATCCCCTCCCCCCTTCTTCCCCTCCCGAATCCTGAGCAAAATGGACCGCTGTCTGCTATAGTGATGGGCAAAGTGGAGGAGGAACCTTATGGCGGACTACGATCATCGGCGGGTGATTTCGATTTTGGGCGGAGATGTCAAGGTTGAGGATGGGGAGACACTAAAGCTCTTCATCGTGCCAGACGCAGCCCCAGGGTTCTTCCGCTTTTCGCTCAAGGGTGCGGACCATGCCACTTGGAAGAAGGCCAACGTCAAGTCGGAGGTAGTGTTTGGCGAGGACAACGCTCAGTCTACGAGAGTGCCAAGCTCTCTACGATAGGCTCCGCAAGCGTTACTTTCTGGATGCGCCCGAGCCGCTTCGGGTTCCACCGTTTGCGGCAGAATTGCGTTGGGCGTGGCTGCCAGATAACTCGGATGCGCTTGCCGAGACGATGTTTGACGAAGACAGAGACCCTTTCGAGGTGCGGCTCAACCACAAGTTTTCGCGCTATACCATTGTGCGGCTTAGCCTCTTGCACGAACTGACCCACATGCGAATTGGTTTTGACTACTCCTGTGGAGGTATTTCGCATCGGTGGGAGGGGCTGAGGATCCCTAGGTCGTCTCAGTGGCGGGTTGAGACCATCAGGCTGGCGACTCTAGGGGCGTTACAACTCTAGATCGGCTTCCAGGCCGCTTTCCATTGCTCGCGCGGCTCTTTCGGCCCTTTGGGGCGTCTGAGAGTACCATCTAGACTGCCGCATATGCGCGGCTGCGTCCGCATAACGACCTTCCTCCATTGCCCTTAGTGTGTTTTTGAACCGCAGCAGGCCCGGGACGCCCATTTGGAAGGCCATTGAGGCCAAAACTGCTTGTCTGACACCATTTAGAGTGTCATACCAAGGAATTGCAACATCGAAGGCTGCATAGATTCGGTCAATGTCGTTATTGAGGAGGTACATAGCCTCTTCACGTGTGATTCCGCCACCCTTTTTGCGGTCAATCATCCTCCCAACACCTATTGTCGCGAATCCAAGGGTGTCGAAGTAGAAATGCGGGCTGAATCCTTCCTCTTTGAGCAGCAAATTGACTATTAGGGTCATAATTGCCCTAAAATCACTCTTTTGAGGACTTTTCGGGGTAGGTGGATGGTGAATGGCATCGGGTCCGCTTCCCCGAAAGGAGAATAGGAGGGTTTTCGTACCTTCAGCCGAGGAGAAAAGCCTTTGGGGAGGGGCCACACCTTGAAATCCGGCTGCACAATTACCTCGAAGGAATCGGCAGGCCGTCCACAGGCCGCACAGGAGAGTGCGAGGGCTCGCTGTAAGCGGCCGCCTCTCATTGGGTAGGGGTGGAGCACGTTCGCATGGCAGCAAATCGACCTGCGGGAGATCGTGTGGCCTTCCACCCTCTAACTATATGCCGCAAGTCAACTGTGGTCAACAATAGTAGAATGAGTGTAGGCAGCGCGATTGCGTTTGCCGAGTCCGAGCCGGAGGAGATGTGCCGTCGCTCCCGCGCCGTGTCTCGCACCACGGTGTAAATCCCCCTCCTCCCGGCGGCCTCTTCTTCGGCTTGGGCGTTTTTTGGAGGGGGGCCGGATGGCTAAACGGGTAGGAAAGTCACGACGGAATGAGGTTCAACCTGTTATCGTACCTGTCATGTTCGAAGACGAGGCTCCAGTCGAGCCTGTAACAGCCTCTCCTCCTGAGAGCTTGTTTGACGGTGAGCCGACTCCCCCCACGCAAATTGACATTCTCCCTCCTATTGAGCGAGACTTGACGCCTGACCAGCGGCGAGAGTTCACCAAGCTGTTGGACACCAAGATGGGGTTGGAGGAGCGGGCGGACCATCTCGTGCGGCTCGCAAAAATGCACGGGAACAAGACTGCCCCGGTGGGACTTCGCGCAATCATGGAGATCAATCGGTTGACAGGGCTGAGCGAGGACCGGGCGACCGAGGCACCGGCGATGTTCAACTTGCCGGAAGGAACTTCGGTATCGGTGAAGGTGGAGAAGGTAGAGAAATAGGGAGAAGGTATGACGAAGTGGGCTAGTCGTATTGCAGTGAGGATAGGGGACTCTATCTACAGGTTTGGACTTTGGTTGGAGGCCCGTCAATCATCGTTGACCCATGCGGAAAGAAAGGCTTTAAGGAGAGCAGATCAGGCTGCAAATTGGGTTGCAAATTGGCTGTCAACAAACGAGAAGCCGAACCGCTGGGAGTTGTTTGGCAAAGAAGGCTCTACTTGGATTGACGTACCTAGAGATTTCGACACGACCTATACCGAAGACAAGCTAACCCCGCGTCGGGAGCGCTAATTGACCCAGATCAACCTCTGGAAAAGCCAGCAGGAGTTTTTTGAGTGGGGGCCGAGTCCCGTCATGTTCATGGGCGGGGTTGGCAGCGGGAAAAGTTACATCCTCGTGCTCAAGATGCTCTACTTGCTGGATCTCTACCCAGGCTCCAGGGGGTTGATCGCGCGACAGCGATTCAACCAGCTCAAGAAGACGACATCTGCCACGCTGTTTCAGATTCTTCCGCGAGACAAGGTTGCGCGTCGGAATGACAACGAGGGATCTATCACGCTCATCAACGGCTCCCAACTTCTTCTTGTCCATCTCGAAGGCGCGGAGAGCCTCAGTAATCTCAAGTCACTGGAGATCAACTTCGCGGCCATTGACCAAACCGAGGATATTTCGGCTGAGGCGTGGGACACGCTCTATGAGCGCGTTGGGCGATGGTCGGGGGCGATGCGAAGGAGTGGTTGGCCAGATAACTGGCCCCACAAGAACCGCCTTGGGCAAAACATCCCACCCCGCTATCTTTTCGGCAATTGCTACTCGCCCGGATATGACCACTTTCTCACGGCCCGCTTTTGGGAACATGGCGCAGAGCGGGAGAAATACGCTGCCCAGGGATACAAGGTTGTAAGTGGCAGCACTCGCGACAACCTCGCACTTTCGGAAGAGTATGTCGCGGATCGTATCGCAATGGGGCCAGAGTACGTGCGAAGGTTCGTCGATGCGACGGATTGGGGCGCGCACGAAGGCCGGATTTTCGACATTGATGCTCAGTCCATTTTGGATCCAACCCCGGAATTGGTCGAGCGCATCCTCCGCACGATGCGACTTCATCGGGTCTACGACCATGGCGAATCTTCGCCATCCGCCATGCTCTGGTACGCGACCGACTCGCAGAACAACGTCTTCGTATACAGGGAGTATATGGAGGCGGGGCTGGTAGTTTCGCAGCATCGCCGCAATATCTACGATTGGAGCAAGAGCGATAGCCCGAATGGGACAGAGCCACCGTCCTACTACTCGAATTTGGCAGATCCCGCCATATTTTCCAAGAATCGGGGCAAGACTGCCACGAGCAAGGCGCGTTGGAGTGTTGCAGACGAGTTCGTGGACCGGCGTATCGTGGATGCCGAGACTGCTATCTACTTTCGGCCCGCAGTCAATGACGAAGCCGCAACCATCAATCGTGTGCGGGAGTACCTTCGCCCCGATGGTCGCCACTTCAACCCACTGACGGGGAAGCGCGGAGCGCCGCGTGTGTACTTTTTGCGTCGCACGCCCGACTACCCGCGCGGCTGCTACGAGACCCTGGTTGACCTTCGTAACGCCAAGCGTAAAGAGATCGGCGTGAGGCCGGATGGCACAAAGATGTTCAGTGACGAACGAGACGACAAGGTTCGTGACCATCTCACAGATTGCCTTCGCTACGCGATCATCATGAGGCCAGCCCGTGGCTTGGAGGCGGATCGCCCCCCGCCGGAATCCGGCACGATCCGCATTGATGAATACTACAAGCTGACGGAGAAGGAGCGGGGCTATGCCGCAAACGAAGCTAGACGCCACTATGTCGGCCACAGTTACGGATACTGAGCAGGCTGTTATACTTAGGTAGGAGGAGACAATGGAGTTGAGTGAGTATTTCAAGCGGCGGGCAATCTACATCAAGGCGGCACAGGATCGCAAGGACAGGTTGGACAGTGGCGAACCGGATGCGCCTTGGTCTACTCGTCTTCAGGACGAAGTGAACATCAATCTCATCGAGAGAATCGAAGCACTAGAGGCGTTTTTGACTCCTCCAACGGAGTAGGCGAATGGCAGTTGGTGAGGATTACGTCAAGACGTGGAAAAAGCGGATAGATTCTTCCAAGAAGCTGAAAGAGAAGTGGGAGAAGGATAATCGTGTCGAGGAGCAGTACAACTACTGGGTAGGCAATCAGCTCGTAGAGCCGTTTGACCAGCACGGCAACCGCCGTGCCCAGATCAACAAGATTCACCCAGAGGTGAGGAACAACCTCCCCGCGCTGTACTTCTATCGGCCATTTGCTCGTCTGACGACCGCGCCCGAAGTCGGCAACGATCCAGGCAGCGAAGTCGATGCTCAAACCTCCCTGCTTCAAGACACTGCCAACCATCTCATTCGCGACCCTGAGACGCGGTTCGAGGAAGCGACGCATCTCGCGCTGAAAGAGTCCCATTGGGCGTTTGGGCTGGTGGAGGTTGGCTATTCGGCGGAATTCAAGGATGCACCCAATGCTGACCGCCCCCCGCTAAAAGAGAGCAAAGACACCAAGACTGCGGGCAAGTCTTCCTCGTATGGGAACGAACCTTCCTCAATTGGGAAGCCGGAATCCGACATGGCCACGGTAGACCCCACGGCCATGGTAGACGACGCCGACTATGATGCGATGTTGCAGGAAGTCGCCCAACTGAAGAGCAGCCTCAAGAGCGAGAAGTTCTTCGTCAAGTACATCCCCGCCAAACAGGCTCTCATCTCGATCACCGACAAAGCCATCCTCGATGAGAACGACTGGGTGGGATATTACGAGGATGTGCCCCTCGAAGACGTGAAGCGGTCGAAGGGGTACAAGAATCTCAAGGATCTCAAGGCTGCCACGGGCGACTCCGAACGCGACAAGTCCAACGACAGTTTTTGTGAGGAGACGGGCACGCCCAAGAGTGTGCGCCTCTACAAGATTTGGGACCTTCGGACCAAAACCCGCTATGTGTTTGCGGAAGGTCACGACAAGTGCTTGCTTCAGGAAACGTATCGACGTGTTCCGCTCAAGTTCCTGCGCTTTGACGTGGACCCCTACCACTTCTTCCCCCGCCCGCCACTGCTCAGCAAGCTCGGCCCCCAGGACGAGTACAACGACAGCCGGGAGTATCTGAGGAAGGTGCGAAAGGGCACTGTACCCCGCTACACCTACGACGAGGATGCGGTCGAGCCGGCACAAATGCAAAAGCTCGAAAGAGGAGAGATGGGCACATACATCCCGCGTAAGGGTGGCACGTCCCAAGTCATCGAGCCAGTGAACCAACCTTCCTTCTCCGAGAATGCAATCCAGACCCTCACCCTCTCCGACAAGGAGTTCTCGGATGTGGGTGGGGTGGACGGCGACGCTCAAATCGCTCAGAGCAAGACAGCGACCCAGGCCAAGATCGGGGAAGCAAAGCTCCAGGCCCAGGACACTTACGAGCGTACTCTCGTGGCTCAATGGCTCGCGAGTGTGGTACGGGAGCTGCTCAGCCTCGCCATCGAGCGCATGAACATTGATCGTTGGGTTGCAATCAACGTGCCTGCGGATTCGATCTATCAGCAGCAGATTGCCGCCGATGTCTCGCAGAAGTTCGAGAAGATCAACGCGAACATCTTGGCAGACGAGGCAGCGGGCGTGCGGTGGGATGTAATCATCGACGTGGAGACCCTCAGCCCGGTGTCCGAGGAAGAGAAGTTCCAGAAGTTGGTCACGGGGTTGCAGACTTTGAGCAGCCCGCCACTGGCCCGGCTATTCAGTGTCAGCCCGCCCCTCATGAAGATGTTCCTCGATGGGCTCGGCATCAAGTCGGCCAAGGACCAGGAGATCATCGCGAGTTCCATGCAGCAGGTCGTGCAAATGGAGATGATGCTCGCGGCCCAGAGCCAAAACAGTTCGACGGGAGTCAGCGGGCAGACCGCTCCCGGGCAGCCGGCCGCGCCATCACCGGGCGGTGGCCCACAACCGGGTGGCCCCGCAGGTCCGGGCGCAAGCGTACCGAAAGCATAGGAGGAGAGTATGTGTAAGCATTGCGGTTATTGTGAACATTGTGGGCGGGGATCATCGCCGTGGTATGTGCAGCCACAGACTCCGTATCTGCCACAATACACATATCCGTGGATTGTGTGGCAAACGGGCGACACGAGCGACACAGTTCA